>Ga0075424_100005849_pt1 | contig 11795 bp, 9 predicted proteins | sample SoiMethybrSBSTD3_FD_75301 | JGI IMG/M metagenome (GOLD analysis project Ga0075424, IMG submission 75301) | Bulk soil microbial communities from a Populus tree surrounding site in Tennessee, USA - Soil MetaG P. TD hybrid SBSTD3 | ecosystem: Environmental > Terrestrial > Soil > Tree plantation... | reverse complement strand
TGGCTGCCTTGGTTTCCAGCACGCATTCCATGAGCAGCTTGCCCTGAGCATTCATCACGGCCGCGGAGATGCTGGCGTCATGAACGTCCATACCGATATACTTCTCTTGATTCATAAAGGCGCTCCTTTTCGGTAGGTGTGGTGTTCTGACGACTCACAACTTACCGCAAAAGTGGGCGCCTTTTGATATTGCGTGATATGGGGATGTATCGCCAACGGTCAGGGCTGATAAAAGAGCCGCCCTTCGAAGAGGTTCGAAGCGGCGGCTTAGAGAGGAGAGGTACGGCACAAGCATCCGGCTAACCCAGCTCGGTGGCCCACTGTTCGTATTGACAGGTGCCACAGAAGTGGGCGACGAGTGATATGGAGATGTATCGGCTCTTGAAAGATCATCTACGTGTTTGCTGTGCGTTGTCGGCCAAAGGCTATTTCGAATCGCATCGAGATTGCGAACCTCCACGGCGGGGGAGTCTTGATGACAACCCTGATCTTCGTCTTTGGGGAGACCACTCCAGCTCTGTTGAAGTGGCTGGCCAGTATTCTCGCCCATATTGTGGGTCATCATTCTGGCGATAGGTCTCGCTTCAATGAGTGATATTGAGTGATATTGGGGATTTATCGTCAACGACCCTGAAAACGGAAAGAACTAGCCCGAGGTCGTTTGTGCGTCCGCCCTATAATTGCGATCATGAAAAGACGAGATCTCGTTCAGCTCTGGGAAGAGCACACCAGACATGAGTTCGCTACCCGCGACACTGAAGCTACACTCGCGACGATGGTCAACGATGCCTACGTGAACCACATTCCTGTCATGACCGGTGGCTATGGCAAAGACGCTCTCCGACGCTTTTATTCACATGATTTCATCCCCACAATGCCTGCGGATACAACCCTGACTCCAATCTCACGCACTGTAGGGGAGGATCAGATTGTGGATGAAATGATTTTCAGCTTCACTCATACGCAAGAAATGCCGTGGATGCTGCCCGGCATTGCTCCAACGAATCGACGGGTTGAGGTGCCGCTCGTTGCGATCGTACATTTTCGTGACGACAAGCTTGCGTACGAGCATATTTATTGGGACCAGGCTTCCGTCCTCAAACAAATTGGCTTGCTTGAAGATCCGAAGCTACCAGTGTTCGGCGCGGAGACAGCGCACAAAGTATCAAACACCAACGTTCGATCGTGATCAGGTTCAAAATCCTTTGTCCGGGTCAATGAGCGTAATGGAGATTTATCGCCAATTCGGCGTTTGATCTTAGAAGTCTGCCGTGAGGCGCAGTGCGAAACTTCGTAAAGGACCAATAGCGTTCCCCGAAAACAGGCCGCCGAAATCAATCACGTCCACAACATTGGTGAGGTTTTGCCCATCCACCTGAAAGCGCATTTTGAGCTTCTCCGATTTGTACACGTCCGCCCCTGTCGATGCACTTAACAGAAACGTTGGGTTTATACGGCCTCGGTCGAAGTTAACGCGGTCAACAACTTGTTGGCCGTATGTTTGGACTTGGTTCGCAATGCATTGGTCAAGAGTGAGGCTGGAATCACACTGAAACTCGAACGGTAATCCACTGTCAAATTGGACTCCTCCAGCAACCCACAGGCGCGGCGCGATCTGATAGCGGATGCGTCCTCGCACGGTGTTGCGTTGAGCCTGCGAAACCGGAAAAAAGCCAGTAATTGGAATGTCAGCATCTCTACACGAAAACGCAGAACGACATCGAGGTAGTGGAACCCAAGGCTCATGGACTCGGATATTTCTATCCTCCGAAAGACTCGCCAGAGGGATGGAAGCACGAAACACCCCAGTGGATTTTTGAAGCATGGGACTGGCTTTTACGAGGTGTACTCGGATTAAGAAGGCGAAAGCCTTCGTGGTTCGATTTACCTGTCATGATGAAGCTGACCCTCAGTACACCGCATCATGCGCTTCACCACATCGCAAAAGGTCCACTGATGCGACCACATAATTTCATGATGCTGCCGCAGGTCTCGCGGTTCGGAACGCCCGAAGGGGTGGATCCAAATAAATGCACGCTGCTGACCCGGTTCACATCAGAACGAAACGAATGGATGCAATCGAAGTGCATCAATATCCATGATCCGCAGTCACCAGTTTACGAATTGGCTGACGAATATGATGGGCGTCGCGCAGTCGTCAAGAACTTTTTCATGCTCCTGGAAAGTTACAGACTTCACCCGGAAGCCAAAAGTTTAGGCCCAGACGGAGAAGAATGCGGGCCCGAGACGCAAGGCCTCTTGCAAAGGGCGCATATAGTGGCCAACTGGCCGCCGGTCTACATCGGGAAAGAATCAGACAAACATTGGGAACAGGGAGAAGACCTGAGCCTGCTTGAGTTCAAGACCATCGAGTACAGGCAGAGGGGCACCGCTGTCGCCGATGACGAACAGCTTGCGCGAATTAGGCGCGTGCCCAAGCGAGAACTCATGCGCAGGGGAGTTAATCAGCACACGCTACAAAAGATTTCGCAGAAAAAGCCTGTGCGGGCGGTCAAGCTGGCGAAGTGTCTGAAGGTGCTGGAGGAATATGAAATGGCAAAGAAAGACCTCGGTCACATGATCTCGACGGAAGCAAAAGCCCAAAGTCGTGGGAAGGTTCAGTTTTTCAAAACGCGAATTTCAAGGCCAGCTGTCCCACCCGAGGGTGCACGGACATGCTACTAATTACGCCGAAAGTAGAAGAGCTGAAATTCGTATCGGGGTTCGCGAACTGGGGGTGATTCAGCGCGTTGAAAAACTCGGCACGTAACTGGATGCTGCTGCTTTCGTGAACAACAATGCTTTTCGAGAATGCGATATCGATGTTTCCTTGTCCCGGCCCATCTACGATTCCCGTGCTGCTGCTCCCAAATGCGGTTCCAATACCATCCGCGCCAATGATGGGTGGACTGCTAAAACAGGGCGCGTTGAAATAACTGTTCAATTGTGACTGGATGGATCCTCCTCTTACCAACTGGTTGTTCGAGCACGCACCGTTCAATTGTGCGCGGTCTTGACTGATTCCGAAGACATTCGTGGCATTTGTGTCGGTGATGGTAAGGGCCGTGCCAGACTGTATGGTCATGATTGCAGCTCCAGTCCAGTTGCCCAGTAAGGCTCGGGCGAGGCCGTGATTTGGGCTTGGTACTGTCCACGTCGTGCTGAAAACAAAGCGATGCGTTCGGTCGAAGCTCGCTCTTCCCCAACGCTGACGGGAAGAATTCTGATCTCCTAATGTGAGCGAGTTTCCCGTTGATATAGCATTCACGTCTGCACCATCAGAATCGAGGATCTTGGAGAAGGTATACGCGGCCAGAAATTGCAGGCCGTGGCCCAGCCGCTTTGTAAGACTGGTTTCGAGCCCGTTATACCAAGAGTTGCCCTCCGATTCCTGTTCACGAAGAGAATCCGGAAGTATTCCAGGAATGGGTACTCGCGATCGAATATTCGCAAGCGTATTCGAAGTGATTCCATTGATCGGATTGTCAGCAGATGCAGATAGCGCCTGGTTTAGCGAACGCACGCGTTGCAGGTGTGTTGTCCGCGTGCCAACGTATCCGGTCTCCAACAACCAACCCTTATGCAATTCTGACTGAAGATTTAACGAAAACTGCTGAGCGATTGCCGGCCGAAAGTTGGGCGCCTTAACGCTGACCCCTGCCGCCGAAGTCGGGGAATACGGCACGAACAAAGGGAAAGAAGCGGGAGTGGGAAAGGGCTGGGCGAACGGCTCTTGAAACGTTGCCGCCGCGTTCGAAACGCCAGAGGTACGTCGAGGCGAGGCAAACGGCGCTCCGACTACCGATTGACTGGCAGTCTGGCCAGTCGGGCGCGAATAATAGATGCCGTAGCCTCCCCTCACAACCAGCCGGCTTGTGCCTGGCAATATCTGCCAGGCAAAACCGATTCGAGGTGCGAAAGCATTTTGCCCTTCTCCATAAGTCCCAAATGTGTTGTTGACCTGGGTGACTCCAGGAGGTACAGCGCCCGGAAAATTAGAAGGAACGATGTAGCCATCGAGAGCTCCGCCGGGTGGTGGATTTCGATTGGCTTTGCTGACATCGAAGCTCGAATTACGACCTAGCTCATCACCGAACTGCCCGATCCGGTCAAAGCGCAGTCCGGCATTCAGAGTGAAGGTCCGGCTGGCGCGAAAATCATCCTGCACGAAACCCGAGCCTTCCCAAACTCGGAATTCGCGATCAAATAAACCGAAATTATCGGAGGAACTAAAGACATTGCTGAAAGTTCCCTTGCCATTCGCGCTTGCATTCAGACCGAGTAGGAAATCCGGCCAACTAAGAAACTGCACGAATGATCCAAAGCCCGCGAAGCCGAGATTGTCTTGCAATCGGGTAAGCGATCCTCCGAATTTCACGGAATGCGCGCCCTTGAAAAAGCTGAAAGTGTCGCCGAGCACGAAGCTATTTTGTGTGTCAGTTCGAGGAATCACGCTCCCCATGCCTACCGAACCGAGAATACCCAAGCTCGGCAGTTCGTTATTTCGATTCATTTCGCTTTCCAACACTCCGACATCCGACCATTTGAAAGGGGCCTCGGCGCCCGTTTTGGTTTTTGTGCGAACGAAACCGATTCGGGCTTCGTTCAATAAGAAGTTGCTCAGGACGTAGGTGTGAGCCAGCGAGAAAACGACAAAATCGGAATTGCCTGGGCTTGTGAATCCGCTAATGTTTCCTGATGGATTGAATAAGGCAGGAAAAGTGACTGACTGATTGTTTTTTGCAACAAAGAATCGTCCTGCGAGTCGACTATTCTGGGAAATGTTGGAGTCGAGACTCGCTGAGCCCTGGTCTTCTGCATAATCACACGGTTGGGCAAAGGTTGAAAACCCGCGACTGGCAAACGGCTTTGTGGAATCCAGTGTCTGTGGCGTGGGAATCAAAAAACTTCCATCCGGCAGTTTAAAGTTCAAGAGCGCCAGTGCCACCGGATTGATATTAGAACCGTCCGGCAGAACAGCAACGCCTCCCTGCGCACCCTTCATACCACCGAAAAGCCTCCCGAGAGCGGCAGGCGATCGGTCATCAGTGATAGGTGGTTCGCTTAAGCTCGCGTTGCAAGCTATCCTCGTCTGCCCTGCAGCAAGGCCGTTAATCTGCCGTGTCCCCTGGTACGAGGTGTAGAAAAACACCTTGTTCTTTTTTACTGGTCCGCCGATGGAGGCTCCAAACTGATTCTGCTTGAGCTCCGGACGCGGCTGGCCAGTCCGGTTAAAAAAGAAATCGTTGGCATTCAGGAAATCGTTACGCAGGAATTCGAAAACCGTGCCGTGGAAATTGTTGTTGCCCGTTTTGGTAATCACACTGACATTGGCACCTAGCCCACGACCAAATGCTGCGTCGTAGAGACCGGTTTGAACCTTGAACTCTTCCAGGCTATCGGGGTTCGGGATTGGGATTCCCCCGCTTATTGCACCTGAGCCTTGAACATCGCTGACACTAATGCCATCGAGTTGCCAATTGTTGTCATATGAGCGGGCTCCGTGAACGTAAATCCCGTCCGTTGACTTTCCCAATTGGGAAAGCGCTGTTCCTCCATTCCCCAACTCGCCGGCATTGTAAACGCCGACATTCACTCCGGGAGAGAGCCCAGTGATCTGAGTGAAGTTTCGCGTTACGAGCGGTAAATCGTTCACCATCAGTTTGTTAAAGGTTCTTCCCAGTGCCGAGCTGTCGAGTTGAACCATGAAGGGGGCCGAAGAAACATCTGTCTGCTCTACACGCATTGCGACCTCAAGGCGAAGCTCCACCCTTGATGTCTCAGTTACATACACTTGGACGTTAGGGAGAACCAGAGGTTTAAAATTGGGCTTGTCCGCCTGCAACTCGTACTTGCCTGAGCGTAGCAATACGAAACCAAATCGCCCCTCCTGGTCGGAGGTAATGGATTGTTCGGAACCATACTGATTGGTTAGGTGAACAATCACGTCCCCGAGAACCGCGCCCGATGGGTCCAGCGTCACTCCTACCAGTGCCCCAGTGGATGCCGTCTGTCCACAGGCCAAGCCTACAAGCCCAAAGTTGAAGATACACGCTACGAGTAGGTGTTGACGGCGAGGAAAGAGGAAATCAAAACACGCCTGAACGTAAGCGGAAATCAAGATTCGCCCTTTTCTCTTGCAAAACGGTGATTCAAGTTCCCGGAATCACCGCTTGTTTGTTTGAATCAGGTGCTTCGAATAAGATCGGCGTTGACCGTAAAGCACTGTTTAATTGTTTGACGACTGTCAATTCTGACAGGGATAGGGCAAAGGTGTCCGAGGTAGCTTTTTTTGAATAAAATTTATCCGGAAATTCAAAAGCAAGCCACGAAGTCCGCCAATAAATCCGAAGGTGCCTGTGGCGAACCCACATTTCGTCATTGTTTGGGTTTTGTTTTGTTGCTTGCCTTGTAGCGCTGGGGAAGCGCAGTCCAAGCCCGTTCGTCGAGTCCTCATCTTTAATGAGGTGGGCACTGCTTACCCTGGTATCAATCTGATGGATCAGGGAATCCGGTCTGCGCTCCGCACTTCACCCTACAAGCTTGAGGTATATCGCGAGTACATGGATACGCTACTTTTCCCCGATCCGGCCGACCAGCAGCGATTCCGCGATTTCTACATCCGTAAATATCAAAATCGTAAACCGGACGTAATCATCACCGTGGGGCCGTCACCACTCAAGTTTATGCTGGAGACGCACCACAGCGCTTTTCCGGGCGTTCCGATCGCTTTTTGTTTGCCAACCTGGGGACCGGGTACCCCCGTGCTGGATTCAGATTTTACCGGGGTTGAAAATGCCTTCGCACCATTTGAGACAATCGAGGCGGCGTTGCGCCTCCAGCCCTCTACAAAGCACATCGTTGTAGTTGGTGGCGCAGGGGCACACGACAAACTTCTAGAGGAGCGGGTCAGAGACCGGCTGAAGCCTTATGAACGCAACTTTGATCTTTCTTACCTGACTAATCTGACCATGCCTGATCTGGTCGAGACACTAAAGCGCCTACCGAATCACACGATCGTCCTCTTTACAGGTATGGGTCAGGATGCAGCGGGCACAAAGTTCATTTCCGGGGAGGAAGCCGTCGAAAAAGTTGTTGCCGCCGCGAATGCCCCAGTGTTTGGCATGAATGACATAAACCTGGGTCATGGAGAGGTGGGAGGAAAAGTCTCTTACATTCGCGAACAAGGCAGGATTGCTGGAGACATGGCCCTCCGGATGCTTAAGGGGGAAAGACCCCAAGATATCCCCACGGTAAGAGATATAACAACTTACATGTTCGATTCTCGTGCGCTGAAACGCTGGGGCTTCAAGGAGAGTGATCTTCCTCCTGGCAGCATCCTCCTCAATCGGAAAGCCACATTTTGGGAATCTTATAAATGGTATGTAATTAGCAGTATTTCTCTGTTTTTGTTGGAAGCCCTTCTGATTTCCGGGTTGCTGTGGCAACGGACTAGACGAAGACACGCGGAGAATGTGGTCAGGGAGAGTGAACGGCGTTTTCGCCTTGTTGCCAACACTGCTCCCGTGATGATCTGGATGTCAGGTACCGACAAACTATGCACGTACGTGAATCAAGCATGGCTTGACTTTACTGGTCGAAACTTTGCAGCAGAAATGGGAAGCGGCTGGGTGGAGAGCATTCACCCTGAAGATGCGAAAGCGTGTTTTGATATCTACTCGCAAGCGTTCAACCGCCGTGAGCCTTTCACGATGCAGTACCGGGTGCGCAGGCACGACGGAGACTATCGATGGGTGTTGGATCGGGGTGTGCCGCGATTTAATGACGATCATTCTTTTGCGGGCTACACCGGATCTTGCGTCGACATCACGGATCGAAAACTGGCCGAGGAAGCCCTTTCCGGTGTGAGTCGCAGGTTGATTGAATCGCAAGAGCAAGAGCGTTCTCGGATCGGAAGAGAGCTGCATGATGACATCAACCAGCAACTCGCGCTATTAGCTGTCGAGTTGGATCGGTTGGATAAGAACGGTTCAACAAAGGATCTCCAAGGATTTAAAAGGCGGGTTATGGAGATAGCGAGAGCTGTGGAAGCTCTCTCGCACCAATTGCATTCGTCGAAGCTAGAATATCTCGGTCTCGCTGCAGCTGCGAAAAGCTTTTGTAAAGAGTTTTCGGAAACACACAATGTGAAGATTGATTTCACGCAGAACGGTGTGCCACGCAATTTGCCCGGAGAAGTCGCGCTTTGTGTATTTCGAGTGCTGCAGGAAGGTTTGCAGAATGCGGTCAAGTACAGCGGTGCTGATCATTTCGAAGTAGAGCTGTGTGGCACAGCCGCAGATATCTGGCTCAGGGTCCGCGATTTCGGACGAGGTTTTAGCGTAGATGATGCCATGAAAACCAAGGGCTTGGGACTGGTCAGTATGCGTGAGCGAGTCAATTTGGTGAAGGGTGAAATCGTGATCAAGTCACAACCGATGGCCGGGACAGAAATATCGATGCATGTTCCAGTACCAACAGCAGAACCTGCGAGGGAGGTAACCTCGGGAGCGGCTTAAAGCATGAACAACCAGAAAAAATGCACTCGCGTATTACTGGCTGATGATCTTCCAGAAATGCTCGAGCAAGTCCGAGAACTGCTTTGCGATCACTGTGAGCTGATTGGCTCAGTTACGGACGGAGAACAAGCATTGTCCGCTGCTTTGACCCTCAATCCAGATATTCTCATTCTCGACATCTCAATGCCGATTCTTAATGGCTTTGAAGTGGCAAGGGGTGTTCGGGAATCCAATTGCAGAGCAAAAATTGTATTTTTCACGATCCATGAAGACAGTGATTACGTCGACACCGCATTTTCTTGCGGTGCATCAGCATACGTTCTTAAGTGTCGGGCTGGCACAGATCTTCTCCTAGCCATTGAAGCAGCATTGCAAGACCATACTTTCATTCACCGCTCCAAACCCATGTAGGCATTACATAACCTGAACGCCGGTACTCTCTACCTTTTTCTTTGATGCCTCGCGCTGAACTGCACTACGCTTCCCCACCACCGCTCCCCATGTGTAGCATTTTCCCCTCAGCTCCATATACCCCGTCAGAAGGTTGAGGGGGATATGTCTCCCGAGGGCAAAATGCTCCCTCTTCCTTACTGCACTAACGCGGCTAATTCGTAAGCGTCCGACGTAGACCGTCTTGCTAAGTATCCCCAAATGGTTTAAGTGGACACTTGGCCAGGTGTGGGATTGATGTTCCAAGGCAGCAACTCTTTGATCCGGTTGATGGGATGGTCGGCGATGCGGATCATCACTTGCCGCAGATAGGCTTCGGGATCCAGACCGTTGAGTTTCGCCGAACCGATCAAGCTGTAGATCGCCGCTGCACGTTCTCCTCCGGCATCCGATCCTGCGAACAAGTAGTTCTTCCGGCCCAGGGCCACTCCGCGCAAAGAACGTTCGGCAGCGTTGTTATCGATTTCAATGTGGCCATCTTCTATATAGCGTGTCAGCGCGTCCCAACGCGAGAGCGCGTAGCGAATCGCGGCCGTCGTGTCCGACTTGCGCGAGAGTTTCGATAAGGTTGTCTCCAACCACTGCCGCAGAGAGTCCAGCAGTGGCTTCGATTCAGCCTGGCGCACGGCGCTGCGTTCCTCCGGCGGTTTGCCACGAATCTGATCTTCCACCTTATATAAGGCCGCGATCCGCTGTAGCGCTTGCTGTGCGATCGGTGAAGCGTGAGCTTGTTCCAGATCGTAAAAGTGGCGTCGCACATGCGCCCAGCACACGGCTTGCTGGATGCGGCCATCTTCGTAAAGCTGATTAAAGCCCGCGTAGGCATCCGCCTGCAGCGTCCCGCGAAACTCGCGCAGATGCTGCTCGGGATGCTCCCCCTTGCGGTCTGGCGAGTAGGCAATCCACACCGCCGGCGCAGCACGGTCGCCCGCGGGACGATCATCACGCACATACGTCCACAACCGCCCCGTCTTGGTCTTGCCGTTGCCCGGTGCCAGGACGGGCACTGGCGTGTCGTCCGCGTGCAGCTTGCCAGCTTCCATCACGTACTCATGCAACGCTTCTACCAGCGGCTCCAGCAACCGGCTACTTCCACCCACCCAGTCCGCCAACGTCGACCGTTCCAGTTCCACTCCTTGCCGCGCGTAGATCTCCGACTGGCGATAAAGCGGCTGATGGTCACAGTACTTTGACACCAGCACGTGCGCCAACAGTCCCGGTCCTGCCGCTCCACGCTCAATGGGACGGCTCGGTGCTTCCGCCTGCACAATGCAGTCGCATTTCGTGCAGCTCAGCTTGGTGCGCACATCACGGATCACCACGAAACTGGCCGGCACGTACTCCAGCATCTCCGAAACATCCTCGCCCAGCCTCCGTAACTCGCCTTGGCATTGCGGGCACACCATTGCTTTGGGATCGTGCCGTCGCGTTTCTCGGGGAAGATGATCGGGCCAAGCACGGCGCGTCGCCTTGGCTGCTGCGGTCGCACCCCAAGAGGCTGGAAGCGAAGCCGGGTCCGACGGCTGGAGCTCTTTCTCGCCACCATTCGACTGTAGCTCTTCCAGCCGCAGTTCCAACTGCTCGATCTGCCGCGCCAGCTTCTCCGACTTGCGGCCAAACTGCATACGATGCAGCTTGGATAACAGCAGCTTCAGATGCTCGATCTCCCGCTCGCGTGAGAGTAGTTGTTCATGTTGCGCCAGGATCAGCGCCCGCAGCGCTTCGGCAGGAAGCACGTTCAGATCGGGCAGCGCAGTCACCGGCATGCGCGGAGTATCGCATGAACTCGCACGTTTTCATCCTGCGCGGGCACGAAAAAGTTGTGGAAAGAATCTCGCGTGTTACACCGACAACTGCGGTTCCCAGGTGCGCTCCGGGCGTCGCCAATCGATGCCCTCCAACAGCATCGCCAGTTGTGCTCGCGTTAGAGAAACTGTACCGCTCACGGCTTGCGGCCACACGAAACGCCCACGCTCCAACCGCTTCGCGAATAAGCACAAACCATCCCCGTCATACCACAGCACTTTGATCAGATCGCCGCGCCGCCCACGAAACACAAACACCTGCCCCGAGAACGGACTCTGTTCCAACTTTGTCTGCACCAGCGCGCTCAGCCCGGTGAAGCCCCGGCGCAAGTCCGTGACCCCCGCTGCCATCCAAATCCGCGTTTTTGTCGGCAGCGCAATCATCGCCTGAGGCACTCCAGCAACACGCGAACCAACTCTGCATCAGCAGAGCCTTCGATGCGCAACTGTGCCTGCCGCAGTTTGATGTGAATCGTGCCCGGAACGGGCTTTGGGTTCGCAACCTCGATCCACGTCGAGGCTTTGTTACTGGCAGGGGTCGTGACTGGCGGCAAGCTTTCACTCACTCGCACGGGAAGCAATTTCATCGTCGGCTTCTGCTCCCCGAGCCTTCCGCTCAGGTAGAGCCGGCGCCAGCCAAACACCTGGTTCGCATTCACTCCATGGGCTCGCGCGATGCGTGCCACCGACGCACCTTCGATTAACGTCTCTTCGACAATCCGCCGCTTTTCTGCGATGCTCCGACGTTGTCGCTGAGCGGCACTGGCCAACTCACGGTTCGCCGCGATCGCCTCTGGCACCTGTCGGGAAGTGTCCATCTACGCTCCAAGTGGACACTTATTCCTAAGTGTCCACTCGGAGAATGGCTCTCATTTAGGTGATTGTCGAGACGGTCTCAACCGGACGCTTACGCTAATTCCACGACTGCAGTGCCTGCTAAAGGACACGGCGAGAAGTGGAAATAAGCCGAGCTTTCTTTTTGGAAGCTGCGAGGGTTGGCGGACTTAGCTGGCGTGATTCA
>Ga0075424_100005847_pt1 | contig 11796 bp, 10 predicted proteins | sample SoiMethybrSBSTD3_FD_75301 | JGI IMG/M metagenome (GOLD analysis project Ga0075424, IMG submission 75301) | Bulk soil microbial communities from a Populus tree surrounding site in Tennessee, USA - Soil MetaG P. TD hybrid SBSTD3 | ecosystem: Environmental > Terrestrial > Soil > Tree plantation... | reverse complement strand
GGGCCTTGTGGGTCATTCCCGAAAGCAAATTGCAGGATGGCCATTCCTGGGAATCCAAACTGGTGGCGGATCTGCTCGACTTCCGTCGTGATAACGCCCAGATTCTCGGCAATGATGGGCAGCTCGCCAAGTTCCTGTTGCAATGTAGAAAACAACTCCGCTCCCGGGCCCTTTATCCACCGTCCATTCATCGCCGTGCGTTCCGTGGCCGGCACCTCCCAGTACGCCTCGAACCCGCGAAAATGGTCGATACGGACGATGTCGTAGAGCTGTAGGGCAGCCCGGAAACGCTCGATCCACCATTTGTAACCGGTGCTCTTGAGCCGCTCCCAGTTGAAGATCGGATTGCCCCACAACTGCCCTGTAGCGCTGAAGTAGTCCGGCGGTACACCGGCTACTCTTGTCGGGTTCCCCTGTGGTTCGAGGCAAAACAGCTCGCGGTTCGTCCAGACATCGGCGCTGTCATGAGCAACATACATAGGAATGTCCCCAATGATGTGTACGCCCCGCTGGTGCGCATAGGAACGCAAGGCTTGCCATTGCTGGAAGAACTCAAATTGCCAGTACTTGATTACATCGATTTGCGCCGCGAAGCGAATCGCGCAGTCCTGCAGAGCACACGGCTCACGAGCCGCAATGTCGGTTCCCCATTCAGTCCAACGAACGCCATCGTGGGCGTTCTTACAGGCCATGAAAAGCGCAAAATCATCCAACCATTTTCCGTTTGTCCGGCAAAACTGTTCAAAGTTCAGGCGCTCATTCCCGTCTGCTTGTTTTAGAAAAGTCTGCGCTGCCTTCGTCAAGATAGGCACTTTGAAATGAAGGACGGCTTCATAGTCAACTTTGTTGCTTGGGAAAAGAGGATGATTCTTTAGGTCCGTTTGGGAAAGAACGCCCTCCTCGGCGAGCCTCTCCAGGCTGATCAGGAGGGGGTTACCGGCACTTGCCGAAAAGCACTGAAAGGGAGAGTCGCCGTAGCCAGTCGGGTTTAACGGCAGCACTTGCCAAAGTTTGTTTCCGGACTCTTTCAGGAAGTCGATGAACCGGTACGCCGCAGGTCCGAAATCACCGATCCCAAAAAGACTCGGAAGGGAGGTCGGGTGCAGTAAGATGCCACCACGTCGTGGAAATTTCATGAGCTGTTGCCAAACGCCACAATGTTTATTCTAGCTGTTCGCCGCGCTCACTTTGTGGAGGGAGCGGCCCAGGCAAGGAAAGCCTCACTCTGCTGACCAGTGCAGGGAAACGACCAGCGAAAATCCTAAACTGGGCAAACCGATAGATCGGCTGTGCGCTCTCCCATTTTCTCTTCCTAAAGAGAGGATGGATCTTCCGTCAGTGCGGGATGCAGGCCAAAGACAGTGGCCATCCGAGCAAGGGTCAGCGGCAAGACTCTTCGTCCGGGTACTGGTCAATCACGCGCTCAGCTCGGCAAGGTTTCGGGACACGCAAAGAGGTTCGGCGGGACACCTTTACCGCGGGGAAACGGTGTGGGCCGCGCCAAGGCTTTGCATCGTCCACGAACTTCACGGTTAGCTGGCGACCTTTGCCTCATTCTGAAAAGCAAAGGCGTAGTCGCGCGCAAACTGATCGAAAGTAACCGGCTTACGTCCGGTGAGCCGCTCGACGTCATCAGTCACAAGACTGGCTTTCCCTTCTCGATAGAGACGTTGCAGATCGACCAGCGCATCAGCGGACCATTCCTGTATGCCGGTGGAAAGGATCGCCTTCTTGAATTCGACCGGCGGTAGGTCTATGTAAGTGATTTCGCGTCTCTCAACTCGAGAGATCTTCTCCGCAACTTCCTCGTTGGTGAGGGCTTCAGCTCCGGTTAACGAGTAGCACTCGCCCTCGTGTCCGGTTGCAGCGAGAACAATCACTGCCACCGCAGCAATATCCCGGATATCAACCAAGCTGACAGCACCGTTCCCCTGGCATCCGTAGAATGCGTTCTGAGTTCTGATCGTGCCCGCGTTGTAGTTGACTAGATTTTGCATAAAACCGTTGGGGCGAAGAAACGTGTAGGGCAGGCCCGAGGCCTCAATGTTCTCTTCCGAATCGCGATGCCCACTCGGGAACATGGATTCCCGTCCGCCTAGAGCAGAGAGCTTGACAATGTGCGGCCGCCCAACTGCGCGCACCTCTTTGATAAAGTTTGTTTCCAAGGCCGGCAAGTCCCGCGTGGGCGGTCCAACCAGAAAAATCTTCTCTACCCCATGCAATGCCCGACGAATCGTCTCCGGCTTGGAGTAATCCATGATCACGCCTTCCAATCCGGCAGGGGCTTTGGCCGCCACGGAAGACGACTGGAAGGTTGCGCGGATCTTTAGTCCCAAGGCCAGAGCTTGCTTCAACACTTCATGACCGACGTTTCCACTTGCTCCTGTTATTAGAATCATTGCAATCTCCTTTAACGAACAGCGTCTGCAGCTCTGGCACGAGGCCTCTACACGAAACCTGTGACTCAAGTGCTTTAGGCTGCCAACGCGTATCGGCCGTCCGCATGGGTCAGGAGAGCCATCATTTCTTCGAGCGAGGCAATGTCAAACTCCAGCATCGAGTTGGCGCGCTCCAGCCTGTCGCTCACGAAGTTGGTGGGGTTGAACAGCTTGAGTCTGATGTCGTGGCCGTGAGCCCATCGCTGCAGGAACAAGAGCATCCCGAGACCGCCACCTTCGATGGCGCGCACTTCCGACAGATCAAGCACGATGATTCGCGCGTCTTGTTTCGAGGTAACAGCTTCGCGCAATTTGAAAGCGGCTTCGCTCCGTACAATCCTGCCTTCGCACTCAATGATCGCGATGTCACCGATGTTTTCAATGTGTATGCTCAGCATGACTTCCTCCCAGCCCCTGTGCCGTTTGTTCCGAGCACGCACCCTGCCATCAACTCGCAACTGCATTTTGTACTGCTTGTACTGCATATGACGCTACCAAGTGGAAGATGAGAGGAAGTTTCCGCCGCGGACCAGGAAATTCTGCGCTACAGCAATGGCTGTATCTCTCAGACGAGCCTGAGAGAACTCACCTGAACAGATTGAGGCCGCGAGGCGCGGCTGCTAAAGCCCGCTTAGTTTGAGCCGCGAACGAAGTGATTTCCATGGCTCGTGAACGGAGTATTGCCGCCGTCACTCGACCTTTCCGGATGTTTCCGTCCTGATTCTCAAGTCGAGAGACCCATGACGAGATTGGTCGAGCAGCTTGGGGAGCCCGGCGAGTCAGGTTGATGGAAATTCAAAGGGAGTTAGAGGATTTGCAGACGTGGGCTTCAGCCGTGGGCAAATCAGGAGTGCGGATGACGCCGGAACTGGGCGCCAGAACGAAACGAACGTAGGTGTAGCAAGCCCATCATTGTCCCAGCGACCTTTGCAGCTGCCTAGTGACTGAAAAGAGGTGCCCACAGTCTTGGGTCAACCTCCGGGTCATCGGCGATCAGCTATCTCGACGGCCTCCCGCTCCTTACGTCGGCGCTGTAGTTGGTTGAGCCTATCGAGAGCTCGAATGAGACTTCGCTCGGACGCGGTCTCGCTCCGAATGAAACCTGTCGACGGCGTCGTGATTGGGGGATTGCCTGTTGTGCAAGCAAGAGTTTGTCATAAAAATGGAGACGGATTTCGGAGGCCAACGCGGCCTCCGAAACGCAGTCCCGCCGGACCATGCAAATCGTTCCCGGGTTTACGAAGAATCAGGGTCCTATATGGATGTGGGGGTCGGTCTGGGCGCCGTCCTCAAATTCGAAATGAGCTTCGTACGTATACCCTATGCCCTCCGGTCGAGCCGGCCCTGAGCTGATCTGAAACGCATATTCCCGGTTCTCCTCAGGGAAGTTGCGATAGAACGGAGTCGGGGCATTAACCAAATCCTTTTCACTTGCGGAAGATATCGGGTCCTTTTGTCTATCTGTGGTTAAGCAGGTGGGATCCTGGTAGTCGATCGCTTTCAGTTCTTTCACTCGGAATCTACCCTCATTCGAAACCCAATGCACAGAATCTTGTAGTGAAACTGAGATTTCAACCGCCGGATGATCGGGCTTCTCTTGCTCCTGTTGGCGAACCAGGTAGACTTTCCGGTCCCCGATCGGACCGGGCATCACGTAGACTCTTGCTCCTTCTGCCATACAATCCTCCTTGGGAACCCCTCGAATCCCCACGATCTTACGTCATGTTTAGCGAATAAGCTGTTGGAATCTGTTGTCGTCACGCAGATTGTCCAGCTCCGGAGCTGCCCGGATCTCCGCTGCGGAATAGCCTTGGTCTATCGCCTTCTTGAGCCAGGCGAGAGCTTCGTCTTTTTCCCCGAACTGATTGTGAACAATGGCCGACGTCAACAGGTACTCAGGGTTGTTGGGGTTGAGGATCAAGGCTGTTTGCAGATGTTCAGAAGCCCGTCGCCGGTCCCCCAGCATGGCGTAATAGGTGGCAATCAAAATATGTGGGTCACCGTCTCTGGGATTGATTCTCGAGGCTTCTTCAGCCATGCCAATCGCCCGCTGATAAAATTCGCTTGCCCGGCTGCGTTTGCCCGGAGCCCAATAGTAAGCGCGAGCGAGGTTGCCGCAACCGACGTAGTCCTTGCTGGTCGAAGTACACGCATGCTCATAGGCAGCAAGAGCTTCCTCGAACCGGCGAAGGTTGAAGTAAGCAACACCCAGGTTCGAATAGGTTTCCGGAGTCGGATACAGCGCGATGGCCTTCTGTAATACTTCGACAGCTTTCTCGTAGTCGCCTAGATAGATGTAGATTCCGGCGAGATTTCGGTATCCGTGTGGATCATCGGGCGCCAGGGCGATGGCCTGATTGAACTCAAGAACCGCTTCCTGGTATCTAGCCTGGTGGCCATAGAAAGTGCCTAGCCATTCGTATCCAGCCCAGTATTGGGGACGGACCTGGATTGCAAGCTTGTAAGTCTGTTCGGCTTCCGCCAGCTTCCCCAACTGTTCGTATGCCGAGGCCAACCCGCGATACGCACCCTCGCTGGTCGGGTCGATCTGTGCGGCGCGTTGGAATTCCTGCACCGCTTCTTCGTATCTGCCTCTGCTGGCATACACCCTACCCAAGCAGGTGTGGCCGCTGGCCAAGTCGGAGTCAAGGGCCACGGCCCGCTCGCAGACTTCCATCGCTTTGTCCAACCATTTTCGTTCGTATGTTGCGTAGTAGCTTGCCCAATAGGCCTCTCCCAGACCGGCGTACGCCAATGAATAATTGGAATCCTGTTCCAGCGCGCGGCTGAAGAGTGTAATGGCGCTGCTTACATTCTCCGCCTTATGGTAGTCCTGCAAGTATCCGAGACCCCGTAGGTAATAATCATAAGCCGCCGGTTCCTGAGTGCCATGCTCGACGAGGGCGTTTCGATCACTTCCCTGCAGTTGCAGGCCAAGCATGTTTATGACGCTTTCGACGACACGGTCTTGCAGGCCGAAGACATCGCGCATGTCGGCCGTTATGGTGTCGGCAGAGACTTGTCGCATGCTGGTGGCGTCCACGAGGCTATAGGTTATTCGAACTCTGTTGCCCGACTCCTGCAACGAGCCCTCCAGCACCAAGTTCACGCCGAAACCCTTGTGGGCCTGTTCTACATTACTGATACCTTCTGCGCGAACTTCACTCGTGGGAACCACTTGGAGTGGGTAACGGCCGGTGAGCTGGGTAAGTTTGACAGTCAGAGTTTCGGTCAGTCCGTTACACAATGCCTTAGTGCTGGGATCGTCACCGGTCGAAGTAAAGGGCAAGACTGCGAGATGAACGGAAGTCGGCCTCCCGAATCCGAACCAACCCTTGACTTTGTTCTTGTCGTAGAAAGCTGCCAGCACGCCGGCGGCAACCAACACGATGGTCACCACCACGAGGAGTGTATGCCTCGGTTTATGGTCTGCCCTTCGTGGCAGCAGTCGCGATAACCCACTTGGAGTGACCCCGACCTGGACTAGTCGCAATTCCTTCAATAACTCGCGAGTACTGGCATAGCGCTGCCCCGGCTCTTTGGCCATCGCTTTATTGACCAACTTGTCCAGGTCTTCCGGGACCTTTGAATTGAAGATATGGATGGGAACCGGCGTCTCGCAGCGTATGCGGTCGCTAGTAGCCACAAAACTGTTGGCCAAAAAGGGGTGATGGCCAGTCAAAGCTTCGTAGAATACAACTCCCAGAGAGAACATGTCCGCGCGTCCGTCGGGAGTTTTCTCCAGCAGCACTTCAGGTGACATGTAGGCGGGCGTGCCGCTCAGTGTGCCCGGCCGGTCTATTGTGGAGCTTTGGTCGGGCCGGGGAAGATTCTTCGCCAGGCCGAAATCTAGAATCTTTACCTGCCCATCCGTGGAGAGCATGATGTTCTCCGGCTTGATGTCGCAGTGCACGATACCGTGTTCGTGCGCCGCCACCAGGGCCTCCGTGCATTGCACCGCGATCGTGAAAAACTCCTCCACGCTCATGGTTTCGTGCAGGCGCTGACGGAGGGTTTGTCCTTCCACAAACTCCATGACGAGAAAGGTCTCACCCTGTTCGTCGACCACATCATGGATAGCCGCGACATGAGCGTCGCTGAAGCGGGATGCGTGTTCGGCCTCTTCTTCGAAGCGGCGACGGTAGAGTGGATCCGAGCGCAGAGAAGGGGAGAGCCGCTTGAGGGCGACGGTGCGCTTCAGGCGCGTGTCTTGCGCCCGGTACACTTCCCCCATACCACCCTTACCCAGTCGCTCGCCAATCACGAAGCGCCCTATGGTGCTACCGGTAAGAGACCCGGGCACTTGGTTGTCCGCGACTGGCGACGGATATTCCGTCATGGAGAGAAGGTCAGTGAGCTGCCGTGGAGCGCACTAGCGGGAGCCGGCGGCCGGCACCCAGTGCGTGGCGCTTAGTTAGGCACTCGCTTGTGGAGACGAATCTTATCCCATGGACCCAGGGGGGGCAAATATCGGCGTGGCTAGCCCCGACCTATTCGAGGATGCGGCGAATGGTTTCCGGGGCGGTCCACTCCGGACCTTTACGCTCGAGACCATTTTCGTCCGTCACACAGTTCTCTGACGAGTATCTTTCTACCCCGTAGCCTCTTCGTCGAAAGTTGCCCAGCATACAATGCTCTGTCAGACTCAACAATCACTTGCCACTCAAGGGGCATCACGGCTTTGTCCGGGGTAGTTCTTCAGAGCCTCACGCCTCATGCTTCCCAGGCGGCTCGGTCAATTTCATCGGGGGATGTCTTGACTGAACCTGGAGGTACACCACAGGACACCGAGAAGCCAGCGCGGAGATGACTCCGAAGTTAACCTGATCACGCTCTGCAATTCCTGCCATTCGAATGAACATTGCTAGCGTCCACAAGTTCAGTGTACCCCCAAGAAAGAATATGCACCCGCCGGGGTATCGGCACGCAAAGTGCCCGGATTGCAGAAGTGCAGCGTCACCTCGTTAGCTCCCTTAGGATATGCATTAAGCGAGAGGTTACCCAACGCAGCCGGTGGACGTATTCCTGCGACCTCATCCGCTGCGCTGAGCCCAACTGCTGTCCCAGTCAGATCGAGGCAACTTTGGCCCGGAACAGGCGTCCTAGGGAGTTTGTTCGTCGAGTAAATCTTCATCTGTGAAAGCGGTGTACCGGCGCCAAGAGTAAACGTGTTTCCATCCTTGATTACTAGAGGAACTGCCAAGGTTTTTTCGTTTGCAGTGAGGCGTTCCTTCCAGTTGGTTCCATCTGGCAAGGAATGGATGTAGCCACTAATTGAAAGTGGTGCCCCAAAGGCTAGCGGCATGTTCGTGCGACCGGCGTAGGCCGTGTTGTCGGTGCCGATCCAAACGTCCGTCGCGTCCATTAGAGGGCGGTAGTTTGAGGTCGCGGTTGTTTTGTCAGGCGCAGAGTCGACCAACGTGATAATGCTGCCATTGTGAAATCCGGCGAGATTGGTACCGATGAAATTCAGGCGCCCCTTGAGTCCGGCAGCCTCAGTGTAGCCTTGCAAATTGCGCATCAGCAACGTGGCAGTGTTGAACCCTCCGAGTTGCACGCTTAGACTTCCGAGGGTCGCGGTGCCACCACCCAGTAACCCACTCTGCCCTGCTGTCCCCGTCAAGCTAAAGGCAGAAGGCGAATAGCTGCCATTAACGCTGACTATTCCAACGCCGGTCCCTCCGGCGAGGTTTTGCTCACCGTTAAACCAGGCCACTGGAACCTGGGTACGATTACTCGGACTGCCAGCGCTGAGAACTAAATTTCCTGGCCAGAACCCAAGGTAGGGGACAAAGTCCATTGCGGGGAGTTTGTAATCTTTCGTGCCGGCAGACACGTCATCTGTGAATGACTCAATGACACCGCCACTCGGCGCCTTCCCCACGATGACGGCACCGCACGCCCTCACCGAGCCGCCCGGACATCCGCCCGCGTAAGGGACGATGATGTTTGCACCAGCGCCAGGAGTGCGCAGAATGGTGTAGGTGATCGTGCCTCTGTCTGCATGACTGATCTTTGGGAAATATCCGGTCAGCGTGCCAGAGCAGTTAGCAGGCGTGTTGCCAAGATACAGCGGAGCACTCGCCCCGTTCCCTTGGGATGCCCCACTCTGGGTGGCAACCAGCCAGTAGTTGAACTGAGTGTTCCCTGAAATCCCGCTGCAGGTGAAGGTGGGCATGCCCCCAACCAGTCCAGTTGATCCATGAGCGGTAACAATTCCACCTTGTGTGATCACACCAGATTGGGCGCCGCTGGAGCTGCCGGTCGCTCCTGCGGCTACATAGTCAGGGTTCCCGTTCCTTCCCTTGCATCCACCTACCTCAAAGTAGGCGTTGTCGATCTGGGTGTTGCCGTTGTAGCCGCCGGTGGGAGCGCCAGTGCGGATGCCGTACTGGCTAAATCCCTGAATGACGGAATCGGAAACGCGCAGCCCGTTCCCGCTCAGCCAAGTCACGACGTTGCCGCCGCACTGCATATTGCCGTTGATGTGCTTTAACCAGCCCACGGCGTAACAGTTGTTAGCATTGCGAGTGTGGCCTTCAGGCAGCGCATAAACGATCTGGCCTCGACGATCAGCGCGGAGGCCGGCAGAACTCAACACATACAGTCCGTCGAGTTCCAAGGCCTCGTCGTCGCAGACGCTGACGTAGGAATTAAAGCTTCCGATGGGTTCTCCGGAGACAGACGCGCGCGAGTACAAAATCCGCGGATTGCGGATCACGGTGCTTTGAGCGTTGTCGTGGATAGCATCCCAGGCGAAGTCGACAATATTGCCATTTGCGGCATGAATGACTATATCGTTGAGCACCACATTGGTGGTGGTGAGCTGGCTAGCTCGGGAACCGACCACAATGCAGTCGTCAGCGGCCACGTAGCACTCGATACGCCCGCCGGCGTACTGCACGGTCTGAAAAGATGCCTCGAAATGTAGGGGTGCGCGAACATTGTATGGGGCTCCGGCAGCATCCAGGAGGACGTACCCCCCGTTGACGTTGGTAGAGCCCCCATTTTGGTCTCGCGCTGCTTCTGAAGCTTCCTTGATTCCGCCTGAAGCACTGCCGACTGCGTAGCCCGCCCCGTGCGCAAATCCGGTCGTCACCCTGAACCGGCAAGACGAGTCACCAGAATGCCCCGAAACACGAGTGGCGAGAGTCGTTTCAGGCTTTCCTTGACCCGCAATGTACACGTATTGTGTAGGCGGATAGTTGTCACTGTGGACAAAGAATCCCTTGGGGCATGGAGACAAGGTAATCGTATTCGAGCCCACAACCAGCGCTGCGGGAGCTGTCGGAAATTGCCGCCAATTGTAAACCGAGGCGTACTTCACAGATGTAACGCTTGGAGGCGCTTGGTCCGCCATCGACTTGCGCTGGTCGGGTGCCTGATCATGAGTGACTACTTGCTGATCCGCGAGCGACTCAGCTGCTTCGCTTACTTGGCTGCGTGCAATCTCAGGGCTCCTCAGCCAGCAAAGGAACAGACTTCCTAGCAACAAGGTCGATGACTTAAGGAGAACCGTTGCACTTCGTGCCGATCGTTTGTGAAACATGAGCGCTCCCCGCGTGCCTGCCTCTCCTTAGTTTGGTATCCATAACACACCCTTGACGTGATGCTCTTGGGAAGGGCGCGCGTATCTCAGTACCATAACAATTTTCGCTTGTTCTAGCAGACTCGACAATGTCACTAGATCGCAGCCAGCCTCCACCATGCGGCTGGCGAACATGTATAGCAAAGAGTACAACTTGGCGGGAGCAATGCCCGAACGTTGACCGCACCGTTGTGCGCTGAGTTGGCGGGATATAAAATTGAAGCCATTCGTGCGCCGTCTGCCGACAATCCCTTCGGATACTTTATCGAGGGAACATTGGCGGTTCCTGCAACTTTCGCCACCAGTATGTCGCCGAGAAGGCGGGTGGTGTTAATGGGTGGAAACGGAATACTGGCGGAGATCGGCGGCGAGTGGGCGATGTCGGCTTTTTCGCCCTGAGATTTCCGGGGGTGCATTACGTGGACATCGATCTGCTTGAAGTGTTGTTGCTTGCCTCGTAGTGGCTGCTTAGCACGCTACCGGACTGCAAGATCGCGTGAACTATGCTAGTCTTTGGTGCGTAGCTTGAATCTCACAGCAAGTATCCTCGGGCACACGCCGGTATATCGCGTCTGGCAGACCCCCTTCGCTGGACAAAAATTCGTGCCTGTTCTCAAGTACAACGACCTGGGACGAGTGCGTTCTGTGCTTGACGTGGCTTGCGGTCCGGGCACAAACACCAGCAACTTCACCAAGTCTGACTACCTTGGAATTGATCTGAATGAACGCTACATTCAGGATGCCCGCCGACGCCATGGGCGCGATTTCATCGCGGTCGATGCACGGATCTACACGGCGGCACCCCAGAGCCGATTTGACTTCATCCTCATCAACAGTTTTCTGCACCACCTGAACACCGAGGATGTGCTCCAACTCCTGTCTCACCTGCGCAGTTTGCTGACCGAGGACGGCAACATTCATATTCTCGAACTCGTGCTCCCCGAGGAGCATCACTCGATTGCAAGCCGGTTAGCACGATGGGACCGAGGGAAATTCGCACGGCCTCTGGGGCAGTGGAGGGCGATCTTTAGCGAACTATTCGAAGAGGTGGTATTTGAGCCCTATACTCTTACCGCCTGGGGGGCGACGTTGTGGAACATGGTTTACTTCAAGGGGAAGCGCCGGGAATGAGGAAGATGATTTTGGTCTCGCACGCCTGCTTTCAATCGACTCCCGACCAGCCTGTTGCCGGATGTAGCCTGCTGCCGCGTCGCGCGATGGAACGATAGAATCCGCTGTCCTCGGGCCAACTCACGGAACTGAATGCGGAGAAAATAGCCAATAGGGGCGGCCATACTACTGATTGCCTATACCGCATAGAGTGATGTGATCCGTTGTTTCTAAGCTTCGGCTTTGCGGGAGATGAGTGTCTGCAGCATTGTACTTCGCATAAGTTCCCCGACACGGAACCCAAACCAGACTCCTGTCCGTAAGACTGCGGCCACCGCCAGCGAACTCTTTGGGAGGTCGACGGCCGCCATGGGCGAATTGTGCCGAATTACTTGAACTTTGTGAAAGGCACTGTGCTTCGAGCAAGCGCTGCAGCGAGTGCGCGGTGAAGTGGTTCAAGTGGTGTTTGCTGTAGAGTCTGCGGATCGGAACGTCGTATCCGGCGAGGGCCATGGCTCGTGCCGTGCTGTAGATGACGCTGCGTTCGTCGACAGTCATCGTCATGACTAAGCCACCGGGAACACACAGCTCGCTCATGCGCCGCGCAAACGCGGTTACATCTGGAATGTGCTCGATGACAGCTAACGTTACGAGCACGTC
>Ga0075424_100005844_pt1 | contig 11797 bp, 9 predicted proteins | sample SoiMethybrSBSTD3_FD_75301 | JGI IMG/M metagenome (GOLD analysis project Ga0075424, IMG submission 75301) | Bulk soil microbial communities from a Populus tree surrounding site in Tennessee, USA - Soil MetaG P. TD hybrid SBSTD3 | ecosystem: Environmental > Terrestrial > Soil > Tree plantation... | reverse complement strand
CGTCGGGCTCGCAATCCAGCACTGAGGATTTACTTTCTTTGATTTGGATTGATCAAATTACAGCGAGAACGAATCAACTATCAACGAAGTGGACATATCCAATTACAACTCATCGCCCCGAGTCCAGGGACAATCACCCGTTCTTTTCGGTTCCGATACGCCGGGAACAGTTGTTTTGGCGAAAACCGAACCGCACGCTCATAGGAGGACGTGTACGAAAAGCCCGGCGGGCATATGTCGGAAAACCCCTTCGGTCGAAACTTGCTAGATCTTTAAAATCACTAACTTGTTTTGTGGCACCACCGTTGCTCGACGCGTTTCGACTGTTCCGTTAAAATCCGTCTCCTTCATCAAAACACCTTTGGTCTGCATCAGAACCACCTCTTTGGTCTGACTTCGTGAAAAGAAGAGTGGGGGACGCGCTGACTTTCGGGTTTCAGCAACCGTTAACTACGAGGGCTGAGAACCAATGTACAATAACTACTTTGGATTCCGAGACTTACCCTTCAGTGTCACCCCTGATCCTCGTTTCTTCTACACCAATCCTGTTTATCTAGAGGCCTTTGCTACGCTTCGGTACGGGATCGAGGCGAAAAAGGGTTTCATTGTTATTACCGGCGAGGTCGGAACCGGAAAAACCACGTTGCTACGGAAACTTTTACACGAGTTGGAGAACAACATACATTCGGTGTTTGTGTTTAACAGCTGTTTAAGCTTTCCCGAATTGCTCGAATTCACACTTCAAGATCTAGGTTTAACATCGAAAGATCGAAGCAAAGTAACAATGCTTCAGGAGCTAAATGATTATTTGATCAAGCAGCTTAAGAAGGGGCACACTGTGACAATGCTAATCGACGAAGCCCAAAACTTAAGCGATGAGGTTCTCGAAAACCTAAGACTGCTTTCGAACTTGGAGACCGACCAAGAAAAACTGATCCAAATTGTATTAATGGGTCAACCCGAGCTTAAGGTAAAGCTGGTTCAATCCCAACTTCGCCAACTCAAGCAGCGTGTAGCACTTCAGTGTCAGCTTCGTCCCCTCCTGGATAGCGAAGTACACCCGTACATTGGCTCTCGACTAATGTCCATAGGGTACGAGGGCAAGGATCCGTTTGATCGTTACGCGGTTAAACGGGTTGCTCATTATTCAAAAGGAATTCCCCGCATAATAAACGTCCTGTGCGACAATGGACTTCTCACCGCATATATAGCCGGGCACCAAACTGTTACCGCGGCGATGATCGATAGAGTGGCGCTCGATCTCGACTTAGGCGCGGAAGCCTCTAACATTAAAACGCGTAATCTTCCGGTTCTACTACCACCTATCGGAACGTCGTTACAGCAAATACCTAACAAGCATTTTTCGTTTCCAGCGAAGCGCCTAACGAAAGCTCGCCTTAGCTCATTGCTCATGATCTTTGTTCTGGTCGTGGCATATTTTATCGGCCTTGGCTCCCGACACCATCTAAACCAGGTTATGTCGGACAATCAATCAGAGGCCGTCAAGAAAAACGCGGCGGCAAGACTAGAATCCGAACGCTCCTACCAACGTGTCGTGATCGAGCCTGGTTCTACCGTCGAAAAAATTGCTGCTGATGTGTACGGCTCCAATACCATGCTCGGTATGGATCTTATGAAAGAATTCAACCCGAAAGTCGATAACCTTAATCGGGTCGTGTCCGGTCAAAATCTATTACTCGTTCCACTTTCGGAAGCGACGTTACTACGGGAACAATCCGATGGCTCGTATCGTTTGATCGTGGGATCCTTCGCCAGCGGAAAAGAAGCCCAGAGATGTGCGCGCCGGTTGACCAAGGAAGGATATCAATTCATCATCACGATAAGCAAAGTTTCTGACAGCCTTTTGCTGCAGCGTGTTCAGATTGTCGGGCTGAAAAACCTTAAAGAGGCGTTGCAAACCTGGAATACCGCATTGACGAAGGAGTGGTTCGCTTTATTCAATAGCCCGCGCGACCGCTATGCATCAAATAAAGCGATTGAGCCTTATTAGCCAGCGAAGCGAATATGAGCAAAATCTACGATGCTCTAGTTCAAGCCGCAAAGAATAGGCACACAAGAACTGTAGCCTTGCGAGCTAGCACTACTGGGCAGAAGGCTAAACTACTCAATCTTTCTTCACGAAATATCAGCCTAGAATGGAAAATTACGGGAATTGTTGCGAGTGTGATCCTCGTTTTTGGGGTGTTTGTTCTAATTGTAGGCAATCAACTCCTGGCCCGGGCGCTACGAAACCAAATAGATCAGCGTACATTAGTCGTTACGATTAATCTAAGTGATGCGGCCGCTAGTCCTATCATAGGCAACGATATTCTTCAGCTTTACGCGTCCCTGACAAAATATGCCCAGTTGCAAGGAGTAGCATACGCCTTTGTCGAAGACCGTGACGGAAAGATAATTGCCAATAGCATCAGGCCGTCCCCGACAGAGCTCATGGGAACTTCGCGGCCAGACGAACGAAAGCAGGTAGACAGGCGAGCCGTAACAATACAAGGAAAAACTGTCTATGAGACTCGGGTACCGATTCTAGAGGGACAACTAGGAGCAGTTCATCTCGGAATATGGGCAGAAGACGTGAAAAAGGAGATTAACACGCTTCGTCTCACATTTGTCGGCGTGACACTCCTCTTACTTCTTGTCGCTGCCGTCCTCTCTGTTTTCTTCATGCGCGCCATTATGCTGCCAATTGGTGGGCAGACCGGGTTACCGAGTCAAATAAGCGGCCCGGGTGAATTGAAGCCGCGATTGGGAAAATACAATAGGCGCGTCAACAGCCGTATCTCGCGTCTTCCGCGGAAATGAAACGACCCGAGACGAGGACCAATCCTCGTAGCGTAATCCCGCCGAACAAAATCCCGTCCGACTTGTCGGCTGACAAAGTGCGCTTGCGTAGATCAGCTCCGCCAGCGCAATTGACTGGCGTTCACAGTCAAAATACACAACCACGAAACTCTAGGCTTGCCTTCGACGCATAATGAGCCGAGAGCAGCGGCCCCCAGTTGGGAGCGGTGACTCGGCTCTTCAGCCAGGCTTACGTCATGTGTCTGGCCCAGGCGCACTGATGACGCTCGGCCGGGCAGATCATATATACGAGCAGGTTTGTAGATTCGGCCGGGTGGCGTTCTCTGATGCGCGAAAGGCTGGACAACATCCTCTTAGACGTGAACTCCTCGCCTGGGACGCTCGAAAGCATCGGCCGGTCACCGCTTTGAACGGCGAGCTGCGCCAGGTGACCGCAAAAAATTCAAATATCATTAAATCTGAGTGGCGCTCTTTTTTTCTCAAATTTTCCGTTCTTTTGCCTGAACACACACGAATTGTCTTGCGTCGATTGAACAGATGATCTGTTTACACCAAGGCGTTAAAAAAAATTTGACACTTGCGAATTGGGGCTATAGTAACTTTTGAGAACGTTCAACATGGACGTTGCCGCTGTTGACCAGCCGCTTCGACGACAATGTCTTCTCTAACGTGTTCCTTTATCGGAAACAGCTCAGCGATCTGGCGTCTCAAGACGTACATGCGCAAAGTCGCGTTGAGCGATGCGCACGTATTAGTTACCGGCGAAACCGGTACCGGCAAAGAGTTGGCAGCGCAATACATCCACGATCAAAGTGCCAGGCGCGGTAAACCATTGATGGCCATCAATTGTGCGGCGCTACCGGACGGCCTTCTCGAAAGCGAATTGTTTGGCTACGAACGCGGCGCGTTCACAGGAGCCGCCTCTTCACATCCCGGCAAGCTGCGGCTCGCCGATCATGGAACCGTATTGTTTGATGAGATCGGTGACATGAGTCTCTATGCACAAGCGAAAATCCTCCGCGTCATCGAAACCAAGCAGGTCTATCCCCTGGGCGGTCACCGCAGTGTCCCCGTAGATGTTCGGATTATCGCAGCGACAAACCGCCAGTTGGAAGCGCAAATGAGACAAGGAGAATTCCGGCAGGATCTTTATTATCGGCTCAACGTGGCGAGAATCAACCTGCCACCGCTCCGGGATCGGAAGGCCGACATTCCGCTATTAATCGACTATTTTGTGCAGAAATGCAGCGAACGAACCGGGATCCGCATCGCGGGATTTAGCGATGAAGCATTGGAAGTGCTGTCGCGCTACGAATGGCTCGGCAATATTCGCGAGCTGATGAATCTGGTGGAGCGGATTTTTATCGATCCGCCCGTGGATAAAATCCGCGTCGGGGATTTGCCGGACTTCGTTCGGACTTGGCAAATGGTGAAGCAGGATACTGCCCCGGATGAGCGTGAAATTCTCCTGCATGCGCTGTCCAAAACAAACTGGAACAAAAGCAAAGCTGCCGAGCAACTGCACTGGTCGCGCATGACCCTTTACCGAAAACTCGTGAAGTATCGCTTAGTCGAATCCCAACCAGACCGAGATTTCACATGGACATCAGACGACTGTAACAATCGCTCTGAGAAAGTGACAAAGCTGTAAACAATCGATGTGACACTCGATTACCAATGAGCATCTGTCACTTCAAACAATCTCCCCTCTCATAAAAATCAGTATCTGCCGGCCTGTAGCGACACGCGTTCCTCGTAGAACGCGGCAAAGCCGGTTGTCGCTACCTCATTTTTCCTTAGCCGAATGTAACATCGAGTGTGACAGCGGGAAATCTTCCCGTCGCGCAATTTTCGATCGAACGGTTGCGGAATCAAAGAGTTACACGCTGATTGGATCATCGCATCGAATGGGTCTGCGATTTGCGGTGGATCGTGGTCACATCAATCGAAATAGACGGAGTCGATGACCTTTCTGAAACGAGAGCATCACGCGACAGAGTTCCTGATTATCGAAGCGGATGTTTAGTCGAATGAGCAACCCACCCGAAGGGCGGTATGCCAACTATTTCAAGATCGGTCATAACGCTTTCGAATTCATTATCGACTGCGGTCAATATTATGCGGATAACGAGGAGCCGCAGCTGCACACGAGGATCATCACAAGCCCGGCGTACGGAAAGGCTCTTCTGAAAACATTAACCGAGTGCCTGAACGAGTACGAAGCCTCCCATGGTCGGATCACTGGATGAATCCATAGATTTACAGCAGCGCAATTTCATGTCAGCGCAAAATCTTTAATTCGAGAGGCGAACGAAAACTGGGATGTACACTGCACTGCGCGCTTCGAGCCGAACTCTAGTGAAATTTCTCGAGAGTAAATTCCAAGCGGATCCACTGTTGAGCGGGTTTTTCGGCGGTAACATGGTGGTCTCGCTCGCCACACCGCAGGAGATGCATGACAAACCCGCGGAAGGGTTGTCGGTCTGGCTCTATCAGGTTATCCGAGACGATCAGCGCCTCAACGATTCTCCGGTTCGCATCGGGCCGACGGAAGTGCAGCCGCCGCCGTTACCTCTCCGGCTTCATTATCTCATGACGCCGGTGACGAATGAGCAAACAGGAGACCCGGAAACCGAGCAATTGATTCTCGGCAAGGTGCTGCAACTGTTTTACGGACATCCCGTGCTCCGCGGGGCGGAGCTCCAGGCGGAATTCGCGGGGACAGAAATCGAACTGCGGGTTCGTCTCGAACCTTTGACCCTGGAAGAGATTACGCGTGTCTGGGAAGCACTCGAAGGCTCGTACCAGTTGTCGGTCTCCTATGAACTCAGCGTGGTCAATATCGTGCCGGAGTTGGAATCGGAGCGTGTCAGCCCAGTAGAAATTGCCATACCGGAGTATGGAGTGATCGTGTCCTCCTAGCCGGGTTCACGGAGCTGATCGATGCCTCGCCGCACCATTCAAATCGACAATCGGGCCGTTCTCTACTCGCCCGATGATCCACCGTCGGTGGTCGATCGATTTCAGGCCGTGCTCGAGGTTCGCGTCACGGATGAATTGACCGGCGCCGCGCCGGCTAGTCCAGTTTCAATCAAGGTTCAAGAGCGAGGTTTTTTTTCACGGCTGGGAAACGATGGGTTGGGTGGATTGGTCGGCATTCCACGGCAGGTTTTTCCTGCGCTGCAGGCGCAAGACTATCCGCTACATCTGACGATCAGCGCGGCGAGGTATGCACGGCGCGCGCTTAAAAAAGATATCACTCAGGATATCAATTTTCCGGGGACCTTTACGCCTCAGCATCTCGATCTGGCATTGCATCGCGAGCCGGTATTCGTTGCCGGACGCACCGCGCGACTGATTAATAATGCGAGCACCCCGCTAGCGAATGTAGAGATTGCCGTGACCGGGATATGGCGAACTCCACCGTCCGCCAATGTTTCTTTGCCTCCCGATCCGCCGAATATCGTCGCGCTCATGCCACCGCTCTACGACGATCGCGTGGCCTTGACGCAGTCGGTGGCGCCACGGGGTCTGACAGTGGTAACCGGCGCCGACAAAGCGCTGATGGATGATATTACCGCTTCTACCAACCTGATTCGTCTATCAGACCGGGCAGGACTGGCGACCGGAAACATCCTGCTGATCGATGCCGACAATCCCGATCTGAGGGAATTCATCGCGATCAAGGATTTGACAACGACGGTGCCGGCCGATCAACCCGCCACCATTACGCTCGAGTTCGGGGTCATTTTTCCTCATCGCCGCGGCGCAGTTGTGCGCCAGGCAAACCCGCAGCCACCCGGCACGAGCCAGACGGTTGCCGTTGACGCGTGGGCAGGCGATGCGTGTGTTTTTCTTGACGGTCTCGGTAGTTTGAGCGGCTCGCAGGAAATCGAAATCACCGGCGGACCAGGACCGGACGAGTACCACAAGGCGATGACCTTTTCCGTAACGAGTGACGCTGAGGGATTTTATCGTCTGCCGCCGCTCAGCCGCGTGGCCCAACTGGAAATCCATGCGGAAAAAGTGATCGGCGCGCAGACGTTTCAGGCAACGACGGTCTTTCGTCCCGATTATCAGCAGCGGGATAATCGGCTGGATTTCATTCTGAGCGCTTAGAGCCGCTAGACAGTGAGACGTGAAGCCGCCGCACCCAAATAGCAATCGACCGGAGGAGCGTTATGCCTGAATATCTAGCCCCTGCAGTTTATGTCGAAGAAATCGACAGCGGCAACAAGCCCATAGAAGGCGTAAGCACGAGCACCGCAGGAATGATCGGCGTCACCGAGCGCGGGCCGGCCGGCGTGCCGATTCTGGTGACTAGCTACGGTGAATATGTGCGCTGGTTCGGCGAGCGCCTGAATCACGCCGATTTCGCTGACCACTGCTACCTGCCGCACGCGGTCGAAGGGTTCTTCACTAACGGAGGCAAGCGAGTCTTTATCACTCGGGTGGAGGCAAGCGGCGCTACGCGCGCGAGCTTCGACCTGCACGATCACGGCGGCGCCAACTCGGCTGCGACGTTGCTGCTGCGCACGGCACCGGTGAATGCGGGATCGATTTATGTTCTCGATATCAATAGTCCGGTCGCCGGCGCGTTGGACAACGGCGATCCCATTCGCCTGGGCGATGATAGCGACTCAGAGTACCGGATTGTTAAGACGATCGAGCCGGCATCCAGCACGACTCACGTTCCACTGAGTCTTCCGTTGAGCCGCGCCCATGCCGCTGCCGTTACGGTCCATCAGATCAACCGTGTCCCCATCGCTTTTCCCTCAACGGCAAGCGCGCTGGCTTTGGCTGACGATGGCCATGCCGGCGACAATACAGTCGTTGTCAGCGGTAATGCCGGCGATGTCGCGACTTTGGCCGCCGATCAGCTCCTGGAGATCGGCGATCCTTTCTCGCACGAACATCGCTTCATCAGGACTGCGACAATCGATCCGGCGGACAACACGCGTTTCAGGGTAACTCTTGATGCGCCCCTCGCGCTCGATCATGCGGCCGCGGCAAATGCGGTGCGCAGGCTCGATATCAACCTTGCCAATGCCGCCGTACCCGTGGATGACGACACGCTCAGCGTCGCCGCGCTCGCGAACGATCGCCTGGTTTACGTCGTCGATCGGAACAACAACTTCGACGACCGCGCCACCGTGATCATTTTCGACATCAACAACGCGGCCGGTCGTGAGGCGCGGCGCATCGGAGCGCTCTCGATGCTGACTCTGACGACCGGACTCTATGCCGCGGCTGCGGCCGGATCCATCGTTGAGCGGGTCGATCTTAGTGATGATGCGGTGGCTACCGCAAAGACTCTCACAGCTCCGGCACGTGCGGGAACAGCGGTGATCGCTCTCAATGACCGGGTTGGATTGAAGGAAAGCAAAATCCTTCGCATCGGCGCCACTCCCGACGAAGAGTATCTGGCTATTGCCGACGTGCCAAATCACTCGCCAGCACCGGACGGCGGCAACGTCGTGCTCGCGCGTACTCTCAGGCGTGATTATCCGGCGGGAACTCCGGCACGGCTGCAGAATAATCCAACCCTCAACGCTGCAGCCCCCGCGACCGCATTACTGCTGGACGCGAAGCTCGGCAGCATGTCACTGCCCGTCAGCGACGGCACCGGTTACGCGCAGGACGAGTTCGTCCGGGTGACGCCTCCGGGAAGCCAACCCTTCTACCATCGATTGGCCGGGAATGCCGCAACCGTCGACGCACGGCTGGTGGATTTGACCGTGCCGCTATCGCGCGCGCATGCGGCCGGCGCCGCCGTTGCGGAACGCGCGCCGCTGCTTGGTGTGCAGGCGCTCGACACCGGCGATTGGGGGAATCGCCTGCGCGTTTCCGTGCAGGATGAGCCGTCGGGATTGGTTTCGCGCACGAGTCTCGCCAGCGTGATCGATGCCAATCACATTCGGCTTGCCTCCGCAGCCGGCGTTGAGGCGGGAACCATTCTCGAAGTTTTCGATCCGGCGGGCGGCGCGACGGTCGGCGATCTGTTGAAAGTGACGGAGGTCAACCGTGCAGCCAGCTTTACCATCGCGCTCGAGGGCACAGGCCTCTCGCCCGCGCAATCGGCCCCGGGGCTGGCCGTGCGCTCAAGAGAATTTCGCCTGTCGGTCTACTTATTGCGGCAGCCGGACCCGGCGATACCGGCTCGCAACGAGACGATTCTCGACACTGAAGTGTTTCGCTATCTCTCGATGGACTCGCGCCACAGCCGTTACGTGCAGGACATTGTCGGCGACATCAACGGCGCGCTCCGGCTTTCCGACCGCCGTCCGGAAGGCGAATCCAGGTACATCCGCGGGCGCGACACGGCTCAAGATCTGCCGGAACCAGCTCGAACAACGACTCTGACGAGCATCCGTCTCGGCCCCGAAACGCTGGTAGACATATTACCCGATGGCCGCCAACGTCCGGCACGCCATCCTTTGGGAGACGTGGTGTATGGGACCGACTCCATCGCAACCCTCATCGAAGATGACTATGTCGGCCAGGACGATCCCAACCCGGAGAATCGCAGCGGGCTACACAGTCTGCGAAACATCGAAGAGATCAGTATCGTCGCGTGCCCCGGCCGCACCACGGCAGTCATACAGAACGCCTTGATCAATCATTGTGAATTGATGCGTTATCGCGTCGCCGTCCTCGACGGGCCGCGGCCGCCGCAGGACACGCTCGCCGATGTGCAGACACAGCGTCAACAGTACGACACGAAATATGCCGCGCTCTATCACCCATGGCTGCTGATTCCCGATCCCTATCCACTGAATCTAAGCCAGATCGCCGATTATCCGATTCCGCCGTCGGGACACATGGTCGGGATTTACGCGCGCACGGATATCGAGCGCGGCGTCCACAAGGCGCCGGCGAACGAAGTCGTACGCGGCATCACCGGCCTGCAACGGATTTTGAATAAAGAGCAGCACGACATTCTCAATCCTTATCCGGTCAACATCAACGTCATCCGTGATTTCCGCGACGCCAACCGCGGGATCCGGGTTTATGGCGGGCGCATCATCACCGGCGATCCGGACTGGAGATATCTCAACATGCGGCGGCTGATGATTTTCATCGAGGCGTCGATCGATCGGGGTCTGCAATGGGTAGTGTTCGAGCCCAATACCGAGGCGCTGTGGGCACGCGTGCGCCGCTCGATATCTAATTTCCTGACGCTGGTCTGGCGCAACGGCGGACTGGAAGGAACGAAGGTCGAAGAGGCCTACTTCGTCAAATGCGATCGCACGACCATGACGCAGACGGATATCGATAACGGCCGGCTGATCTGCGTGGTCGGTGTCGCGCTGGTAAAGCCCGCTGAGTTCGTGATCGTACGCATCGGACTGTGGACGGCGCACGCGGAAGATTAAGGAGGACGGAGAGATGCCTACCGGAGAACGACGCGACCCGTTTCGCGCATTTAACTTTCAGCTCGAAATCGACAACATCGCGCGCGGCGCTTTCAGCGAATGCAGCGGCCTCACCGCAGAGGGCGATGCGGTGGATTACCGCGAGGGGACCGACCTGCAGCCGAACGTGCGCAAGCTCGTCGGCCTGCGTAAATACACCAACATTGTGCTCAAGCGCGGCTACACGCAGGACGATACCTCCCTGTGGGACTGGTACAAAAATATTCACAACGGTGTCGCCGACCGGCGCAACGTCACGATCATTCTGATGAACGAAGAGCGTCAGCCTGTGATGCGCTGGCACGCCGAGAATGCCTGGATCAACAAGATCGAAGGACCCAGCTTCAAAGCGAGCGGTAACGAAGTTGCGATCGAATCGGTTGAGCTCGTCCACGAAGGCCTGACGATCGAGGTCTAAGTTCGAGGGATTTCGATCGTGCAATCACCGCAAACGCCAGGAGTCTACTACCACCGGGTCGACACGAGCACGCCGGCGATAGCATTGCTGCGCACGGATATCGCCGCCTTCGTCGGCATCGCGACGCGCGGCCCGGTGCATCAGCCTCTGCCCGTGCAGTCGTGGCGCCAGTTTCAGGCGTATTTCGGGGATTTTACCGGAGCCGGCTATCTGGCGTATGCGGCGCGAGGATTTTTTGAGAACGGCGGCCAGCGCTGCTGGGTAGTCCGGGTGGCGTCTGAAGCCGCGACGACCGCCGCCGTAACATTGCCATCGGAGAGTCTCGCCGATGTCTGGACGGTTTCCGCTTCGAGTCCCGGCGTCTGGGGCAATGATCTTGATATCGTGATCCGGGAAACACATCGCGCGCAGACCCTGACGGTAGCGCAGCCGAGCGCGCCGGAGTTCTCGACGGTGCTCTCCACGACCGGATTCGGCCGCGCCACGCAGGTGCGCCTCTCACAAGGATCGATGAAGATCCACAAAGTTGTATCCGACATCGATGCGGTCGATCACCGGCTGTTCTGGATCAATCCGAAACTCGAAGCGCGATTGCCTTACGACAGTGCGTTAACTGGCTTCGACTCCGGGCGTCCGATCCTAATTGAAAGCATCGAATACACGTTGTCGGTGAGAGAACTCGGCCGCTTGCTTCGCGTCTATGAACAGCTCTCGCTGGTTCCTGAAAACCGGCGATATGGCCCGGCGCTGCTGGGAAAACTCAAGCTGGCGCTTCTCTCCGGTCAGCCGCTAAACCTGCCGTCTGCGCCGGAGCCGGTGACGATCACGGAATTGCGCGCGCTGCCGCTGCCTGCTCTCGAGTCGATCGCTACGCCGGCGGATCAGACCATACCGCTTTCCAGCGGCGCCGATGGTCTGGCGCAGTTAAGCGCCTATGATTTCGTCGGCGAGGAGATCGATCCGCTCGACAGCGATGAGGTGCGCGCTCACAAAGCGCGCGGGCTCCGAGCCCTGGAAGATGTCCGGGAAGTCGCCATAGTGGCGGTGCCGGACATTCATATTCAGCCGAAACCCACGCCTCGTTTCAGCCCTCCGGCGCCCTGTATCCCGGATCCGTGCCTGCCAATGACGGTGCCGCCGGCGG
>Ga0075424_100005843_pt1 | contig 11799 bp, 10 predicted proteins | sample SoiMethybrSBSTD3_FD_75301 | JGI IMG/M metagenome (GOLD analysis project Ga0075424, IMG submission 75301) | Bulk soil microbial communities from a Populus tree surrounding site in Tennessee, USA - Soil MetaG P. TD hybrid SBSTD3 | ecosystem: Environmental > Terrestrial > Soil > Tree plantation... | reverse complement strand
TGGGCATCTTCGAGCAGCACGCCGAACTCGTCGCCGCCCAGCCGGGCCAGGGCGTCGCTCTTGCGCACCAGGGACTTGAGCAGCGCCGTGACCTGCTTGAGCATCTCGTCGCCCGCCAGGTGGCCGCAGGTGTCGTTGACCACCTTGAACTCGTCGAGATCGAGGTAGAAGAGGGCGTGCTCGCGCTGCTCCTGCCAGGAGCTGTCGAGGCAGAGCTGGAGGCGCTTCTCGAACTCGCGGCGATTGATGAGGCCGGTCAGCGGGTCGTGGCGCGCCAGGTAGATCATCTCGCGCTCCATACCTCGGAGCTGCGTGACGTCCTTGAAGATGAGGACGCTGCCGGTGGTGTGGCCCTGGCGGTCCTGAATGGGGGCCACGGAGTCGCGAAGTGCGAACTCCCGGCCGTCGCGGCGCACCAGCATCGAGTAGCCGGTGTGCTCGGTGACCCGGCCCTCGAGGAGGCAGCGCTCGACGGCGTTGTGCAGCGGTTTGCCGGTGGTCTCGTCGATGACGTTGAAGACCAGGTTCACCGGCTGGCCGCAGGCCTCCTCGGCGGTCCATCCGGTGAGGCGCTCCGCCACGGGATTGAGGTAATCGATGACGCCGAGGTCGTCGGTGCGGATGACGCCGTCGCCGATCGAGGCCAGGGTCACCTGGGCGAGCTCCTTCTGCTGCGCCAGGGCCTCCTCGGCGAGACTGCGCTCGATCTCGGCGGCGGCGCGGGCGGCGAAGATCTTGAGAATGGAGACGGCGGCCAGATCCTCGGTCGTCGGGTCCGTGCTCATCACCGCGATGTGCCCCAGCAGCCGGGTGTTGCCGTCGTAGAGGGGCACGGCGAGGTAGCTCTCGATGGCCAACTCGCGCAGGCCGGGGTCGCCGGGGAAAAGGCGCCAGGTGCCGCTGGGGTAGAAGCAGTACTCGCGGCCGCGAACGGTCTCGCAGGGGGTGCCGACCAGTCCGTACTCGAAGGGCTCGCCGTAGTCCGTTCCGGTCCAGAACGCCAGGATGCGAGCCCGGGTGGCGGGCTCGTCCAGGACCTCGGCCACGAAGGCGTACTCGACGTCGAGGGCGACGGCAAGATGGCGCACCAGGGAGCGGAGGAAGTCGGTGCCGGTGGTGGTCGCGGTCCCCTCGACGATGGCGCGCAGGCGTTCCTCGCCGAGCCGGCGGGTGCTGATGTCGTGGGCGACGCCGATGAGGCGGACCGGGGTGCCGGACGAGTCGCGCAGCGCCTGGCCGCGCTCGGAAAACCAGCGGCGCTTGCCGTCCGGCGCCAGCACCCGCAGCTCGAGGGAGAAGTCCTTCTCCCCGCGCAGGCAGTTGCGCAGGGCATCCACCAAAGTCGGCTGGTCTTCCGAAACGACGGCGGCAAGGAACTCCCTTCCCGTTTTCCAGATCTGCTCTGGCTGGCAGCCGAAGATCTCGGCGGCGTGGGGCGAGACCACCATCTCGTCGGTGAGCAGGTCCCAGTCCCAGGTGATCACCCCGGCCACCCGCTGGGCGAGCTCGAGGCGGGCGTTGCTCTCGCGCAGGGCCACCTCACCCAGCTTGCGCTCGGTGATGTCGGTGGCGGTGGCGAGGGCGGCGGGCTGGCCGTCGTCCAACTGGATCAAGGCGGAGGTGAGGTCGAGCCAGCGCTCCCGCCCGTCCTTGGTGACGATGCGGGTCTCGTAGCGCTCGGGCACCGCTTCGCCGCGCAGCCGGGCCATGGCACGGTCGTGCAGCGCGGCCTGGATCTCCGGGGCGGCGAAATCCCACGGCAGCCTTTCGAGAAGCTCGTCGGTGCTATAGCCCGTCAGCTCAGTACAGGCCGGATTGACGTAGAGCAGCCGGTCGGCGCGGAAGACGAAGATGGCCGTCGAGGTGGTTTCGGCAAGGGTGCGGAACCAGTCGTTCGTCTGCCGGAAGGTGACCTCGGCCGGGATCGGAAAGGCTTGTCTCATGGCGCGACGGCAGGTTCCAGGTTCCGGGCTAATGTCTCCAGGGGAGGGAATTCCCTCGTTGGTCTCTCCAGAGAAAACGAATCTTCAGAATACGGTCTCGAAGGTCCCGGCGCAAGGCGGGAGGCGGCGGGGAGGCGCTCCGATTTTGGTTCCTTCTTCCAGGCACCAGCATGGCCGCGCAGTTTGCGAACCCGCGTTTTCCCTTGAAATGCTTGAGCCGGCGGGGTTTTGCGGATAACCTTTTGTCCGTAGTCAGGCTGTAAATCCTGGGTTCGGAGGCGCGGATGTTTTCGATTGAAGAGATCGTGGCGCGGGAGATCCTCGACTCGCGGGGCAATCCGACCCTGGAGGTCGACTGCATTCTGGACGGCGGGGTGGGTGGACGGGCGGTGGTGCCGTCGGGGGCTTCGACCGGCAGTCGCGAGGCCCTGGAGCTGCGCGACGGCGGCAAGCGCTATGGCGGCAAGGGGGTCCGGAAGGCCGTCGGCAACGTGCTGGACGAGATCGCGCCCCGGCTCCACGGCATGGACGCGCGCGACCAGGCGCGCATCGACCGCGCCCTCATCGACCTCGACGGCACTCCGGGCAAGAGCCGGCTGGGCGCCAACGCCGTGCTCGGCGCCTCGCTGGCCGTGGCCCGCTCCGCGGCCGAGGCGAGCGGCCTCCCCCTCTACGCCTATGTCGGCGGCCCCGCGGCCACCGTGCTGCCCGTTCCCCTGCTCAACGTGCTCAACGGCGGCGCCCATGCCGACAACTCGGTGGACGTCCAGGAGTTCATGCTGGTGCCGATCGGCTTCGACCGTTTCGGCGACGCGCTACGGGCCGGCGTCGAGGTCTATCACGCCCTCAAGGGAGTCCTGAAATCCGCCGGCCTGGTCACCGCCGTGGGCGACGAGGGCGGCTTCGCACCCAACCTGAAGAGCAACCGCGAGGCCCTGGACCTGCTGGTGAAAGCCATCGAGAAAGCCGGCTACACTCCGGGCAAACAGATCGCCCTGGCGGTCGACGTCGCCGCCAGCGAGCTGGTGGAGAAGGCGGAAAAGAAAAAGGGTAAGGGGTCGGTGCGTTACGCCCTGGCCGGCGAGGGCCGCTCCGGCCTCTCGGCCGCGGACCTCATCGCCCTCTACCGCGACTGGCTCGGCGCCTACCCGCTGGTCTCCATCGAGGACGGGCTGGCCGAAGACGACCGTGAGGGGTGGAAGGAGCTCACCGTCGAGCTCGGAGCCCAAGTGCAGCTCATCGGCGACGACCTGTTCGTCACCAACCCGGCGATCCTGGCCCAGGGGATCGCCGACGGTCTCGCCAACGCCCTGCTCGTCAAGGTCAACCAGATCGGCACCCTCACCGAGACCCTGGAGGCGGTGGAGATGGCCAAGACCCACGCCTACGCCAACATCATCAGCCACCGCTCGGGTGAGACCGAGGACACCACCATCGCCGATCTGGCCGTCGCCACCCGCGCCGGCCAGATCAAGACGGGCGCGCCGTGCCGCAGCGACCGCGTCGCCAAATACAACCGGCTGTTGCGCATCGAAGAGGAGCTGGAGGGTGTGGCGTCCTACCCGGGAGCCAGAGCCTTTCCCCGTTGGACCTCGTGACCCGCGCTGACGCACCCGCCCGGACCGATTCGTTCCGCCCCGTGCTGGGTGCGGCCGTCGTCCTGTTCCTGGCGCTACTCGCCATCGCGGCGCTCAAGAGCTATCGCGATCTCGCCTCGGCGCGGGCTCACCAGCACCTGCTGGAGAGGCAAATCCACGAGACGGCCGCGCGCAGCGAATGGCTGCGGCTGCGCATCGACCGCCTGCATCACGATCCTGGAATGCTCGAGCGGCTGGCGCGTGAAGACCTGGGAATGGTGCGTCCCGGTGACGTGATCATCGAGCTGCCGGACGGAGCGGTGGCGCCGCCGGCCTCCCGGGCGCCCCGGCCTATGGCCGCGGAGCTTGTCGGTCCGCCGGCTCCTCCACCGGCCGTGCCTGCCGCAGCCCTTCCCGCTTCCAAGCCCTCAGGACCGCCCGGTTGAGAGTGAGCTTGAGGGCCGGCGGGGTGATGAGCGTGGTGACGATCACCATCACCACCACCGCCGCGAAGACCGGCGGCGGAATCACTCGCTGACCGTGCAGCACGAGCTGGGCGCCGATTCCCGCGAAGATCAGCCCCACCTCTCCCCGCGGTACCATGCCCACCGCCACCGAGACTCGGTCGAGCCCGCGCTCCAGCACCCCGGCGGCGCAGATCATCTTGCCCAGGACGGCGGCGAGCGACAGCAGGGCCGCGAAGCTCAGCACGTCCAGGTGGCCGAAGCTCGCGAGGTCGACCCGTACGCCCATCAGCACGAAGAACACCGGCACCAGAAAGCCCGCTATGGGGTGGATCAGCTCCTCGATGGTGTGCTTGGTGCGCTCGCCAAGGTCCTGGTACACGACTCCGTCGAGGATGAGACCCGCGGCGAAGGCGCCGACGATGGTGGCGAGACCGATGCGGTCGGCCAGATAGGAGAGGAGAAAGCAGGCGCCGAGCGACAGAGCGAGCAGGAGTCCCTGAATCCGCAGGTTGCTCGCCAGCCGGAAGGCGTGGCGGGAGAGCCAGCCGCCGATCAGCAGCGCTCCCACCAGGAAGGCGACGGCCTTGCCGACGATCCCCAGCGCGTCCAGAGAATCGAGGCTGCCGCCCGTGTTCGCGGCGGTGATCGTTCCCGCTACCACGGACAGGATCACCAGGCCCAGGACGTCGTCGATCACCGCGGCTCCCAGGATGATCTTCGACTCCCGCGTGGAGGACTTACCGAGGTCCTTGAGGACGCGGGCGGTGATGCCGACGCTGGTGGCGCAGAGGGTGGCGCCGATGAAGAGGTGGGCCAGGGTCTCCGCCTTCGGCAGCAGCCAGGCCGAGACCCCCCAACCGAGAAGGAAGGGCGCGATCACCCCCAGCACCGCCACCAGCAGGCTCGACCAGCCCACCGACATCATCTCTTGAACGTTTGACTCCAGGCCGACCTGGAACAGCAGCAGGATGACGCCGAGTTGGGCCAGGATCTCCAATCCCGAGTCGCTCGCCAGGAAGCTGAAACCGCCGTAGCCCACGAGCGACAGGTTGCCCAGAACCATGCCGAAGAGGAGCTCGCCCAGCACCGCCGGCTGGCCCAGGCGCTCGAAGAGCTCGCCACCCAGCTTGGCCGCGCCGAGAATGATCACCAGCCCGAGCAGGACCGGCACCACGGGGCCGCCATGGCCCTGGTCCGCGGCGCTGGCGAGAGCGGCGACGGCGTCGTGCATGGTGCAGCATGGTAGCGGGCGCGGCTACTATTTCGCCACTGAAAAAGGGACCTAAGGGACAGCAGGGACGGCAGAGACCTGAAAGACGCAGGATGGCGCCACTCCGGGGTTTTTAGTCCCTGGTGTCCTTGCGGTCCCTGATGTCCCTGGGTGAGCTCTTCGCCGCAGCTTCCAAGCAAACAACGACGCCCCACCGCAAGGTTCCCGGCGGGGCGCGATTATCGAAAAGCAGGTAAAAGCAGCTCAGGAGATCTTGACGACGTTCTTGGCCTGCAGACCCTTCGGCCCCTCCACCACGTCGAAAGAGACCCGGTCCCCCTCGCTCAAAGTGCGGAAACCTTCGGCGATGATCGAGGCGTGGTGGACGAAGACGTCCGCGCCCCTTTCCCGCACGATGAATCCGTACCCCTTGGCATCGTTGAACCACTTCACCGTACCTTGCTCAGCCATGCTCTTGCTCCTTGCAACAAAGAAACACGTTTGTCGTTCGCCGCTCGAAGGCGGCCTCCTCCACACCCCCGAAGGGGCAAAATCATAAAGGGCGTCGAAGCCGGCGCTCGGCGACTGCAAGGAGCTGCGCGGAAACTTGTGCGCTTGGGTTCGACACTCCCGAATCTCCTAGGCTCTCTCTCGCCTCCCTCGCTGCCTGGTGATCCTCATATTTCGTACAACTAAGGAATTCATGCGTTTAGATGGATGCTGCGTGGAGGGGTCCGGGCGGGGGGATGTCTCTTGAAGCCAATTCCAACCGTGCGTTTGTCTCTGAATTTCGGTGGACTATGGCACCTCTTGGGATAAAAATCAAGAGGGCGCCTCAGGAAAGATTCGGTAAGATCGCGTCCATGTCGACGCGCATTCCACGGCAGCTCGATCCGGTGGAGATTCGGGTCCTCGGCTCGCTGCTCGAGAAGGAGCAGACGAACCCCGAGACCATCCCCATGTCGGTCAACGCCGTCATCCTGGCATGCAATCAGAAGACGAACCGCGAGCCGGTGATGGCGCTCACCGAGGACCAGGTGGTCAACGCCCTCGACCGCCTGCGCCAGGATGTCCTGGTCTGGCGCACTGAAGGCGCCCGCGCGGAGCGCTGGCAGCAGAGCGTCGTCCGCCGCTGGGGGCTCGACCGGGCGGGCAAGGCCCTGATGACTTTGCTGCTGTTGCGCGGCGCCCAGACGCCGGGGGAGCTGCGCACCCGCAGCGAGCGGATGCATGCGTTCGCTACGCTGGAAGAGGTGGACGAGGCCTTGCGCCGGCTCGCGGCCATCGACGAGCCTCTGGTGCGGGACCTGCCGCGCCGCCCCGGCCAGAAGGAGATCCGCTGGATTCACCTGGTGGGAGAGCTGGCCCCCGAGCCCGAGCCGAAGGAGATCTCCGAGCCGCCGGAGACGACGTTCCTCGCCGCCGCCCGCCCGGCCCTGTCCTCACGGGTGGAGCGCCTGGAGGAGCTGGTGGCGAAGCTGGCCGCGGACCTGGAGGAGCTGAAAAAGCAACTCGGGATCTGACCTATGCCACCTCGATGCGCGGCGGCCCGGCGAGAACCTCGCCGATTTCGGCGGCGCGGTGGCCGCTGGCGAGGAGAGCGGCGAGAAGCGCCGGGGCGCTCTCAGGTGGGGTCGCGAGGAGCAGTCCCCCCGAGGTCTGGGGATCGAAGAGCAACTCCCGCTGCAGACGGTCCAGGCCGGCGCGATCCTCGAAGATCCCGCTGACGTTGTCCTCGTTGGCCACCGTGCAGCCGGTGGTGACTCCCGCCTTGACCAGGCGATAGAAGTTGTCGTGAACGGGCAGCCGCTCGAAGACCAGGCGGATCGCCACGCCCGAGGCCTTTGCCATGCCCATCGCGTGGCCGGCCAGGGCGAAACCGGTGACGTCCGTGGCACCCCGCACGTCATGCTCCAAGGCCAGCCGGCTGGCCACGTCGTTCAGCCGCTCCATCTCTTTCAGGGCCGGCTCCAGCCCCGCCTCGTCGATCTTGTCCACCTTGAAGGCGTTGACCAGCACGCCCGTGCCCAGCGGCTTGGTGAGGATCAGGCGGTCCCCTGGCCGGGCGCCGGCGTTGGTGAGCAGACGCTCCGGGTCCGCCAAGCCGACGACCGAGAGGCCGTACTTGAGCTCCTCATCGCGCACCGAATGACCGCCGAGCAGCACGGCGCCGGCCTGCGCCAGGGCCTCGGCGCCGCCCTGGAGGACGGCGCTCAGGGCGGCTGCTCCCTCGCCCTCCAGCTCGGGAAAACAGCAGAGGTTGAGGGCGAAGAGAGGCTGGCCGCCCATGGCGTAAACGTCGGACAGCGAGTTGGCGGCGGCCACCCGGCCGAAGCGGCGCGGATCGTCGCACACCGGAGTGATGAAGTCGGCCGTGGCGACCAGGGCATGGCCGTCGAGCAGGAAGACGCCGGCGTCGTCCGCCGTTTCCGGACCGACGAGGATCCTCTGATCTCCTCCGGCGAGCCGGACGAGCGGAGCGATCATCGTTGAAAGGTCCCCCGGACCTATCTTGGCCGCTCAGCCACCGGTGGTGGCGCAGGCGGTGAGGCGGAATTTCCGCCGAAACAGTGCCATGACGGCGATTGTATAGAATCCGCCCCATGGCAAACGAAACGGTTGCGGCGGGGCAGACGGCCCTGGTGACGGGGGCTTCGAGCGGCATCGGCCTCGAGCTGGCGCGCCTTTTCGCGGCCGGCGGCTACGGCCTGGTGCTGGTGGCGCGGAGCGGCGGCAAGCTCGAAGAGCTGGCGAACGAGCTGCGTAACCGCCACGGCGTCGACGTGCGGGTAATGGCGATCGACCTCGCCCGCCCCGAGTCGTCGGAGGAGCTGGTACGAGAGCTCGAGCAGGCCGGCGTGGCGGTGGACGTCCTGGTCAACAACGCCGGCTTCGCCACTTTCGGCCCCTTCGCCGAGACCCACCTCCGCGCCGAGCTCGAGGAGCTGCAGCTCAACGTCGTGACGCTGACCCACCTGACCAAGAAGCTGCTGCCCGGAATGCTCGCCCGGCGGCGGGGCGGCGTCCTCAACGTCGCCTCGACGGCAGCCTTCCAGCCGGGACCGCTGATGGCCGTCTACTACGCCTCCAAGGCCTACGTCCTCTCCTTCACCGAGGCTCTGGCCGAAGAGCTGCGCGGCACGGGAGTGACGATTTCGGCCCTCTGTCCTGGTCCCACCGTGACCGGATTCCAGAAGCGGGCCGCGATGGAGGACTCCGGGCTCTTTCGGGGCCGATCAAAGTGATGGATGCCGCTGCCGTCGCCCGCGCCGGCTACGAGGGTTTTCGGGCGGGCCGGCGGCTCGTCATTCCGGGCCTGGTCAACAAGCTCGTCGTCCAGTCGCTGCGGATTTCGCCCCGGCGGCTCGTCACCCGCATCGTCCGCGGCATGCAGAAACGCCGGCAGTGAGTCCGGGTACCGGCCCGGGGATCGCTGCGCTAGACTTGGCGCCGCCAATTCGGCCACCTATCCTTTGAAGGAGCGCTTGTATGAACCCCAAGCTATCGACGTCGTTGGTCGCCGAGTTCATCGGCACGTTCGCCCTGATCTTCATCGGCGCCGGCGCCGTCGCCCTGGGTCTCGGCGGCCTGGTGGGAGTGGCCTTCGCCCACGGCCTGGTGATCCTCGGCTTCGTCTACGCCTACGGCCACATCTCCGGCACGCACGTCAACCCGGCGGTAACCCTGGGTGTCTGGGCGGCGGGGAAAATCGACGCCGGCCGAGCCCTTTCCTACATCGTCTTCCAGATCGCCGGCGGCATCGTCGCCGCTCTCGCGCTCTCCTGGGTGCTCGGCGGCACGGGGACCGGCCTTGGCGTCACCGCCCTGGCTCACGGCCTCCAGGTAAAGGACGTGACCATCAACGTCACGCCGGCCATCGGCGTGGTGCTCGAGGCGATCCTGACCTTCTTCCTCGCCAACGCCGTGCTGAATTGCGCCGTCAGCGGCAAAGCCGGCAATCTCGCGGGAGCGGCCATCGGCCTCACGCTGGTCTTCTGCATCCTGATGGGCGGTCCACTCACCGGCGCCAGCCTCAACCCGGCGCGCAGCATCGGTCCAGCCGTTGCCACCGGCAACTTCACCGATCTCTGGGTCTACCTCGCCGGCCCCGCCCTGGGCGGCGTGGCGGCGGGCCTGCTGTACAAGTTCGTGTTTGAGGAGCATCCGCGGAAGAAGTAACGCGACTCCTTGTCAATAGCCGCCTCTCGATTTCTCGACAGGCGGCTCGCTTTTCCCCACCGCCAGCACACTGATCTTATAGAGCTCTTATCCAGTCGCCCCGAGAGGACGGGTCCCGCCCTCTCAAGACAATTGCCTCAGGGGAGGCAGCTCTCATCGGGAGAGTCTGTCCAGCCCTTTGGCTCCACCGTTAGTTTCTGGAGGATGCATTTGATGAGGATCAGAGGCTTGAAGGTTGCGTTCGCCGTCCTTTCCTGCGGTCTGATGGCCGTCGCCGCGAACGCCCAGAACGAGGGGAAATCGAATCATCACATCGTCTACACGCCGACAAAGGATGCCATCGTCGCCAAGGCAGGACAGTTGCTCAACCATGGCGGGCCGGTGATCGTCTCGGCCAAGGTCGTCTTCATTTTCTGGGGACCGAGCTTCAACAACGCCGCCTCTCCCGACTTCGCCTACGCCCGGACGTTGCAGGCCTTCCGCAACCAGTTCGGCACGACGGGTGAGTACAACACCATCACGCAGTACAGCGGCAGCAACGGGACCGTCGCGCTGACCAACCTCGGCTCGGGCACCGCCGACCTGTTCGACACCTCGACGCCGCCGACCAACGTCACCGACTCCACCGTCCGCTCCAAGGTGAACAGCTACCTTTCGGGCCATGGCGGCAACAACACCAGCACGATCTATGAGGTCGTCATTCCGAAAACTTCGTATTCTTCAGATGGCTCGAGCACCTCGTGCGGCGGACCCGGCCTGGCCTACTGCGCCTATCACAGTTGGATCGGCAGCGGCACCAGCGCCACCAAGTACTCCATCCAGCCCTATCCGAGCTGCAGCGGCTGCCAGGTTTCGGGCTTCTCAGACGTACAGGACCAAGAGCACTTCGTTTGCCACGAGACCCGCGAGGCCGTGACCGACCCGACGGGCACCACCTGGTGGGACAGCTCCGGCCAAGAGGCCGACGACAAGTGCGCCTGGTCGCCCACGCCTTTCATCGGCACTGGCGGTTACGCTTACCAGTACGAGTGGTCGAACGCGGCCCATGGCTGCGTCAGGACGCGGTAGACTTTACGCCAAGCATTTCTTGCAGGAGAACCCCGGCGGCTCGCCGGGGTTCTTTTTTTGGCCCAAATTCACCCCGGCGGCAAGACGTCCGGCCACCAGCCGCCCGGAACGTTCATGGGCCACGGGCAGGTCTGCTGGATGTTCAGCTCGCGAAACATGGGGCTGTCGTATTTGAGGTTGAAATTGAAGCTGTCCTCGGGCTTGTGGCCGGCGCAGCGGTAATACGGTGTGCCGAAAGCGATGGCGATCAGAAAGACGACCTCGGCGACGAGATAGACGCGGGACCAGCGGATCGTCCGGGCGGCGAGCCGGGTGCGGGCGAGGGGGCCGGCCCAGAGCACCACCGGCAGGATGGCGGCATGAAAGAGGATCACGCCCTGCCACATCATCACCGTCGTCGGAGAGAGAGAGAACACGATCAGGCCCGCCACGAAGCAGATCCGGACGTAGCCCTTCACCCAGGCGCGGCCGGTGGTGCCGGGAACGAGGCGGCGGCGCCAGACGGCCAGGCCCCAAGCCCGCAGCCGCGCGAGGCGGCCGGGAGCAACGGGCAGTCTTTTTCGCACTCGCCACAGCCGCAGATTGGCGAGCAGCGGGAAGAGAACCGTGAGCCCCAGGACCGTGGTTGCCAGGAGATGAAGGCCCGGCCCCAGCCAGCGATCGGAGCCGCCGAGGATTTCGGAAAAGTTGAAGTCGTCGAGCCGCCAGGAGACGGACAGTGAGGCGTATCGCAGCCAGTAGCTGACGCCCCGCGGCAGTCCGTAGAGCAGGCCGCGGCCCAGAAACCCCTTCTTTGCCGCCGTCACGATGGCGGGATGGGTGATCACCTCGAGAGCCCACGGGATCAGGGGGAGCGCCGCCGCCAGCCCGCCCAGAATCGCGCCCGGCCAGTGAACGCGGAAGAAGCGCCGCAGCCACAGCAGCCCTGAGGCCACCACCAGCAGCAGGCAGGAGGGGTGGATCTGAAAGGCGAGCACCAGACCGGCGACGTGCAGAAACGAGGGCCAGAAGCGGGCTCGCTCGCGCTGCGCCAGAGCGCTCCAGAGGTGAAGCGAGCCGAAGAAGAAAAGGTAGTTGGGATTCCACAGGAACGTGGCGAAGAAGAGCTGCCACGGGTTCAGCCAGTAGAGCAGGGCCAGAAGCACCCGCTCGCGCGGCGCCAGGTGCCGTTTGAGTGCGCCGTCGAGCAGCCAGTAGGCGGCGATGTGGAAGAGCAGGACGAGGACGGCCGGCGCCCTGTGGTCCCGCCAGAGCATCAGCGGCAGGCCCACGAGCACGGTGGTGATCCCGCCCGGCGCCTTGCCCCCCGTGGACATGGGATTGCCGTAGGGAATGAATTGGCCCCGCGCCGCCAG
>Ga0075424_100005842_pt1 | contig 11801 bp, 8 predicted proteins | sample SoiMethybrSBSTD3_FD_75301 | JGI IMG/M metagenome (GOLD analysis project Ga0075424, IMG submission 75301) | Bulk soil microbial communities from a Populus tree surrounding site in Tennessee, USA - Soil MetaG P. TD hybrid SBSTD3 | ecosystem: Environmental > Terrestrial > Soil > Tree plantation... | reverse complement strand
GCAGCACATGGATTTCTGGGAGGAGGAATTGTCGAAAGCTGAATGGTTCGCCGGCAGCCAATTTACAGCGGCCGACATCCAAATGAGCTTTCCATTGGAGGCTGCTGCCGCGCGCGGCGGGCTGGAGCAGGGGCATCCCAAGGCGATGGCATTTCTCGAACGCATTCATGCGCGTCCGGCCTATAAACGCGCGTTGGAGAAGGGCGGTCCCTACGCGATCGCGCGGGGATGAGCGCCATCCCGACACGACGCTCCTAAAGCGCGATTGCGTCATGTCGAAACGCATCGCGCTTTAGCATATTGTTTGCGCATGATCTCCGCGCAAACGCACTTTTGTGTTTGTCGCGACGGAAAAACCGGTGTCCACTTTTCCGGATCATGCGCTATCCCTGCACCGCCGCGATCGCCTCCTTGACCAGCCGGGCTAGGCCTTTGATATCCCCCGTGACATCGACGGAGTCGCCAAGGCGCACGATCACCATGTGCTGCGAGGGCAGGATCACGATGCGTTGGCCGAGTGCGCCGGAGGCAAAGAAGGCATCACTGGGTATACCGGCGCGGATGCGGCCCTTGGCGTAAGGATGCTCGCTGCGATTGGTGAAGAAACCAGCGCCATAGTCGCTGTCGAGCGTCGCCGCCGCGCAATAGTCGACCCAATCCTCGTGCAGGATGCGCTTACCGCCGATCATGCCGTCGTTGAGATAGAGCAGGCCAAAGCGCGCCCAGTCGCGCGCGCTTGCAAGCATACTGGCCGCGCCCAGCAACGTGCCGCTGGCATCGAATTGCAGCGTGACGTGGCGCATCCCAAGCGGATTGAACAGTTCGCGCCAGGCAAAGGCGAGGGTTTGCTCGGGTCCGCCTAGCGCATCGCGGATGATCCGGGCCAGGATCTGCGTGGTCGCGCTGGAATAGGCAAAACGTGTCCCAGGCTCGGCAATCAGCGGCGCCTTCACCGCAAAGGCCGCCGTGTCGTCGCGGAGATACATCCGGCTCGACGGATCGAACCCGGTGTTGGTTTCGTCGAGCTCAAGTCCGGAGCTCATGCGCATGAGATGCCCGACCTCGATCTCGCGCCGCGGATCGTTCTCCGCCTTCCATTCCGGAATCGGCGCGGGCAGCGACGGACTGGTGAGGCCTTGTTGCGTCATGATACCGAGCAGGGCGTTGACCACCGACTTGGTCAGAGAAAAGCCTATGAGCTGCGTGTCGACCCCGATGCCTGCACCGTAGCGTTCGGCGATCACCTTGCCGTCATGAACCACAACGACCGCCTTGGTGCGCCGGAACGGCGGTTCGCGCGGTTCCTCGAAGGCGTGATCAAGCGCGGCCTGCAGCGCGGGATCGGCGGGTTCGACCAATGCGGGGCCGGCGATATCAGGCAGCAGGGCAGGGGACTTGGATGTGCGCAGCGCGTCGATATCGCTCCTGAGCAGATAAGGCGGCCTGGACCCATGCGGCGCGACGCAGCCAAAACCCTCGTGAAATGCCGATCGACTGCGGAAAAATCCCAGAACCGATGCATCCGCAATCCTGCCGTCACGATCGATGTGATAGCGCATGCCGAACCGCAGCAGCCGCAAGCCTTGACGCTCCATCGTCTCGGCAAAGACGGTCTGCGGATCAAGTCCGGATACGAAGGTCTTCGCGCAGAGGACATCCGCAACGACGCCGGTTCCGACAAGTACCGCGCGATCGGGCCGGTAGGCGAGCCATAGTGCCGGCAGCGCGGCGAGGACCAGCGCGCCCGCGACAGTCAGCAGCCTTCGCAAGTTCAGGGAAGCCTTACGTCTCCGCTTCGCTGCCGCTAGTGGAGCGGATTTGACGTTCGCTCCCTTCTCGCCGCGATTCCGTAATGCGAGCGTCAAATCCAAAGCTCCACTAGAAACGAAAACTGCTGGTGGTCCTTTGACTCCAACATTCGCAAGAGTGGCTCCCAAAAGGGATGCGAATGTTGGACTCGGACCACTAGCGAGCCTTCTGCGCGCCGCCAACCGAGGAAAGCGTCTGGACAGCAACGCCGGGCGGCGGCACATCATCCTCGGGCACGAAGAAATCCGACATCAAGGGCACGCTCGGATCGACGCGATAACGCGCGAAGTCGCGGACACCGCTATCATAGAGGACCTTGTCGTCGATCACGAACTGCCCCGTGAACTCGCGCGCCGGCTTTGTGAAAATCGCGTACGCCGCGTCGCCCATGATGTCGGGCGTGCGGCTCGCGCGCATCATCGCTTCGCCGCCCAGGAGATTGCCGACCGCGGCTGTCGCGATAGTAGAGCGCGGCCATAACGCGTTGACCGCGATGCCGGCGCTTCTGAGCTCTGCGGACAGGCCGAGCACGCACAGGCTCATGCCGTACTTCGCGATCGAGTAGGCGGTCGAATGTTCGAACCATTTCTGCTTCATGTCGAGCGGCGGCGACAACATCAGGATATGCGGGTTGTCTGCCTTTTTCAGATGCGGGATGCAATATTTCGATACCATGAAGGTCCCGCGGGTGTTGATGCCCATCATCAGGTCGAACCGCTTCATGTCGGTCGCCTGCGAATTGGTGAGGCTGATAGCGCTCGCGTTGTTGACACAGATGTCGATGCCGCCGAACTCGGCAATTGTTTTCTCGATCGCCGTCATCACCTGTGCCTCGTCGCGAATGTCGCAAACGAGCGGCAACGCCTTGCCGCCGGCGGCGCGCACGTCATCGGCGGCAGTGTAGATCGTGCCTTTCAGTCTCGGATGCGGTTCGGTCGTTTTCGCGGCAATCGCAACATTTACGCCGTCGCGCGCGGCCCGCAACGCGATCGCAAGTCCGATTCCGCGGCTGGCGCCAGTGATGAACAGTGTCTTTCCCTTCAGTGACGACATCGAGCGACCTCCGCTTCAAAAACCTTCGGCGTGCAAGACATGGCCGTGCACCCCGGGCAGCGCAAAGGCGGCGAGGAAGTATACGGCACAGGCTGCGCGCAGCGATGGGGCAAATCCTACTCCAATGCCGCTGTCAGGCAATCTGTGGAAAGGCTATTGAGCTGCGGCTTCGGCGCCGCGCGTGCGAGGGTCCGGCGCACCGCGCAATCCGTCGGGCGTCACAAGGATCGAATTGGCCGAAGAGTAACCCATCGATTCGACGACGCGATGGCCTCTGGCCCTCAATGCAGCGAGCACGTCATCGGAGAACCCGGGCTCGACCTTTACCTCGTCGGGCAGCCATTGATGGTGCAGGCGAGGGCGGGCCACCGCCGCAGCGACATTCATCTGATAGTCGATCACGTTGACGATCACCTGCAGCACGGTGGAGATGATGCGGCTGCCGCCCGGCGAGCCCGTCACCAGCACCACCTTGCCGTCCTTCAGCACGATTGTCGGCGACATGGAAGAGAGCGGCCGTTTTCGCGGACCCGGCAGGTTCGCCTCATACCCGACGAGACCGAAGGCGTTGGAGGCGCCAGGCGAGGCGGTGAAGTCGTCAAGCTCGTTGTTGAGCAGCACGCCCGTGCCGTCGGCGATGAGGCCGACGCCGTAGCTGAAGTTCAGCGTGTACGTATTGCTGACCGCATTGCCGGAGCCGTCGACCACTGAAAAATGCGTTGTGTTGTTGCCCTCATGCGGAGAAAGCGGCGAAAGCGCATCGGTCCACGGCGTGGCGCGTTGCGGATCGATGGTCCCGCGTTGCCTTGCCGCATATTCCTTCGAAATCAGACTTGCTATCGGCGCATTGACGAAGTCGGGATCGCCAAGATAACGCGCGCGATCGGCATAGCCGCGTTTCATCGCTTCGATGAGCAGATGCAGAGAGGCCGCCGAACCCTGCTCCATTCGCGAGAGCGGAAAGCCTTCGAGGATGTTCAGCGTCTCGACCAGCACCACGCCGCCAGAGGAGGGCTGCGGCATGGACACGATGTCATAGCCACGATAGGTGCCGCGCACGGGCGCGCGGATGAGGGCCTGATATGCCTTCAGATCATCCGGCGTCATGATGCCGCCCGCGTCAGTGATCGCCTTGGCGAGCTTGTCGGCGACTGGACCTTCGTAGAATCCGGACCCGCCCCTCTCGGCGATGGCCGAAAGTGTTGCCGCAAGATCGCTTTGCACGAGCCTGTCGCCCTCGCGCAGCGAGGTGCCATCCGCGTGGGCAAAGATCTTTGCCGAGGCCGGCCATTTCCCCAGCCGGCGGTACCAGTCAGGCAATGTGTCTGCGAGATCGTCGGTGATGACGAAACCGTCGCGCGCCAGCGCGATCGCGGGCGTCAGAATCTCGGCCAGCGTGAATTTGCCGGAGCCGTATTTGCTGAGCGCTAACGCCAGCCCCGCGACGGTTCCCGGCACGCCGATCCCGAGCGCGGAATCGCGGGATTTGGCTGGATCCGGCTTGCCGTCTGCGCCCAGGAACATATCGCGCTTGGCAGCACCAGGTGCGGTTTCGCGATAATCTATTGCAACGTCCTCATTGGGATCGGCGAGATGAATCACCATGAAGCCGCCGCCGCCGATATTGCCGGCGCGCGGATAGGTGACCGCCAGAGCGAAACCGGTAGCGACCGCCGCATCGACGGCGTTACCTCCGCGCTTCAGAATATCGGCGCCAATCCGCGCCGCGATCTTTTCCTGCGCCACCACGAGCCCATGTTCGGCGGCAACTGCTTGAACGCGGTCGGGCAGGGGAGGTACATAGGCCTCGCGTGCGTTTGCCGGCAGGGCGTAGGCGAGAAACAGCGCGATGACTGCGACTATTCGTGAACGGGCAGCAGTTGCGATCATCAAAATTCCGCCGTGGCTGAAGTCCAATTCGTCCAGTCCACCCTATATGTGTCGGACGCGGAATAGCAAAGCGCGTCGCCGTGACTTTCGAAGGACATTTGCGATGGCGATGGCCACATTGGAGTCAGGCGATGCCGTGTCTGAAAGGAATTATCCTTCGCGGTCGGCTGTGGTTAGCTGGATTTTCTTCAGTTGGGCGACGCAGCCTTATTTCACCCTGATCACCACTTTCGTATTCGCGCCGTATTTTGCCACGCATCTGGCGCCCGATCCGGCGAAGGGGCAGGCGCTCTGGGGATTCGCCACTGCGGCGGCGGGGACTGCGATCGCGCTCCTGTCGCCGGTGCTTGGCGCGATCGCCGATGCATCGGGTCGGCGCAAACCCTGGATCGCGGCTTTCGGCGCCATGCTTGTGATCGGCTCGTCCCTGATGTGGTTCGGCAGGCCCGGCGAGACCAACATCATCTCGCCGCTGTTGCTTGCCTACGCGATCGCAACTGTCGGCGTGGAATTTGCGCAAGTATTTACCAACGCGATGATGCCGACACTCGTGCCGCCGAATCGGATCGGACGATTGTCCGGCACCGGCTGGGCGGTAGGTTATGTCGGCGGCATTTTGAGCCTGATCCTTGTACTCGGCTTTCTCGCCGCCAATCCCCTGACAGGACGCACGCTGCTGGGTCTGGTGCCGCTATTCGGTCTCGATCCGGTCGAGCATCAAGGCGACCGTCTCTCTGGTCCGCTGACCGCCGTCTGGTTCATTGTCTTCGCTTTACCGTTGTTTCTGCTGACGCCGGATTACCCGGCGCGATTTCCATTGCGGGCAGCGCTACGCGAGGGATTGAACGAGTTGAAGCACACGCTCATGGAACTGCCGAAACGAAGATCACTTGCCGCCTTCCTGCTCGCGAATATGATCTACACCGACGGGCTGGCCTCGCTGTTTGCTTTCGGCGGCATCTATGCCGCCGGCACATTCGGCTGGAGCACGATTCAGATCGGTACTTTTGGCATCATCCTCGCGATCGCCGGCACATTCGGCGGCTGGGTCGGTGGCCGGCTCGATGATCGATTCGGACCGAAGAAGGTGATCACTGGCAGCTTGATCGTCCTTCTCGCTGCGATCATCGCGATCCTCCTCGTGGACAAGGACTCTATTCTGTTCATCAGCGTCACACCTCCCGCACCCGGAGGCGCGCTGTTCGGTTCGGCAGCGGAACGCGCCTATCTCCTGCTCGGCTGCATGATCGGGGCCGTTGGCGCACCGCTGCAGGCGGCCTCCCGCTCCCTCCTGATCCGCATGGTTCCGCGAAGTCATATCACACAGTATTTCGGGCTGTTTGCACTGACCGGAAGGGTAACCTCGTTCGTCGGACCACTCTTCATCGGCATCATCACCGCGACGACGGCAAGTCAAAAGGCCGGGATGGCGATTCTCGTGCTCTTCTTTGCAGCCGGATTGGCGGTGCTTGCGACGATATGGGCGGACTAGCTGGTGTCAGTGCTGGCTTTCGTGTCTTGCAGTGAGCGGGTCCTTTCGTGGCGGCAGGCTGCGCTCGGCAACAACCCGCACTGGCGGAAAAACGACGCAGTCCACGACGTCGAACAGCACTTCGACGCTCCGGTCGAAGGACCGCGCAAACGCGACAGCGTTGTCACGCTGTCCATCGGCGATGTTGGTGCCGAGCGTGCAGTGAGGCGTCCAGGCTCCGGGCCGGTAGTGGGGCCTACAATGAACCGGGTCGATCGCGGCGCTGATGGAATTGTGCAACCTTGCAAGGGCCTCGTCGGTCGCAGGTTCCGCCCAGAGGACGAGAGGCGGACCAACGAACCAGCGAATTCGGCGAAACTCTACAGGCAATTGCGCTTCGCCCATCGTCGCGCGCAGCATGGCTTCCCATGCGGTCTTCTGGTCGATCTTGGACGAGTCGTAGATCGCAAACTTGAAATGAGGCCGGTAGCCGAGAGCCCGCATCGAGGGTTCATCCTCAAAGGCTGCAACCTGATCCCACAGCCGCTCGATCTCGCATGCGGATTCATTGTCGGCTCGAATGTTGAGCGCTATCGCCATTTCGGAAAACCGGTGCCACTTTTCAAGATCACACGCTAGGTAGCTAGTGCCTGAAATGTCTTACCCCGGTGAACACCATGGCTATGCCGTGCTCGTCGGCTGCCTTGATCACCTCATCATCGCGCATCGAGCCGCCGGGCTGAATCACGGCCGTGGCGCCGGCCTCAATGCAGGCCAGCATGCCGTCGGCGAAAGGAAAGAACGCGTCGGATGCAACCACCGAACCCTTCGTGAGTGGCTCGGTAAGCCCCAGCGCGGCCGCTGCATCCAGCGCTTTGCGTGCCGCGATCCGCGCAGAATCCACCCGGCTCATCTGTCCGGCGCCGATGCCGACGGTGGCAAGATCCCTTGCGTAGATGATGGTGTTGGATTTGACATGCTTTGCGACGCGGAATGCGAATTTCAGGTCGCGCAGCTCGGCGTCCGTCGGGGCGCGCTTCGTCACAGTCTTCAATGCCATTTCGTCGACGACTGCATTGTCGCGGCTCTGCACCAGCAGGCCACCCGAAACCGTTTTGGCCGCCAGTCCCGGGGCGCGCGGATCGGGCACTTGGCCAGCCAGGAGAAGTCGCAGATTTCGGCGCTTGCCAACGATGGCGATCGCCTCTTGCGTTGCATCGGGTGCGATAATGACCTCGGTGAAGATCTCGGTAACAGCGCGCGCGGTGTCCGCGTCCAATGTCCGGTTCAGCGCAATGATGCCGCCATAGGCGGACGTCGAGTCACAGGCGAAGGCGCGTCGATAGGCGCTGACGAGGTCGGGCCCTTCGGCGACGCCGCAGGGATTGGCATGCTTGACGATGACGCAGGCCGCGGTGCGTTTGGGATCGAACTCGCCGATACACTCATAGGCCGCGTCGGTGTCGTTGATGTTGTTGTAGGACAATTCCTTACCCTGCAATTGCCGCGCGGTGGCAACGCCTGGGCGCTTGTCGGGCAAGCGGTAAAACGCGGCTGCCTGATGCGGGTTCTCGCCGTAGCGCAGGGGCTGGATCAGCCTTCCGCCGAAAGCGCGGAAATCCGGCGATTCCGTTTTCAACTCGTTCGCAAACCAGTTCGAGATGGCGGCGTCATAGCCGGCGGTTCGCGCATAGGCCTTCGCGGCAAGATGGCGCCGCAATGAAAGCGTCGTCGCGCCCTGGTTGGCCGCGAGCTCGTCAAGCACTGCCTGATAGTCGCTGGCCTCGACGACGACGGCGACGTCGTGATGGTTTTTTGCGGCCGCGCGGATCATCGCGGGCCCGCCGATGTCGATGTTCTCGATGCACTCCTCAAAACCCGCGCCTTTGTCGACTGTCGCTTCGAACGGATAGAGATTGACGACCAGGAGATCGATCGGCGAAATCCCGTGCTCCTTCATCGCCCGCGCATGAGCTTCGTTGTCGCGGATTGCCAATAGCCCGCCATGGACCTTGGGATGCAAGGTCTTGACGCGCCCGTCCATCATCTCGGGAAATCCGGTCAGCTCGGAGACGTCCCTGACTTTGAGGCCGGCTTCCACTAGCGCCTTTGCTGTTCCCCCGGTCGAAATCAGATCGATGTCATGGTGCGCAAGCGAGCGCGCAAACTCAATCAGGCCGGTCTTGTCAGAAACGGACAACAGGGCGCGAGTAACGCGGCGGGGACGATCAGTCATGTCGAGGCAGTCCTGGCTGTAGGGCCGCCCGGTAGCACGGTTTTGGCGGCTCCGAAACCGCCGCGGGACAGGCCCGTTGGCATTGGCCACAATTTTACAGCGGCAGTTCCGGCTCGCGGCGCGCATTGCGGCGGCCATTTGTTGCGGCGGTCGAATTGGCCGAGCGCACGAAGCTCCAGCGGATCGAGGAAGCGTGTCGGGAATCCTGCCGGATCACGATCTGCGCGCTGCGGCGGGGACCGTCATTGCCGGCCAGGAATACGCTGTCCTCAAGATCGACCGTGTCGTCGACGGCCTCAAACGTCCAGACGTCGCGGTTGGGCAGCACCAGCATCACGCCGCGCGCATCGGAGAGCCGGCTCGCCTTTACCGATGGGTGGAGGTGAAAGCGCAAAGCGTAGTCGGTCTGCCTTACGCGCGCGCGCGGCGCCCGTGAGATCGTGTCCTCGCCGTCGAGCCTCGATCCGTCGGGCGATATAAGCAGCACCCTTCGATGCACGACGCCGAACCGCGCCACGTACCCATCATGCGAGGTCGTCAGGAGCTCGCCATTGGCGACGGTTTCGCGAAAGCTTTCCACATTGACGGGTCCCGAGACGATCGGCGCGCCCTGCAGGAATTTCTTCACCGCCGAGAACTTGACGAACTGACACGACGAGGTTTCGTGATACGTCAGGGTCGAATGCGCCGGCGTGTTTCGCGCAAAGGCGCGCCAGCTCTCGCGGCCCGTGTTTGGCATCCCGCAATTGATGACCAAGCGGCTAACGCCGGATGACAATTCGAAAGAGAGACATCCGGCATGCGCCTCCTGGCTGACGCTTGGGGGCGGCGGCTGGCCGGTGTCCATGATCACCGCGGTTGACCCCGCATCGAGGCGCTGAAAGCCAGTGTGCGGCATGCTCGCCATTGGCGTGCCACGGGTATCGTCATAAGCGAGCAGCGTCGCCATGATGTCAGACGGGGTCCCGCTCATTCCGTTGAACAGCGCAATCGAGCCGTCGCCGTGACGGAAGAAGCGCATCATCGGCATCATCCGGTCGATCGCGTTCAGAAGCGCTGCGGGCGGAGGGATGTTGCGTGCGGCGAAGGTCTGCCGCAAAGGCAGGAGGTCGATCAGAAGTTCGACGAGCGCGCCCGGATTGCGCGAGATATGGCCGCCATCAGGCAGGATCTGCCGCTGCAATTCGTCTGAGAGCTTTTTGCTTGCGACGCGAACGTGCCGCGCCTGGTTGGCAAGGCAGAGCGCGGCGTAGCAAAGAGCGATCAACACCTGCAGCCGCGGCACGCCGTCGGGAATGTCTGGCATCGCGTAGCGCAGCCAGCGGATGTCCCGGGTCAGCCCGCGCAAATAACGCCGATAGAATTTACTGTCGCTGTCGCCGAGAACAAGGGGCGCCTGCGACAAGAGCGAAATAACGCGCCGCGACAGCACGTCGGCGCGGCGGCCGGCTGGGCGTTTGCTTGGATTGGAGATCCAGTCGTCGATCAGCGCACGCGCGTTGGCCCGCGTCAACGCGGTATCGGCCGCGCGCAGGTGGCGGAGCCAACCGAAGCCGAGCAGGGCGATCTCCCAGTCTTCCGACGGCGGTTGGATCTCGAAAACCGAACGGCCGTGGCAGGTCACGATCTTGCCGGCGAACACGAAACGCCCGGCATAGATTTCGGCGGCACGGGTGCCGTCGGCGGTGCGCAGGTCGTGCGGTGCGATGATAAGGCGGTCGGCGCGCCCGGGCCATAGCCGCGAGAGCGCCACCGAGCCGCCGCTGACGCGCGCCATCATGTTCCGCGCGAAGCGGCCCATGATCAGCCCCGAAATGGATCTGCGTTGAGCGACCGACAAGCAGTACCTTGGTAAGACGAGAATCTCTTGGGCGACAGTCTTAGCCCCGAAACGCTGGGTCTGACACTCTCTTGAAGGAGTTCGAATCAGCGCGCGGCCGGCAAAATCAAACTTTGACCAGCCTTGCGGCGTAGAAGCCGTCAAGCCCCCCTAGCCTGGGGTCCGGGCGCGGCAGATGGCAGGGCAGAGTGCGCAAATCGCCCTGCCCATTGAGAGTTTCCGCCAAGCCACCGACCTCTTCGGCCGTGACCGGCACTCGCCGCAGCGAGTGTTCTGCCGAGAGCAGTGTGGCAAGCTGGGCTTCGCCCTCTTCCGGCTCGAGCGAGCACGTGCAGAAGACCAACACCCCGCCCGGCTTCAGCAGGCTCACAGATTTTTGCAGCAATCGCTTTTGCAGCAGGACCAGCGCGGCCATGTCTGCCTCCTGCCTGAGCCAGGCGACGTCGGGGTGGCGACGGATCGTACCGGTCGAGGTGCAGGGCGCGTCCACAAGAACGCCGTCAAAGGCGCCGGTAGCGCCTTGCCACTCCACGGAGTCGGCGACGACGGTCTCCGCTTGCAGCTTCAATCGCGCCAGATTGTCGCGCAGCCGTGCCATTCTGCCCGGGGATCGGTCGATTGCGACGACGCGCGCGCCCGCATGCGCAAGCTGAGCGGTCTTGCCGCCCGGCGCCGCGCAGAGATCGACAATGGTCTTGCCCTTGATCTCGCCGAACAGGCGCGCAGGCAACGCGGCAGCTGCATCCTGCACCCACCACTCGCCCTCGGCAAAGCCGGGTAAATTGGTCACCGACCCCTGTAACTGGGTGCGCACGCTGCCGGTCGGCAACGATTCGCCGTGCAGGCGCCCTGCCCATTGGTCGGAGCCGGACTTCACCGTAATGTCAAGCGAGGGTTCGTGGAGAAGCGCGAGGGCGATCGCTCTTGCCGTGGTCTCCCCATAATGCGCCACCCAGCGCTGATAGAGCCAGGGCGGAATATCAAGAATCTCGGATTTCGCCTCTTCGACCAGGCTTGCCCCTTCGCGCGCGCACCGTCGCAGGACAGCATTGACCAGACCGGCATATTTCGCTGCGCGCCGATCCGACTGCACGAGGCGGACCGACAAATCGACCGCGGCGTGATCAGGCACGTCCATCCAGAGGATTTGCGCAGCGCCGATCAGAAGCGCGCTTTGCGCGCGCGGCGCGTCGGTCGGAATGCCGCGATCGAGCAGACGCGACAACAAATGACCGAGCGTGCCGAGCCGGCGCAGGATCGTCGCCACCAGCCGCCGCATCAGAGCGCGGTCGCGATCGGCCAGCGTTTTCAGGCCTGGATGGGCTGCGGCACCATCGAGTTGATCGTCGAGCGTGCGGTGCTTGTGCAGCACGCCATCCAAAACATCCGCCGCAATGCGCCGTGCCGCCAGGCCGGGGACTTCTGCGGGGCGAGCGAATCTCTGAGAAGGCATGCTGCGACGTTACTCGGAGGGGAGGCAATTCGGCGAGAGTCTGGCGCAT
>Ga0075424_100005839_pt1 | contig 11803 bp, 7 predicted proteins | sample SoiMethybrSBSTD3_FD_75301 | JGI IMG/M metagenome (GOLD analysis project Ga0075424, IMG submission 75301) | Bulk soil microbial communities from a Populus tree surrounding site in Tennessee, USA - Soil MetaG P. TD hybrid SBSTD3 | ecosystem: Environmental > Terrestrial > Soil > Tree plantation... | reverse complement strand
GGGCCATCGCCGCCCCTGCCCTTCCTGTGCGGCGATTTACGGATGGGCCAGGCTCGTACCACGCCGCGGCGAAGCCGGAGGCCCGCCGGTCTGCGGGGGATCTGCCGCGAGGCGTCGACGGTCAACCGATCGGCTGGAGCGTTCTCAGCTGGATCGGCAGCGGCGACCGAGGAGTATCGGACTCCCGACACCCAGCTCATGACCTTGAGATTCACGAATGCCTCTCGAGGGCGGGGCGGAGTCGTCTGGTCCCAAGTAGACCAGACCCGCCATCGACCGGTCCGTCGCTCCCGCGAGGATGCCGTCGTGGTTTGGTCCGGCGCTGAAGGCCTGCTGACGTTGGCGTCGTAGCACGCCTGGCGGCTTGTCACCCCCGATGGTGGCGGCGCAGACATCGGCGCAGTCCATATATCGCAGATCATTTCCAGAAATATATTGCTAGTTTCTGACTGCGAACGTAGTGTGAGAGGACAGCGTCCCGGGGCCGGCCTCTTGTTCGTGGTGCGGGGTCTTCCACTGCGGCACCGGCAGAAGGGGCCCAGGTCGTGTACAGGGTGGGTTCGCCAGCATCAGGTGACTGACGGCCGCGGCGTCAGATTACGCGAGCGCGGCCCGGGCCATCACGCCGGTTGATACTCGCCGAGTCGCCGGCCTCGTCAACGGGAGGGAGTCCAGGTGGACTCAACTAGAAAGATTGCGTTTGTTGCAGGCGCGCTCTTCGTGATCACTTTTATCGCTTCGATCCCAGCGGCGCTTTTTCTCTACAGCCCGGTGCTGGACCACGCCAACTACATCGTCGGCGCGGGCGCTGACAGCCGCATCGCCCTCGGAGCGCTCCTCGAAATGATCCTCATTGTCGCGAACATCGGCACGGCCGTCGTGCTGTTCCCGATCCTCAAGCGGCAGAACGAGGGCCTCGCCCTCGGTTACGTCGCCGCCCGTATCGTTGAAAGCACCTTCATCGGCATCGGCATCGTCAGCCTTCTTGCCATCGTGACGTTGCGGCAGGATGTCGGAGGCGCAGGCGGCGCGGGTTCGCTCGTCCCGGTCGGCAGGTCGCTCGTCGTGATCCACGACTGGACGTTCCTGCTCGGGCCGGGCTGGGTCGTCGGCGTCGGGAACGGGCTGATACTGGGCTACCTGATGTACCGATCCGGCCTCGTGCCGCGGGGCATGGCGATGCTGGGGCTGGTCGGAGGCCCGCTGATCATCGCCTCGGGGACCGCCGTGCTGTTGGGCATCTTCAAGGCAGGCTCCGCACCGCAGATCATCGCGACGGCCCCCGAATTCGTCTGGGAGTTGTCGCTTGGCATCTACCTCATGGTCAAAGGATTCAAGCCGTCTCCGATCCTCTCCCGCACTATCGGAAATGCCGGAGCGGGCGAGCGTTCCCCGGCCCCTGCGGCGGCTGCCGGATAGCCCCACCCGTCGCGGCTTCCGGCCGATCTTAAGGTTGCGGATGTATGCCAACTAGCGCATAAGAGGGGCACGTGGAGAATCGGACAACTCCGGCCCTGTCGGCCAGACCCGACGCCTGATCATCGAGTGGCCAGCGCAAGTTCGCCCCGATGCGCCGGGCGCGGGATGAAGTCACGTTCAGTGACTGGCACTGGTCGGCGTCGGGCGCGCGCGTAGCCGCCGCTAGGAGCGGCCGCGGGTTCGGGTTCAGGCAGGCCGGAGGCCGCACAGATCCGGGTGCTCTGCGTGCGCGGTCAACGGCTTGACTGTGGTCCGGCGATCTGCGAGGACGGGCCCGGCCGGGACCAGTGCGTTCTGGCGAGACAGCGGCGCAGCCGGGCAGTTTCGGTGGCGTCTGTAGTTGTGCGAGCCCGGTTGCCGGCCATCGTCTCCGCTATCGTCACGCTGGCCAAGTGCGGAAGCGCCCGAGATGTGCCGACGTCATGGTCGGCTCCTGGCGCGCTCAGGCGGCCACCTTTCGGTGGAGCGGCGGCTGTACAACCCGGCTTCTGGCCTAGCCATCCGCGGGCTTGCGTGCGGCGAGCAGGACGGCCGTCTGGCCGGTCAGGCAGTGCCGCTCGGGTGGCTCGAAGCCGGCGTCGTGGAGCAGGCCGAGGTAGGCCGCCAGCTGGTGGACCCGGCCGCTCGTTGTGCGTAGCAGGAGGCCAAGCTCGTACAGCGCGACCCAGCGCGGCGTTGGCAGCCGCTCGGGGATGACGTCTATCACGGCCACTGTCCCGCCGGGACGAAGCGCGTCGTACAGCCGGCCGAGCAAGCGGCGGTTGGCGGCCTGGCTGAACAGGTGGCAGAGGTTGCCGGCGATCGCCAGGTCGTAGGCCCCATGCCCCAGCTCGATGTGGAACAGGTCGCCGGCGAGGAACCGGAACTGCCGCTCGCGGCCGGCGCCGGTCACGGCCCGCCATGTGGCGGGCAGGACTTCGGGCAGGTCGACGGCGGTTACCAGGCAGGCCGGGTCGCGGGCGGCGACCGCGAGGCTCCAGGGGGCCGCGCCCGTGCCGGCGTCCAGCACCCGGGCCGCGGCAGGCAGCAGGCTGGCCGCGTGCCCGGCAGCCGTCGCGAGCATGGTTCCGAGGAGGCCGACCGCGCCCGGGTAAAAGCCGGCCGCGCCATCCGGGGTGTCGCCACGCACCAGCGGCTGACCGGTCCGGAGAGTCCCGTCCAGGTGCGCCCACATCCGGGGGATTGCCGCGAGCCCTGCGAGATTGGCAACGGCGGCCCGCCAGGTGCCGTCCCCGGCGCCTTCGGCCAGGCCGAGGCCTGCCAAGGCGGCCAATAGCAACCGGGCGCCGCGCTCGCTGATGGCGCACGCGGCAGCGAGCTCGGCGACAGTGACCTGGCCGCCATCGAGCCGGGTGAGTATCCCGAGCCGCCCGGCGGTCTGGACCGCCGCCGTGGCGGCGGCCGCCTCGCTAAGGTAGGCGAGCGGCCCGTCGGCGGGCTCGACCGCGGCTGCGGCGGGTGCGGTCACGGCTGCACCTCGATCCGGCCGACAGTGCCGTCGACGGTGACGGCCTGGCCGTCGCGGAGCAGGGCGGTGGCGTTTCCGGCGGCGACCACGGCAGGTACGCCGTATTCGCGGGCGATGATCGCCGGGTGCGAGAGCAGCCCGCCGGCGTCGGTGACCAGCGCTCCGATGCTGGGGAACAGCACCGACCACACCGGCGAGGTGACCGGGCAGACCAGCACGTCGCCGAGCCGCAGCTTGCCGAAGTCGAACTCGTCCATGACCACCCGGGCCGGCCCCGTGTAACGTCCCGGCGAGGCGGCGAGCCCGTCGAGAACCTGGGCACCGGCCTGCTGGGCGTGGCTGGAGGATGCCGCCTCGATGACCCGGTCGAGGTACCAGAGCAGCGCGGTCATGGCGAACCTGGCCTCGGCCGGGAGGGCGTCCAGCGAGGGCGGCGGTCCCGGGTCTTTGCCGTAGCTGGCAGGTCCCGGGTGCTGCTCGGCGAAGGCCCGCTCTCCCTTGCGGCGGGTGACCAGCGCCGTCTGGGACTCGCCGTCCGGCAGCGCCGCCTGCGCCTCGTCCACGGTGAGGAAGAAGACGTCATCACTCCTTCCAAGCTGGCCGCGGGCGGCGAGGCGCCGGCCGATCTCCAGCAGCCGGTAGCGCAGCAGCGCGAGCGGGGCGCTCACGGTGAAGAACTCGTTGTCCTCGCGCACCGGGTAGGCCCGCTCGGCGCGTGCCAGCGCCCGCTCGAAGCGTTCGCGGTCTCCGAGCGAGCAGCCGGCCAGGGCCGCCCGGGCCCGGTCAGCGGCGGCCATCCTGCGGTCGGCCAGCGCCGCCGCGTCAGCGGCCGGGTCGTAGCCGCGGGCGAGCTGATCGGCGGTCAGCCGCAGGGTGAGCTCGGGCGTCTCTGCAAGCGACGGGTCGGCGATCTCGTAGCGCAGCGCCCGGCAGGCGAACTCGCGCTGGTAGGCGGCGAAGGCCTGCGCAAAGTCCGGGTCCGCCGCGGCCAGGCCCTCGGCGGTGCCGCTGTTGGCCTCGGCCAGCAGGCGGCGCACCGCGGGCCTGTCCGCAGCGATGACGGCCAGCTCTGCTAGCCGGCGGGCGGGTGCGGTAGAGGTGACCGACAGGCCGGCCAGCAGCTCGAGGGCCTCCTCGTCGGGCCAGCCGAGCATTTCCCGGCAGGCGAAGACGAGTTCCGCGAGGATGGGCATGAGCGCGCCGTGCAGCAGGAAGTGGATATCGATGCCCTCGCGCAGCAGCGCCAGGGACCGGGAGGTGTGGGTGTCCAGTTCCGCGTCACCGGCCGCGGCGAGGTCTGTGTCGCGAAGGAGCGCGATGCGCGCGGCCAGATCCGGCTGCCACTGCCGGTACCACTGCTCCACGAAGCGGCCCGCTTTGTCGGAGCGGGCCGCGGCCACGGCAGCGGCGATGCGCCGGCGCAGCCGCGGCACCAGCCGGATCAGCAGCGGCATCAGCCAGGCCGGGGGCGCAGGCCGGTCCCTGCCGCCGAGCGGCACCACCCGCAGGTAATCCCAGCCGCCGATCTGGGCTATCTCGACAGTCTCGGCCAGGATCCCGAACTCCTCAAACGTACGCCGCCCAGCCTCGTTGCGGGGCTGGCCCCAGGCCACCGACACGCTCATCGGCGTCCACGGCCTGGGTGCGTGGCTAGCCTCCCGCTGCCAGAACCCGGGCGGCACCTCGACCGGCACCTCGACCGGCTCCGGAGCCTGGCCGGGCAGGGCGGTGATAGGGCGGGCCTGGAGCAGCACCAGCTCGCCGCCGGCCAAGGCCCACTCGATGTCCTGCGGCGTCCCCAGGTGGGCCTCGACCCGCCGGGCCAGCGCGGCCACGCCGACGGCGGCCTCGGCGCCGATGACGCCCTCCGGTGCCGCGCGGCAGGTGGCCGCTCCGGCGCGCACTACCCACTCATCGGGCGATGCGCTGCCCGCGGCCAGCCGGTCACCCAGCCCGCGGACCGCGTTCACCACCGTGGTCTCCCGGTCCCCGGTGACCGGGTCGGCGCTGAATGCGACCCCGGCCACATCGGCAGCCACCATCGGCTGCACGAGCACCGCCATCGCCGCGCTCCCCGCCGCCCCGCGAGAGCGCCGGTAGGCGGCGACGTGGCGGGTGAACGCCGAGGCCCAGCAGCGGCGAACGGCGGCCGGCAGCTCAGCAGCGGGCACGCCGAGCACGGTCTCGTACTGGCCGGCGTAAGAGGCGCCTGCTAGGTCCTCGTCCACCCCCGAGGAGCGCACCGCCAGCGGGCCGCCGCCCAGCCGCCCGGCCGCCGCGGCGACGGCGGCCGCGACCTCACCGGGCAGCGGCGCAGCCTCCACCTGCTCCGGGCCGGCGCTGCCGTCGAGCCGCGCGGCGGCCAGGGTGCACGCCAGCGCCTCGGTCGCGACGACCACGCCATCGGGCACCGGGAACCCGGCCCGCCTGAGCGCGCCTAGCGTCGCCGCCTTGTGGCCGACCCTGGGCGCGTCCGCCAATCCCACCTCGTCCAGCGCCAGCACCAAGCCGGTACTTGTCAGCGTCATCGCCGCCACCTTCCAGCCATCCCGTGATACCTGGCGGCCATGCTCCCTCCAGCCGGGCGATCCCGCCCATCCGTCCGCCTACGTATCGGCCTGGCCGGCCCTACGTATCCCGGTCGTGACATCCGCGGCGAGGCCGCGCTCCAGCACCCAGCGAGCCAGCGCGGTCCGCGATGGCAGCCCCAGCCGGGCGTAGACGTGCTGCAGGTGGGTGGTCACCGTCCGCGGGCTGATGAACAGCCGCCCGGCGATCTCGGCGTTACTGAGCCCCGCGGCGACCAGCCGGGCCACCTGTAGCTCCCGCTCCGACAGCTCGCCGGCCACGGCCCGCGGTGGCGTGCCCGGCCGCTCGCCCAGGCCGCGCAGCAGCCGCCGGGCCCGGTCGCCCAGAGGACGGGCGCCGAGGCCGTCGAAGACGGCCAGGGCACCGCGGGCCGCCTCAGCCGCCTCGGACCGGTCCTGCGCAGCGTGACCGTCACCCGCTGCTACGGCCGCGGCAGCCTCGGCCCAGCCAAGCTTGGCCCTGGCCGCCTGGAACGGCAACCCGAGCCGGTCCAGGCCATCGGCGGCACGCCGCAGGCAGGCCAGCGCCGCCGCCCGCTCGCCGAGCGCAGCCCGCGCCAGCCCCTCGACCCAGCTCCCGCATGCCGCCGGCCATGGCGCGTCCGGCCCGAGCTCCTCGAGGCGGCAAGCCGTGTCGAGCGCGCCGACTGGGTCGCCGGCCGCCACCTGGGCTTCCCCGAGGACCGTCAGGCCCAGGCCGGGGATGATCACGGGAGTCGCCAGGGCCGAGGCCGCCAGCGCCTGTGCCCGCTCCGGGTCGCCGGCGGCAAGCGCGGCCATCGCCTCGGCGATCTCGACCACCGCGAAGACGCGGCGATCCGCTGCCGCCGCCGCGCCGTAGACTTCCCGCGCCTCGGCCAGGCACCGCCCCGCGTCCTCCAGCCGGCCGCGGTTGGCCAATACCAGCGCGCGACTGGCCAGGGCGTCGGCGACGCCGCGGGCGGACCCGGTCCGGTAGCCCTGGGCCAGCAGCTCGCCGGCGTTCCGCAGCACGTCCTCCCACGCGTCGGTGTGCAGGTCGATCATCAGCATGCCGAACCGGGCGCTCAGCTCGAGGGTCGGTGAGCCGGTCTGCCGGGCCAGCGCGAGGTCGGCGAGTCCGTGCTCGCGGGCCAGGCGGTAGTGGCCGGCGTTGGCAGCGGCCGCGCTAATGCACCGGTGGGCCAGAGCGGCAAGCGTGCTGATCCCGGCCTGCTCTGCCACAGCGAGCGCCTGCCGGCCGTGCTCGCGGGCGGCCGCGAAGTTGCCGCGTAGGAACGCCATGTCGGCACGGGCCAGGTGTGCCCCGGCTACCGCCCGCTGCGTGCCGGTGCGCTCTGGCAGGGCCAGCAGGACGGCCGCCTCGGCCTCGATCCGGGCGATGTCACCCGCCCGTGTGAGCAGATGCAGCCGGATGTAGTGCAGGTCGGTCAGTTCCAGGTCGGCGCCGGTGCCCTCGACAGCCTGGAACCCGGCGGCCAGCTGCGCCTCCGCCGCGTCGGTCCGCCCCCGGTCCCATTCGACCAGGGCCAACAGCCCCCGCAGGCGGGCGGTGGCCGGCCGGTCGCCGGATCGTTCGCGCTGCCTGGCGGCCTCCGACCAGGCCGCTACGGCCGCCGCAAGCTGGCCAGCGCGCGATCGGGCGTGGCCGAGGCGCTCCAGCAGTTCCGCCACCATGGCAGGCCGGTCGGCGCGGGCAAGCGCCAGGGCGGCCGCGAAATGTCCGGCCGCCTCGGCGTCGGCGTGCACTTCCTCGGCTCGCTGGCCCGCCGCGACCAGGACTTCCAGCGCGCGCCGGGAGTCGGCCTCCCAGGCTGCGCCCTGGTAATGATGTGCGAGCCGGTCCAGGTCGCCCGGGCGGAGCGCCTCGAGGGCGGCCGCGACACCGGCGTGGAGCCGGCGGCGCCTGGACTCCGGCAGCTCGCCATAGGCGACCTCGGCGACCAGCGGGTGGGCGGTGCGGTAGACGACGCCGGACGCTGCGGGTCCCTCAGCCACCAGGCCGGATTCGCGGAGCTGGCGAAGTACCGTCTCCAGGTCCCCCGCCTCAGGCCCGGCGACCCGGGCGAGCACCGCCGGAGACGCCGCGTCGCCGGCGACCGCGACCAGTTCCAGCACGGCGCGGCCGACCGGATCCAGCCGCTCCAGCCGCGCCAGCACCAGGTCCCGCACCACCGGCGGCAGCGCGGTCACCGACTCGCCGCCAAGCACCCACGTGCCTCCGCTGCGGACCAGCTCACCAGTGTCGCGCAGGCCGCGGATCAGGGCGGTGACGAACAGCGGCATCCCGGCGGCCCGCGCACGCAGGGCGCCGAGCAGCGCGGGCGGCGGCTCGCCCCCGAGCAGTGCGCGCGCCAGCGCGGCGACCGCCTCCGGGCTAAGGGCGCCGACGGGCAGCTCCTCGGCCAGCCCCAGTCGCTGCAACGAGCGCACCATTGTGCGCAGCACCTGGTGGGTGCGCGCCTCCTCCAGGCGGTAGGCGCCGAGCAGCAGCACCCGCTGCCCCGCCAGGCCCCTGGCTAGGTAGTGCAGAAGCTCCAAGGACGCGGCGTCGGCCCAGTGCAGGTCATCGACCAGCAGCGCCACCGGCCGCTCAACAGCAACGCGCTCGATCAGCCGGGACACCGCCTCGAACAGGCGGGTCCGCTCCAGGTCGGCATCCCCCAGCAGCTCTGGCGGCGGCAGGTGCAGCCCGGCGAACAAACGCCCGAGATCGGGCAGGCCGCGGACCAGCGCGGCGAGGCCGCCGGGCTCCAATCCGGCCAGGAAAGGCCTCAGCGCCTCCAGCACGGGGGCGTAGGCCAGATCGGCCTGCAACGGGTAGGCAGCGCCCTGGAGCGTCACGAAACCGCGCTGGCGGGCCAGGGTGAGAGCCTCCGCAGCGAGCCGGGACTTGCCGATGCCAGCCTCGCCCGCGAGCAGCAGCGCCCCGCCCGACCCGGCGAAGGCAAGTTCCAGCGCGGCCAGCACCCGGCCCAGCTCTTCTGACCGCCCCACCAGCGGAACATCCATCGACCCGGCCACGCCCCCGGCCCCTACCGCGGCAGGCCCAACGGCCGTACCATGATCGGCTCGCCATCGGCCGCGCCTGGCAGCACCATGCCGACGCACGCCACCTCAACAGCGCCGCCCGGCAACAAGCCGAAGAACCGATCGCTCATCTGCTCATTATCGGCCGCAGCCCAAGAACTAGCAGCCCGCTGAAGATGCAGGCCCTGCCAGCACCGTCGTTTCGTGATAGCCCGCTCTACAGCAAGGGCGTCTCGAAGGCACCGGCCGCACCAGACGGCCCGCCAGCGGCGGACGCACCGACGGCAACATCAAATGCGGCTCAATCCGCAACTACGGGCTCACCCCACTGGCCGGCACGCCACGGTCGGGCAATATCCGCCGCGGTACTACCACTACTGGCCCGGCTATGCGGTCGAGCACGACCTACCGGGCGAGACAGGAACAGAAATACGTAGCGACAGAGCCAACGATACGTAACGCGACCGATATGCCGCGGCAGCACCGGCCGCGATCGTGGACGCCACCCCCTCCCTCCGGCAGCGGCCCACAGAGGGAATCACATGCGCTACATCAAGAGCCTGTCCACGGCGGGCGGAAGGAGCGGCCGCCATGGTGACCGATCAAGCACGGACCGGGGTTCCTCCGGGCGCGGACATGCCGGTTGCTCCTCTCCCGGGCCGCCGGTCCTTGCGGCAAGCGGGGCAGGTGATCCTATGGCTGCTGCTACTCGGGCTCGCCGCCGCAGTGGTGTACGTGATGCTGGACGTGGTGCTGGCGTCGGCCGCCGGCCTTGGCCCGCACTCTCCCGGGCCCCTGCCCCACCCGGTCCCCGTACCCAACCCGGCCCCGGCGCCGCCTGGAAGCTGACCCGGCCCGGAGGCCGTGACCGCCCAGCCCGCTAGACCCCGCCCGTCACCCGTGCCTGTGACCGGGCGGGCCAGGAAGAGCCCTCAAGCGGGACCGGCTCCGGCTGGGCAGTACCGCCCTGCTCACCGAGGACCCGCCGCTGCCCTGCGCCCAGATCAGCGCCCGGCACGGCATCCCGGCCGGCAGCATCGGGCCCAGCCGCAGCCGCCGCCTGGACAAGCTGCGCCACTACCCCGCCGTCGCCGCCCCCACTGGCGCCGAAGCCGCACGCGTGACACAGGAGCCGCCCGAGCCAGCCGCGATGCCATGACGACCGTTCATGACGCATCCACAGATGCCCGTACCACGCCAGGACCCTCGCTCGCCAAGAGCCGCTTCCGACCGTGCGCGCCTACTCGCGGCCCAGGCGCCAACGCACTAATCAGCGCGGAGTGCAGATCAGGGAAATCTGGACACCAAATTCCAACGACTGGCCAATGGTGCAGCCGTCCCGATTCCGCGATATGCGCGCCTGGTAATGAATGGCGGTCCTGAGCCGCCAACCCGCCGTAGTTGGAGTCGGTCGGCCCGCCGGACCGGGAGGCGGAACCGCCGGAGCCGGATCCCGCCTCTCCGGCGCATTGAGCATGGTTGCGCCAGCCCGGACAAAAGAGGGCACGTGAAGAATCTGACAACCCGGCCCTGCTGACCAGACCCGGCGCCTGATCATCGAGTGGGCAGCGCCAGTATGACCATCGGCGCCGGCCTCCAGGCCCTTGGACTGGCCAGTAACGTTCACCTCACAGCTGCTCCCCGATCTGGGCCGGGTAAGGGCGTCTGTGCCATACCTCCCCAGGTCAGGGGAAGGTTCCCGGGCTGGCGTACCGGTCAGGCAGCCTGGCTAAAACGGGACCAGGTCACCGCTGATCTCGGCGAGCAGCGACGGCGGCGTGGCCATGAACTCGGCCGCCGCGAACCCGCCGTGGGCAAGCGAGGCCCGCAGGTACTCCACCAGCGTCACGCCCTCCCGGTGCTTCACGCCCGCTTGCATGGCGCACACGCGCCACGGGACCGCTACCGTGAACGCCCATAGGGCATTTCGGCCCGCCCACCGCAGTGCCGCCGGCCGGCTGGCAAGGAGGGAGGAGCGATGGCCACAGGCACGCTCCCGGACGAGGGGGAGTTGCGGCTCGGGGCGGTCATGCTCCCGCCCGGCCGGCGGATCGTCCCGCTGGAAGGCCCCGGGGAACCGGTGGCGTGGGTGACGACCCAGCCGGTGCCGGATCCGGGCCTGATCTGGTCCGCGCTCTCCGACGCGCACCTCGAGACCGGCCTGGTGCCGATCGTGCTGACCGACGCCGAGAAGGACGAGGATTTCTTCTTCTCCGCCCCGGACGATCTGGCCGAGCTTGATCACCTGGATGCCGCCAGCGTGCTGGGGATGGGCCTGGCGCCGCCCGAGGCCAGCAAGCTGAGCATGGCCGAGTGCCAGCAGATCCTCGGCTCGCTGCCACCGGCGCCCATCGGGCTGGTCCCGGCCGGCCGGCCCGCCGATGTGCTGCCCACGGTCGGCTGGCGCACCGCCGACCGGTTCCCGACCTCGCTCCCGATCGCGGCGGTCCTGCGCTCCTGGGAGGCCAGGTTCGGGGCCAGGCTCCTGGACGTGGGTCCCGGAGCCCAGATACGGCTGCTGGTCGAAAGGCCGCCGCGCAGCACCGAGGCGGCGCAGCGCGTGGCCGCCGAGCATCTCGCCTTCTGCGACGAGCGCGCCGGCCAGGGGCATGACATCCCCGGCGTCGCGGCCAGCCTGGTGGACGCGCCGGTCTGGACGTGCCGGTGGGACCCGAAGGCCGGCCCGGGCGGTCAGCCCGCCAGCTCGGAGTAGAGGGCCACCGTCTGGGCGGCGATCGCCGGCCAGCTGAAGTCCGCGATCGCGCGCTCTCGGCCCCGCTCGCCCATGGCGTGCGCCCGGCCCGGGTCGCGCAGCAGCGAGTTGAGCGCGCCGGCCAGCGCGCCCGGGTCGTCCGGCGGCACCAGCAGGCCGGTCTCACCGTCGCTGACCACCTCGGGGATCCCGCCGACGCGGGAGGCGACCACGGCGGTGCCGCAGGCCATCGCCTCCAGGTTGACGATGCCGAGCGGCTCGTACAGGGAGGGGCAGGCGAACACGGTGGCGTGCGTCAGCAGCTGGATGACCTCCCTCTGCGGCAGCATCTCCGGCAGCCAGACCACGCCGGACCGCTCCGCCTTCAGCCCCGCCACCAGCCCGGTCACCTCCGCGGCCAGCTCGGCGGTGTCCGGCTGGCCGGCGCACAGCACCAGCTGCGCCGCCGGGTCGAGCTGCTGCGCCGCCCGGAGCAGGACCGGCAGCCCCTTCTGCCGGGTGATCCGGCCCACGAACACCACGCACGGCCGGCCGGGGTCGACGCCG
>Ga0075424_100005838_pt1 | contig 11803 bp, 8 predicted proteins | sample SoiMethybrSBSTD3_FD_75301 | JGI IMG/M metagenome (GOLD analysis project Ga0075424, IMG submission 75301) | Bulk soil microbial communities from a Populus tree surrounding site in Tennessee, USA - Soil MetaG P. TD hybrid SBSTD3 | ecosystem: Environmental > Terrestrial > Soil > Tree plantation... | reverse complement strand
AAGCGTTCGTGCGGATATGCGGGATCCAGTACGGACCGAGAACTCGCGTTGCCGAGCGCGCGGTCACCTGCGGACCGTTGTCGTCGTAACCGCCGGTGTCGAGATAAATTTCCGCTTCACGTGCCATCAGGGTGCCATCGCGCTTCACCCCGGTTTTGATGCGCACGCGGGCGCCGTGGCGGCGCACGGTTACCATCGACTCGCCGACCGAGTTGCAAATCCGGACCGGCTGTCTCGCCTTACGCGCCAAAGCCACTACGAGCGGCTCGAATTTCGTATATGATTTGCTGCCGTAACCGCCGCCAAGATAGTTGATGATCATGCGTACTTTCGCCGGCGGCACCTTGAAGATTTTGGCAATATCGCCCCGCACCTGAAAAGGGTGCTGCGCCGAAGACCAGACGGTAATTTCGTCGTCCACGCCGTAATCAGCGATGACCGAGTGCGGCTCCATCGCGTAGTGATACACCATCGGAAACGTAAAGGTGTCCTCGACGACCTCGTCAGAGTGGGAGAATCCTTCTTCAACATCGCCGCGCGCGACTTTCTCGTGCGTGCCGATGTTGCCGGCTTTGTCTGAGTGTATCAGCGGCGCGTCCTTCTTCAGTGCCGCGTCCAGACCGACGACCGCGGGAAGCTCCTCGTACTCCACTTGAATCAATGACAACGATTCTTCTGCCGTGGCCAAATCGACGGCGGCGACGGCCGCCACGGGCTCGCCAACATAGCGCACTTTATCGGTCGCGATGACCGGTCGCCCGCTGTAAATCGCGTTGAGATCGGCAACATCGGAAGCGGTCAATACCGCGATTACGCCCGGCAAGCTCTCGGCTTGGCTGGCATCGATCGATACGAGGCGGGCGTGCGGATAAGTACTGCGAAGAATTTTGCCCTGGAGCATTCCCGGGACCCGTAGATCGCCGACAAATTTCGCCTTGCCGGTAACCTTGTCGATGCCATCGACGCGCGGGACGCTATGGCCGACGTATTTGAATTGCCGCTTCAGCATTAAATTTCCGCATCACAATTTACGTTCGAGCCTAACAAAGCAGTTTTACTACTTTCAAGCAAGTTGGCGCCGTAAACACATCTCACTACCGTCGCAATGACAGGTTAATAATGGGCTGTCGTTCTGGGCGAAGCGAGCAATCTTTCTCCCCCTATCATTGGGAATCGTCCGGCCGTTTCGCTATAACTCGATCATGCGCTTCAGCTCGGAACTGATTCCCGGCACACTCGTGCAGCGCTACAAACGTTTTCTCGCCGACGTTCGCCTCGCCAGCGGCGAAGTCGTCACCGCACATTGCACCAACACTGGCAGCATGCTCGGCTGCAACGAGCCCGGTAGCGCGGTTTATCTTTCCCGGAGCGACAACGAAGCCCGCAAGCTCGCCTATACCTGGGAGATGATTCAGATTCAGCGCAAGTGGGTCGGGATCAATACTTTCCATCCGAATCGGCTTGTGATCGAGGCCATCAAAGCCGGCGTCATTGCGGAACTCAGCGGTTACCTTATCATTCGTCGCGAAGTGAAGGTCAGCGCCCATAGCCGGCTCGACCTCTGCTTGGAAGGCCTCGATGGTCGCTGTTTCGTTGAAATAAAGAATGTGACGCTTTGTCTAGGCGGCGCCGCGGCTTTTCCGGACGCGGTCAGCCGGCGCGCTACGAAACACCTGCGCGAGCTGGTCCGGCTCAAGCGTAAAGGCTATCGGGCCGCGGTACTTTTCGTCATCCAGCGCGCCGACTGCGCATACTTTCGTCCCGCCGACGAAATTGACCCTGAGTATGGCCGTTGGCTTCGGCGCGCTGTCAAGATTGGCGTCGAACCGCTGGCTTATGTCGCCAAGGTAACTCCAAAGGGAATTTTTCTGAGTAAAAAACTCGAGACCAGACTCGATCTCATCTGATTGCAGCGCGCCGACTCGGCGTGTTAGACAAACAAGAACTGTTCACCGGAAATTCTTGTCCAAGGGGGTGCTTATGATTTCGGCCCAAGATCTGAAAGGCGCACTGGCAATCATGCCCACGCCGGCGAAAGAAGGCGCCGATCGTCTCGATGCAACCAACACGGTGGATCTTGATGAGACGGCGCGGCTGACCGAGAGTCTCGTGCGCGACGGCGCCGCCGGCATAATGGCGCTCGGCACGATGGGAGAGTGCGCGACCACAGCGCAAAGCGATTACGAAGCGTTCGTCGATTGCTTGCTGAAAACCGTACGCGGCCGAATCCCAACCTTCGTTGGCGCCACTGCGCTGGGCGGTCATGAAATTGCGCGGCGCATCAAGTTCGTAAAAGAACGGGGTGCTACTGGCACATTGTTGGGCATTCCGATGTGGCAACCAGCCACTCTCGATATGGCGGTGAAGTTTTATGCCGACGTGGCGCAAACATTTCCGGACTTTCCGATAATGGTTTACGCCAACCCGCGCGCGTTTCGCTTCGCCTTTGACGCGGATTTCTGGGGACCCGTCGTCGAAAAAGCACCGACGGTCATGTCAGCTAAGTTTTCCAGCAAAGCGATATTAAAGAAAGTTGTCGAGGTCACCCGCGGCCGCGTGAACTTCGTCCCACCCATCGGACTTGCCCATGAGTTTGCGCAGATTTCGCCGGAAACTCAGACCACCTGTTGGATTCCGTCTGTCGGGCCACAGGTCGCCATTGCTCTGATGAAGGCGCTTGCCACTCGTGACGCGGCGCAAGCCAAGGCGGTTGCAGACGATATCGCCTGGGCCAATGAGCCGCACCACGCGATCACCGGGTCGCAGGAAATTTTCGCCTCCTACAACATCCAGCTCGAAAAAGTATTGATGGCCGCTTCCGGTTACTGCAAAACCGGCCCGATCCGGCCGCCTTACAACGTGATGCCGGAGGAATTCCGCAGAGCGGCGACCGAAGGCGGCCAACGCTACGCCAAGTTGCGCGAGAAGTACTCAAAGCTGCTGGGTTGATTGGATTCGGGGAACAGCAATGAAATTGGACGGTCAAGTCGCAATCATCGTCGGCGGCGCGCGGGGAATTGGCGCAGCCATCGCGCACACTTTTGCACAAGAAGGGGCGATACTTGTCCTCGTCGACTTGGAAAAAACGAAGCCGCAGCTCGACGCGGTCGTTGAAGCGATCGAGCAGCACGGCGGCACCGCGGTCGCGATTACGGCCGATTGCAGCGATGACCGTCAGGTCAACGCGCTGGTCGATGAAAGCGTGCGCCGCTTCGGCCGTATCGACGTCCTCGTTAACAGCGCCGGTTTTCGCGGTCCGCTGGTGCCAGTCACGGAGATCAGCGAAAAAGAATTCGATGACGTTATTCTCTACAACCTGAAGCTCGTATTTTTATGCTGCCGTGCGGTTTTGAAACAGATGGTGAAACAGAAAAGCGGCAGCATCGTCAGCATCTCGGGGACCGCCGGACGCGAAGGGATGGCCATGCGTGGTTCGCTCTGCGCCGCCAAGTGGGGCGTCACCGGCCTGACACAGACGATCGCTAAGGAATTCGGCCCTTACGGAATACGCGCGAACTTGATCTGCCCAGGCGGCATGGACGAGCCGGATTTGCGCGAAATGTACGCTCAGCGCGCAAAGAACTTGGGCATGAGCGTCGAAGCGCACGAAGCGCAAATCCTGGCGCTCACTCCTCTGCGCAAATATGCTAAACACGACGAAGTCGCCAAAGCGGCTCTCTTCCTCGCCTCGAGCGATTCTTCGCATACGACAGGAGAATCGTTGAACGTCTCCGGTGGACGATTGATGAGTTGAGCGCACCAACGCACCCTCGTACCATGAAATGCCGGCGAAATTTGATCCCTACAATGCAGGTTTGACGCGGCACAAGAAAGATCGATGCGGCAGGGAGCCACTGATGGGATCGGCGAGGTCGGCGCCGATCAGAAGGCTCGGATTGGCTGACGCCGCGCCGTACGAGTCGTAGCCTGGCAGTTCGAGCTCTTTACATTCCTGCCACCAGCCGTGCTGACAGCATACTACACCGGGCGCGATGGCATCGGTGACGCGCGCTTTCGCGCGGATCGAGCCGCGCGGACTCTCGATAATCATCCATATCTTATCGGCAATCTGGTAACGTGCGGCGGTCTCGGGATGTATGTCTGCCGTTGGATGGGGCGAGGCTTTGCGCAGGCTCGGCAGACCACGCATCTGGCTGTGAATGAACGTCGTAAATTTCGCGTTCGTCAGCACCAGCGGATAATCGCTCGCGAGTTCCGGACGGCTGACTGGACTGATCATCGGCTCAATATATTCCGGCAGCGGCGGAAATCCGTTTCTGGCGAACACGTGTGAAAAAATCGCGACTTTTTTATCAGGCGTATTGAAGCCGCGGGATTTCCCGCTTGCGTCTGCTTGGGAAAATTTTTGATAGCGCGGCGGCAGCGAAACCGTGATGCCACCCGGCGAAGCTTTGAGTTCTGCGAGTGAAATGTCCGTCGGCGCGAGCTCGTATTCGTAGGCCGCGGTAATATCGCCGCCCCAGAACGTCTCGCCCAATCCGAGCCTTTTTGCCAGCTCGAAAATAATCCATGTATCCGAGCGGCGTTCCGCCAAAGGATCCACGACCGCCGGCCGATACTGCACATGCACTCTCCCCTGCCGACGATGTTTAAAATCATTGGAGACGTTCGCCATTTCGAGAAAGCTTGTGGCGGGAAGCACATAATCGCACAGTTCCGCCGTCGGCGTCATGAACAATTCCGCGGCAACCGCGAAATCCAAAGCGCGAAACGCTTCGCGCGCTCTTTGCGAGTCGCCGGTGTTCATCACGGTGTTGGAGCCGAAATTCAACAGCGCTTTCACCGGATAAGGGCGGTTTTCCAGAATCGCGGTAAACACATCGTAAGCGGCGCAGTTGCCGGGCTTGGCCGGCGGTCCGAGCGGTTTGCGTTCGCGGCCGATTCGCTCGAGCGCCGCTTCCTTCGACAAAAATTCCTTCCCGGAGACCGCGTTGAGAGGCGCCTTGGGAAAAACGACATTGCCGCCGGCCGCATCGAAATCACCGAGCAAGGCGTACAATGTCGCAATCGCGCGGCTCGTCTGGGTGGCATTGGTATGCTGGCCGACGCCGTTGTGCATAAACATGCTGACCGGCCGATTCGCTGCGAGCAGGCGTGCCGCCGCGCGAACTTTTTCGCTCGGCACCCAGGTGATCGCGGCCGATTTTTCCGGAGCAAATTGGCGAGCCAACGCTGCAAGCCGCGCGAACGCGGGCTCGCAAGTGACCGTTTGACCATCGCGCGTTGGGATGCTCCGTTCACCGGATAAGGCAAGCAGCGCCGATGGTTCGTCATACAAACCGCTTGCCGGGTCATAAATCACCGGCCGGTTGGCATTCTCGTCCCAGGCAGCAAAGCGTTCCGACGAACCGGCCGAGATTAGATCCGCTTCCGTAAGAGGCGCACCGTTATCGCACCGAATCAGAAAAGTTCCGTTCGTCCACTGGCGCACGAACGTTTCATCGAAGAGCTTCTCTCTAATCATCACGTCGATCAGCGCCAGTGCAAGAGCACCATCGGCGCCCGGACGGACCTGCAGGAGAACATCCGCTTGAGCGGCGATGCCAACCCGGCGCGGATCGACGGCAACGATCTTCATGCCGCGTTTTCTCGCCGCGACGATGTCATGCGCGAGAATCAGCGATGTCGAGCTCGGGTTATGGCCCCAGAGCAAAAAGGCATTGCTCTGCGCGACGTCCGGCGTCGGGATTTCAACGCCGAACGTATAAGTGAAACCTGTATCCTTATGCCAATTGCACACGTGAGTCGTCGAAACCCAGTTAGGGCTTCCGAAGCTGTTGAGAAAACGTGCGAGCCAGCGTTCGGCGTCAGAGACCGAGGTTCCACCACCGGTCCCTTTGGCGAGAGCGACCGAGCGCGGGCCAAATTGATCGCGAATACAAAGCAATCGCTGGGCGATTTCGTCAAGCGCCTGTTCCCAGCTGATCCTTTGCCATCCGGGATCTGGATCTCCCTTTGGCTTCGTCCTCTTGAGCGGATAATTCAATCGATCGGGATGATACACGAGCTCGGGCGCCGCCTTGCCCTTGAGACAAAATACTCCGCCGTTCGGATGATCATGGTCAGCGTCGAGCCGAACGACCTTGTCATCGACAACCGTTGCTATCGTCGCGCAATGCGCCGTGCAGAGGGCACAAAAACCGCGCACAGTCTCCGTGATCTGAGTTGGATTCAACATTTTCTAAGCTAATCTCACACGTGCATCTTACCGATGCCCGCAAAAGGCGCAAGTCTTTGTATGGGCCGAATTCAATTGTGTCATTTCGAGGCAAAGCCGAGAAATCTTTCTTTTTATGTAGTTGAAAATGCAAGATCTCTCACAGAGTTATACCCTCAGCCCGTCGAATGGGTTCGAGATGACAAATTGTCGGCAACATGAGTTTTCACACAGTCTGTCGTTCGAGATGACAAGCGAAGCGAGCAAAACTTGGTGATTACCGAATATAATCGCTTCATTTCAAATAACCCTTTTCTCGCCAGAACTTTTCGGCCGCACGATGTAGCGGAATCACCAGCGGACCATCCGGCGTGTCGCGGCACATGCGATCGAGCGGCAACGGACCGGGTTCCTGCCAGCCGATTCTCTCTTTCCTGGCTTCTAAGGCGGCGCAGATCGAGGTGATGATTTCATCCAGCACGTCAACGTGCGTGTAAACCGCGAAGCCGCTGAAATCGAGAGTCGGCACATCTTGCGGTAAATTGGGATAGCGCATCCTCGCAATCACTGCTCGACGCAACCCGAGCGTTTCCAATTGCGCCAGCATCGGCTCCTCTAACGAAAGCACGCGCATCCCGGCCCCGGCAGCGGCATTGACCCAACCGCGCACCGCTTCATCGACGACCATATCGACTTCCCCCCGCGCTACAGCGCCGAGTCGGTTATCGGTTTGCGGTAAGCCGTCATCGTAGCGCACCTGCCCGCCCCATGAGCGTATGTCCACGAGGGAAAAACCGGCAGCCGTGAAAACTGCGTTGATCACGGGATGAAGCGCATGATCCTTTTGACCCCGAAGTGAAATCCGTAACGGATAGCGTCGCTCGCGAATCTCGAGAAGCGATTTCAAGCCCGTGCGTTCGGTCACGGCAAACGCAAGCTGATCCGGCGACGGAATAACGCTAATGGCGCGCAGAGGAATCGGCGCGGCGAACGGTCCGGTGCCGCGCGCGGCGAGAGCCAAAAACCCGGCCGGATTGATGATTGCCAGCTGCACTTCGCCACGCGCCACCTGATCAATTGCCGCAGGCCCGTCACTGGCGAAAAGCGTGATCGGCCATCTATCGGCGCCCTGTGGGCGCAAGTTGACACGCACCTGGCGCTCTTTCCAGTTGGTTTGATCGACTAACTCCGATGCGACTTCGAGCACCAAGCGCGATCGGATGGTGTCTCTGCCCACCGTGGGGGTTTCATCATTGAAAGTTTTTATCGCCATGGTTCATGTGCGTCGCTGCTTTTTGATTTAAAAGCGATCGACAACACAGAGGCCGAGAGACCGCACACGTCATAATTGAACTTTAAAGAATGCTCTCTTTACTACTATGCGTCATAATTTCCGCGGCTCACGCAAATTTTCCGGGGCATAATCTCACCACGAAGATACGAAGGACACCAAGTTCAGAACTTTTTTAAAAAGATTTTCTTCTCCTGTCTTCGCGATCTTCGTGCGCTTCGTGGTGAAAATTCTTTCGCAATTTGGTTGCGGCTCCGCCGCGCTAGGTCTCTGTGGTGAATCGGCCGGTTAGCTAAAACGTCAGTATACCGCGGCCGAGAATCCGTCCGTGCTCCAAGTCATCCACCGCCTGGTTGATCTGCTCGAGCTTGTAACGGCTCGTGACCAATTCATCGAGTTTCAACTTGCCCGTCTGGTACCAGCGAATGAAGATTGGAAAATCGCGTTCAGGCTTGCAGTCTCCACCGCTCGTGCGCGTGAACGAGCGACTGCCGGCGAATAGGTTTGTATCAAGGATCGCTTTTGCATTCGGCGGTGTAATACCTATGAGCAATGCCGTGCCGCCGCGGCTCCTTCCGGAAAAACCCGGCCTCACGGCGCGGAGAATTTGCTCCTGAGTCTCGGGTAATCCGACCGCATCGATGGCGAAGTCGGCGCCTCCATCGGTAAGATCTTTGATTCTTTGAATCGGATCGATTTTTTTGGAATTGATGACATCGGTTGCGCCGAACCGGCGAGCAAACTCGAGCTTTTGATCGCTCACATCGACGGCAATGATCAGTTGGGCATCGACCACGGCCGCTGCCGAGATCGCACACAGACCGATTCCGCCTGAGCCGATGACCACCACCGATTGGCCGCTTCGCACCTGGAGCGTGTTGATAATCGCACCGGCGCCGGTCATCACGGCGCAACCGATGATCGAAGTCACGTCCGTCGGGATTCCCGTGGGCAATGGCAAAACGACACGCTCCTGTGCCAACGCATACTCCGCCCATGTCGCTGCCGAATGCATCACCTCTCTCCCGCGCCAGTCCGCCGCGTATTGCGCCCGATCGTTTAATGCATGCATGACCAGCGGCTGATTTGTCGTGACGTTATCGCGATCGACCCACGTGGTGATTACGTGATCGCCTTCTTTTACGTGACGAACCTCCCGTCCCTTTGCCACCACGACGCCGGTCGACTCATGTCCCAAAAGCTCGGGCAGCCGATGTCCCGGCCGCGGCGGACGCTGCATCGTGTGCAGTTGCGAATGACATACGCCGCTGGCAAATAACTTCACCAGAACTTGGTCCGGCCCCGGATTGGGAAACTCCACTTCGTCGACGATCAACGGCTTTTTGGGTGCAATGAAGATTGCCGCCTTGGCTTTCATGGTTACTTGCGTCTAAAGCATTGAATAGCCATCGGCGCCGAACCGAGTCTAGCGAAACCTTGATCGGCAGAAACCTCGTTTTATCCGGCGACTGAGACTCCCAGGAGCCAACCGACGCTATACGTGATCGCCGAGACTAACAACCCGATGCCGAGCATCCGCGCGCCGCTCCGGAGCGGACCGCGAGACGTAAAGATCGAAAGCACAGCTCCGACAGTGAACAGCGCGCAAAAACTCAGTGAGGCGCTGGCAATCCACGCTTTGGTTCCGGATGTCAAAAGATACGGCATTACCGGAACGAAGGCGCCCAGCACGAAAGCGATAAACGAGCTTATTGCCGCACTCCAGGGAGAGCCCAGCCCGGTTGGATCCAAACCGAGCTCTTCGCGCGCCAATGTATCGATCGCGGTTTTCGGATTCTGAATGATGCGCTTGGCCAACCGGGAGGCTTCGTGCTCAGGAATACCCTTAGCTTGATAGATCAAAGCCAGTTCTTCCTCCTCTTCCCGCGGCGATACTTCGAGCTCTTCTTTTTCTATTGCAATTTGTTGTTCGAAGACTTCGCGTTGAGCGCGCACCGAAACATATTCTCCCGCTGCCATGGAAAAAGAGCCGGCGAGCAAACCCGCGATCCCGGCAAGAATGATATATTCCGGCTGGGCCTCGGCTCCCGCGAAACCCATGACGAGACTGAAGTTCGAGAGCAGGCCATCGTTGATCCCGAACACCGCCGCCCGCAAAGCGCCGCCGGTCGCCGTAGTATGCCAACGCTCGGCGCCTGCGATGGATTGCTGGCCAGAAACTTTTCCTTCCATCGCGAGGAGAGTTCGGCTGTGCGCGCGTTCCTCCGCGGGCAGCCCCGCCGCTTCGGGCTGGCGCATATAGCCGGCTTCGTCCCGCGCCTCCATATTGCTGATGATCGGCACCACCCTGCGCGTGCCGAACTGTCGCGCGAGCCAGCCGAGCAAACGCACCCGTGCGGATGGCTTATGGGCCGGCACTGCGCCGCCTCCGGATTGAATCAGCTTGGCCCAGCGCTGCGCATGTCGTTCTTCGTTTTGTGCAAGCCTCTCGAAAATCGCCGCCCGGTCGCTGTCGCGCTCAGCCGCTGCCATGGAACGGTATAAAGCGATACCGTCCATCTCCACGATATAGTTTTGCCGGTACCGCTCGACGTCCGCCGGCGTTGGATTGTTTAGTTTCGCCATTCCGGGGTATTCTGTTGTACTTGCTCATCCTTGCCACAGCCAAAGCAAAGGAGTCAAATTGCCGGAGTGAAACCGCAGTTACGATGGCACAGCGGTGCAAATGATCGATAGCTTGTTTGCGCAGAATTCCGCTAAGCACCGCTAAAGTGGATATTCGAAAAAAATTAAGACAATATAAGAACACATTAGATCACCCGTGGTGTGAAACTCGAGGCCTCGCCTTAAATCCAAGATTCTTCTAAGGAGCGCTGATTGGGCAACAATATGAAAATCGTCCAAATCCCTCTGTTGCGAGATAACTACGCCTACCTTCTGATCTGCGAAAAAACCAAACAAGCGGCTATCCTGGATCCATCGGAAGCCGAACCGGTGCTGCGCCGGATCGAGGCCGAGCAGGTCTCTTTTCAGGCGATTCTCAACACTCATCATCATCGCGATCATACGGGTGGAAACGAAGGTATTCTGGCTAAGCACAAGGTCGAAGTGTACGGCCATAAGAGCGATCAGACGCGAGTTCCCGGATTGACTCACGGCGTGGACGAAGGCGACGAAGTGAGAATTGGCGACATGAACGGAAAGGTTTTTTTTATTCCGGGGCACACGACTGGCCATATCGCTTTCTTGTTCGACAATAATCTTTTTTGCGGCGATACGCTCTTCACCGCGGGCTGCGGCCGGCTCTTCGAAGGGACACCGGAACAAATGCACGCTTCGTTAAAAAAACTGATGGCGCTGGCCGACAACACCAAAGTCTATTGCGGTCACGAATACACCGAGAGTAACCTCAGGTTTGCGATGTCGGTGGAGCCGAAGAACCCCAAGCTGGCTTCGCGCTTCGAGCGCGTCCAGGGCTTGCGCTCGCGTGGAATACCGACGGTGCCATCGACAATGGAAGAGGAAAAGCAAACCAATCCTTTTCTTCGTTGGGATAGCAAGGAGCTGCAAGCGAGTGTGAGATCGGCTAACCCCAACACCGCACTCGACCCCGTTTCGGTTTTCGCCGCCGTCAGAAAGATGAAGGACTCCTTTTGAGCGGCTCGGCCGCGCTAGCCCCTCCCTCTTCCCGTAGAATCTATTTCCTTGATCGTCCTTAACATCAGGGATATGGTGAAGCAGTTTTAGCAGCTCCCATTTCACCGGTCGGACTGCGGGACTGGACGGGCTGATTTTCACCTCGACAAACGAAAGCCGGGCATGACACCGTCACTCTTCGCGACACCCGAAGGCACCGAGCGTTACCGACAGCGTTTCGCCGACAAGGTCCCTCTGGAACACTTCCGCACCATGCAGGGTTTATGGGTTTCTTCGATCGGTCTCGGTACATATCTGGGCAATCACGACGAAACCACCGACTCCCAATACCACCAAGCCGTCGTTTGCGCAGTCCAATCCGGCTGCAATGTCATCGATACCGCGATCAATTATCGGTGTCAGAGAAGCGAGCGCTCGATTGGCACGGCGCTTAGAGAACTCGCACGGGAAGGCTATCGGCGCGATGAGCTGATGATCGCAACCAAGGGGGGATTTTTACCGTTTGACGGTATGCCGCCGACCGATGCGCGGGAGTATTTCAAAAAGACCTTTGTTGAGAGCGGCGTGGCAGCCGGCGCGGATATTGTCGGCGGCTATCACTGCATGACGCCGACCTACTTATTGAATCAACTCGATGCAAGCCTGCGAAATCTCGATCTCGACTGCGTCGACATCTACTACGTGCACAATCCCGAAAGCCAGCTGGGCAAAGTTTC
>Ga0075424_100005833_pt1 | contig 11810 bp, 10 predicted proteins | sample SoiMethybrSBSTD3_FD_75301 | JGI IMG/M metagenome (GOLD analysis project Ga0075424, IMG submission 75301) | Bulk soil microbial communities from a Populus tree surrounding site in Tennessee, USA - Soil MetaG P. TD hybrid SBSTD3 | ecosystem: Environmental > Terrestrial > Soil > Tree plantation... | reverse complement strand
GGTCACGGAGTGCTTGAAGCCAGGACGTCCCGGAGCAGTCCTCGGTGCCTAACCACGCGCGGATGACCTGAACGAACAGGACGTCGATCAACCGGTCGATCACGGTCGCCGACCCGGACGTTCTTGCGGCGAGCTCGTGACGGAGGACGCGGAGCGTCGCCTGCACGGCGCTCCCCTCCGCCATCTCCTGTCCCGAGAGGAACAGCACGCGTGGCATCAGCGAAAGGAGCGGTTGTGCGACCTCGTGATCGTACTCGAACCCCGCGCAGATGACGTGTGTCGAGCTCCCCCCGCCGGGGCCGTCGAACACGCATTCGTGCGCGGGATTACCAGCTTGCGCCTCGGCGACCTTGCCCCACGTTCGCGTCGGTCCGGCAGGAGCGCTCGCCACGATATGCGCTGCCCCGGTCGGCAGCAATATGACGTCGCCGGGAAGTTGTTCGATTGGCGGTTGTCCTTTGACGCGCACCCAACACACGCCGGCGGTCACGGCGTGCAGCGTCGCCTTCGGGGTTGGCGGAAGGCTAATGCCCCAGGGTCCTCGGGCGCGCAGGTTCGCCATGACGGCGCCACGCACGCGTAGCACGTCGAGGACGTCGTCGAGCGGGCAACGGATCTCCATGGGCGGAAATGTAGCCTAAAATGCCCATTCGCTCGATGCGTGAGCCGAATGGGCAAAACGACGAATACCGAGCGCCACTCAACGGCTCGCCGTCGTCGATTTGCTCGACGTTCGAGCTCCGGCAGCCCGCGTGCTCAGATCGAGCACCTGACTCAGCACCTCGGCCGCGCGATCGGGCCCCTCGAACCCCACTACGATCAGATCCCGCATCGTGACCTCTCTTTGCTGGTTGAGACGGCGTGCGTGCTTCTCCATCGCCTCGATGCTCTTGTGGCGAAGGTCGACAGGCGCAAGATCGCGTCGTCCGCGAGGCCGCGCGTCAAGCAAGCGGTCGATCCTCCGCTACACCGTTCATCGTACGCCCGCCGCGTTAGGTCGCTGATTGACGACGACCGGGTTGGGCGTCTACAGCGAACGGCGTGGCCACGAACTCATCGTCTGGGCGATTCGAGACGTACAGTGGCTCCGTGAGAACGGGCGACGACCGTGAACGCTCCTCGTGACAACGGGTGTGCGCGGTGCCAGGGCGAATCGTGGTCACTCCCAGGATTGGGGAGGAAAAGACTACCCGCGCCGGGAATGCTCCCGAGACACGCCACCTGCAACAATGTGCGTGGTTCCAGGATGATCCACGCTGTCTCCCGTTGCCCGACACTCAAAGGAAGTCCCATGAAGCGTTGTTGCATTCCCTTCGCGTTCGCCCTGCTGCTCGTGTCCGCGTGTCAGGACACGGTGGCGCCGACGCGACAAATCCCGACATCGCCGAAGCCAGCCGTCGCTCTCGCGGCGAGTGACAGCGATTCGTACATCATCGTGCTCGCCCGCGACGTCCCCGACGTGGGTCAGCGTGCGTCGGACGTTGCGGCCCTGCATGGCGGCCGACTTTCCCACGTGTATCGCGCTGCGCTGCGCGGATTCTCCGGGCACTTCTCCGCCGCGGCCATCGCGGCGATCAGGCGCCGGAGCGATGTGGTGCTCGTCGAGCACGACGCGCCCATGTCAGTGGTTACGACGCAGACCAACGCACCGTGGGGACTCGATCGCATCGACCAGTCCGCCCTGCCACTGAGCGGCACCTACACCTTCACCGCCACCGGCCGCGGGGTGAACGCCTACATCATCGACACCGGCATTCGGACGACGCACGCGGAGTTCCAAGGTCGGGCCACCGGCGATTTCACCGCCATCGATGACGGCCTCGGCACGCAAGACTGCTTCGGCCACGGCACGCACGTCGCGGGAACCGTCGGGGGCGCGACGTTTGGCGTCGCCAAAGGCGTGAGGCTTCATGCGGTGCGTGTCCTCGACTGTGATGGAGTTGGTACGCTCTCCGGTGTGATTGCCGGCGTTGACTTTGTGACAGCGAACCACGTGGCGCCCGCGGTCGCCAACATGAGTCTCGGCGGCGGCCCGTCAGAGGCGCTCGATGCGGCCGTGCGCAACTCCATCGCATCCGGCGTCACCTACGCGATCGCCGCCGGCAACTTTGCGGACGACGCGTGCAGCGTTTCGCCCGCGCGCGTCACGGAGGCGCTCACGGTTGGCGCCTCGGACTCGACTGATGCACGCGCCTTCTTCTCCAACGTTGGTCCGTGCCTCGATCTGTTCGCCCCGGGTGTCGACATCCCGTCGGCGTTCAACCTCTCCGACACCCAGACGGCCGTGTTGAGTGGGACCTCGATGGCGGCGCCACACGTGACGGGCGCGGCCGCATTATTCCTCGAGACAAACCCGACCGCGACGCCGGCCGCGGTGGCAACGGCGCTCCTCACGAACGCAACGGCAAACGTCGTCCAGGATCCCGGCGCCAATTCACCGAATCGGCTGCTCTTCATGGCATTCGCCGACAGCACGCCGGAACCGCCCCCGGTGAACGCTCCGCCCGTGGCGAGGTTTACAGTGTCGTGCGCAGGCCTGACGTGCACCCTCGATGGCTCGTCCTCGACCGACGATGCTGGTGTCGTGCGCTTCGACTGGGACCTCGGCCAGTTTCCGAACCCGACGGCCACCGGCGCGGTCGTGGTCGTCACGTACCCGCACGGACCGTCTCGGACGGTGACGCTCACCGTCACGGACAGCGGCGGCCTAACGAGCTCGGTGACCCGGACGTTCGACGTCGCTGCACCGGCGAACCAGGCGCCGACCGCCTCGTTCACGACATCGTGCGACGGCCTCACGTGCACGTTCGACAGCGACGCGTCCGGCGACGACGCCGGCATCACGGTTCGCGCCTGGGACTTCGGCGACGGCGCGACCCTCGGCGGCAATCAGGTCGTGGCGCCGCACACGTACGCCGCTGGCGGCACGTACACGGTCTCGCTCACCGTTCGCGACGCGGGCGGCCTGACCGGGACCACGACACGAACCGTCACTGTGACCGCGCCTGAGGTTCCGCCGCCCGCCAATCAACCGCCGGTGGCGGCTTTCACGGTGTCGTGTGAGAGCCTCACCTGCACGTTCGACGGACGCACGTCCACCGACGACCAGGGCGTCGTCTCGTGGGACTGGGATGTCGGCAAGTTCCCGGATCCGACCGCGAGCGGCCCGGTGGTGACGATCGTGTACCCGCACGGCGGCCCACGTACGGTGACACTGACGGTGCGTGATGCCGACGGCCTAACGAGCACGACGACGCGGACATTCAACCTGCCGGAGGCGTCAGGCGTCCGCGCCGTCCGCGATCGCCAGTAGGTTTCGGCGAGCTGCTCCGTCTCCTCGCGAAACGGGATGCCGTCGGCGTCCAAGAGCCCGTCGTGCCATTGACGGGACCACTCGGCCGGGGGATCCCGTTTCGCGCGCGCCTGCTGGCGTGAGCGCAACCAACAGGACAATGAGCCTGGTGTGCCTCTCCATCGTTTGCTCTGCCATGGGGCGTTGAAGCGCTGAACGGTGCGGTCACGGACGCCCCATGGCGCACGAAGCCGAGTTGGTATCTCGTCGCTACCGATGACAAGGTGATTCCTCCGCCGGCGCAACGCGCGATGGCGAAGCGAGCCGGTTCGACAGTGACCGAGACCGGCGGCAGCCACGCGGTCTACGTGTCGAAGCCGGCCGCGGTCGCGGCGATTGCGGCTCGGAGATCACGAACGGTGACAACGAGATGGTCAATCGAATCGATGTGCATTGTTGACCGTATTCGATGACGCCCTAACGAGCCGCGACCGCTCCCCGATCGGGGAGCCCAAAGACTACCCTCGACGGGAATCGTGTCCCCGCTGGTCCTCTCGCGATCTTGCCCTCCGTTTCGGGCAGGATCAGTCACTTACAAGAGGGGGAACATGGATACGCAACGAAAAATCGGCGCGGTAGCTCTCGTGGCCGTGATGGCGATGGGAGTAGTCGTGGCGTGCAACGACGACAAGTCGAACGCGCCGTCGCTCCGGGCAGCGACGTACGTCGCGAACATGAGCGGCGCGAACGAGGTGCCGGCCGTGGCAGGCGGCGCGAGCGGCACGGCGACATTCACGTTGAACGGAAACATGCTCAGCTACGTGGTCACCGTGAACGGCCTGTCGGGCAACGCCGCGGCCTCGCACATCCACTTCGGGGAGGCGAACACGAACGGCAACATCGTCTACCCCTTCACCGCCGCTGGTGTCCAGTCGGGGCAGGTGGCCTCCGGCTCCATCGATCTCACCCAACCGGTCTCGAACGGCACCACCAGCATCTCCGGCGACTCGCTGCTCACGCTGCTCAACAACGGGATGCTCTACACCAACGTCCACACCGCCGCCAACGCCGGCGGAGAGATCCGCGGACAGATCACGCGTACGCAGTCGTCCAACACGTATTGAACGCTGGCGCGCCGGCCACTCAGTCGAGGTGGACGAGCCCGCGACTCACGGCCACTCGCACCGCCTCGGTGCGGGTGGCCACGTTCAGTTTGGCGAACACGCTCTTCAGATGGATCTTCACCGTCTCGTCGGTGCGGCCAATCGCGAGCGCGATCTCCTTGTTGGCGAGCCCCTGCGCCACGAACCCCAGCACCTCCAACTCGCGCGGCGTTAGGCTTTCGTTCTGGCGATGCCGCGCCAAGCCGGCCGCAATGGCCGGAGGAATTACCCACTCGCCGCCGTGGATCGCCCGGATCGCAGCGATCACTTCCGTCATCAACATGTGCTTGAGGAGATAGCCCCGTGCGCCGGCGTCCAGCGCCCTCGCGACGTCCGCATCGCCCTGGTAGGTCGTGAGCGCGAGGACGCGGGCATCGACGAACTCCGCGGTAATCCTCTGCGTGGCCTCGACGCCACCGAGCACCGGCATGCGGAGGTCCATCAGCACCACGTCCGGCCGCAGCTCCCGGTAGAGCGCCACTGCCTGCTCGCCGGTCTCGGCGTGACCGGCCACGAGCATGTCGTCTTCGGCGAGGATGACAGCCGCGAGTCCGGCGCGCACCGCGGGGTGATCGTCCGCGATGAGAACTCGTATGCGAACCATGTCATCGGATGGCTGCTGATGCTCGGACACTGGGAGCCTATCGTCAAAGATTCCAAGAAATGCTCACGACGGTCCCCGAACAATTCCCCGTTCGGGGAGCCACGACGGCTTACCCGGGTGCCGCCGCCCGCGATCCCGCCGGCTCGGGCAGGCGCAACACCACGGTGGTTCCGCGGCCGGGTGAGCTTCGTACCGTCAGCGTTCCGCGCAGCTCGGCCGCGCGCTCCTTCATCCCGAGCAGGCCCCAATGGCCACCGTACGCACGGAACGCCGGATCGACCTGGAAGCCTCTGCCGTCGTCCGAGACGCTGAGCCTAACGCTGTGCGCGCGGTAGGAAAGGCGGACCCGCACCGACCTCGCGCCGGCGTGCTTGATGATGTTCACGATGGACTCGTGCAGGACGCGGGTCGTCGCCACCTCGGTCTGCTCCGCGAGTGGCCGTTCGGCGCCGCGCACCTCGAAGTCGAGCGCGAGACCGGTGCCGTGGATGGCATTCTCGGCGTCTTGGCGGAGCGCCGTCGCGAACGTCGCCCCGACGAGCGCCGGCGCGCGCAGGTCCCATACCGCCTGGCGGGCGTCATCCAGTGTCCGGTGCGCCATCGTTATCACATCGCCTAACGACGTGGCGACCGTCGCGTCATTCGTCCGGCGGGCCACCGCGGCGATCTGCAGCGCGACGCCGGTGAAGCCCTGGAGCAGGGTGTCGTGGATCTCACGGCCGAGCCGGGTACGTTCCTCGAGCGCGGCGGTGAACCGCGCCTCGAGCATTCGCTCCCGGGCCCTCCGCGCCGCACGCTGTGCACGCCTGGTGGCGGTCACGTCCATGACCGCACCGATGAACTCGACCCCTGCCGCGTGCTTCGCCGCGTGCGCGACGACGTGGACATGCTTCACGCGGCCGTCCGGCATGAGAAGCCGATAGTCAAGGTCCCAGTCTTTCTTGCTGTGCGTGACCCGATCGATCGCATCCTTCACGGCGCTCAAGTCGTGAGGATGCACGCGTCGAAGCACGTGCTCGATGGTGGGCGTGTCGGTTCGTGGGTCGTACTCGAAGATCCGGAATGTCTCCGCCGACCACCGCAGCTCCGAGCGCGACAGGTCCCACCCGAAGCTCCCCGTCTGGCTCAGACGCTGCGCCTCGGCGAGGAAGGCTTCACTTTCCCGGAGCGCTGCCTCGGCTCGCTTGCGATCGTCGATGTCCGTTCCAGTGCCGTACCACTTGACGATCTCGCCCTCATCGTTGCGGAGCGGGACCGCACGACGGAGGACCCACCGATAAGAACCGTCCGATCGACGCAGTCGCGCGTCGAGCTCATACGCTTTCCCCTGGGCGATGGCGGCGTTGCGCGTCGATTGAACCCACTCGGCTTCATCCGGGTGAAGTGACTCCACCCAGCCGCCTCGCACTGCCTCCTCGCCCGAGATCCCGGTGAAATCGCGCCACGCGCGGTTCATGAAGTCGACGGTGCCATCCGGCGTCGTGCTCCACACGATCGCAGGGATCGTGTCCACGGCCAGTCGCAGGTCGTTCCCGACGCTGCGCAATTCGTCGAGCGCCTGACGTCTTCGCGACTCGCGAATGATGAAGACCACCGCGCACGCCTCGAAGCCGACCAGGATGCCGACATATCCCGCGTCTCCGAAGACTCCCAGGCGAGCACAAAGGGCTGCCACGAGCACGAGACCGAGGCCGGCCAGGATCGCCGTCGTGAGCGATTGTCGAAGGTAACGGACTCTGTTGGGCGACACGTGAGCCGTCGAGGTGTGCACATTATACGGCCCGGGGATACCACCTCCGGCCACGGTCCGCACCACAAGAGGTATCCGGTACTCGTCCGGCCCCAGCGAGTGGGTGAGTCCGCGGACCGGGAGGATGAAGACTCCCCCCCGTCGGGAAGGCAAAGACTCCCAGGATTGGGAATCGTGCCCAGGATCTCCTCATTCGATTTTGCTCGAGCGTTTCGCAGGATCATTCGCACAGAGGAGAGATCATGGTAACACGACCGAGGACGGTCGACGCGCCCACGGAACGACCTAACGCGGGGCGCGACGCCAAGGCCACCGCCGCTGGAAACGGGCGTGGCCGGCTCGCCGGCAAGGTTGCGCTCATTACCGGGGGCAACAGCGGTATCGGCCTCGCCACCGCCGAGGCGTTTCTCGCCGAGGGGGCGCGTGTGGTAATCAGCGGCCGCGATCAGGGCACCCTCGACGCCGCGGCTGCGGCGCTCGGGCCGGTTCTCCCCGTGCGCGCAGACGTCACCGACGCGGCACAACGCGCCCGACTCATCCGCGCGGTGCGCGAGTGTTTCGGCCGGCTCGACGTGCTGTTCGTCAACGCCGGTGTCGCGCAATTCGCCCCCATCGATCTCTCGAGCGAGGCGCACTTCGACTACGTCTTCAACATCAACGTGAAGGGCGCCTACTTCACCGTGCAGCAAGCCCTCCACGTGCTCACGCCCGGCGCCTCGGTGATCCTGAACGGCTCCGTCAGCGGGCTGGTCGGTCTGCCTAACGCGAGCGTCTACTCGGCGAGCAAGGCGGCCATTCGGTCCCTCGCGCGCACCCTGTCGGCCGATCTCAGGGGCCGTGGCATCCGCGTCAACGTGATCAGCCCTGGGCCCACTCGCACTCCGATCTACCGGCGGAACGGTCTTGTACCTGAGGCGCAAGCAGAGATAGCGAGGCGGCTCGAGCAGCAGGTACCGCTGGGACGGTTCGGCGATGCGCGGGAGATCGCCAAGGCAGTCGTTTTCCTCGCCTCCGACGAGTCCAGCTTCTTCCTCGGTGCCGAGCTGGTGGCAGACGGGGGCATGAGCCAGCTCTGAGCCGTTGACCATGACAACCGTGTCTTTCGTTAGGCTCGGCGGCGGCGCGGGGCTGCCACGAGCTGCCAACGGCAACATTGCGGTTCGACTGGAAGAGACCCAATTGCTTCGCCATCTCGTTCAGGCTTTGACGACTATGCGTGCTATGAAACGTCCGGTGCCGGTTGTACTCCTGATGGCACTGCTCATGGGCTGCGGTGAGTCCGCGGCGACCGCTCCGGGTACCGGCGGCGGTGGCAACGTCGGCGGCGGAGCCGGTGGCGGCGATGGTTCCGGATCGGTGATGGTCAGTGTGGGAACCAACTTCTTCCGAAGCAACCAAAACGGGTCGGTGAACGCTGCCGTCGATACGGTCTCCGTCGGCGGCAAGGTGACCTGGAGGTGGGCGGGTGCGGGCTCGGTCCCGCACAACGTGGCGTCGGTTGGAATGCCGGGCTTCACGAGCGGCGCCATCAAGACGGGAGACGGGAGCACGTACGAGGTGACCTTCACTTCGCCCGGCATTTATCGGTACAACTGCGCTATCCACGGCAACCTGATGACCGGGGTGGTCGTCGTCACCGCCCAATGACGGTCCGAGGACTGCCGCCAGTCGCGGCCGCCCAGGCCCGCGCCGAGCGACCGTCGACCAATCGTTAGGCGATGCCGTAGACCAGGCTGATTCGACCGCCGTCGAGCTGCTGAACCTTGCGCAGCTCGAGGCCGCGACGCCTCTTCGTCGGTGCAAAGAGCGCCTTGCCGTCGCCAGCGATCAGCGGATACACGATGAGCCGGAGCTCGTCGACCAGCCCGGCTTCGATGAGGTTCGCCGTCGTCCGACCGCCACCGAGGAGATAGATATCCTTGCCATTCTCCTTCTTCAGGGCGTCGATGTGGTCGAGGCCCCGAACGAATTTCGTCAGCGGCCAGGTGGCCGAGCTCAGGGTGTTCGACAGCACGTAGTGCGGCGTACGCGCGGCGAAACGCGCCCACTCGATCTCCCCCGGCGTCGGAAACTTGCCGGTCATCGGAAGCGGCTTGGCCGGCGCATTCTGGATCGCGGTCCAGTACTGCTCGTAACCAGAATACATCCCTCCACCGAGCAGGCATGCGTCTACCTGCGGCGTGATCCCATAGTCCTCCGACCACGCGTCTACCCAGTCCGCATATCCGTCAGGGCCCCCGAACTTCTCATCAGCGGAGACCTTCATTCCCGCTATCAGCTTGCGCATGCCAGCTCCTTGAGCGTCCGTGATCGCTCGGTTGTCGATGCGACCGGCGATCGTCTGTCATGGGATTGATTTTAGCGCCGCATACCGGCCGGGTGGGAGTTACAAGTGTGACGGGATAGTGTCGAAGCGAACAGCCGTCATCTGTCGCAATACGTCGTTGTCCCCCCATGGGCGACCAGCGCTTGAGCCCACCCATGGTGTGACCCACGGGGGCAACTTGTCGGGGCATACGAGCATCCCGTATGGAACCATGGTATGGTCGATACCAGGGCATCAATTCTCGCCGCCAGCAACTCGGCAGAGCCGTTAGGCGCGGACGGCGCGCGTTTCGAGCCGCTGTCGTAGTGCCTGACGCGTATACGCGAGCGAAGTTCCTCGGACTCGAGTAAGCTCGCGGCCCGACCCTCTCGACCGTTAGGTCCTCGGCGGATGCTCCGCGACCCACTACGTCCGGGCAGGTCATCGCCATCAGCGAAAGCATGGAATCCCGCCACACTTGTAACTCACACCCCTTCCACGGGTGGCGCTATCCTCTCTCTCACGACCAACAATCGCCGGTCGCATCGAACGGAACCACTAAGGACACCGAACGGAGTCCCGAGACAAGCTGACAGCTGATGGAGCGTCGTATGGAAATCGCTGGACGAACAGTTCTCATAACCGGGGCCAATCGCGGAATCGGCCGGGCCCTCGTCGATGAAGCCTTGAGTCGAGGTGCAGAGCGGGTCTACGCCGGGACGCGCAAGAGTTTCGAGCACCCCGATCCGCGCGTCACGCCCTTGAGCTTGGACGTGACGAACCCCGCGGAGATTCAGGAAGCGGTCGAGAGGATCGACGCTCTCGATGTCCTTATCAACAACGCCGGCATCGCGCTCTCCGACGACTTGAGCGATCGCGGCGTGCTGGAGAAGCACATTGCCGTGAATCTCTTCGGTCCGTTCGATGTGGCCCAGGCGTTCCTGCCTCTTCTGGCTCGCTCTCGGGGAGCGCTGGTCAACATCTCGTCGCTCGCGGCCCTCGCTCCCTTGCCGATCGTTCCGGCCTATTCGATCTCGAAGGCCGCAACGTTCTCCCTGACGCAGTCTCTGCGCACTCGCTGGGCCGGTCAGGGCGTCAGCGTGCACGCGGTCCTGCTCGGTCCCGTGGATACCGACATGAGCAAGGGGTTCGAGGTCCCGAAGGCGACTCCGAAGGCGGCGGCGAAAGGCATCCTCGACGGAGTGGAGAACGGGGAGGAGGACATTTTCCCCGATCCGATGTCCGCGTCCCTGGCAGAAGGCTGGCGGAGCGGCGTGGCCAAAGGACTCGAACGCCAGTTTGCAGCCTAACGTGTACGTGAACAAGGAGAATACCTGTGAGCGATAAGAGCTACGCCACGTCTTTTGCCGTCAGTGTCTCGGCGGTCGTGGCGTTCATGACAGTCGGTCTCTTCGGCACGCAAGCCATCGCGCGCCAGGCGGCTGACACGACGCTCGAGCAGATGCCGCCCGAGCTCGAGACACAGTTTGCGCTGAGCGCGCTGCCCCGGACGCTCCGGGATCGAGCCACCGTCTTTCTTCTCGATCCCGGGAAGGGCTATCACATTTCTCGGCACGGCACGAGCGGTGTGGCGTGTCTCGTCGAGCGCACGGCGTGGGAACTCAGCGACTTTCGCAACGACATCTACATTCCCCTCTGCTTCGACGCTGCCGGCACGACCTACCTGAGGGTCATCAGGGACGCGGCCGCGCTTCGCGCCCAGGGAATGAGCCCGGTAGCGCTGAAAGCCGAGGTCGAGAAGCGCTACAGAAACGGGACGTATCCCGTTCCAGAAAAGGCAGGTGTGTCCTACATGGTTTCGCCGCTCTACCGGACAGTGGCGCCTCCCGACCTGAAAGTACATACCACGTCCATGCCGCACCTGATGTTCTACGCTCCCAGCATCACCAACGAGGATATCGCAGCGGCCCCGAACCTCGCGGATCACTCCAGTCTTCAGTATCCGTTCATCGATAGACAGGGGATCGGACAGCAGAGCTACATGATCCAGCTCGTCGGAGAGACGGAGAAGGCCAGGATCCTGGATGACGAGCGAGCGCTTGTCGCTGCTCTCTGCGCCCACCGTGCGGTTCTTTGCTATCCGGAATCAAAGGGCTAGCGCGAGAGGGCAAGGGCCCAGTGGATGAGAACGCCCGGCTCACGTTAGGCCGGGCGTTTCAGCTATCCGTCGTGCTGCCCTACGATTCCCGAAGAGCAACCACCGGATCGACGGTGGCCGCCCTTCGCGCAGGGATCCAGCTCCCCAACAGCGCGACCGCCGTGAGAATCGCCGTCACGGCACCAAAGGTGAGCGGGTCTGTCGGGCTGATCTCGCGCAGCAGCGTTGCCATCGCGCGCGTCATGCCAAGCGACGCGACGCTCCCGATCACGATACCCATCGCCGCGAGCTTGAGCCCATGACGCAGCACACGCCTGACGACGTCCCCTTGTTGTGCGCCGAGTGCCATCCGGATCCCGATCTCGTGCGTGCGCTGGTTTACGGTGTACGACATCACGCCGTAGATGCCGATCACGGCCATCAATAGGGCGATGGTGGCGAACACGCTCAACATTCCGGCCGTGATGCTCTGCGGCGAGAGCGAGGACGACAGTACGTGCTCGAGCGACGCTACGTTGCCCGCAGCGAGCGACGGATCGAGTGAGCCTATGGCGCGCTGCACATCCGCGGTGATCGC
>Ga0075424_100005830_pt1 | contig 11815 bp, 13 predicted proteins | sample SoiMethybrSBSTD3_FD_75301 | JGI IMG/M metagenome (GOLD analysis project Ga0075424, IMG submission 75301) | Bulk soil microbial communities from a Populus tree surrounding site in Tennessee, USA - Soil MetaG P. TD hybrid SBSTD3 | ecosystem: Environmental > Terrestrial > Soil > Tree plantation... | reverse complement strand
TTGCCCGAGCGCTTGTTTGCGACAGCGAAGCGCTAGCGCGAGACCGTGATGATGGTCATGGGATAGCGGGACTAAGCTCTGATGTCGGGGAGGCATAGCAAAGGAGTAGCATGAACACTCGGCAGAAGCTCTCAGCTACTCAATCGCTCCACTTTTAGATGATTTGGTTTTTGCGGAGTTTCGCGATGGCGCCGTTATCATATCCGAGTTCGGCGAGAATTTCCTCGGTATGCTCGCCCAGTGTCGGGGGTGGGCGCTCGATCCCCGGCGGGGTGCGACTCATATCGACGGCATTGCCGACCAACTTCATTTTCCCCATGCGTGGATGCTCCACCTCAATCGGAAAGCCGTACTCGCGCACCTGCGGATCGATAAAGACCTCGTCCAAGCTGTTGATGGGCGCTGCCGGAACGTCTCTCTCGATGAGCCGGCGCAACCACTCGCCGCGCGGTGCGGATCGAAAGATCGGCGCCAGGTTTTCGATCAGCGCATCGTAATTTTCGATTCGCGCTTTGCGATTATTGAAACGCGGATCTCCAGCCCATTCAGGTTTTCCGACCACCTCGAACATGTTTTGCCAAAATTTGTCCGGTGACGACATATGCAGGACAAAAGGCAAACCATCGCAATCCTCGAAGGCAAAAACCCCGGCGGTGGTTGTCCGATGTTTGCGCCTCGGAACATGCCCGGTTTCGAAATAGCGCGCGGCGTTCTCACCGATAAAGGAGACCGAAGCGCGCAGCAGAGAAGTTTCCACCTGCTGCCCCTTTCCGGTAAGCATCCGGTTCATGAGCGCGCTCAAGATTCCGTAACACGCGTACATTCCCGTTAGATGATCCGAGAAAGAAATACCCATTCCCTGCGGTTTTCCGGGATCGGTCAAAAGACTGAGTAGTCCGCTCCGGGCCTGGCCCACGGTATCGTAGCCCGGCATATCCCGATAAGGCCCCTTCGGGCCAAAGCCGGAAATTGAGCAATAAACCAGTTTTGGATTTACCTGCTTCAGGTGACCATAGCCCAGGCCGAGCTTTTCCATAACGCCGGGACGGAAATTTTGGATCAACACATCGGCACTCGATGCGAGCTTCAACGCAATATTACGCCCTTCGTCGGCGCGCAAATCGAGCGTGACGCTCCGCTTATTGCGGTTCAAACTGCAGAACGTGGCGGCGTAATTTCTTTCCCCCCAACCACGAAACGGATCACCGCGCTTTGGCTCTTCGATCTTAACGATCTCTGCTCCCATGTCGGCCAGCAACTGGGACGCAAAAGGGCCTGTAACGTAGCTTGCCGCTTCGATTACTTTAATTCCCGCAAGTGCACCGCCCATGGGTCACCGTGAAGACAGTAATGCGTATCTCCTAGCGTTGCATCGCTTCGGAGTCAAATGAATTTGAAATTTGTCGCGGACGGTCTTTCGGTAGAGATCAGACACGCCGGACGACAGCTCCGACCGGCGTCCCTGAAAACTTTAAATCAACAAACTAGCGTTCTTCAGTATGCATTTTGCGTGGCGGTGGTGTGTTTCCCTGGGGTGAAACCATGGCAAGAATCTCGCTACGGCTGAAGCGCCATCCGCCGCCAAACTTTCGTCCGGGAATGGCGCCCTCTTTTACGAGCTTGTAGACCGTGCGTGGATGAATTTGCAGAAGCTCGGCTACCTCTCCTGCGGTGAGTATTTCGTCCATCAGCTAACCTCCTGGATTGGGAATAAATCAGCGTTAAAATCGAGGCAGAATTCATGCCATTCCTGGAACCCTGCCGGACACAGCCAAAAGGTGACAAAATTAGAATCTTCGAACAAGAGTTTGAAGGAAAATCCTACGGTAAAGTGTAGGAAATGAGAAAAATTGAACAAACTGAAACAAACACCGATCACGGTTTCATTCATTACTGCCTTTTGTGTGATATTTAGTTTAAGCCATGTATGGCGACGGGACCTTGGGAATGTGCAGCTATCTACCACCCAAATATGCATCGACGACTTTTGGATCGGCAAGTAATTCTGTGCCTCTGCCAGACAGCACAATCCGCCCGTTCTCCATCACATAACCGTGGTGCGCAATCGCCAGCGCCTGCCGTGCGTTTTGTTCGACGAGAAAAATCGTCAAGCCGTTCTCGTTGAGAGAGCGGACCATGCCAAAAATCTCTCTGACGATCATCGGTGCCAAACCCATTGACGGCTCGTCCAACAGCAGTAATTTGGGCTTCGCCATGAGCGCCCGTGCGATTGCCAGCATCTGTTGCTCGCCGCCGGAGAGATACCCGGCTAGAGTATGCAGCCGGTCACTTAGCTTTGGAAAGCTCACCAGCATCGTATCGAGGTCCGCGCCAATTTGCTGGCGGTCTCGTCGGCGCTGGGCGCCCAACAACAGATTGTCTTTGACCGTCAACGTGGTAAGAATCTCCCGGCCTTCCGGCACTTGTACGACGCCGCAGCCCACGATGTGATGTGGCGCGAGACCGCAAAGCTCGCGCCCGTCCAATCTGATTGAGCCTGCAGTCGGCTTTAGCAGACCGGACAACGCCAGCAGAGTTGTCGATTTGCCCGCTCCATTGCTGCCTAGCAACGCCGTGATCTCTCCCTGACGGAATACCAGGTCAATCCCTTTCACCGCTTCGACCACTCCGTAGTGAACTCGCAGGCCGCCAATCTCCAGAAGCACGGTCACGTCCTCAGGTGTCCCCAGTGTCATTGTTTCCGAGATATGCTTCGATCACTTTTGGATGCGCGCGAATTTCCGTCGGGCTCCCCTGAGCGATCCAACGGCCGAAATTCAGTACGGCAATTTCGGCGCAAATTCCCATGACAAAACGCATGTCATGCTCGATCAATACAATGCTCAACCCGCTTGCCTCGAGTTTCTCGATTTCTTCCATTAACTGTTGTTTTTCAGCAGCGTTCATCCCCGCCGCCGGTTCGTCGAGTAGCAACAACTTCGGTCTAGTCGCGAGCGCGCGTGCTAGCTCCAACCGCCTCTGCTCGCCGTAAGAAAGAAAGGCAGCGGGCTGATGAGCTTTGGCGCTCAAGCCCACCCGAGACAGAAGTTCTCGGGCGCTCTTCCGTTGGGAATTTTCGTCATCTCTATAACCACCCGGAAGCAGCGCCTTGAGCGTGTGATATTTAGATAGATCGCCCATTGCGACAAGCACGTTTTCTTCGGCCGTCATATCCTTGAACAAGCGTATGTTCTGGAACGTCCGCGCTATACCGCGGCGAGTAATCATAAAGGGCGGCAGACCGTTCAGGCGCTCGCCTAAGAATTCAATCGAACCGGAGCTCGGAGGCAGCAGCCCCGTAATCAAGTTGAAGATCGTCGTCTTGCCAGCCCCATTCGGCCCGATCAAGCCAAAAATGCCGCGCGTCGGAATCGCCAGATCAAGATTATCGAGGACGCGCAAAGCGCCAAAATCTTTGCTTAGCGATGACAGTTTCAGCATGCGCTTTGCTCAACCGCGGGTCCGCCGCAGCACGCTGCGTAGTCCGTCCCAAAGCCCTTTGGGCGAATAAAGGATAATGATGATCAAGATAGCGCCGTTTATCAGTGGCCGGTAACGACCCATGCCGCGTAATAATTCGGGTAATGCAGTAATCAGACTGCCGCCCAGCACAGCACCCCACGGGCTCGAGACTCCGCCAATGACCCCCATCGCTAGAATTTCCACCGCTCGCTCAAAGCCATACTCGTTTGGACTGATAAAGAAAGTAAAGTGCGCGTTGAGTGCGCCGGCTAGTCCCGCAAGCGCTGCGCCGACCACAAAGCAAAAGAGTTTGTACGCGCGCACGTTCAGTCCCATCAACTCGGTCGCGATTTCGTCCTGCGAGATCGCTGTCATGCTGCGGCCAACCTGGCTATGCGCCAGCCGTAGAAAAATATAGAGCGCCAGAGTCACGCTAATCATCACCTCGAGCAATCCCCCAAGCTGTGGAATCCCGTTCAGTCCAAGGGCGCCGCCCGTCAGATCTTCGGCATTGAGAATCAAGATTCTGACGACCTCGCCGAACGCCAGAGTTGCCATGGCTAAATAGACACCGGAGAGCCTGAGCGTCGGCACGCCGATGAGCAGCGCCATCATCGCTGCGGCGATCGCGCCAAGAATTAGGGCGAGCGTCAAAGGTGTTCCGGTATGCAGAGTCAGGAGCGCGGCCGAGTAGGCGCCGATCGCCATAAAACCTGCGTTGGCGACGCTTAAGAGGCCGCAGGCCAGCGTGATATAGATGGACAGGGCCAAGAGCACATTTGTGCCCGTCGAAAGCACTAACGTGCTGTAGGTCGACCAAAAACTATCCAGCCATTCCATAAAACACGGGGAAACCTGAAACGCACTACACGCGTCGCTGCGGGGCGTGGCCGAAGAGCCCGGCGGGACGAACCAGTAGCACCGAAAACAACAGACCAAAAGCAACGGCGTCACGCATGCTAGAGCCGATATAGGCGATCGTCAGCACCTCGGCGAAGCCGAGAAAAAAACCGCCGATCAGTGCGCCGCGCACGTCGCCCATCCCGCCGATAATGACCACCGCGATGCCTTTGTGCAGCATCGGCTGTCCCATGTTCGGAAATACCGCGTTGGTATAGAGCGCAATCAGGACACCTGCCACACCGCCGAGAATCGAAGCGATCACGGAAGTCGCTAGGAACAAGCCCTCGACATTCGCACCAAGAAGCGCGGCCGCTTTGGGCGACTCGGCAACACTCCGGAGCGCTCGTCCCGTTCTGCTGTCCCTGATCACCCAGAGCATGAAACCCATTAGTAGGAGTACGAGCAAAATGATTTTGAGATCGAGCCAATTCACCTGCACGCCCGCCAAACTCAGTGTGCTTGAGGGTAAAATGTCCGGAGGAAAACGAAGATTCTCCGACCCAAAATACCCTTCGGCCAAGCTAGTGAGACAGATCGCTACGCCAATCGTCGCGATCATTGGCGCCAGATGAGGCGCTCGGCGCGCGCGTAATGGCGCGAAGATGAATTTATCGAGAATCCAGCCGGCAACACCGGTAATGACGATGGCAACAAAAATCGCCGGCAGTAATGCGAAGTGAAATACCAGAACCGCGTGCAAGGCGGCGTACGCGCCGATCATGAAGATCGCGCCATGGGCCAAATTGATAATGCTCAGCACGCCAAAGATCAGCGTAAAACCGAGGGCGAATAGCGCATAGACGCCGCCGAGTGACAGCCCATTGATGATCTGCTGCGCCAGCATGCGCTATTTTTGAATGACGTACTGATTGCGCTGCGTTACCATAACGATCGGCGTTTGCACCGCGTCGTATCCGGCCGGCTTTCCGTCGCGCCCTCTCGCCTGGCGAAAGCTGAATGGCCCGGTGGCGCCGTTCCATTGGACTGCGGGCAAAGCATCGCGCAGCGCTTTTCGGTCCGCCTCGAGCTTACCTGCAACTTTCAGTTTTCGCATGGCCTGCGCCGCGATGTACATCGCATCGTACGCCTGCGCTGCAAACTGGTCCGGCAAAGCGCCATAGGATTTTTGATAGGCAGCGACAAAGCGTTGGTTTTCCGGGACGGGACTCTCGAGCGACCATGGACTTCCGACCCAGAGATTATTGGAATGATCTCTTGCAAGCTCGAATACTCGCGGGGAATTCATGCCATTGCCGCCCACAAACGGCAGCGCAATTCCCAGTTGTCGCGCCTGAACCATGATCGGCGCGCCCTCGGCGACAAGCGCCGACACGACAATGGCATCGGGATTGGTCCCTTTGATCTTGGTTAACTGCGGTTTGAAATCTACGTCGCCTTTGGCGAAGGTTTCCGTGGTCGTCACCAGAATCTGCAGATCTTGAAGAGCTTTTTTGAAGTTGTCGTAACTGCTTCTGGTGAAAATATCATCATTGCCGTAAAGCACCGCGACTTTTTTGAAACCGGTCTTTTGCGCCGCGACTTTCAGCGTGACCGGCAAAATATCGGCCTCCGTGACTGAATTTCTAAAGACATAGTTGCCAATAGAAGTGATCCCGTCGGCGGTGTTCGACGTACCGAAGACGACCACCTTGGCCGCTTGCGCCACCGGGTCGGAAGACTGCGCGGAGTTTGACAGAGTAGGACCGAACAACATTAAAACTTTGTCTTGAAATATTAATTTCTTGAAAACGTTGATCGCTTCTTCCTTTTTACCCTGCTCATCCTCAATGACGAACTCCAGCTTTTGCCCGTTGATGCCGCCTGACGAAGCAATCTCACCCGCCGCGAGGTCGAATCCCTTGCGGATTGCCACGCCATATTGCGCCGCGTTTCCGCTAAGGGCTTCCGCAATGCCGATCTTGATCTGAGCGACAGCGCTCGTGCATGACAGACATACGAAGAAGATGGTGAATAGCACTGCCCTCGAGAGCATGAGTCGCCGGCTAAATCTCATCGGAGTTACCATTTTTGACCCGCTTCGACACGCCATAGGTAGAGGGTATGCTCCCAGCTCGTGCCGTCTTTGATGTGCTCGGTCTTGAGCGGCTTCCAATCGCCCATATCAAAATCATGCGAAACGACGCGCGATCCCGGCTTCATCTCTTTCCAAATGTTCGCCCGGATCATCAAATTAACCTCCGGCAGAAGATACATGGTCAGAACGGAGGCTGCAGATAAATCGACGGTGCGAATATCCTGTTGGCGAATCTCGACCAGGTTTTCGACCCCGGCTTTTTTGATATTCTCATGAGATTCCTTAATGCGCTGCGGGTCGATTTCGAACCCAATCGCTCTCACACCATATTTTTTTGCGGCGGTCACGACGATTCGTCCGTCACCTGACCCGAGATCATAAATCACGTCGCCTTTCTTTACTTCGGCTAATTCCAGCATTCGGTCGACGACTTCCTGGGGAGTCGGAACGTAAGGCACAATTTTGCCTTCTTGCGCGAGCGCTAAGTTGAACTGATGAGAAAACACTGTAAAAAGCACCAGCGCCACAACTCGTTTCGTGATGCAGCCAGATTGAGTCATAGAGATCCTCCTGCTCTTTGCGGGAGCTAACCGTTCTTTTGCCAGAATTTCCCGAGCCAACTGGTGTTTTCTTTGGCGGCAACCTGTTCCAGCTCGCCGGCGTCCAGCCAAATACCGTTGCAGCCGGTGCATTGGTCGATCTGAATTTTTTGAAAGCTACGCTCCTTGAGAGGCGCACCACATTTAGGGCATTTCATAAAAGAAGCCTTCATCGCCGCCTCCTTATCCTCCGCTTCCTGCTTGAGTTTCAGCTTGGCTAAAAGCTCGCGTTCCCGCTTTACGAAATATTCGTCTTCCTTGGCTTTCTTTCGTTCGTCCCATTTATTTGCCATGATCGTTCTCCTGTTACGCCAACATCTTTCTTAGGCGAGAGACTCACTTCTCCGCTGCCGCGCGATTCGCAGCATGTTTGCTGCTCCGATTGTTAGAAACGCGATGCCGAGCGCCTTCGTGCATTCGACTGGTATTTTTCATTGGTGACCAAGGGAGCTAAAGCCACGGTGAATTCATGGGCGCTCCTGGACGCAGCGTGAATCGAAACGATTCTTCAGCCATGCAGTGGTGTCAGACGTAGAGGGGCGGCAACCTTGCTACGCGTTGAACCCGCTCATATAGGGCAGCTTCGCCGCGGTTAGTTTTACCTGATCCAGATTCGCGCGCAGCAGCGCGGTCGAATCCCAATACCCCAGAGTCAACGCGGTTCGATAGGTTTCCGGCATGTCAAAGCGCAATTTCTGATTGCCATAAGAAATCGCTTTGCTTTGCAAATCGACGCTATATTCGGTGCGCGGGTTTTCCTCGACGCTCTTTATGAGCTGGTCAATTTCCTTTGCTCCCACCACAACCGCCGGCAAACCCATCATCGTGCAGTTTCCGGCAAAGATCGCCGCAAAAGACTCGCCGACAATCGCTTTGATACCAAAACGATAGAGCGCCTGAGGCGCATGCTCCCGTGAAGAGCCGCAGCCGAAATTCTTGTTCACGAACAGAATCGACGCTCCTCGATATTCGGGATCGTTCAGCGGATGATCCTTCTTTTTTCCCGATTGATCGAAACGCTCGTCAAAAAATGGGTAATCTCCCATGCGTGCAAAGGTTGGTTCTTTCAAATAACGCGCAGGAATAATCCGGTCCGTATCAATGTCGTTGCCGCGAATCGGCACGGCCGTACCGGAGATGGCGGTAATTTTTACGATCTCGCTCATGTCGCCTCGCTATTCGTACTCGCGCACGTCGACAACTTTGCCGTTAAGCGCCGCGGCGGCCACCATTGCGGGGCTCATCAGCAACGTCCGCCCCTGCGGACTTCCCTGTCGACCGATAAAGTTTCGATTTGACGAAGAAGCCGAAATCTCACGGCCATTGAGCTTGTCCGGATTCATCGCCAGACACATCGAACAACCCGCCTCGCGCCATTGGAATCCCGCTGCCGTGAATATCTCGTGTAAGCCCTCACCCTCGGCTATTTTTTTTACTTCCGCCGAGCCGGGCACAACCAGCGCGCGTACGTGGGAATTGACTTTTCTGCCGTTGACAATTTTCGCGGCAGCGCGCAGATCCGCGAGCCTGCCGTTCGTACAGGAACCGATGAATGCGACATCGATCGGCGTGCCGAGCATCGGCGCGCCGGGCTGCCAGCCCATATGCTCATAAGCTTTCTTTGCGCCATCGGGGTCGGCAAACTCTTCGGGCTTTGGCAGCTTTTCCGAAATACCGACGGATTGTCCCGGGTTGACCCCCCAGGTCACCGTCGGCTCGATAGCGCTGCCGTTATAGCTCACCACGTCGTCATACTGAGCGTCGGTATCGGACACAACCGATCTCCAATAGCTCACCGCGCGTTCGAATGCCGCACCTTTAGGCGCGTAAGGCCGCCCTTTGATATAGTCGATAGTCGTTTGGTCCGGATTCACATAGCCCACCAGGGCGCCGCCTTCTATACTCATATTGCAGACGGTCATGCGCTCTTCCATGTTCATCCTATCGATGACGGCTCCGCCATATTCGTAGGCGAAGCCTTTGCCGCCGCCGACCCCTAGCCGTCGAATGATGTAAAGGATCACATCTTTGGCATAAACTCCCGTGCCGAGCGCGCCATCGATATTGATCCGGCGCACTTTCAGTTTGTCCATCGTCAGAGTCTGCGTCGCTAGGACATCGCGCACTTGGCTGGTGCCAATACCGAAAGCCAACGTGCCAAAAGCCCCATGCGTGCTCGTATGACTGTCGCCGCATGCGAGCGTCATTCCCGGTTGCGTCAAACCGAGTTGTGGGCCGATCACGTGAACGATGCCTTGATTCATGCTTCCCAACCCGAAAAACTCGACGCCGAATTGCGCGACGTTTTTTTCCAGCACCTGGGTCAGTTCTTCCGCCTCGGGATCCCGAAACGGGCGCTGGCGCAAATCGGTCGGCACGATGTGGTCGATGGTCGCAAACGTGCGCTCGGGAAAGGCGATATCCATCCCGGCTTCGCGTAACATGTCGAAAGCGGGAGCGGTAGTGATTTCGTGGATTAAATGGAGCCCGATGAAAAGTTGTGTCTGACCGGTCGGCAACGTGCCGACGGTGTGAGATTGCCAGATTTTATCGTATAGGGTCTTTCCCGCCATCAAAAAACTCTCCTTTGCCGGATCATATCGGCCGCTATGTTCGACTGCAAGTAACCCGACCGGGGCTCAAAGAAGAATCAAAGATTTGACGATCGAAGATTTCACGAGCCAGTCTGTTCTTACTTGCCATAAATCCATTTGGCCGGATTACGCGCGTATTCATCGTACGACCCGGCACAGGTAATTCCCGGAATCTGTGGAATCCAATCCTCACGCAGGAGATCGTCGGGGTCGCCGTACTTCTCGGCTAGCTTGCGGACATCCTGATCATCCAACGCTGTGAGTCGGCCATGGCGAATAATCGTATGCTCGCGTCCGGTCTTCGTGGTGATCGTGAAAGTCGGAAAAAGCAAATGGATATGCAGATGACCATAGAGAAGCCCGTTTTCACCGGCCCATTTTTCTTCCGCAGAGCGCCAGAGCGTGCCAAACCCCATGTGAATTACGCCTGAGCGCCGCCGCTCCCATTCGAAACCGCCGGAAGAATGTTTCTCTATCCCGTTCGGGCGCATGATTTTAGGATTAGTGCCGATTGCCACTTCCCAGAGGTAAAATAAACCCGGCTGCGGAAAACAGGGATACTGTATAGCGCGGCTCTCGTCCAACAGGCTTCGCCACGCATCTCCGTAAGTTGAGCCCCCGACAACTTTCACGATCTGGCCGGCTTCCAGTTCGACTTTGACCTGCGGAAAGGCTTTGGAAAAATGGCTGGTGGTACCCGCCACAGTACCGGCGGCATCCTCTTTGGCAATGAGCGGCGGCACCGGATGGCCGAAGAGATGGCCATTACGCGGCGTTGCCGAAAAACCGTAGCGCGTGCCGTCGTAGTACTCGTCCCAGTAGGTCCAACTGATATCCGTACCCTCGGCATCGGTGAGATGAGCACGCCCGCCACGTCCGTAATCCCAGATGGGATCCCAGGTCTTTTTGTTGATCAACAAGTGTAAATCGAGCGGATACGTCGTAGAGCGTTGCAAAAAATGCTCGGCCCGAAGCCAAGGAATTTGTTCATAACGAAAAGTTGTTTTGGGAATCGGACCGCCTTTGCCATGGATCAACAAGTCGTAGCCGGCGCGCAGGGCAAAATCTTCGATGTAGGGCATGCCTTCCCAACGCCGAGGATTTTTGTCCCAAGGCTCGCGTCGCATAATGACTTCGATCTCGTCCGTATAGTCGAACATGCGGTCCGGATCGCCCATATCGGCCACTAGGATATCCACATGCGCGCCCTTTTCGCGCAGCGCAGCCGCGACGGCGTGCGGCACGTCCAGGTCGTACTCGCGATCGATCGCGATCAGGATTTTGTTGCCGGCTTGTGTCTTGTTATAGCCGACAAACCCGATGTGACTGTCGCGGTTTTCGCGCGAGTTGACAAGCTGGCGCGCGAACGGCATCAGCTCGGCAATATCCGCCGTCCGAAGTCCACGGTTGCGCAACTTCAACTCTGCTGGGATAGAGGCGCTAATACCGACGCCATCATCCGCTGTGTCGCACATGAAAACTCCTACGAAGCAATTGGAGCAATGGAGTGTTGGAGTAATGGGTTTGGCCCCGGATCAGCACTCCATTACTCCATTACTCCGCACCTATAAGCATTTATTTTTCACCCAGTCCACGATCTCGCATCTTTTCGCAAACCAGAGATCCGGAAACGACTTAGCGTACTTGATGCATTCGTCGTAAACTTTGCCGGTCGCGGGAAAGGCCATCTGACAATGCATCGCCAAGGTCAGCATTTTCGGTTCAGCGGCGGACTCCTCGTAAAGAATATCGAATTCATCCTTGAAGGAATTGAACACGTCCCGCGCGGTAATCCCACGCCGATACATGCCGGTATCGTTTAGCCCGCTCACCGCGTTCTTATATGGCACAACAATCATCGTTTTGCCGTGAATGCTCACCGGATACGGATTGTCGTCATTGACGGCGTCGCCGTGCCAGGCAAAGCCTTCGTCAGCAAGGATGCCCAACGTCCGTTCCGTGTGCCGCATCCCTGAAGTGAGCCAGCCGGTGGGTCGGACGCCGAGAAAATCTTTGAACATCGTCGCACAAGTACGAATCTCTTCACGCTCCTGCTCCTCGGTTAGCTGCGTCAGTTGAATATCTTCGGCATACGAATGGCCGACGATTTCATGACCGCGCTCGTGCACTGCCTTGACGGCTTCAGGATATCGTAAGATGCAGAGCGCGTTGGTGTTGAACGATGCCTTGACTCCGTGCTTGTCCAAGATCCGAAGAATGCG
>Ga0075424_100005829_pt1 | contig 11816 bp, 8 predicted proteins | sample SoiMethybrSBSTD3_FD_75301 | JGI IMG/M metagenome (GOLD analysis project Ga0075424, IMG submission 75301) | Bulk soil microbial communities from a Populus tree surrounding site in Tennessee, USA - Soil MetaG P. TD hybrid SBSTD3 | ecosystem: Environmental > Terrestrial > Soil > Tree plantation... | reverse complement strand
TTGTCGGCGCCGTAGGCGTCCGCCAGGGATTCCGCCGAGGGGTTCAGATCCTCGATCCAGGCGCAGGTCACCGGATCGGCGATGAGATAGAAGAGCTTTTCCGCGCGCTTGATGCAGGCCAGAGCCTGCGGCGTGGTCTGGCCGGCGACGAGGTAGCCGGTGCCGACGACGTTCAGACGACCCTGCGGCACATCTTCTCCTTGCGGAAACGAATACGACTCGCTCGGCGCCGAGCCGTGAACCGGCAATCTGAAAACTTTCGTCTCTACGCTACTATTCAGCCACGCTTTCGTCAAGGAGCTGACGCGGGCCGCAGACTTCAGGCCCCGACGTCGGTCGCACCGGCCTGGCGCTGCCCGAACCGCGCCCGGATCGCGTCGATGTCACCGCTGCGCAAGAGAGCGCGGTCGTCCTCTGGCAGCTCCGCGGCTTCGGGTACCCGGCCGGGATCGGCGCAGAAGTCTTCCATCTTGCGCGGATCGAGCGCGAGGGCGCGGAGCAAGCCCACGACCGCGGCCGGCACCGGGGTGCCGGGTGCCTCCGCCGGTAAGGCCGCTCGGCCCGCCGGAGCGCTCTTCCGATCGAGCTGCCGCGCGCGCTCGACGGCGTCCCAGTCGTACTCCATCTCCTCCCGTGGCGGCAAGTAGAGCACCGTGCTGCCGCCGACCTCGGCCTGCGGCAGCTTGCCGAGGGCGACCCGCGCCACCTTCGGCGCGCCGGTGGGCAGGAGCGACGCTTCGTAGAGGACGGCCTCGTGCTCCGGCGGGTAGCTTGCGGCCAGCGCCTCGGCCAGCAGGCGCAAGCCTGCTGCGGCGGGCGGAGCGGCGAGAGATCTCGTCAGGCCGATGGCGCTCACCTGCCACAGGATCAGCGGCGTCGCCGAATCGAACCGCCGGCGGCGGTAGAGGAAGTCGCTCGCCTCGTACATCTGGCAGCCGCGCTCGCCGGGATCGATGCCGAGGTCGGCGAACAGGCAGTCGGCCGAGGAGACGCCGGGAAGCATGCGCGCCGCGTAGCCTTCGCTGCGCGCCTGGCGCACCGCTTCGTGCGCGGGCCAGGTGCACACTCCCGGATGGCCATAAAAGGCGGCGCAGACCTCCAGCCCGGCGCGGACAGGCTCCAAGATCCTCTTCACCATCTCGCGGCAGATCTCCATGCGCGGCCGCCCTTCCCGGCAGACTTCGAAGAGGGATTCCGCCGTGGGGTTGAGGCTCTCCAGCCACGCGCGGGAGACCGGATCGGTCACCAGGAAGAGGAGCTTCTCTGCGCGCTCGATGAGCGCCAGCGCCTCAAAGGTAACCTGGCCCGCCATCATGTAGCCGGTGCCGACGACCGAGAGCCGGCCGCGCGCGCCCTTCTTCCTGCGCCCGTTCCCAGGCCGAGGCCCCCTGCTCCGCTTCATGGCTCGCCGTCTCCTTGACGTCGCAGGCTAGACCAGGAGCCCCTCCCGATCAAGGCAGGCGCGGCGGCTCGACGGTGAGCAGGTCCGGCACGCGGCCGGGATCGGCGAGGCGCAGGAGGCCGTAACCGATGCCGGCGAGGCCGGTCATCAGGCCGGGGGTCTCGACGCCGAGCGCCACGCCGCAGAGCCAGCCGCGCTCGTCCATCGAGTCGAGGATCGAGGCGCTCAGGCGGTCCACCTCCGGCTGCCAGCGCGCCGCATCGAGCCGGCGCGCGGCTTCGAGCAGCAGGTCGAGATTGCCCAGGTCGCCGTGGCACAGGCTGTGGTTCTGGCCGAAGCCCTTGGCCAGGGTGTCCTCCAGCGCGGCTTCGATCTCGGCGCGCACCGCGGCGGCGTCGTGAAGGTCGAGGCCGGCGAGCCGGGCGAGGCCGATTCCAGTCGAGCCGTGGCACCAGGCGGTCATGTAGAGCTCCTCCCCGATCCGCACGGCGATGCGGACCTCGTCCAGCTCCCGCGCGTCCCGCCAGTTGCCGACTTCGGGGTTGAACAGCGCGCGCTCGTAGGCCATGGCGGCGAGCGCGGCGTCGCGGAAACGGCCGTCGCCGGTGGCCGCGGCGAGCCGCAGCAGGACGAGGGCGATGCCGGCGCAGCCGTGCGAGAGCCCGCCCCAAGGCCGGTCGCCGCTGCCTTCCCGTAGCCAACCGAGGCTGCCGTCCGGCTGCCGGACGGCGGTGGCCAGCAGGCGCTCGCCGCAAGCGGCCGCGGCGGCCAGCGCCCGGTCGGACGGCAGCATGGAATGGAGGGCGAGCAGCCCGGCGATGCAGCCGGCCGAGCCGGCGAGGAAATCGAGATAGGGCTCGCCGCCGATCTGGCCCGAGAAGAGATCCACCATCGCCTCGGCGTCCCGCAGCAGGCTCGGGTCCTGCCACAGCGCGCCGAGCTGGGTCCAGGTGTAGACGAGGCCGCCCCAGCCGCCGAAAGCCCCGAGGCAGGCGACCAGCGCGGGGTTCTTGGCCACCAGCCGGCGCACTCCCTGGAAGGCCTCTCGCGCGATGCCGTTGAACCGCGCCTCGCCGGTTGCCGCGCCGAGGTGCGCGAAAAACAGCGCCAGGCCCGGTGTGCCGCTGTAGAGGTCGAGCTTCAGGGGGATCAGGGCGGGATGGCGGCCGAGCTCGGTGACGAGCCCGATCCAGGTCACCTCGCCGGCGCCGCGGATGGCGACGCGCGCGAGATGATCGCCGATCCGGGCTGCCTGCTCCAGCAGCCGGTCGCGGCTTGCCGGCCGTTTCGGCGGCGCCACTTCGTAGGAGGGCCAGCGGGCGCGATCGAGGTCCATCGTCAGCACCAGCAGCGAGCCGCGCAGGAACCAGAGCTGGCGCTCGAGGTCGTCCTCACCGAGCTGCCGCACGCGCTCGCGGACCATGGCGAGCCCGGTCGCGTCGAAGAAGTCGGGGATGCGCGTGCCGTCGCTGCCGAAGAGGTCGCGCGAGCCGGGATGGAAGGTGAAGATCGGGACGTCGCCGCGCCAGAGATCCGTCTTCTCCAACGGGATCACCCGCGCCAGATAAGGCCGGCTCTCGATCGGCACCCACAGGCGGTCGAAGTGCCGGTCGCGGTGGAGGGCGTCGCGCAGGAAGTCGGGATGGAAGCTGTCCGTCAGCAGCAGGCTATACGTCTGAGTCGGACGAATGACCGAGCGCACCTCGTCCCCCGCGAAGCGGTCGAGAAAGGCGAGGAAGCCGTCGCGGCGACGCATCAGCAGCCGGTAGGTGCCGCGGAAGCCCTCCACCAGGTCTTCCTTGTAGTCGAGCAGATCGATCTCCTCGCCTGCGAGGCGCGGCTGGTTGTGACCCTCGGGCGTTACCTCGGAGCGGCGCCCCAGGTACATCGCGTCCGTGCCCGCCTCCTCCCAGTAGGGCAACGGCCGCGGCAGCATCTGGCCGGGCGCGGCGCCCAGCCCCGAGAGGTCGATCCCCTCGCGCTCCCGATCGCCCCAGACGCGTTGCGGCAGGAAGCCGACGGCGAGCACCGAGCGGCCCATGGCGACTCCCGCCAGCAGGTCGGAGTGCTGGACGTCCAGGTCGCCGACCCGCGCCTGGAAGAGCGACTCGAGATCGATGAGCACCGGGTGCTCGCCGGCGGCGATCAGGTTCTCGTGATGGAAGTCCGAAGCCTGGATGGCGTAGAGCAGCGCCAGATACGAGCCCTGGCGCCGGTAGAAGCGGTGGACCTCGTCGCGGCTCGCGCACGGCGCGTGCGGGACGTGCTCCATCCAGCCCCATCCGGGATCGCCGCCGCCGTCGAGCACGGCGACGGTGCGGAACGGCGGCTCCTGGCCCTCCCCGTTGAGCCACTGCAGCAGCTCCTGGAAGTGCCGGTCGGCGCTCATCGAGCGCGGCTTGTAGACGACGCGGAGGCCGGAGGCGAAGGTGGCGATCAGCACCTCCCTGCCGCGATGGCGGTCGCCGATGCCGCCCTGGAGATCGGTGAGCGGACCCGGATCGTCGCCCGCCGAGAAGGTCTCGACGAGGCGCGGCCAGTCCGCCGCGAGGTGCTCCAGGAATTCGACGCCGGCGTCGAGCCAGGCGTCGGCGCGGTGGAGGACCTGCCGGCCGAGCACCGGATACTCCTCGAACAGCGCCGCCATGGCGCCGGGCCGGAGGAGCGTTTCGATGAACGAGCGGAACCGCTCTTCCGCGGTCTCGCCCTGCAGGCGGCCCTCCAGGCGGGCGACGTTGAGCTCCAGGGCAAGGGTGCGGCTCACGGCGCCGGCCAGGCGCTCGGGCAACGCTTGCAGGATGAGGCGGTGGACGTTTCCTGCATCGAAGGGCAACGGTCCGCGCGCGGCCATCTCGGCGATGCGGCGGCGCACCTGGGTCAGCTTCCAGGCCAGGATCGGCTCGACCGTGGCGAAGAAACCGGCCAGCTCGCCGAGATCGCGGTCGAGCTCGACTCCCCCGGGGAAGGAGCTCGCCTCGGCCAGCTCCTGCCACCAGCGCGGTGGGTCGCCGGAGAGGCTCCCCGCAGCCGCGGCGGCGAGGAGCTCCCGCAGCTCCGCCTCGTCCAGATCGTCCGCGGCCAGGCGCGCGGTCCACCAGCGGTCGTCGCCGAACGGGAGCTCCGAGCGCCAGCGCGCGATGCGCCGTTCGACCTCGGCCGGCTCGGCGTCCGGAACGCGCAGCCGGCCGCCGCGCAGCGCGGCCAGCCGTTCGGTGAGGATCAGCGCGCGGCCCCAGGCGAGGCCCGCGGCGGTGCTTGGCGGTGCGGAATCGAGAGTCGTCATGCGGTCTCCATTGCGCCCAGATGATTTAACTTGTCTGTAGCGCCTAGGGTAGGGCGGGTCTGGACGGCGGTTGGGGGCTCGACCCGCCCTGGAGCGATGCCGGCGCCTCCCAGGGCGGGTCGCGCCCCCTCCCATCCGTCCAGACCCGCCCCTACCCTAAGCGGTCTGGTCCTTTCAACCCTCGAGGCGCGGGCGGGCCCACCCGCGCTGGGGTTACGAGCCGGCCGCCTTCGCGGGCTCAGCAGCAGCAGTTGGGATAATGGGTGCCGGTCCACTGGGTGCAAATCGTCGTTGCGGTACCGCCGGCGACCGCTTTGATGTCCTCGTCGCGGATCTCGACGAGCCCCGCCGGATGGAACGGCAGCGCGGAGCGTTCAGCCTCGCTCAGTCCGTCGCGGTACTCCTCGTCTTTCCAGGCACGGATGATGTCCTTCTTGTTCATAGGTGTCTCCTTCTGGCGCTAGGACGTTGAGCGTCACGGCCCGGCGGACGTCTGCCGCCGGGCCGCGACAGGGTTCAGCAGCAGCAGATGTGATGCAGCTTGTTGGTCCACTGCGTGCAGTTCGTGGTCGCCGTGCCGCCGGCCACCCCTTCGAGATCCTCGTTGCGGATCTCGACGAGGCCCGCCGGATGGACGGGCAGGGCGGACCGCTCGGCCTCACTCAGGCTGTGGCGGTACTCCTCGTCCTTCCAGGCACGGATGACGTCGTTCTTGGTCATGAATCTCTCCTTTCCAGATGGTCGCCACAATGCGGCTCAGCAGCAGCAGCGCGGCCAGTGAGCGCTCCATTGCGTGCAGTTGGTGGTGGCGGTGCCGCCGGCCACCCCTTCGAGATCCTCGTTGCGGATCTCGACGAGGCCCGCCGGATGCGCCGGCAGGACGGACCGCTCGGCCTCGCTCAGGCTGTCGCGGTACTCCTCGTCCTTCCAGGCGCGGATGACGTCCTTCTTGCTCATGGGTCCTCCTTTCACATGGACCGGGTTGCTTGGTTTGCGGCCTCCGCGACCGCGCTCCTTCAGGGTCTTCCGGTGGCCACCGACCCGTGAAGAACGAATTCATCGTTCGGCGACGCGGACTCCTCCGCATCGCCGTCGAGCTGCGCGCGCACCAGCTCCGCGTAGACGCCGCCGCGCGCCATCAGCTCCTCGTGCGTGCCGCGCTCGGCGACGCGGCCGGCTTCGAGGACGAGGATCTGATCGGCGTTGCGCACCGTGCTCAGGCGGTGCGCGATGACGATGCGCGTCGAGGCGAGCCGGCTCAGGTTGTCGTCGACCGCTCTCTCCGTGACCGCGTCGAGCTGGCTCGTCGCCTCGTCGAGCACCAGGATCGACGGCCGGTGCGCCAGGGCGCGCGCGATCGACAGCCGCTGCCGCTGGCCGCCGGAGAAGGAGATGCCGCCTTCGGCGACGAGCGTCTCGTAGCCCATGGGCAGCGCCTCGATCTCCTCGTCGACGGCGGCCAGACGCGCCGCTTCGCGCACCTCGGCGAGCGACATGGCGGGATCGTGGAAGGCGATGTTGCGCCGCACCGAGCCGCTGAAGAGGTGCGACTCCTGGAGTACCACGCCGAGCTGCTGCCGCACCGCCCGAAGATCGAGCTCGCCGAGGGGCGCGTCGTCGTAGAGCACCTCGCCCGCGGTCGGCGGATAGAGACCCAGGAGCAGCATGGCGAGGGTGCTCTTGCCCGAGCCGGTCTTGCCGACGAGCGCCACCTTCCGGCCAGGCTCGACGGCGAACGAGACGTCTTCCAGCACCAGCGGCGCGTTGTCGTGGTAGCGGAAGCTCAACCCTCGCGCCTCGATGCGGCCCGCGAGCCGCGGCGCCGGCCGCACGCGGCTCGGGTCCTGCTCCGGCGCCGCCTGCAACACGTCGACGATGCGGTCGAGATGGGCGCCGACGACCTGGAGCTGCTGGGCGTTGCCGACCAGAGCCGAGAGCGGCGTCAGGAACGCCGTGGCGAGCGCCAGGGAGGCCAGCATGCCGCCGAGGCTCATCTCGCCGCCGAGCACGCGCGAGGCGCCGAAGGCCAGCAGCAGCAGCGGCGAGGCGGTGCGCAGCGTGGCCATGGAGGTCTCGACCAGGGCCGAGAGGTGATTGCGCTCCAGGGTGACGTTGAGGTGCCGGAAGAAGAGGTTCGACCACAGGTCGAGGGCGCGCTCCTCGCCGCCGCCGGACTTCAGGGTGGCGACGCCGTGGAGGGCTTCCAGCAGGTAGCTCTCCTGCTCGGCGCGCGCCTGGAGATCGCGCTGCATCAGCGAGTGCAGGCGCCGGGTGGAGACGACGAGCGCCGTCACCTGCACGGCGCCGACCGCGAGGGCGAGCAGCCCGAACCCGGGCGCGGCGGCGAGCAGGATGGCGAGATAGACGACGACGAAGCCGCCGTCGAGGAACAGCGACAGCGTCGGCGCGGTGAGCATCTCGCGAATCAGGCTGTTGGCGCTCACCCGCATCAGCAGGTCGCCGCCGGTGCGCTCCTGGAAGAAGCGGAACGGCAGCGACAGCAGGTGCTCGACGAAGCCGACCATCATCCGCGAATCCAGCCGCGCCTGCAGGACGAGCAGCAGCAGCGACCGCAGGTAGTGCGTCACCACCAGGGCCAGCGCCCAGATGGCGATGCCCGCCGCCAGCATGCCGAAGAGGCCGTGGAGGCCGCGCGGCACGACGCGGTCGACCACCACCTTGGTGAGCAACGGCAGCGCCAGGCCGAGGAGCTGCAGCACCAGCGAGGCGGCGAGGACCTGCGCCAGCAGGCCGGGCGTGCCGCGGCCCAGCAGCATGTGGCGCAGGTAGGCCGGCCAGGGGGAGGACCGGCGCGCGCCGCCGCGCTCGAAACCGGCGGCCGGCTCGAACGCCAGCACCACGCCGGTCATCGCCTGATCGAGCTCTTCCGGCGTCACCTTGCGGCGGCCGGCGGCCGGATCGGCGATCTCCGCGCCGCGCGGCGACCACCGCTCGAGGACGACGAAGTGGTTGAAGCCCCAGTGCGCCAAGGCCGGCAGCGGCAGGTGCCGCAGGTCCGCCAGCTCGGCCACCGAGTAGGCCTTGACGTGCAGGCCGTAGCTGCGGGCCGCGGCGGCGATGGCCGCGGCCGAGGAGCCGTCGCGGCCGACCGACAGCCGCTCGCGGCACTCCTGGATCGACACCTCGCGGCCGTGGTAGCGGAGGATCATCGCCAGGCACGCCGCGCCGCACTCGCGGGCGCCGAGCTGCAGCACGAGCGGCACGCGGCGGCGGCTCATCGGCCGATCTCCTGGAGCAGCGGAACCAGGACGGCGGCACCGGCGGCGGCGAGCAGCGCGAGCGCGATCCAGAGGACGATCAGCGCGCGCGGCGCGGCGAGCCGCGGCAGGACCGCGGTCTCCCGCCGTTCCGCCCACGCCGCGAGCGCCCGCGGACGGAAGAGCGTGGGGCGGGTCTCCGGGGCGCGTTCGGTCACGGCAGCATCACCTGGGCCCAGTACCGCAGCTCGCCGTCGAACGGAAAGAAGTAGAGCCGGTGGCCGGCGGGATCCTCGATCCCCTTCTCGAAGGTGCGGTCCACCAGCACCTCGGCGATGCCGCCCTTCGTCAACGTGGCGGGCACGGTCATCGCCGTCTTGCCGCCGCGGGTGGGCGGCGCGTCGAAGGTGCGGACGGCGTTGGCGCCGGACTCCGGCTTCCACTCGATCACCTTGAAGTGGACCACCGCGCCATCGGCCGGCTGGCCGAGGTCGTCCTCGACCGTGAACTCGGCGCGCAGCGCCGGCTTGCCGGACGCCAGATCGGCTGCGCGCGAGACCGCCGTCGCCGCCACGTGGAGCGAATGGAACATGGACGCCTGGGTGCGCACTGTAAGCCGCGTCTCCGCGCGGTGGGCCGGCCGCGCCAGGTCCTCGGCCTCGATCCGGACCTCGTACTGCCGGCCGGGCTGGAGGTCCCGCGCGATCAGCACGTGGCGGCGCAGCGGCTGCGCGAGGTCCGCCGTCCACACCGCCGCCTCGGGAGAAGCTCCCGCGGGGATGACCAGCACGTGCGCGCGGGTTTCCTCGTCCGTCTCCCAGCACACCTTGGCCACCGTGGAATTCACCCACGCGACCTCGGCGCCATGGATCGTCGGCGTCGAATCGTCGCGCGCCGGCAGGGAGGCCGCCTCGTCCGGCCGCGAGCCGTGGCGCACCTCGTAGCCATCGGGAAAGCCGTCGCCGTCGGTGTCGGCGGAGGCGGTGGAGGCGCCGTAGCCGGCCTCGTCGCCGTCGGGCAGGAAATCGAGGTCCCGATCGATCCCCAGCCGCCAGCCGGAGCCGACCGGCACACCAAGAAACGTGAGGTTGCCGCCCTGCCCTACCCTGGCGGCGAGCTGCTCGTAGGTAAGCTCGCCGAGCTTCGAGGTGTCGGCCTGGAACGTCCGCCGTTTGGGGTCATACAGGAAACCGGCCGGACGATCACCGATCCAGCCGCGCGCGATGAGATCGATGTTGCCGGCTGCGGCCTGGGGCATCAGGTATCCCGTCACCGGATGGTCCGGGTCGGCCGGCGAGGCATCGCCGGCGTGGAGCGTCCAGGCGTAGGCCGCCGCCGGCGCCATGCCGGTGTCGAGCTCGTCGAGGAAGTCGTCCAGCAGCTCCTTCTGCGGCGCGGTGAGCTCCGGGAACATGCCGACGAAATCGAAGACCGTAGCGAACATGCCGTGGTTGCCGAAGCCCCAGCCGCTGACCGGCCGCACGGCGCCGGCGTAGTCGGCGGTGTCGCGCCGCTTGTCGAAGACGCCCTGGAGCTGCATCGTCGCTTCCGGCACGGGGAAGCGCGCGTCGTTGACGATCTGATTGTTGGTCGCGAGCCCGCCTTCCATGCCGTGGCAGTCGCGGCAGGTGACGGTGAGCCGGCCGGCCGGGTTGGGGCCGTTGCTCGGGAAGCCGGTGGTGTCGCGCGACACCTGGTGCGAGGCCGCCGGACTGATGAAGCAACCGAAGCCGGCGAGCGCCCGCAGCGAAAGGACGCGCCGCGGGTCCTGGTGCGGATTGGGCGGCAGGGCGAGCGAGAAGACGAAGGCCTCCAACTCCCGCACCTGCTCCGGCGAGAGCTGATGCCCACCCAGCAGGCGCTCGAAGGCGGGATTGAAATCGGCGAGCCCCGCGCGGTCGCCGAACCAGTGGTACGGCGGCGTGGTCTCGACGCCGCGCAGGTTGAGGGTGACCTTGATGACGTTGCTCACCTCGCGCGATTCCGCCGCCTTGGGGAGATCGCCGGTGAAGTCGCGCAGGTCCCAGGCCACGCCGTCGCTCTGGCCGTCGGTGTGGCAGGTATCGCAGGAGACAAGGCCGGAGGCCGAGTTGCTCGCGTCGATGAAGTGGAGCCGGCCCGCCTTGACCGGCGCCGGCGTCGGATCGAAGCCGGCGGCGAGCGCCGGACCGGCCGGCGCGGCAACCGAGCCGTCGGCCGCCGGCGCGCGGTAGACCTGCAGCGTGTCGTCGCCGCGGTTGTAGACGTAGAGAGCGCCGGCGTTCTCGTCGAGCGCGAGGCCGCGCGGGCCGTAGCCCTCGCGGGAGGCAGCGTCCGGGCGCAAGGCGGCCACCACGCGGCCGGCGCGGGTGTCCACCACCACCGTGGTGCGCGTCTCGTAACAGGCCACGTACAGCCGTGAGCCGTCCGCCGAGAGCGTCATGGCATTGGGCACGGCGCACCGCAGGTCGGCCGGCAGGCGGGGATCGCGGGCGGCGTTGAGGTCGATGTGGACCGTCCCCTGCTGCGGCGCGCCGGATGCCGAAGGCTTGGAATAGCTCACCCGGTGGGTGACGAAGGCGCCGCGGCCGAAGTCGATCTTGTTGAAGCGCGCGTTGGCGGCGTCCACGTTCGACACCCAGATCGCGCCGCCCGGCCCGCGCAGCAGGTCGAAGTTGAGCGTGCCCATGCGCCACAGCGCGGCGGTGCCGGGGGCGTCCGGACGCCGCACGTCGAAGCGCAGCACGTCGCGGTCCGGAGGCGGCGGACCGGGCTCGTTCCACGCGTCGATGATCTCGAACAGTTGGCCGTCCTTGTCGCGGTCGGCCGCGTCCGAGGTCGTGCCGTTGCCGCTGCGGTAGGAGAGGGCGTAGAGATCCGCGCCGTCGAGCAGCAGCGCGCGTGGCGTCGGCGCATGGGCCAGGATCTTCTTGCCGTCCTGCCCCGCCAGCTCGGTGGCGAACTCGATCGGCGCGAGCGCCCGCCGCGCCGAGGCATCGATGCGGGCGATGCGTGCCGATGCGGAGAGCGTGACGTACGCGGTCTCGCCCGCGGCGTCGAACGCGAGGCCGCTCGGCTCGGCGGCGACGCGCACGGTGTCGATCACGCGGCGGCGGTCCGCGTCGAGGATGAAGACGCTGTTCGACGACTGGCAGACCACCCAGATCTCGCGTGAGCTCCCTGGCCGGCGGCGCATGGTGACGGGTCCCAAGCCGACGGGGATCTCCGCCGCCAGCCGCGGTCGGAACGGCGAGGTGAGATCGAACACCGAGACGCTCGCGCCGGGAACGTTGGCCGCCCACAGCTCGCGGCGGTCGGCGGCGAGCTCCAACGGATGGATCGGCGCTTCCTCGAAAAGCGGCAGCGGTCCTTCCCGATTGTCGATAGGGGGCGGCGCGTCCGGCGGCGGACAGGGGGCCTGAGGGGGCTCGGCGGCGATCGCCACGAGGCCGCAGAGGGCCAGGAGGAGGCGTGCCGCCGGTCTACATCTACAGATATGGATCCAGTCGTCATCCATCTCGATCGCCCTTCAGCACGATCGAAGGTTCGGTCTACATTCTTGAAGGTGAAGCTGCCTGGGCGAACGTGACAACGTCTGCGGAGATCAGCCGCCGATCACGATCACGCCCGCATCGGGCTCGGCGGCGAACAAGCGATCGACGTCGGCGCGCCGGCGCTCCAGCGCCAGCCGCTGATTGACGTAGCCCTTGTCGGTGATCTCGTTGGCGTCGATCGAGGGCGCGTCGGGCAGAAGCACGACGCGCTCGACGCGATGGGAGGCGCCCTTCACGTTGGCGTTCCAGCGCGCGAGGGACTCGCGGACGTGGGCGCGCACCCGCGGGTGGGTTGCCAGCTCCGCGAGGCTCGCCGGCACATCGGCTCCGATCACCTGCCGGCAGCCCGCGGCGTTGAGCCAGGCGAGCAGGCCGATGAA
>Ga0075424_100005822_pt1 | contig 11824 bp, 10 predicted proteins | sample SoiMethybrSBSTD3_FD_75301 | JGI IMG/M metagenome (GOLD analysis project Ga0075424, IMG submission 75301) | Bulk soil microbial communities from a Populus tree surrounding site in Tennessee, USA - Soil MetaG P. TD hybrid SBSTD3 | ecosystem: Environmental > Terrestrial > Soil > Tree plantation... | reverse complement strand
GGGTCGACCTCGGAGTGGACGACGTGTCCCGCGCCAACGCGTTCTACTCCCGGCTGTTCGGCTGGGACACCCAGGCGGGGCCGCCCGAGGCCGGCGGCTACACGATGTGCATGCTGAGCGGCCGGCCGGTGGCCGGGATCGGGCCCAAGATGGGCCCACCGGAGGTGCCGCCCTTCTGGACCGTCTACATCGCCTCCGATGACGCGGACGACACGGCGGGCAAGGTCACGGCGGCCGGCGGCACGGTGCTGGTGGCACCCATGGACGTGATGGATGTGGGGCGGATGGCGGTCGCCGCCGACCCGTCGGGGGCGGTGTTCGGGGTCTGGCAGGCCCGCAGCCACACCGGCTTCGGGCTGGCCAACGAGCCGGGCTCGGTGTGCTGGAACGAGAACTTCAGCCGCGACATGGACGGCAACCAGGCTTTCTACCATGCGGTGTTCGGCTACGAGTACGGCGACATGTCCACCCCGGACTTCCGGTACGCCACGCTCAAGCTCGATGGCAAGGAAGTGGGCGGCATCGGCGGGCTCGGCAGCGGGATCCCGCCCGAGGTCCCGGCCCACTGGTCGGTGTATTTCGCGGTCGGCGACACCGACGCCGCCGTCGCGACGGTCACCGCGGCCGGCGGCGCGGTGACGCGGGAGCCGTGGGACAGCCCCTACGGGCGGATGGCGGCCGTCGGCGACGACCAGGGCGCCACCTTCTCGCTGATGGGCACGCTCCCGGCCGCCAGCGGCTGACCCCGGGCCGCCGGGACGGGCGGGTTCAGGGCGTCCCGACGGGGAGCCTGGTCTCGTCCGACGGGAACGTCTCGGCGGTTCGCGCCGCCGTGCGCAGCGCCCACCGCCCGGTCGTGACCAGGCCGAGGAGCAGAACGGCCGCGCCGCACCCGGTGATGATCCACCAGCCCACGTGGCTGGCCTGGGCGAAGTTCGCCCGCAGCAGGCCGTGCATGGCCGATGTCACGGCCGCCCCCACCACCGCGACGCCCAGCGACTGGCCGACCTGCCGGCTGGTCGAGGCGATGGCCGCCGCCACGCCCGCCTGGGAGCGGGGCATGCCGGACACGGCGGTGTTGGTGATGGGCGCGTTCACCATGCCGGTCCCGATGCCGAAGATCACGTAGGCGGCCATCAGCCGGCCCACCGGCGTATCGGGAGCCAGGCTGGTCAGGAGGAGGCCTCCGGCCGTCATGGCCACCCCGGCCACCACCAGCGGCAGGCGCGGGCCCCAGCGGCCGATGATCCAGCCCGACAGCGGCGCGAGCAGCAGCGTCATCACCGCCAGCGGGAGGGTGTACAGCCCGGCGCTCAGCGCGGAGAGGCCGCGCACGTCCTGCAGGTACAGGGTGTTGAGGAACAGGAAGCCGCCGAGGGCGGCCAGGGCGCTGATGGCGATCAGCGTGGCGCCGGTGAAGGGCGCGCTGCGGAAGAACCTGAGGTCCAGCAGCGGCTCTCTCCGCCGCGGCTCGTAGCCGATCAGCGCGGCGGCCGCGGCGGCGGCCAGGGCGAACAGGCCCACGATCACCGGGGAGGTCCAGCCCGCGCGCGGCCCCTCGATGATCGCGTAGGTGAGCGAGGCCAGCGTCACGATGACCAGCACCTGGCCGACCGGGTCGACGCGGCGCGGCCGGGCGGCGCGCGACTCCGGCACGAACAGCGCGGTGAGCACGATCGCGGCCACCCCGACCGGGATGTTGACCCAGAAGATCCCCCGCCAGCCCACGCTGTCGACCAGCAGGCCGCCGAGGGGCGGGCCGGCCGCGATGGACAGGCCGAACACGCCGCCCCAGATGCCGATGGCGCGGGCGCGCTCGCGGGCGTCGGTGAACGTGTTGGCGATGATCGACACCGCCACCGGGTTCATCATCGAGCCGCCGACGGCCTGGATCATGCGGAACGCGACCAGCCAGCCGAGGCCCGGCGCGAGGCTGCACAGCAGCGAACCGAGGGTGAAGGTGGCGAGGCCGATCTGGAACACCCGGCGCCGCCCGAACCGGTCCGCGGTCGATCCCGCGAGGATGAGGATGCTGGCGATGACCACGGTGTAGGCGTCCACCGTCCACTGCAGGCCGGACACCGCAGCGTGCAGGTCACGCTGGATCGAGGGGAGCGCGACGTTCACGATCGTGCTGTCGACGCCGAAGATGAACAGGCTCAGGCAGCAGATGGCCAGAACGAGCATCCGCCGCCGGCGGCTGAGTTCGGGCACGGGCTCCCCTCAATCGTCCGCCGCCGTCCTGACACTTGCGAACATACAAGTAACTACCACATGGTCAAGCACGGTCCCCACCACCCGCGGGTTCTGCACCCCGGCCGGGCATGCCGCTGTCGGCGGGTCATGATTGACTGCCCTCATGCCGCCCGACCCACTGCCGGTGATGACCTTCGAGTCCACGGACGCGTGGGACGCATGGCTCGCCGCCCACCACGACGGCTCACCCGGTCTCTGGCTCAAGATCGCTAAGAAGGGGGCGGCGGGCAGGACCATCTCCTACTCCGACGCGCTCGACGTCGCGCTGTGCCACGGCTGGATCGACGGCCAGAAGGGCCGCCACGACGATGAGTACTGGCTGCAGCGGTTCACGCCGCGCAAGCCGGGCAGCAACTGGTCGAAGATCAACACCGAGCGGGCGGCGGCGCTGATCGAGTCCGGCCGGATGAGGCCGGCCGGGCTCCGCGAGGTCGAGCGGGCCCAGGCCGACGGCCGCTGGGAGCAGGCCTACGAGTCGCAGTCGCGGGTGACCGTGCCCGAGGATCTGGCCCGCGCGCTCGCGGCGAACGAGCGGGCCCGCGCGTTCTTCGCCACGCTCGACAGCGCCAACAGGTATGCGATCCTCTACCGGATCGGCACCGCCAAGAAGCCAGAAACCCGGGCCAAGCGCATCGACACGTTTGTGGCGATGCTCAGCGAGCACAAGAAGATCCATCCCTGACGCTCGACCCGTGTGAGGAGGCGCACAGGTGGCCACCGTCAGCGTCCGCTACATCGTCCACGACGTGGACGCCGCGATCGACTTCTACTGCCGCAGCCTCGGCTTCCGCGAGGAGATGCACCCGGCGCCGACGTTCGCCATCCTGTCGCGCGGTGATCTGCGCCTGCTGCTCAGCGCGCCATCGGGGCGGGGCGGCGGCGGCCAGGCCATGCCCGACGGCACCAGGCCGGAGCCCGGCGGCTGGAACCGCATCTCGCTCGAGGTCAGCGGGCTTCCCGGGATCATCGAGGAGCTGCGCAAGTCAGGAGTCCATTTCCGGAACGACCTCGTGGTCGGGGTCGGCGGGAACCAGATCCTGCTGGACGACCCGTCGGGAAACCCGGTCGAGCTGTTCGAGCCGCATCCCCAGTAGGCGGCGGCCCGTTCTCAGGTCAGGTCACGGCGGCGCAGGCCGGCCAGGCCGGCCGCGGTCAGCGCCACGGCGACGGCCAAGAGCCAGACCAGCGGGGTGGCCGTGAACGTCCCGCCCGGCAGCTTCGGCACGTGCGTGAACGGGGAGATGTCAGCGGCCCACTTGCTCAGGTTCACCAGCGAACCGAGCTCGGTGAGGACCAGGGAGCCCACCAGGGCTCCCCAGGCCGCCGCCGACCACCGCGGCACCAGCCCGAACAGCAGGACCGCGATCCCGGCCAGCACCCACACGGCCGGCAGCTGGACCAGCGCGCTGCCCACCAGCTGGCCCAGGGCCTGGCCCATGTCCCCCGTGTGCGCGCCGTAGACCAGGCCGGTGGTCAGGCCGACCAGCAGGAGCAGCACGACCGGGCCGGCCACCGCGAACACCAGATGGCTCCACGCCCACCGGATCCGGCCCACGGCGGCGGCGAGCACCGGCTCGGCCCGCTCGCCGGATTCCTCGCCCCGCAGCCGCAGCGCCGCCTGGACGGCATAGATGGCGGCGGCCACCCCCATGAAGCCCATCGTGGCGGCGAGGAGCGCGTTGACCAGGCCGGTCTGGCCGCCGAGCTCGACAAACAGCTTCCTGGCGGCCGCGTTGTTGCCGACCAGGGGCCCGATCCCGGCCGCGAGCCCCCCGATGACCAGGCCGTACAGGGCGAAGCCGGCCGCCCAGGCGACCAGCGTGCCCCGCTGCAGGTGCCAGGCCAGCCCGAGGGGGGTACGCAGGCTCGCCCCGGCCACCGGGGGCCCCGGCCGGACCGGCAGCAGGCCGGTGCCCAGGTCGCGGCGCCCGGCGATGGCGTACGCGACGGCCGTAACCGCGAACGTGACCAGCACCGGGATCACCAGCACCCACCAGTGGAGCGGGCCGTACGGCCGCATCTGCTGGGCCCACCCGATCGGCGACAGCCAGGACAGGCTGGCGGCCCAGCTGCCGGGCGACGCCGCGTCGCCTACCGCCCGCAGCAGGTAGGCCAGCGCGATCACGCTGGTCACAAGGCCGATGGCCGGGCGCCTGCTCCCCGCGAGCTGGGCGGCGACGGCCGTGATCGCCGCGAAGACACAGCCGGCGGCGGCCATCGCGAGCCCGAACGCCAGCGAGGGAATCCAGGGCAGCCCGCCGACCGCCAGGCCGATGGCCACCAGCAGCGCCACGACCAGATTGGCCAGCAACGCGGTCAGCAGCCCCGACGTCAGCGCGGCCAGCCGGCCCACCGCGCCCGCGCCGACCAGCTCGAGCCGCCCGGCGTCCTCGTCCCCCCGGGTGTGCCTGACCACGATGAACATGCTCATCACCGCGACGCCCACGACGCCGAAGACGCTCAGTTTCCAGGTGGCCAGCCCGCCCAGGGTGTGCAGGTCGCCCGCTGGCCCGTAGATCGCGCGGGTGACCCGGTCGGCGCCCGCGCCCTCCGCGAACGCCCGCAGGGACGCGGCCGTGGGATAGAGCTTCTTCGTGCTGACGACGCTGACGTAGGCGAACGCCGCCAGGACGTAGGCCCAGGCCGCGATCATGATCCGGTCCCGGCGCAGGGCCAGGCGGGTCAGGAGGCCCGTGCCGGTCAGCTCCGTGCCGGCCAGTGCCAGGCCGGCCGGCCTCGCGGCGGCCTGGCTGGTCATGACCGCGCCTCCTCCGGCCCGTAGTGCATGAGGAAGAGCTCCTCCAGGGTGGGCGGCTGGCTGACCAGGCTGCGCACCCCGGCGGCGCTCAGCCGGCGCAGCACCTCGTCCAGCGCGTCGCTGTCCACCTGGCAGCGGACCCGGTCGCCGGTGACGTCGAGGTCGTGCACGCCGGGCAGGCCGGCCAGATCCGGCGGCGGGCCGGCCAGCTCGGCGTCGATGGAGGTGCGCGTCAGGTGACGCAGGTCGGCGAGCGCCCCAGTCTCGACCGTCCGGCCGGACCGGATGATCGTTACCCGGTCACAGAGCGCCTCGACCTCGCTCAGGATGTGGCTGGACAGCAGCACGGTGGTTCCGTTCTGCCGCAGATCCTCGATGGCCTCCCGGAACGCGGCCTCCATGAGCGGGTCCAGGCCCGACGTCGGCTCGTCCAGGATGAGCAGCTCGGCCCCGGACGCGAGCGCCGCGATCAGCGCCACCTTCTGCCGGTTGCCCTTGGAGTAGGCGCGGGTCTTGCGGGTCGGGTCGAGGTCGAACCGCTTCAGGAGCAGGTCCTTGCGCTCGCTGTCCAGCCCGCCGCGCAGCCGGCCGAGCAGGTCGATCACCTCGCCGCCGGACAGGTTCGGCCACAGCGTGACGTCTCCGGGCACGTAGGCGATCCGCCGGTGCAGGGCGGTCGCCTCCCGCCACGGATCACCGCCGAGGAGGCGCGCGGTACCGGCGTCGGCGCGCAGCAGGCCGAGCAGGATCCGCAGGGTCGTCGTCTTGCCGGCACCGTTCGGTCCCAGGAAGCCGTGCACCTCACCGTGGGCCACGGTCAGGTCCAGCCCGTCCAGCGCGCGCACCTGGCCGTAGTTCTTGACCAGGCCGGCCACTTCGATTGCCACCGTCATGTTTCATACCATACACTGAATTCAGAAAATCATGAAAGTTCAGAACGAAGACGGCCATCCCATCCCCGGCCAAGGGAGAGGCGGCGGCGGGGATGACCCGGCGGGCCAGACCCCCGGAGGATGGTCGGGCCGCCGCGGCACGGGCGGGCCAGCGGAAGGAAGCGGGTTCTCCTCATGGTGACGCAGCGATCTGCGCAACGGGACGAGCAGCGATCTGCGCAGCGCGACGAGCAGGCGGTCGGCCCGTTCATCGAGCGGTTCGCTTCCGTCCTGGTGGAGGCGGGCGTCCCGCCGATGCCCGCCCGGGTGTTCTCCGCCCTGCTGGTCACCGACTCGGGCCGCCTGACGGCGGCCGAGCTCACCGAGCTGCTCGGGGCCAGCCCGGCGGCGATCTCCGGCGCCGTGCGCTACCTGGAGCAGGTCGGCATGATCGGCCGCCAGCGCGAGCCGGGGAGCCGGCGCGACGTGTACCTGCTGCGCAACGACCTCTGGTATGAGATCTCCCTCGGCCGGGACCAGGTGCTGGCCCACTGGGCCAACGCCGCCAGGGACGGGGCCGAGATCCTGGGCCCGCAGACCCCGGCCGGCCGGCGTCTCGCCGACTCACATGAGTTCTTCGCCTTCCTCCGGCAGGAGCTGCCCGCCCTGCTGGAGCGCTGGCGGGCCCACAAGGCCCAGCCCGGCTAGCGGCCCGCACCTCCGCGCCCGCCGGCCATCCGCCCAGCCGCGTCCGTCGGCCACCCGCCCCCACATGTCACGGCTTGGTCATGATCACGCCCGTTTCGCCCGGGTTTGGCTGACGCGGATCCGTGATAAGTCGCTGCCCCGCCGGGCCGCCGGAAATTTCTGTGTCAACCGTGTCGATTCGGCCCCGGCCCGATCGAAGCACCGGTAGAGGCGGCCGGGAGCCGGCCGCCCGCGGTCCTGATGAGGAGACGTCATGCGGAAGATCGTTGCGGGCCTGTTCGTGTCGGCGAACGGCGTCGTGGAGGCGCCGGACACCTGGACCGGTCCCTACTTCACCCCGGAGATCGGCCAGCTCATCGAGTCGATGATGGACGACGGGGACACCCTGCTGCTGGGCCGGGTCACCTACCAGGGGTTTGCCGATGCCTTCGGCGGCCAGGCCGGCGGGATGGCCGACCGGATGAACGGCTTCCCGAAGGTGGTCGTGTCGACGACGCTGGACCGGGCCAAGTGGCAGAACTCCACCCTGATCAGCGGCAACGTCGCCGAGGAGATCAGCCAGCTCAAGCAGCGGCCCGGCCGGAACATCAACATGAGCGGCAGCGGCACCCTGGTCAGCTGGCTGCTGCGCGAGGGCCTGCTGGACCAGCTCGACCTGCTGCAGTTCCCCGTCGTCGTGGGCCGCGGCAAGCGCCTGTTTGAGGGCGAGGGCGGTCAGGCGGGGCTGACGCTCGCCGGGTCGCAGACGTTCAGCAGCGGGGTCGTTCACCTTTCCTACCAGCGGGCCGGCGGCTGAGGCCGCGGAGCGCCGCGGCGGGACTCCCCCGGTGCTCCCGGGCCCGGCGGTAGGCGAGAATCTGGGGGTGACCGAATCCCGCCCGGCCGCTACCGCGCCCAGCCACACCGCGTGGACGCGGAACCTCCAGACCCCGCTGCGCCGGTTCCTGCGCACCCAGACCGGCAGCGCCGCGGTGCTCCTGGCCGCGACGCTCGCCGCGCTGGTGTGGGCGAACGTGAGCCCCGCCTCGTACGACGCGGTCTGGCACACCCCGCTGTCCATCCGCCTCGGCAGCGCCAGCATGTCGCTGGATCTGCACGGCTGGGTGAACAGCGGCCTGATGACCTTCTTCTTCTTCGTGATCGGGCTGGAGGCCCGGCGGGAATTCGACCTGGGCGAGCTGCGTGAGCGCCGCCGCCTGGCGATGCCGGTACTGGCCGGCCTCGGCGGAATGATCGTGCCGATCGCCATCTTCCTGGCCTTCAACGCGGGCCGGGCATCGGCGCACGGCTGGGGCACGGCCATGTCCACCGACACCGCGTTCGCGCTCGGAATTCTCGCCCTCGTCGGCCGGCGGGCCCCGGACCGGATGCGGACCTTCCTGCTCACGTTCGCCGTCGTGGACGACCTGGCCGCGCTCGCGATCATCGCCGTCTTCTACAGCCACAACATCTCGCTCCCCGCCCTGCTCGCCGGGCTGGCGACCTTCGCCGTGGTCTTCATCGTCCGGGCGTTCGGCGTCCGGCGGGGTGTGGTCTACCTGGCACTGGGGCTGGTGGCGTGGGCGGCGTTCCTGCGCTCCGGCGTCGATCCCGTGGTGGTCGGCCTGGTGATGGGCCTGTTCACGCAGGCGTACCCGGCGGCACGCAGCGACCTGGAGCTCGCCACCGAAAGGTTCCGCCTGTTCCGCGAGCAGCCGACGCCGGAACTGGCCCGGGTGGCCAGCATCACCCTGTCCGCGTCGATCTCGCCGAACGAGCGGCTGCAGCAGGCCTTCCACCCGTGGACGAGCTACGTCATCGTGCCGCTGTTCGCGCTGGCCAACGCCGGCGTCCAGATCAGTGGCCCGTTTCTCGCCCGCGCGTTCACCTCGCCGGTCACGCTCGGCATCCTGGCCGGGTACGTGGTCGGCAAGCCGGTGGGCGTCGCGGGGACGTCGTTCCTCGTCACCAAGCTGAGCAAGGGCCGGCTCCGGGCGCCCGCCGGCTGGGCCTCGGTCATCGGGGCGGGCACGATCGCCGGCATCGGGTTCACCGTCTCGCTGCTCATCGCCTCCCTCGCCTTCACCGGCCCGGAGCTGGCCGAGGCCAAGGTCGGGGTGCTGACCGCGGCGCTGTGCGCGGCGATCCTCACCGCGGCCGTGTTCCAGCTGACCGGGCTGCTCCCGAAGCGGGCCCGCGCCCGCGCGCTGCTCGGCACGTCAGACGTGATCGTCGATCTCGCCGCGCCGGTGGACCCCGAGCGCGACCACATCCGCGGGCCGATGGATGCGCCGGTCACGGTGGTGGAGTACGGCGACTTCGAGTGCCCCTACTGCGGCCGCGCCGAACCCGCCGTCCGTGCGCTGCTCGCCGGCTTCGGCGATGTCCGGTACGTCTGGCGCCACCTCCCGCTCACCGACGTCCACACGCACGCCCAGCTCGCGGCCGAGGCGTCCGAGGCCGCGGCCGCGCAGGACGCCTTCTGGGAGATGCATGACCTGCTGCTCGACCACCAGGATGCGCTGCGGCCGATGGACCTGGTGAGCTACGCCGAGCAGATCGGGCTGGACGGGGACCGGTTCGCCGGTGACCTGCGCAAGCACACCGGCCGCGGGCGGGTCGCCGAGGACGTGGACTCGGCCGACCTGTCCAGCGTGTCCGGCACGCCGACCTTCTTCATCAACGGCCAGCGCCACTACGGCGCCTACGACATCGCCACGCTCTCGGACGCCGTCAAGGCCGCGCGGGTGCGGGCGGCGATCTCCGCGTAGCCCGGCCGCCCGCTCGCGCCTCGCCCGTGGCGGCCGGCCCGGGTACCGTTGGCGCACAGTTCCCGTGCGAGCGGGGATGGATGACCGCCATCCGCTGGTTACTACCAAGAGAATGGCTGACGGCGTAGGAGGCTGTGATCATGGTGCGAGACGCGGGGGATCTCTATGAGGTGGGCCCCGACGCGCCGGAACTGGATGGAGCAGTCCTGCTCCACTACCTGGACGGGTTCATCGACGCGGGTGCGGCCGGCCGCCTGCTCACCGCGCACCTGCTGGGCAGCCTGGAGCATAAGGCGGTGGTGACGTTCGACGCGGACCGCCTGATCGACTACCGGTCCCGCCGCCCCCCGATGACGTTCGACAAGGACCACTGGGAGGAGTACGAGGCGCCCGAACTGGCCATCCACCTCGCGCACGACGCGGCGGGAACGCCGTTCCTGCTGCTGACGGGGCCCGAGCCCGATCATGAGTGGGAGCGTTTCACCACCGCCGTGCGGTCGGTGACCACCCGGCTGGGTGCGGAGCTGGCCGTGGGGTTCCACGGCATCCCCATGGGTGTCCCGCACACCCGCCAGCTCGGCCTGACCGCCCACGGGACCAGGCCCGAGCTGATCACCGGCTCCCGGCCGATCGTGGACCGGCTGCAGGTGCCGGGGAGCGTGGCCTCGCTGCTGGAGTTCCGCCTCGGTGAGCAGGACCGGGCCGCCATCGGTTTCGCCGTTCACGTCCCGCATTACCTGGCGCAGGCCGCCTACCCGGCGGCCGCGGTGACCCTGCTGGAGTCGGTGACCCGGGCGACCGGCCTGTCGCTGCCGGACGAGGCGCTGCGGGAGGCGGCACACCGGACCGACGAGGAGATCGGCCGTCAGGTGGAGGCATCCGAGGAGATCGCGGAGCTGGTCCAGGCCCTCGAGCGGCAGTACGACGCCTTCGTCGACGCCGCCGGGCGGGAAGGCCTGCTCACCGACGAGGCGGGAAACGTGCCGACCGCCGAGGAACTGGGGGCGCAGTTCGAGCGGTTCCTGGCCGAGCAGCAGGGACGCGCCGACTCGCCCGATGCCTGACGCCGGGCACCGTGCCTAATCCAGCCGGGCATATCGTGGCCACATGCTCTTTCCCACCTCACTCGTCGGCAGTTACCCGCAGCCCGACTGGCTGATCGACCGGGAACGCCTCCGGCACCGGTTCCCGCCCCGGGTCCGGGCCCGCGAGCTGTGGCGGGTCGCCCCGGAGTACCTGGCCGAGGCGCAGGACGATGCGACGCTGCTCGCCATCCGGGCGCAGGAGCAGGCCGGCCTGGACATCCTGACCGACGGGGAGATACGCCGGGAGAGCTACTCCAACCGGTTCGCGACCGCGCTGGACGGGGTCGACATCGACAATCCCGGCACCGCGCTCGACCGCAGCGGTCACCCGAACCCGGTCCCCCGGGTCACGGGGCCGATCCGGCGGCGTCATCCGGTCGAGGTCGGGGACGTGACGTTCCTGCGCGCGAACACCCGCAAGACCATCAAGATCACTGTCCCCGGCCCGTTCACCATGGCCCAGCAGGCGCAGAACGATCACTACGCCAGCACCGAGGATCTCGCGCTCGGGTATGCCGAGGCGGTGAACGAGGAGGTGCGGGACCTGTTCGCGGCCGGCGCCGACATCGTCCAGCTGGACGAGCCCTACCTGCAGGCGCGCGCGGACGAGGCGCGCCGCTACGGCGTCAAGGTGATCAACCGGGCGCTGGACGGGGTCACCGGCACCACCGCCGTGCACCTGTGCTTCGGCTACGCGGCGATCATCCACGACCGTCCCGAGGGCTATTCGTTCCTGCCCGAGCTGGCTGCCGCGGACTGCGACCAGGTCTCGATCGAGACCGCCCAGTCCGGCCTGGACTGCTCGGTGCTCGGCGAGCTGGATGGCAAGACGATCATCCTGGGCGTGCTCGACCTCGGCGACCCCACGGTGGAGAGCGCCGAGCAGGTGGCGGTCCGGGTGCGCCGGGCGCTGCCGTACGTGCCGGCCGAGCGCGTCGTGCTCGCGCCGGACTGCGGGATGAAGTACCTCCCCCGCGACTCAGCCTTCGGCAAGCTGGCCGCCATGACCGCGGCGGCCGCGCTGCTGCGCGGCGAGGCCGAGGCCTAAGCCGGGCGGGTCCTGGGTCCGGGTCCCGGCGGCCGGCCGGCCCGTGCGGTCACCGTGCGGTCAGGGTGCCGTCGCGCCCACGGTCAGCGACAGGGTCACCAGCGCCGCCGACGGGACGAGAGAGGCCGGGGCACTCGGCGACGCCGAATCCGTGGGCGGCGCCGAACCTGTCGGTGACGCCGAACCCGTCGGCGTCGGCGTCGGGGTCGGCGTGGGCGTGGGCGTGCTGGACGGCGCCGGCGACGGGGAAGGCGAAGCCGATGGACCCGAACCCGAACCCGAACCAGAACGAGAACCCGCACCCGAACCCGAACTAGAACCGGACTGCGGCCGGGAGCGGGCGATCA
>Ga0075424_100005819_pt1 | contig 11825 bp, 10 predicted proteins | sample SoiMethybrSBSTD3_FD_75301 | JGI IMG/M metagenome (GOLD analysis project Ga0075424, IMG submission 75301) | Bulk soil microbial communities from a Populus tree surrounding site in Tennessee, USA - Soil MetaG P. TD hybrid SBSTD3 | ecosystem: Environmental > Terrestrial > Soil > Tree plantation... | reverse complement strand
TTTTGCTTAAAGGCCCAATTTGCCTGGATTCAGGATATTTTTCGGATCGAGTGCCCGCTTGATCTGACGCATCACTTCCAGGCCGTAGCCGTGCTCACTCGCCATTAACGGGGCGAGCTTGATTCCAACACCATGGGTGTACTCCATCGATCCGCCCATCTGCTGCGTGAGCCGAAGCAATGCTTCCACGGTTTGTTGAAGCACCAATTGAGCGTTTGGCAAAGAACCGTCTTCGGCCCCTAGCCGCATCGAAAAGAGCTCGGGTTTCACCCATAGTCCGCTTTCTTGGAGGAAGACTCCACGTTTCCGGATTATCTCCTGCGCGGTTCGTCTAAATGGAAGAACTTTCGACGCTGGCAGCGCCACATGAATCCAGTCGCGATAAATTCCATCGCGGCCCCGCGCGCGCCGCTGGCGGCGATTTTCCATAAAGCGGCGCGCGATCTCGTGCCTTTCACGCCAGAACTGTTGGGGCTCGTCAGGCTCGAGCGATTTACCGCCGTGATCAGAGCAGATGCTGATGGCGAGCTGCGACTCCGCTGCGACAACCGATTCGTTCCCTTCGAAAACCAGATACAAGAGCGCCCCAGGTTCATGCTGGTTTTCATCGTCGCCGAAATCGAGCAGCGCCGGCCGCACGCGCTGATGAAACAATTTCTGAATCGCGAGAAAACCCTGCTCGAACGAAGAAAATAGAAAACCGCAGAACACCCGCGATTCAGGTTTTGGAAAAATCCGAATCGTCGCCTCTGTCACAACACCGAAGCAGCCCTCACCGCCGATCAGGAGAGCGTTGAGATCGATTCCTACAGATCGCTTTGATACTGCCGGCGTGCGCAGAACCTCGCCATTCGGCAAGACGGCTTCCAAACCGAGCACCTGCTCGCCCATCGAACCGTAAATACCCGCGCGGTAGCCGACGCTGTCCGTAGAAATCGCGCCGCCGATCGTGGCGACGGGCACAGTCCAGGGATCATGGCCGAGCATGAAACCCGATTGGCCCAAAGCCTTGTCGAGCGCTTCAAGAACGACGCCAGCTTCGACCCGCGCGGCATGTGCCTCGAGATCGACATCGATGATGCGGTTCATGTGACGCAGATCGAGTGCGACGCTGGGCCGAATCGACAATGCGCCTCCCATCAGTCCGGACCCGCCGCCGAATGGCACTACGGAGATCATCTCGTTATTGGCAAATTCAATAACTCGGCGGACCTGCCCGGTGGATTGCGGCCTGACAATGCAAACCGGGTGATGCAGCTCGGGTCGGTGCTCTGGGTGAATGCGCGCTTCGCTCAGTGCGTCCCAGGAAAGCTCGTCCAATTGACCTGGATCTACGGAAATCCCTTCGGATCCTATGAGCCTCGCCAGTTCGGCGGGAATTCGATCCATAGATGCGAAAAGATCTTAACCCAATCGAACAGACTGGGGAAGCGGGGTTTCTGCAGCGGCAGAAGGCGAGACGAATCGCGTTGCGGACGACGCTACAGCAATGTGCCGCTCAGCACTCCCGCGGCAATGGTGAAGTAAATCACTAGACCGGTCACATCGACTAAAGTCGCTACGAACGGCGCCGAGGCGCTTGCCGGATCGAATCCAAGACTGCGCAAGATGAAAGGCAGGATGGAGCCCGCCAGTGAACCCCACAGAACGACACCGACCAGGCTCAAAGCAACGGTTAGAGCGACGAGAAAATAATGCTCGCCATAAGCATTGAACAAAAACTGCCAAAGGAGAATGCGAATGAGACCGATCGAAGCGAGGATCGCGCCCAATCCGAAGCCGGTTACGACCTCACGACGGATTACCCGCCACCAATCGCGCAGGCGGACTTCGCCGAGTGCCATCGCGCGAATTACCAGTGTGGTGGCCTGCGAGCCGGAATTGCCCCCGCTGCTGATGATCAGCGGCACGAATAACGCCAGCACCACAGCGCGAGCAATTTCCGTCTCGAATTGTCCCATGGCCGTGGCCGTGAGCATTTCACCCAGAAACAGCGCAGCCAACCAGCCGGCGCGTTTACGAATCATCGTTAGGAGCGGCACCTGGAGGTAGGGGCCTTCGAGGGTCTCGACGCCGCCGATCTTTTGAATGTCTTCGGTCGCTTCCTCTTGGACGACATCGACGATATCGTCGACATTCACGACGCCCTTGATTCGCCCCTCCGCATCGACAATCGGTATCATCAATAGATGGTGCCGCATGAAGAGCTTGCTCAAGGCCTCTTGGTCTAAATCTTCGGGAGCGGAAATAACCTCATTGCGCATGACGTCGCGCACGAACTTGTCGCCCGGGGATACCAGCAGATCTCGAAACGATACGACGCCAAGCAGGTGTTCTTGGGCGTCGACTACGAACACGTAGTAAACCGTCTTTTCCCGCATGCGCGCATCTTTGCGGAGATAGCTGATCGCTTCATCGACTGTCATATCCGCGCGCAGACGCGAATAACGGGTATTCATCAAACCGCCGGCTTCGTCTTCGGCGTAGTCGAGGAGACCTTTCACTTCCCTTCGGGTCTGCTCGTCGAGCAAACCCAATAACGTTTCACGATCTTCGACAGGAGCTTCCTGGACGACGTCGGCGGCATCATCGGGCGCCAAAAGTCTCATCCACAACCGTCGTTCCCCGGGAGGCAAGGCCAACAGCAACTCGGCTCGATCGCCCGCGGTTAACTGCAAAAAGAAGTCGTCCGCGTCATCGCGCTTTAAAAATTCAAAACCTTCGATACGCTCATCTAGCGACAGCACGCGCCAAGCTTCATAGAGCTCCGAAGGTGTAAAGTTTCTGTCCGCCATAGCCAGTGGGGCGCAGCGCTCTGACGCCACGCATAACTTTTTATTCGTACCACATCGACCCAGGACCGCAAAACGAAAACTGCCGTTTTGAGCATTCCGAAGCTCGGCAGACCAAGGTCAAGGTTCAGCCGGACGGGCAACGATCGATGCGGCCCGGTCCACCACATCAGCAAGATAAACGCGCGACAGACTCTGTTAGTGACGTTAAAGAACGACTGAACTGAGGCCGCACGGGTGCAGCGGAGAATGAGTCCGTTGCAGCGAGAAAGTGCGGATCAGCAAATTGGCGGGATACTTTGACCGACGCGGGTAACTCAGACTAGTGAAACATTCTTCCGCGATCGTCGTCTTTGCCGCCCGTATGAAGCTGAAAGCGGCGCTTTAATCGCGCAAGGCGGCGGCGATCGCGATAATCTTTGAACCATTCCCAAGGATTGAAGCCGCGGAGATATACGTAGCCGAAAACCATCCCACCGAGATGCGCCAGGTGGGCGATTCCTCCCTGGCTCGCGGTGATCGAAGAATAAAGTGCGATCGCACCCATGATCCAGACGAAATGTTTCATCTTGATCGGAAACAGAAAGTAAAAGTAAACAATGCGGTTCGGATAGATCAAACCGTATGCGAGCAGAATGCCGTAAACTCCCGCAGACGCGCCGATGCTCGGTCCCATCTGATTGGGTACGAAGAGCGTATTGAGAATACCGCCGCCGATGACCGTGATGAAATAGTAACGCAGGAAAAAGCCGCTGCCCCAGCGTCGTTCGAGATCGCAGCCGAACATCCACACCGCGAGCATGTTGAATAGAATGTGCAGCAGTCCGCCGTGCAAAAACTGGTAAGTAAAGAGCTGCCAGATGTAAAACTCACGCAGGACCAGTGGCGGCACTAAACCGAAGTAATTTGTCAACGCGTATTCGCTCGCGGGGCCGACAATTGCTCGCAGCAAGACTTGTACGACGAACACCGCCGTGTTGGCGATCAGCAGAAACTTGACGGCCGGGGTCACGGTGCCCGGACCGAACATCATTTGCCGAGTCTGGTATTGCATTGCAGTTGAGTTTAACGGTTCGTCAGCACACTTTAAAGACGCGGTGATCGTTAGCCGCCGAGATAAGCTTGCCTCACTAAATCGTTACCGGCCAGCTCAGCCGCCGTCCCTTGCAAAGTTACGTGCCCGGTTTCCAGAACATAGCCGCGGTGCGAGATGGCCAGCGCCATAGCCGCGTTTTGTTCTACCAATAGCACCGTTACCCCCGCTTGATTGATCGTGCGAATCCTCTCGAGGATCTGCTCGACAACTTTTGGCGCAAGTCCCATGGACGGTTCGTCGAGGAGCAAAAGCTTGGGTTTGGCCATCAGCGCCCGGCCGATTGCAAGCATCTGCTGTTCGCCTCCGGACAGCGTCCCCGCATATTGTTTCTGCCGCTCTTTTAACCGCGGAAACATTTGAAAGACAAAATCAAGCTCCGGCGCCAGCGCAGCCTTGTGACGGACGTAGCCGCCGACATGGAGATTTTCGAGGACCGTAAAACGTGGAAAGACTTTCCTGCCCTCGGGCACGTGAGCAACGCCTCTACGGACAATTTCATGGGCTTCAGTTTTTTGTAGCGTTTTTCCTTCGAGAACTACCACGCCTCGTTCCGGCCGTAATAAGCCCGAGAGCGTTTTCAAGGTCGTAGTCTTGCCGGCGCCATTGGCACCGATCAACGTGACGAGCTCACCGCGCTCGACTGAAAGCGATATCCCTTTCAGCGCGTGAATGGCACCGTAATAGACATGCACCTCCCTAATTTCGAGCATCGGAAGCCCAATGTGCCTGGCCGAGATAAGCTTCGATAACGCGCGGGTCGCGCCGTACTTTGTCAGGATCTCCTTCCGAGATCTTTTCGCCATAGTCCAACACATGAACCCAATGCGAAACTCCCATGACCACCCGCATATTGTGCTCGATCAGTAGGATGGCCTTGACGTATTTTCCAATCAGCTTTTTGAACAGCGCCATGAGGCTCTGCGCTTCCTGGGCGTTCATTCCCGCAGTCGGTTCATCGAGGAGCAAAATTTCCGGCTCTGCCGCTAATGCCCTGGCGATCTCCAACCGCCGCTGCTCACCGTAGGACAACTGTCCTGCCCACGTATGCTCTCGGCCATGAAGGCCCGTGAGCTCCACCAACTCCAGCGCTCTGCGCTGGCCCTGATGTTCCTGGGAATGAAACGCTTTGGATCTCAAAAGAATCGCCGACAAGCTGGTCTGCAGCCGTGCATGCATTCCGACAAGCACATTTTCCAGAACCGTCATATCGGAGAACAACCGGATATTTTGAAACGTCCGGCTGATTCCCGCAGCGGTGATATTTTCCGGCTTAAGACCGACGAGCGAGCGTTCGCGAAAAACGATCTCACCTGCATCGGGTCGATATAGGCCCGTCAAAGTATTGAATAGAGTGGTTTTCCCCGCGCCATTGGGTCCGATCAATGAGGCAATCATCCCCTGGTCCAATGCGAGGCTGACATTAGTCAGCGCTTGCAATCCGCCGAATCGTTTCGAGATAGCGCGGAGCTCCAGCAATGCCATGCTATTTCTTTCGCTGGTAACCCGGCGGCAGTATTCCTTGCGGACGGAAAATCATCATGATGATGAGAATGAGCCCGAATACCATCCTCTCATATTTCGCCGGCTCGAATTGGGCTGGCAATTGGCTGAACGAATAGGTGCCGAGGAAAGGGATCGTCAGCTCGGCACCGGCTTGACGCAGATTATTGAGCCAAATCGAGACGCTCTTTAGCAGTTGTAAGTTGAGTATCGTCACACCGGTGGCGCCAACGATCGCTCCCGGAATGGAACCCATGCCGCCCAAAATAACCATTGCCAAGACACCGATCGACTCCATGAACGTGAAGCTTTCCGGATTGATGAAAACCTGCTTGGCAGCGAACAACACGCCCACGGCTGAAGCGAAGGAAGCGCCGACGGCAAAACCGAGAAGCTTCATCCGCACCACCGGCACGCCCATCGCGCTGGCGGCGACTTCATCCTCTCGAATCGCTTTCCATGCGCGCCCGACGCGCGAGTTTTCTAAACGTCGGGTGACGAGAATAATCAAGCAGACCATGATCAAAACAAGGAAATAAAAATACAGTGGATAGAGCGCCGCCTCCGTGACCGGGAGCCCAGCCCATTTGAGTACCGGTTCAAAGAACAGCGGTGGTTTGCTGATCGGCGCGATCCCGCGCGGCCCGTTGGTCAGATTGATCGGCTTGTCGAGATTGTTCACCAACGCGCGCACGACTTCGGCAAAACCCAGCGTCACAATCGCGAGATAATCGCCGCGCAAACGTATCACGGGAAGGCCCAGCAGCACTCCAGTCAATGCGCCGACGGCAACACTCAATAGCAGAAAGATGAAAAACCAATTCGGCGATAGCGGAAATAAGCCGCCCGAAATGAAAGCATTCGCCTGAGGCGAACCGAAGATCGCCCACAGATAAGCGCCGATTGCGTAGAAAGCGACGAAGCCTAAGTTCAGCAAGCCCACGAAACCGACGACAATGTTGAGCCCGAGCGCCAAGGCGACATAGATACCGATTTGAATCGCGACTTCCAGATAGTAACCGTTCGTGGATCCCAGAATCGGCATCAATCCCAAGAGCACCAGCGCGCCAAGAAACTTCTTTAAGCTCTGCTCAATAGGCGCGTAATAGATCGCCAGCAAAGAACCCTCGAAGAGCAGAAATGCCAATGCAGATTGGGGAAAATGAAGCGCGAGGAAAAAACTCGAAACGATTGCGGCCCAGATGCCAACAGTCGCGACGGACCCCTTCACGCCTTACCCTCCCGCACAGCCTCGCCCAATAATCCGCTTGGGCGAAAAATCAAAATCAAGATCAGGACCAGGAAGGCCACGACGTCCTTATATTCCGCGCCGAACGCGCCGTTGGTCGCCAGCGACAAATAAGAAGCCGCGAAAGCTTCCAAGAGCCCAAGCAACATCCCGCCCAGCATCGCACCCGGAATATTGCCGATACCGCCGAGAACAGCGGCTGTAAAAGCCTTCATGCCCGGAACGAAGCCGCTATACGGATTGACTAAGCTGTAGTGAATGCCGAACAGTACGCCAGCGAGACCTCCGAGAGAGCCACCGACAAAAAAAGTCAGCGCGATGACCGAATGCACCGGCACGCCCATCAATGACGCGGTCTCGGGGTCTTGCGCGACCGCCCGAATCGCCAGACCTAATTTGGTCCGGTTGACGAAGAAATGCAGCCCGAGCAGCATCAGCAATGCCGTCACAATGACCAGCACGGACTTGAACGGAATCACCAGATCAGAGCCAAGCGGCATAGCGCGCTCGAGAAAATCAAGGCTCGGATAAGTCAAATAGAAAGTGTTTCGCCACAAGCTTTCAAATAACCGCAGGGCATCTTGCAGAAAAAATGACGCGCCGATCGCGGAAATCAGCGCCACCAAGCGAGGCCCGCCAAGCAACGGACGATAGGCAATCCTTTCGAGAGCCATCGCCGCCACACCGCTCACAACCATCGCGGTGGCGATCACGAGCAGAAGAATCACTGCGGGATGAACGCTGGCCAAATAACCCGCACTGTCGAGCAGCAGGAATGCTTCGACGCCGACAAACGCGCCCAGAACAAAAATCTCGCTATGGGCAAAATTGATGAACTCCAAAACGCCATAAACCATGGTGTAGCCTAGGGCGATCAGAGCATACATAAAACCCAACACCACGCCGTCGAGAAGGACTTGCGGCAGGATTTCGAATGCGAGTTCCAAATGGATGCTGATCCTTCAGGGTCCGCATGCTAACAAATAGTTGCTGCCGTAGCTACCGAATTGAAATGCCAAGTCCTGCGATGTTGTTCTTACTGATGCATACTTTTGTTGGAAACCAAGGACGATCGCGTATAATAATGGCCTGCGGATCCGAAGAATGTCCCAGTCAGTCTCATCACCAACCGTCGCGCTTCCGACATGGCGCTGCAGGCTAAGAAAGGCGGCTTGGATCGGGGTCGGCGGCATTTTTTTGTTGCTGCTGGCGATCTTGATAGCGCCGCAGTTTATCGATCTAGGATATTTTAAGCGCACCTATTTGCCCCTCATCGAAGAATCTCTCAATCGCCGCCTCGATGTCGGTGAGGTCCGGCTGAGGCTCGTGCCGACACCCTCGATTCAATTGTCACAGCTTAAGATTTACGACAACGCACCGTTCGCGGACCTTACGTTTTTTTCCGCCGAACAGGTTCGGCTGCGAGTAAAATTTTTACCGTTGCTCAGGGGTCAATTCGATGTCACAGAGTTGATCCTGGATAGGCCTGCGTTCAATATCGTGAAGCAATCGGATGGCACCTTGAATTATGCCGATATTGCCGACAAGAAAAGTTCGACCCTGACTCGGCGCGATTCAAGGAAAAAATCCGATGTCGGCAAACCTGAAGCGGCGTCCGCACCGGTTTTGCTTCCTAAAAATATCAGCGTGCATGCGGGTCAGGTCAATTTTCTCACTCGCGGGGAAAAATCGACCAGACTCGATGGCATCGATTTGAGCTTGCGTGACTTTTCAAGCGATGCCCCGTTTCCGTTCCGGGCTTCGTTCAGTTTTCCGGGCCTAAGCACCATCACATTGGAAGGACGGCTCAATTATCAGGAGGAAAAATCACTTCTCCATCTCAAAGATAATCACCTCAAAATCTACGACGTGATTTTTCCGGTGGAGGGTCAAGTCGCCAATCCGTTTACCTTACCCAAGCTGAATTTGAGTTTGAGTGGTAGGAACGTTGAGGCAAAGGCGTTTTTTCAGGCCATGTCGGCCTTCGGATTCGCTCCGGCCGAGACCACGATCTCCGGGCCGATGGATCTTTTCATGACTCTCGTCGGGCCGTCGAACAGCCTTGTCGCTCAGGCCCATGGGATCTTCAAAAACGTGCAAGTTAGCGGCAAGCGCGCGCTCCAAGGAAATCTCAGCGGGGAAGTCTCCCTCCGGTTGGCCTCTACCTCTGGGGCGGCAAGCCGGCGATTACAAGGCGAAGGGAAGCTTGCTGTCCGGGACGGCGAACTCACTAATGTCGATCTGGTCAAAAAAGTCGAGCGAGTTACTGGAATGATCGGACTTACCAAAACCGAGCAGCGCCAAGCGACATCATTCAAAACCATGGAAGCCGATTTCATCCTCCGCGGCGGCTATGCTGAGTTTAGCCGGCTTTATTTGTTAAACCCGCAATTAGAAGTCAACGGCACCGGCACCATGACCCTCGATCAGCCGACATTGGACCTCGCCGTCACTACGACGCTTTCACCGCAGGCCTCTGCGCGGGCGGCGCACGCTAGAGCTTCCAGCTTTTTCAAAGACAAACAAGGAGGCATCGTCGTTCCCTTGAGAATCACTGGGCCGGTGGAAAACCCATCGGTGAATTTGAATACCGAAAAATTGATTGAGACCGGACTCCCGCAGAACGCGGAAAAAGGGTTCAGCTCATTTTTCAAGCGGCTGTTTCGCCGCTAACCGAAGTGCTGCGCTATTTCGACGCAACCAGCTTACCGGCACCTGCGATCAGTGTCTGCAGATTTTGGCCTTCCAGTGTTTTGCTCACCGACTGATCAACTTTGAGGAGCACTTCATTCACTTTACTTTCTTCCTGGTTTCCGTCGCTCAGCAGCTTGATTTTCGTGCCCCCGTTCCGTATGCAATCAAGAATTTCTTTTATGCTGATGGTATGAGGATCGCGGGCAAGCACGAACGAATCTTCATCGGCAAGCGGCATGAGCAGTTTGGCCTGGGCGAGGAGCTGCAGTAATTCCTTGACGACCCCCGCCGGTAGGCGCAGCCGATTGCTAAGCTCCAGCACGTTCATCGGGTCGAGGCCGAGATGAAAATTCCGCCCGATAAGAACCAGCAGCTGCAAGGCAAGCTTCTCACGCCCCACCGGGCTCTGCGCCAGTAGATCATGCTCGCGTTGATAAAAATGCACATACTGATGCGAATAGGCGACTTGAGCGCCCAACAACACGATCACCCAACCCACATGCAACCAGAGAAGGAACAACAACAGGATTGCGAAGCTCGAGTAGATAACATAGTAGCGAGTCGATGACGCAACGAATACCGCAAATCCCCAGCCGACCGTTTGCCATAATAGAGCGGCCACCAATCCACCAACCAGCGCCGACCTGAGCCTCACGCGGGTATTGGGAATGAATATATATACGAAAGTAAACGCTCCCCAGAGCGTGATATACGGGATCAGGCGAAGGAGAAACAGAATGATGGCGCCGAACGCCTGTAAGGAAGCAAGCGCGTGTATAATCGCGTTGCTTTGCAGCGTTGCCGTTATGGTCACGGCAGCGAAAACCAGGATCGGTCCTACCAGAATCGCGCTCAGATAATCACTAAAGCGCCGGGCAAGTTTGCGCGGCGATTTCACGCGCCAAATATGATTGAACGCATCTTCAATGGTGCTCATCAAGGACAAGACCGTGATGAACAGTGTGACCAGTCCAACGCTACCCAAAGCACTCGCGCTCATCTTATCGACAAAGCCGATCAAGTGTTGGGTGATTTCCTGTCCTTTTTCGCCCAGAGGCGCGAGGGCTTGGGCCAGCGCCGGCTCCATGCGGTTATGGACACCGAAGGCCTTAAGCAGGGAGAAGACGACCGCCAACAGCGGCGCCAGAGAAAGTAATGTCTTAAAGGCTAGCGCCATGGCCTGAAGCTTCACCAGATTCTGCACGAAATCGCGCACCACCATCACGCCAATCCTGAGGCTCGCATGCAGCCAGCGCTTGTAATGAGTGAGTTCCGACAACTCGGAATCGACAAAATCATCGAACAGGCGCGTTTTGATTTGTCGGATTGAGCGCTTTCGCTGTAGCCCTTGAGGACTCATCGTCATACCATTGCAGCTAATCGGACATACTTCGATCCTGATGCATTCGGAATCACCATAGAGAGTGATTGGCGCGGAGGCGGTTATGCTGCGCTAAGAACATGGCCGCAGTTAGGGCAAGCACGCCATTCGGCGTTGATGGCGTATCCGCACTTTGCGCGGCGGTGAAGAGGAATAATCCGCGGCGGCTCGTCGATCTTCGGACCGTCCGCCCAATAAACTCCGGTAAACAGGCTCGTCTTACACTGGGTCGAAATCGTCGCTCCGGACCGTTCCTCATAAGTAACACTGTAATGACGCTCGTTGCGCTCGAAAAACCAACCGCGCCCGAACGGATTCCAGTCGATGGAAACGATGCGCCCACCCTTCGCCTCAATCTCGTCCTTAATCCGAGCTTTATCGAAGAAGTGCATGGCGACGCGGATTGCCGCGGCCACGACGATCGCCAGCAAAACTGTCGAGCCCATGGCGCTATTTTGAGTTAACTGGCCACCTGGCGCAACTCTAGATCACTGCCTGTAGATGCGGTTGATGAAACCTTCTTTCTCAAGCTCGAGCACGAGGCTGTCGTCGACGATATCATCGACTTTCCACGGGCTCGATGTCTTACGGACCAGAGCTTCTTTCAATTGCATCTCCATTCCTTCCCGGTTGACCAGCGGCACTTGCTCGAAAAGCTTGCTGCTCGACTGATATGCGCTCTCCAGGTAGGCTTCGTTGTTTTGGCGCGAGTACTTGGCGAAAATTTTCTTGCTTTCTTCTTTGCGCGTCTTGTAGAAGTGTGTCGCCTCTATGAGCGCCATGAGCAGTCGTTTCATGTTTTCGCGATTGCTTCTCAGATAAGTCTTGGACGTCGTCGGGCAAACGTAGGGAAATGGAAATCCCTTCGGGAAATCCGCCGTGCTGATCAAGACCCGGTGCGGCATTCCTTGCGCTAAATGGATCGTGCCGGGAGGAGATGGAAACGCAGCGATCCGTCCCGTACGGAATGCTGCTGCCCTTTCCGTCGAACCACCGACTTGCAGGATCGCGACGTCCTTATCCGGTTCGAGCTTTAACTCCTTCAAAAGCACGCGAGCGGCTACATCGGAAGAACTCCCGACTCGACTGATCCCCAGGCTCTTACCCTTGAGT
>Ga0075424_100005817_pt1 | contig 11827 bp, 12 predicted proteins | sample SoiMethybrSBSTD3_FD_75301 | JGI IMG/M metagenome (GOLD analysis project Ga0075424, IMG submission 75301) | Bulk soil microbial communities from a Populus tree surrounding site in Tennessee, USA - Soil MetaG P. TD hybrid SBSTD3 | ecosystem: Environmental > Terrestrial > Soil > Tree plantation... | reverse complement strand
GAGCATGCGCTCGGAGTGGGCGATCCGCTCCCACTCGTCCAGGAACCAGAGGTGCACGGACGACTCGGCGGCGAGGGCCGCCGGATCCTCGCCGGCGGTGAGCCGGCCCTGGATGGCGTCGAAGCGGTCCCACTCGGCCTCGGCCACGGAGCCGGACGTGCGCGGCTTCCCGTCCAGCTCGCGCGAGCGCATCGCCTTCCCCCACGCCTCGGCGAAGGTGCGGCCGATCCCCATGACCTCGCCCACCGACTTCATCTGGGTCGTCAGGCCGGTGTCGGCGCCCGGGAACTTCTCGAACGCGAACCGGGGCAGCTTGACGACGACGTAGTCGAGCGTCGGCTCGAACGCGGCCGGCGTCGTGCGGGTGATGTCGTTCGGGATCTCGTCGAGCGTGTAGCCGATCGCGAGCTTCGTCGCGACCTTGGCGATCGGGTAGCCGGTCGCCTTGGACGCCAGCGCCGACGACCGTGACACGCGCGGGTTCATCTCGATGACGACCAGCTCGCCGGTCTCGCGGTTGAGCGCGAACTGGACGTTCGAGCCGCCGGTCTCGACGCCGACTGCGCGGATGACGTCGGCGGAGGCGTTCCGCAGGAGCTGGTACTCGCGGTCGGTCAGCGTCTGCGCCGGAGCGACGGTGGCCGAGTCGCCGGTGTGGACGCCCATCGGGTCGACGTTCTCGATCGAGCAGACGATGACGACGTTGTCCCTGCGGTCGCGGATCACCTCGAGCTCGAACTCGCCCCAGCCGGCGACCGACTCCTCGAGCAGCACCTGGCTGATCGGGCTCTCGCGCAGGCCCCGGGTCACGACCGCCTCGAGCTCCTCGGGCGTGCTCGCGAACCCGCCGCCGTGGCCGCCGAGGGTGAACGCCGGCCGGATCACGAGCGGCAGCCGCAGCACGCCGGAGGCGAGCGCGGCGCGGGCGTCCTGCATGCTCGTCGCGATGGTGCTCGTCGGTACCCGCAGCCCCACCTGCGCCATCGTCTCGGCGAAGAGCTCGCGGTCTTCGGCCCGGCGGATGGCGTCGTACGAGGCGCCGATCAGCTCGACCCCGAGCTCGTCGAGGATGCCGGCGGCGCTCAGGTCGCTGGCCAGGTTCAGGGCGGTCTGGCCGCCGAGCGTCGGCAGCAGCGCGTCGGGCCGCTCGCGCCGCAGCACCGCGGCCGCGCCCTCGACGTCGAGCGGCTCGAGGTAGGTGCGGTCGGCCCAGCCGCCGTCGGTCATGATCGTGGCCGGGTTGGAGTTGATCAGGACGGTGCGGATGCCCTCGGCCCGCAGCACCCGCAGCGCCTGGCTGCCCGAGTAGTCGAACTCGCAGGCCTGGCCGATCACGATCGGCCCTGAGCCGATGACGGCGACGCTGTGGATGTCGGCACGCCTAGGCAACGGCCCTCGGTGCGGCGCTCGCCAGCGAGGCGACGAACCCGGTCAGCACCGGCCGGGCATCGTGGGGGCCCGGGCTCGCCTCGGGGTGGTACTGCACGGACGAGACGGGCATCCCGGTCAGCTCGATGCCTTCCACCGTGCCGTCGTAGAGCGACACGTGCGTGACCCGCCCCGGCCCGAAGCTCGTGTCGAAGTCGCGGCTCTCACCGGGCGGGCGGACGGCGAACCCGTGGTTCTGGGCGGTCACGAGCACACGGCCCGTGTCGAGCTCGAGCACCGGGTGGTTTGCGCCGCGGTGGCCGAAGCGGAGCTTGAAGGTCTCGAGGCCGAGCGCCTGGCCGAGCAGCTGGTGGCCGAGGCAGATGCCGAGCATGGGCACGGTCCCCACCAGATCGCGTACCGCGCCGATGCAGGCGGGCAGGGCGGCGGGGTCGCCGGGGCCGTTCCCGAGCACGATCCCGTCCGGGCTCGCGGCCAGCACCTGGGCGGCGCCCGAGTCCCACGGGAAGACGGTGACGCGGGCGCCGGACTCGCCGAGCACCCGCACGATCGACGACTTGACGCCGTAGTCGAGGACGGCCACGTGTGCGAGCTCGTTGCCGTGCGCGGCCACCGTCTCCGGCGTCTGCCGGGAGACTCCGGCGGCCAGCGCCTGGCCGAGCATGGCCGGTTCGGCGCGCACGAGCTCCAGCACCTCCGCGATCGAGGCGGTGCCGGTGGAGACGGCCGCCCGCACCGACCCGCCGTCGCGCAGCCGCCGCGTGATCGCCCGGGTGTCGACGCCCTGCAGTCCGACGACGCCGCGGTCGGCCAGCCAATCGGAGAAGCCCTCGCGGCCGTTCGGCGTCGAGTTGCGCCCCTCGCGGACGATCACCGCGCGCGCGGCCGGCTCGGCCGACTCGGACGCGTCGGCCTCGACGCCGTAGTTCCCGATCATCGGCTGGGTGAAGGTGACGAGCTGGCCGGCGAAGGACGGGTCGGTGACGACCTCCTGGTAGCCGGTCATCGCCGTCGTGAAGACGATCTCGCCGACCGCGACGCCGTGGCCGCCATACGGACGGCCGCGGTGGACGGTGCCGTCTTCGAGGACGAGGAAGGCGCTCATGCGACCGCCTCGATCAGGCGGTGGGCGACCCGCCCGCCGGAGATGGTGAGCCGGCAGACACCGCGCAGCGACCGCCCGGCGAAGGCGCAGTTGCGCGACCGCGAGGCGTACGGCGGCTCGATCACGCGTGAGGCGCCGAGATCCCAGACCGCGAGGTCGGCCGTGCGGCCCCGGGCCAGTCCCGGCGCCGGCAGCCCGAAGGCGAGCGCGGGCCCCGACGACATCCGCTCGATCACCGTCTGCAGCGGCAGCATGCCCGGCTCGACCAGGTGGGTGTAGACGGCCGCGAAGGCGGTCTCGAGCCCGATCACCCCGAACGGCGCCTCCTCGAACGGCGCGTCCTTCTCGTGGTCGGCGTGCGGCGCGTGGTCGGTGGCGATGCAGTCGATGGTGCCGTCGGCGAGGGCGTCGATCAGGGCGGCCCGGTCGGCCTCGGAGCCGAGCGGCGGGTTCATCTTCGTCGCCGTCGGGTCGAGGCCGCGGACGGCCTCGTCGGTGAGGCAGAGGTGGTGCGGCGTCACCTCGGCCGAGACGTCGGTGCCCAGATCGCGGGCCCGCCGGATCTCGGCGACCGACTCGGCGACCGAGACGTGGCAGATGTGCAGGCCGGCGCCCTCGTAGCGGGCGATGCCGAGGTCGCGGCCGATCATCGTGCTCTCGGCGATGGCCGGCCAGCCGCGCAGCCCGAGCTCGGCCGAGACCGAACCCTCGTGCATCTGGCCGCCCGCCGAGAGGCTGGTGTCCTCCTCGTGCAGCGCGAGCCGGAGGCCGGTGACGGCGCTGTACTGGAGCGCCCGCCGCAGCATGCCCGCCTCGGCCACCGGGCGGCCGTCGTCGGAGAAGGCGGCGGCGCCCGCGGCGGCGAGCTCGCCCATCTCGGTCAGGCTGCGGCCTTCCAGCCCGCGCGTGATCGCACACATGAACCCGGTCGCGACGGCGGCCTCCGACCGGGCCGTCTCCACCAGGCCGCCGAGGACGGATGCCGAGTCGACGATCGGGCTCGTGTTCGGCATGGCCAGGATCGCGACGAATCCGCCGGCGGCCGCGGCCCGCGTCCCGGAGGCGACGTCCTCCTCGTGCTCGTCGCCCGGCGTGCGCAGGTGCACGTGCGGGTCGACGAGCCCCGGCGTGACGGTGAGGCCGGTGGCGTCGATGCGCTCGGCATCCGGATCGTGCAGGTCGTGGCCGATCTCGGCGATCCGGCCGCTCTGGATGCGCAGGTCGGCGGCCTCGCCGTGGAAGCCGGCTGTCGGGTCGACCAGCCGGCCGCCGGCGATGATGACGTCGGCCGGCTCGGCGTCCGCCTGGAAGAGCCGCTGTGCCATCACGCCACCTCCTGCGTCGCGATCGCGAGCGGGCGCGGCGCCGCCCTGGCACCGGCCGGTCCGGGCCCTGCGAGCAGGTCGTAGAGCACCGCCATCCGCACCACGAGGCCGGCCCGCACCTGGTCGATCACCTTCGAGTTGGGGCCGTCGGCGACGTCGGCCGCGATCTCGACGCCCCGGTTCATCGGGCCGGGGTGCATCACCAGCTGGCTGGGCCGGACGCGCGCGCTCGTGACGCCCCAGAGCGCGGTGTACTCGCGCAGCGAGGGCACATAGGCGGCGCCGGGGGCCATCCGCTCCTTCTGCATCCGCAGGACGTAGACCACGTCGGCGGCGGCGATCGCGCCGATGTCGTGGCTCACCTCGACGCCGAGGCTCTGGACGTCACGCGGGATCAGCGTCGGCGGGCCGACCAGCGTCACGCGCGCGCCCATCAGCAGCAGGCCCTGGATGTTCGAGCGGGCGACCCGCGAGTGGGTGACGTCGCCGACGATCGCGACGTGCAGCGAGTCGAGCGTGCCCTTCGCGGCCCGCATCGTGTAGAGGTCGAGCAGGCACTGGGTCGGGTGCTGGTGGCAGCCGTCGCCGGCGTTCACGACGTGGGCGTCGGTGGCCTCGGTCACCCGGGCGGCGGCGCCGACCGAGGGGTGGCGGATGACGATCACGTCGGGGTCGTACGCGGAGAGCGTCTGCACCGTGTCGCGCAGCGACTCGCCCTTGTCGACGCTCGATCCGGACGCCTTCAGGCTGACGACGTCGGCGGAGAGCCGCTTCGCCGCCAGTTCGAAGGACGAGCTCGTGCGCGTCGAGGCCTCGAAGAAGACCGTCATCACCGTGCGCCCGCGCAGGGTCGGCACCTTTTTCAGGTCGCGGTGCATGACCGCTTCGAAGCCCTCGGCGGTCTGGAGGATCCGCTCGACGTCGTCGCGGTCGAGGTCGGCGACGGAGATCAGGTGTCGGCGCTGCTGCGGCGGTTTCGGGGGATAGAGCTCCACGATGCTCCTATTCCGGGTGGATGAGCACGACGCGGTCGACCTCGTCGACCTCGACCAGCTCGACGTTGACCCGTTCGCGGCGGGCGGTGGGCAGGTTCTTGCCGACGTAGTCGGGGCGGATCGGGAGCTCGCGGTGGCCGCGGTCGACGAGCACGGCCAGCTGTACCCGCTGCGGGCGGCCGTAGTCGAAGAGCGCCTCGATGGCCGAGCGGATCGTCCGGCCCGTGTAGAGGACGTCGTCGACGATGACGACCGATTTGCCGTCGAGCGGGAAGTCGAGCCGGGTGGCCTTGACCACCGGCTGAGGATGGGCGCGCTGCTCGCCGGCCCGGACGGCGACGTCGTCGCGGTAGAACGTGATGTCGAGCGCGCCGGTCGCCGGGGCGGCCCCGGCGAACTGCTCGATCAGCGCGCGGAGGCGCTGCGCGATGGTGACGCCGCGGGTGTAGATCCCGACGAGCGCGAGGGCCGAGATGTCGGGATGGCTCTCGACGATCTCGTGGGCGATGCGACGGAGCGTGCGCTGGAGGTCGTCCTCGTTCAGCAGCACGCGTTCGGCCTCTGTGGTCGACATGCAACTCCTTCCCGGCCTCACTGGGCGCGGACTTAAAGGTGGCTTTGGGGCCGTGGCACCGCTCGCGGCGCCAGGGAGACCATACCAGCGGGCGCGGACGGATCGTCCCGGCGCCGGTAGCGTTTCGGCCGTGGACGACCTGCTCGCCGACCTCGCCCGCGCGCGCATCGGGGCGACGTTCAACCAGTATGCCGACGCCGGTCCGGACGACGTCGCCGGCGCCGCCGAGGTGCGGCTCGGCAACCTGCGCGCGTACCTGGCCGAGCGGGCGGGCGCCGACGTCGTCGCGCTCGGAGAGGCGGCGGGCTACCAGGGCATGCGCTGGTCGGGCATCGCGTTCACGTCGGAGCGGGACCTGGCCCGGTGGGGCGACCCGTACCGGCCGAGCTGCAGCGCCCGCCGCTGGAGCGAGCCGTCGGGCACGATCGTGCACCGGGTGCTGGACGAGCTCGGCGCCGAGCGGCGGGTGATCCTGTGGAACACCGTGCCGACGCACCCCCACCGCCCCGGCGAGCCGCTCTCCAACCGCCGGCCGGGCGTCGCCGAGGTCGAGGCCGGCGCCGCCTTCGCCCGCCGCCTGATCGAGCTCGTGCGGCCGCAGACCGTGGTGGCCGTCGGCCGGATCGCGGAGTCCGTGCTCGGCGAGGGCGCCACGTACGTCCGCCACCCGGCCAACGGCGGCGGCGCCGCGTTCGCCGCCGGGATGCGCGAGATCTTGACGTGAAACTCGGGGACTCTCCCCGGCACACCGGGGACAGTCCCCATCCTCATCCCCTGGTGGCCGAGACGAGCGCCCACTCGAGCGAGTAGGCGAACGCGCCCCGGCCGGCGGCGACGTCGTGCTCGAGCCGGGCGAGGCCGTCGGCGTACTCGGCCGGCGGCAGCAGGTGAAGCGTCGAGATGTAGCGGCCGCGCACGCGCTCGAGCACGTCGTGCGGCTCGGCGCTGATGGACTGGCTGATGCGATCGACGGCCGCATCCCGGAACCCGGCCTCCTCCAGCTCGCCCGTCAGGATCGCCGGGTCGGGGAAGCGGGCACCGTCGATCGTGGCGATGGACGGGAAGTACGGGTTCAGGAAGAACCGCTCGAAGTGCTCCAACGCGAACGTCGCGACGGCGAACCGGCCGCCGGGCATAAGCACGCGGGCGGTCTCGGCGAGCGCGGCCGGGCGGTCGGGCAGGGTGTGCACCACCAGGTGCATGTGGGCGGCGTCGAACCAGCCGCCGGTGAACGGGAGCCGCTCGGCCCCCGCCTGCTTCCACCCGATACCGACGGCGTCGGGCCGCGCGCGGGCGCGGCGCAACATCTCGGGCGCCGGGTCGACGCCCCACACCCGGCCGCCCCGCCGGGCCTTCGCGAACGCGGCGAACCGGCCCGTCCCGCAGCCCACGTCGACGAGCCGGCGGAAGTCGCCGAGGACGGCCAGCGTCCGCTCCGACAGCTCCTCCCACGCCTGTCCGGCCGGCCGCAGCCGGTCGTAGTCGGCGGCCAGCGGGTCGAAGTCGAGCGTCACCCGGCGGGGGCGGGCTCGGGCGCGGGTGGCGCGGCCGGCCGGTCGTTCTCGCGGACGAGCGTGGGCCGGCCGCGCTCGGGCAGCGGCAGGTCGATCGAGTCGAAGTCGCGGGGGACGACGGTCTCGGCGAACTCGGCCCGGGCCTCGGCGGCGATCTCGCGGCCCAGGTAGCGGGTGGAGATGTGGGTGAGCGCGAGCAGGTGCACCCCCGCGTCGCGGGCCAGCTGCGCCGCCTGCTTCGCCGTCGTGTGGCCGGTCTCGGCGGCGCGCTCGCCCTCCTCCTCGGTGAACGTCGCCTCGTGGATGAGCAGGTCGGCGCCGACCGCGGCGTCGAACAGTGGGCGGCACGGGCGGGTGTCTCCGGAGAAGACGATGCGCCGCCCCGGGCGCGACGGCCCGACCACGTCGCTCGCGGCGATCGTCTCGCCGGAGTCGAGCGTCACCGCCTCGCCGTGCTGGAGCCTGCCGAACATCGGGCCCTCGGGAACGCCCAGCCGGCGGGCGGCGTCCAGGTCGAACCGGCCCGGGCGCTCGTCCTCCACCAGGGCGTAGCCCAGGCTGCGGACGCCGTGGTCGGTCTCGAAGGCGGCGATCCGGTAGCCGTCGTGCGGGAGCTCGTCGCCGGGCCGCAGCTCGTTGCGCTCGACCAGGAACGGCAGCCGCCCGATCACGGGCGCCATCGTCGTCATGAGCGCGCCCAGACCCGCCGGGCCGTAGAGCCGAAGCGGCGTCTCGCGGCCGCGCAGGCCGAATGTCTTCAGCAGCCCGGGCAGGCCGAGGAAGTGGTCGGCGTGGCAGTGCGTGAGCAGGATCTCCTCGACGTCGACGAGCCCGGCGCCCGACTTCAGCATCTGCCGCTGCGTGCCCTCGCCGCAGTCGATCAGGATGCGGTCTCCTCCGCGCCGGACGAGCGACGCGGGCAGCCCCCGCCGCGCCGTCGGCGCGGAGGCGGCCGTCCCCAGGAAGAGCACGCTCAGGTCCATCGCGTGATTGTAGGGGTGCCTGGTCGGCCGCTCCGGGCCGTCAGCGGATGGAGCGGAGGTGGACCACGGTCCCCTCGCTGTCGGTCGCGACCCACAGACCGGTCGGAGCCGTAGCGATCGCAAGCGGGTCGTTCGCGACGTCCACCGGGGGAAGGGCGTGGTCATTGGCCGGGTCGATCCCAACGATGGTGCCGGCGCCCAGGTTGGCGACCCAGACCTCACGCCCGCCCGCGGCGATGCCGTAGGGAGTGCCTCCCAGCCGGATCGTGGCGACCACGCGTTGGGTGCGGGGATCGATGCGCGAAACGGTGCCATCATCGGCATTCGTGACCCACAGCGACCCGAAGGCGGCCACGATCGCGTATGGCGAGCGCCCGACCGGGATGTTCGCGACCGTGCGCGTCGTTCGCGTGTCGACGCGACGCACGACGTCATCGTGCGCGTCGGCGACCCACAGCGCCCCGTCCGCGACCGCGATGGCGGTCGGGGCGGCGCCCATCGCGAGCGGCCGGCCGACACGACGGTCGGTGGTCGCGTCGATGCGGATCAGCTCGCCGTGGCGGTAGAAGGGCGCGCTGTCGGCGACCCAGACCGTATTTCCGACGACCGCGAGCGCGCGGGGCCATGTCCCGGCGCGAATCCTGGTGACGATGCGGTTCGTGCGTGGATCGACGCGAACCACGACACCTCCGATTCCCGGTGTCTCGCTCGCGGCCCAGATGCCGCCGGCGCCCGTGGCGACATCGCCGCGGAGATACCCCGCGGCGATCCGCGCCACAACCCGGCCCGTCGCCGTATCGATCCGTATGAGCCTCGGCTCGCCGGCCGTCCCGAGGTTGTACGCGCCCGAGTCGGCAACCCACACCGCCGAAGGCGTAGCGGCGATCGCCACGGCGCCCACGCTGCCCGTCGGAGTCGTCGTTTCCGCAGTCGACGCTGTCGGCACGGTGAGCCGAGCGGCGGGCCGTAGGTGTCGGACGAGCACACCCAGGAGCCGGACCGTGGCGGCGTTGTCGTACTCGCGGGGATGGCCGTCGCGGTACGCGGCGTGCAGGCTTACAAGGTAGGACACTCCATGGCGCCGGAAGTAGAACAGGACGTGGTTTCCGAACGCTCCGAGACCGGAGAACGCGCGGCTCTCGTATCCGCCCGTCGCCAGCGCGAGGCGGCCCGACACTCCACCGACGACCCGGCGAGCCGTCTGAACCGGAACCTCGGCGGCGCGGACGACCTGGAGGTGCAGGAAGCAGCAGGGCCGGTTCCGCCACAGATGCGCCTTCCAGTGGGGGGTGCCGGCTTCGGTCGGGGCGCTGTAGCCGATGTCGACGCCGGCATCCCCGTGCACGCCCGGGATCGGCGCTGCGCCCGTCGGCGGCGGCGGGTCGCCCGGGCGACTTCCGAGGATCGCCTCCGGCAGCACCGTCGGACAGAGCACCGGATACGACGACCGGGCCTGCGCAGCCCGGCACACGCGAACGATGGATGCGGGCGTCGGCTCCCACTTCACCACTCCCGCCGAGCGAGCAATGGGATCGCTCCCGAACCGCACCGGGGCGACCGGCTCAGGCTCGCGACGGACCGCGTTGGAGCTCGAGGACGTCGGCGTCGAATGGCCGCCGGCGCAGCCGACGACGAAGAGGAGACCGATGGTCGACCATCTCCTTCCCGGCAGCATCTCCTCTCATACGCGAATCAGCCCGCCGTACGTCCGAGGTTGGCGTATCCTCGAGCCACGAGGCGACTGCCGCTGCCGTTCGTGCTCTCCACGGGCGCGGTTGCCTGGAGCGCGGCGCCGGTCGCGGTCGCGTGCCTCGCTCCCGTCTACTCCGGCGAGAGCGACACCAGCCGCTGCACGGCCGGCCCGGCCTCCACCGCTACTGCGCGCGCGAAACCCGCGCCTGGCGTGGTCGTCGGATGGGCCGCCGCGATCGCGATCACGGTGTTCAGCCTGATCTCGTTCGGCATGGGCACCCTCACCCTGCCGATGGCGGTCCCGATGATTGTCGCCGCCGCGAGGACGCCTTGTCCGGGCGCCACGCCGACGACCTGACTCAGGCGGGCTCGGCGTCGCGGAACGGGTCGAACGACCGCTCGTCGGCCGGATCGCCCATCACCGCACGCGCGCGCCGCAGGAACACATCGAGGCTGAACGCGGGCGGCTCGTCGCCGTCGACGACCAGCCGGAGCAGCCGCAGCGGCGCCGGCGAGGGCACGTCTGCCTCGACCGGCGCCTGCCGGGCTTTGCGCCACTCGGCCAGCGAGACCACGCTCGCAGCCGGCGCAGGAGCGAGGCTGATGTGCGGGACCGCGCTCACGGGAGCACCAGCTCCTGGCCGGCGACGATGCCGGCGTCGTGCAGGTCGTTCGCCTGCTCGATCCGGTACACCGCGTCGCGCGGGTCGGACGACGGATATGCGTGCAGCGCGATCGACCACAGCGTCTCCCCCGCCCGCACCGCGTGACGGTGCGGGTGCGAGGCGCCGCTGCTGCTCGGGGCGGCGTAGCTCATGACGAATGCGAGGACGACCGCGCTGGCCGCGATCAGTGTCAGGAGGCGCCGGATGTCGAGTGAGGCGAACATGTGTTCGGTGATGGTAGCGAACACATGTTCGGTTGTCAAGGATCGATGTTCTCCCTCTCGCGGACGCGGCTTGCGGAGCCGGTTAGGGTGGCGCGATGCCCTCCCCGAGCGCCGCCGCATGACCCTCCGCCTCGCCCACCGCAGCATCTCTCTCGACGGCCCACCGTGCATGATGGGCATCGTCAACGTCACGCCGGACTCGTTCTACGACCGCGGCGCGACGGCGGCGCCCGACGCGGCCATCGCCAGAGGCCTCGAGCTCGTGCGCGCGGGTGCCGGGATCGTCGACGTCGGCGGGATGACCGCCCAGCCGGGGCGCATCCTCACCGAGGACGAGGAGATCGCCCGCGTCGAGGACGTCGTCTCCGCGCTACGGGTGCAGCTCGACGTCCCGATCTCGATCGACACGTATCGCGCGCGGGTCGCCGATGCGGCCCTGCGGGCGGGCGCGGACATCGTGAACGACCACACCGGCCTCACCGACCCGGAGATGGCGGCGACGATCGCCGCACACGCCGCCGGCCTCGTGGTCACCCACCTCGCGCTCGCGCCGAAGCAGGTGCAGACGGCCCGCCACCCCGTCACGATCGACGACATCGCCCAGTTCCTCGTCACGCGCGCGGACACCGCCCGGTCGGCAGGCGTCGATCCGGCCGCGATCCTGGTCGATCCCGGCCTCGGCTTCGGCAAGGACACCGCCACCGACCTGCGCACGCTGGCCGAGCTGCCCCGGCTCGCCGGGCTCGGCTACCCGCTCCTGCTCGCGCCGTCGCACAAGGAGGTGACCGCCGAGCCGCTCGGTCTCGACGAGGCGTCGATGGAGGGCACGGCGGCCGTCGTCGCCGTCGCGGCCTACCTCGGCGCCTCCGTCCTGCGCGTGCACGACCTGCCGTTCATGGCGCACGTCGCCAGGATGGCCTGGCTGGTGCGGGATCAGGCCGCGGGGACGGCGAGCTCTTCGGCGAAGAACGACGGCAGGAACGCGCCGTCGCGGTAGATGACCTCGCCGTCGGCGTGGATCTCGCCGCCGGAGCGCAGGTCGCACACCATGTCCCAGTGCAGGCCCGAGCGGTTGAGGCTGCCCGTGTCGGGATAGCCGGCCCCGAGCGCCATGTGACACGTGCCGCCGATCTTCTCGTCGAACAGGATCTGGCGGGTGAACTCGGTGACCAGGTAGTTCGTGCCGATCGCGAACTCGCCCAGGATCGAGGCACCCTCGTCCATGTGCAGCATCTGCTCGAGGTAGTCGCCGCCGGCCGCCGCCTCGGAGTGGACGACACGGCCGTCCTCGAAGCGCAGGCGCACGTCCTGCACCTCGCGCCCGCCCATCACGGCCGGGAACGAGAAGCGCACCTCGCCCT
>Ga0075424_100005816_pt1 | contig 11827 bp, 7 predicted proteins | sample SoiMethybrSBSTD3_FD_75301 | JGI IMG/M metagenome (GOLD analysis project Ga0075424, IMG submission 75301) | Bulk soil microbial communities from a Populus tree surrounding site in Tennessee, USA - Soil MetaG P. TD hybrid SBSTD3 | ecosystem: Environmental > Terrestrial > Soil > Tree plantation... | reverse complement strand
TTGGTGGTTGGCCGCTGGCGCGCCTGATCCGAAGCTCACGTGACTGTTCCGGTGCAGCGACGCCGGTATCGACCGGGGCAGCGAGCTCGTCAGCAGCGCAGTCGCGGAGGCGTCTACCCCGGTCTACCCCCGGCTGATGCCGTGGCGCCCGCGCGGGCCAGGCAGGCAGTGAGTCAAACCGTGGGTTGAGACCGTGCCACATCGCCGTCCACCCGCGCGCCGATGACCGCTGATGCCCGCGTGCATAACGTTCGCTGCAGTACGGCTGCCGGGGGAGGTTGCGGTCTATGGGCTGGATCCTTGGTTCAAGCCTCAGGTTCGGGCGCCTGGTCATAGCGGTCGCCATCGGGCTGGCGGTCATCGGAATAGCCCAGCTGCGGTCTGCGCCCGTCGATGTCTATCCCGAGTTCATGCCGCCGTCGGTGGAGATCCAGACCGAGGCGCTCGGCCTGTCCGCGGCCGAGGTGGAGCAGCTGATTACTGTCCCGCTCGAGCAGGACCTGCTCAACGGCGTTCCGTGGCTGGACCGCATTCACTCGTCGTCGATGCCCGGCCTGTCGGCCATCGACCTGACGTTCGAGCGGGGCACGAACCTCTACGCCGCGCGGCAGATGGTCCAGGAGCGGATGACCCAGGCGCACGCGCTGCCCAACGTGGGCAGCCCGCCGATCATGATCCAGCCGCTGGCCTCGGCCAGCCGGGTTGCCATGATCAGGTTGTCGTCCCGGCAGGTGTCGCCCATCGACATGTCCGTACTCGCACGGTGGAAGATCCGGCCGCGGCTGATGGGTGTGCGCGGAGTCGCGAACGTGTCCATCTACGGCCAGCGCGACCGGCAGCTCCAGGTCCAGGTCGACCCGCAGCGGCTGCGGGCACAGCATGTGTCGCTCACGCGGGTGATAGAGACGGCGGGCAACGCGCTGTGGGTGTCGCCGCTGACGTTCGTGGAGGCGTCGACGCCCGGTACCGGGGGGTTCTTCGAATCCACCAACCAGCGCTTCTCCGTGCAGCACATCTCCCCGATATCGACGCCGCGCCAGCTTTCCGACGTGCCCGTCGAGGGCGCGAAAGCCGGCAAGCTCAGGCTGAGCGACGTGGCGAACGTGATCGAGGACCATCAGCCGCTGATCGGTGACGCGGTCGCGGGCGGCACCCCCAGCCTGCTGCTGGTGATCGAGAAGTTTCCTGGTGCCGACACGCTCCAGGTCACCAGGGACATCGAGCAGGCGATGGCGGACATGGGACCGGGCCTGAAAGGCATCACGATCGACGCCCGCGAATACCGTCCGGCGACCTTTGTCGAGACGGCGCTGCGAAACGTCGGCTGGGTCGCACTCATCGGCCTCGCGCTGCTGATCCTGGTGCTCGGCCTGGTCGCCTCCTGGCGTACGGCGCTGATCGGCGCCGTCGTGGTGCCGGTGACGCTGGTGCTGGCCGCATACGTCCTGTACCTGCGGGGCAGCACGTTCACGACGATCACGCTGCTCGGGCTCGCCGCCGCCGTGTGCGTGGTGATCGATGACGTCGTCACCGACACCGACGCCGTGCGGCGCCGGATCGCGCAGCGTGCCACGGCCGACGGCGCGGAGCCGGTCAACGCAGCCATCCGGGCGGCCTTCGCCGCCGTGCGCGGTCCGCTGGTATTCGCTGTCCTCGCGATCCTGCTCGCCACGCTGCCGTTCCTCTTCCTGGGCACGCTGGTGAGCGCGTTCAGCCGCCCGCTCGTGCTCACCTTCGCCCTCGCCGTGCTGGCATCGATGGCCGCGGCGTTCACGCTCACGCCCACGCTCGCCGCGCTGCTGCTGCGCGGCGCCGGCACGAGCAGGCAGGGCCGCTTCGCCGCCTGGGTGACCCGGGTGTTCGACCGCGGCTTCACCGCGGTCGCCAGGCCACGCCGCGCGTGGGCGGTGGCCGGCGTGCTCGCGGTGGCGGCCCTCGCCGTAATACCGCAAGCCGGGCGGGGTTCGCTGCTCCCGCAACTGCAGGACCGCAGTCTGCTGCTGCGGGTGGCGGCGGCGCCGGGCACGTCGCTGCAGGAGATGGTCCGCATCACCGCCGCCGCGGGAAACGAGCTGCGGGCCCTGCCCGGAGTGAAGAGCGTCGGAACCCACGTCGGCCGGGCCGTCGGTTCCGATCAGCTCGTCGACGTCAACTCCGCCGAGGCATGGATCACGCTCGACGACCGGGCCGACTACGGCCGCAGCCGGGCGTCAATCGCCGCGGTGATGAGCGGCTACCCGGGACTGCGGACCGACCTGGTCACCTACCCGAGCGACCGCATCGCGCAGGTGATGGCGGGCCAGAAGGACGATCTCGTCGTCCGTGTCTACGGCGCCGACCTCACAGTGCTCCAGCACAAGGCCCGCGAGATACGGGCCATGCTTTCCGGGGTGCCCGGGGTGGCGAAGCCCGTTATGCGCCCAATACCGGAGCGGCCAACCGTGGACGTGAAAGTCAATCTCGCGGCTGCGCAGCGCTACGGTCTGCGGCCTGGCGATATCCGGAGGGACGCGACGACGCTCACCTCCGGCCTGATCGTCGGGAACCTTTACGAGCAGTCGAAGATCTTCGACGTGGTTGTCTGGGGCGCGCCCGGGGCGCGCAGCGACCTGACCGAGCTCGGGAACCTGCTGATCGACACGCCCTCCGGCGGGCATGTGCCCCTCAAAGACGTCGCCACGGTGGCCGTCCACGCGGAGCCGGACGCCATCGTTCACGACGATGTGCTCCGCAGCGTGGAGGTGGCCGCGAAGGTCACCGGCGACCCCTCCGCCGTGGTTTCGGCCGTGCATTCCCGTCTCGCGCGGATGCCGATGCCGTATGAGTACCACGCGGAGGTGTTCGGGAACGCCACCATCGCGCGTGCCGACACCACCCGGGCGCTCACCTACGGCGCGGTCGCGCTCGTCGGCGTCTTCCTGCTCCTGCAGGCGGCGGTGGCGAGCTGGCGGCGGGCCGGATTGATGCTGGCGTCGCTGCCGCTGTCCGTCGTCGGCGGGGTCCTGACCGCACCGTTCTCCGGCGGGGTGTGGAGCGCCGCTTCGCTGACGGGACTGTTCGCCATGCTGGCGCTCGCGATCCGCGCCAGCGTCCTGCTCGGCCGCCGCATCCGGGCCGGGGAGGTGGCATCCGCGCCCGTGGCGAATGGCGCGGCCGGGCCGCACATCGTCGGTGACGCCGCGCGCGAACGGGCCGTGCCGCTCGCCCAGTCGGTGCTGGTGACGGCCGCTTTCCTGCTGCCAGCCACGATCCTGGGCACCCGGGCGGGCCTGGAATTCCTGCACCCGCTGGCGGTGACGATGCTCGGCGGGCTGGCGAGTCTCCTGCTGGTGCAGGTGTTCGTGCTGCCCGCGTTCCTGCTGCCCACGGTCCGCCGGAAGCAGGAGCCGGCGCCCGAGGCGCCCGAGGCCCCCGGCCCGCCGGACGTCAGGCACCCCGCGGCGGCGCCCGGCTGAGGGCTCACCGGTGAACGATCGGAAGGAAGCGCAGCGATGTCCATGAAGCGTTCGGCTATAGCCGGTTTGGTGGTCGGCGCCGCCGTGATCCTGGCCGGCTGCGGCTCCGCCGCGCCAGCCGACGTCCCCCCGGCGACGGTCACGCAGATCGCCGGATCACAGGTTGCGCGGCTCCAGCTCACCGGCCAGGCGATCCAGCGGCTCGGAATCGCGGTCCAGCCCGTGCGCGCGGCGCCCACGGCCCGGGGCCGGACGGGCGCGCGCAAGGTCATCCCGTACCCGGCGGTCGTCTACGACACCGACGGGTCGACCTGGACGTACGTGAACACGGCGGCGAGGACCTACGTCCGTCAGCCGATCACGATCGTCGCGATCCAGGGCAACGTCGCGGTTCTGTCCGCCGGCCCGCCCGTGGGCCGCGCGGTAGTAACGGTGGGCTCGGCAGAACTGCTGGGCACCGAGTACGACATCAGCGGCGAAGAATGAGCGCGGACGAGCCCCCCCGGACCCTCATGCGCTCGATCATCAGCGCGAGCCTGAGGTTCCGCTACCTCGTCGTCGCCGCCGCGGCCGGGATGATGATCCTGGGCATCACCTCCTTCCCGAAGATGCACGTCGACGTGTTCCCCGAGTTCGCGCCGCCGCGGGTGCTCATCCAGACCGCCTGCGTGGGCCTTTCCACCTCGGATGTCGAGCAGCTGGTCACAGTGCCGCTCGAGGCCGCGCTGAACGGCATCCAGGGCCTGGACGACATGCGGTCCAAATCCGTTCCGCAGCTGTCGTCCATCGAGCTGCTGTTCAAGCCGGGTACGGATCTGCTCCGGGCCCGCCAGCTCGTGCAGGAACGGGTGGCGATTGTGTCGCCCAGCCTGCCCACCTGGGCGGCGCCGCCGGTGATGCTGGCGCCGGTCTCGGCGACCGGCCGCGCCATGCAGATCGGCATGACGTCGAAAGACCATTCTCTTATCGAGATGTCGATGACGGCGTACTGGACGATCCGCGCCCGGCTGCTGCGCGTTCCCGGCGTCGCCAACGTCGCCATCTGGAACGAGCGGCTCCAGCTCATGACGGTGCAGGCACAGCCGTCCAGGATGCAGGCGCGAGGCGTGTCGCTGGGCCAGGTGATGCAGGCCACGGCCGACGCGGTGGACTCGGGCCTGCTGAAGTTCTCCACCGGGGCCGTCATCGGCACCGGGGGCACGATCGAAACCCCGAATCAGCGGATCGGGATACGCAACGTCCTGCCGATCGTGACGCCGGCCGACCTGGCCAGGGTGCCGGTCACCAGGACCCCGTCCGGTCCGGTGCGGCTCGGTGACGTCGCAACCGTCGCCGAGACGCACCAGCCGCTGATCGGTGACGCGATCATCGACGGTGGGCCCGGGCTCCTGCTGGTGGTCGAGAAACTCCCCTGGGCGAACAGCCTGCAGATGACCGCGGGCGTCGAACGGGCGATCAAGGACCTTCAGCCGGGGCTGCCAGGGATCACGTTCGACACCAAGGTGTTCCAGCAGGCCGACTTCGTCAAGCTGGCGATCACCAACCTCACCCAGGCGCTGGTCCTCGGGTTCTTCCTGGTCGTGGTGATCCTGGCGCTGTTCCTCTTTGAGTGGCGGGTGGCCCTGATCAGCCTGCTCACCATCCCGCTGTCGCTGGTCGCGACGATGCTGGTGCTCTACTGGCGCGGCGCCACCATCAACACCATGACGCTGGCCGGCCTGGTGATCGCTCTGGGCGCGGTCGTGGACGACGCGATCATCGACGTGGAGAACATCACTAGGCGCCTGCGCGAGGAGCGCCTGCGCGGCGGCGGCCGGTCCACCGCTGCCGTCATCCTCGGCGCCTGCCTCGAGGTGCGGAGCCCGATCGTCTACGCCACGCTCATCATCGTCGCGGCGTCGATTCCCGTCTTCCTGCTGGTGGGGCTCACCGGGGCGTTCTTCCGGCCGCTGGCGCTGTCCTACACCCTCGCGATCGCCGCCTCGATGGTGGTCGCGCTCACCGTGACCCCGGCGCTGGCCCTGTTGCTGCTGCGCGGCGCGCGGATCGAGCGCCGCAGGTCCCCGCTCGTGGGCTGGCTGCAGCGGGTCTACACCGCGGGGCTCTCGCGGATCATCGTCCGGCCGGTTGCGGCGTACGCGACGTTCGCCGTCATCACGATTCTGGGCATCGCGGTGTACCCGCAGCTCGGCCAGTCGCTATTCCCCGGCTTCAAGGAACGGGACTTCCTCATCCACTGGGTCTCACCACCGGGAACGTCCAGCGCGGAGATGGAACGGTCGACGACCAGGATCAGCCGGGAGCTGCTCGCCATCCCCGGCGTGCAGAGCGCGGGCGCTCACATCGGCCAGGCGCTGCTCGGCGAGGAGGTCGCCGGCGTCAACCTCGGGGAGATCTGGATCAGCCTTTCCCCTCGTGCGGACTACACGGCAAGCCTCGACCGGATCAAGTCGGTCACGAACGGCTATCCGGGCCTGTTCCGCGAGGTCCAGACCTACCTCGACGAGCGGATCTCCGAGGTGCTCACCGGTGGGAAGGAACCGATCGTCGTGCGCACCTACGGCGAGGACCTGAAGACCCTGCGTGCGAAATCCGATCAGATCCTCCGCCTGGTGAGCTCCGTCCCGGGGGTGGTGGACGCGCACCGGGACATCTCATCGGACGTCCCGCAGGCAGAGGTGACCGTCAACCTCGCGAAGGCCGAGCGGTACGGCCTCAAACCCGGCGACGTCCGCAGGGATGCGGCGACCTTGGTGGCGGGGGAGGAGGTCGGCGACATCTTCCGGGCCGGAAAGGCCTACGACACCGTGGTCTGGAGCCCACCGCAGACCAGGCACAGCTTCTCCGACATCGAGAACCTCCCGATCGACCTCCCGTCGGGCGCGCACATCCGGCTGGGCGAGGTCGCCAGCGTGGCGCTGCGGCCGAACCCCAACGCGATCGACCGGCAGGGTGACTCCCGCTACCTCGATGTGGGGGCGGCCGTGGCGGGCCGCGACCTCGGGTCGGTCGTCAGCGACATCAGGGACAAGCTGGCCTCGGTCCGGCTGGACCGCGGGTACCACGTGGAGCTGCTGGGCGAGTACAAGGAGCGGCAGTCGGCGCAGAGCCGCCTGCTGCTGTCGGCGATCATCGCCGGCGTGCTGATCCTGCTCCTGCTGCAGGCGTCGTTCCGCCGGTGGCGGCTCGCGGTGCTCACCTTCCTTACTCTGCCGATGGCGCTTGTCGGCGGCGTGCTGGCGGCCTGGCTGACCGGCGGAATCATCTCCCTTGGCTCGCTGGTCGGGTTCTTCACCGTGTTCGGGATCGCCGCCCGCAACGGGATCCTGCTGATCAACCACTGCCAGCACCTGGAAATCCGCGAGGGGATGGAGTTCGGGCCGGCGCTGGTGCTGCGCGGCGCGCGCGAGCGGCTGTCACCGATCCTGATGACCTCGCTTGCCACCGGGCTGGCCCTGGTTCCGCTCGTGGTGCTCGGCTCGCGGCCGGGGCACGAGATCGAGCACCCACTCGCGGTCGTCATCCTCGGCGGGCTGTTCACCTCCACGCTCCTCAACCTCTTCGTCGTTCCGTCGCTGTACCTGCGGTTCGGCCACAGCCGGCGCAACCCAGCGGCATCGCCCCGCGCCAGCCATGAATCGGAGGCAAGGACATGATGTTCTGCGGGCCACGGGCCAGACCACTGATCACGGGCGGCGCCCTGGGTGGTGCCGGGACGCTGGTCGCGTGCACGCTGCTGATCGGCTGCGGGCAGCCGGGCCCGCACGCCGCCCAGCGGGCCGGGGCCACCGGGCGGGCCCAGGCCGCCCCCACCGCCCAGGCCCAGCACGCGGCCGGCCGGTTCTCCGCGCCGCTGACCGTCGACAACCCCATGTTCCCGCTGGTGGCCGGCACCCAGTTCGTCTACCGGGGCAGGATCGTCGAGGGCGGCGTGTCGAAGCCGCACAGCGTCGTGTTCACCGTCACCGACGTCTCGAAGATGGTCGACCATGTGCGCACGGTCGTGGCATGGGACCGGGACTTCCTCGAAGGCAGGCTGCAGGAGCAGGAACTCGCGTTCTTCGCCCAGGACGACCAGGGCAACGTGTGGAACTTCGGCGAGTACCCCGAGGAGTATGAGAACGGGAAGTTCGCCGGGGCGCCGAGTACCTGGATCAGGGGCACGGCGGGTGCCTACGGCGGCATCCACATGCTGAGCCAGCCCAAGATGGGTGCGCGGTATCAGGAGGGGCTGGTCCCGGCGATCGAGTTCGACGATGTCTCCTGGGTCACCCGCACCGGCCAGGCGACCTGCGTGCGGGCTGGCTGTTACCACCAGGTGCTCGTGGTCGACGAGACGAGCCCCAACGACCCCACGAGCGGCCACCAGATCAAGTACTACTCCCCGCGGGCCGGGCTGGTCCGGGTCGCGGCCCGCGGCGGGGACTCGCAGGAGTTCCTCACGCTGGCCGCCGTCCGCCACCTTGATGGGCCCGCGATGGCGAAGATCCGGGGTGCGGTGCTGGCGATGGACCAGCGCGCCTACCGGGTGAGCAAGGTATACCGGGCGACCAAGCCAGCCGAGAGGCGCACGTGAACGCAGCGGCGTTCAGGCCGCGAGGCCCTGCCGGAACGCGTAGGCCACCAGCTGGGCACGGTCGCGCATCCGCGTCTTGGCGAGCAGGTGGTTGATGTGCGTCTTCACGGTCGCGCCCGATATGCGGAACTTGCTGGCGATCTCGGCGTTGGACAGGCCGGCCGCGATCTCGGTGAGCACCTCGATCTCTCGCTGGGTGAGCCCGTCGGATGCCAGATGCGCCTGGTCACCGGCACCCTTGCTGGTGGCGGGCACGCCAACGCGGGCACCCTGGGCAAAGGCCTCGACCAGCCTGCGCTGCACGGATGGATCCAGCTCAGCGTCTCCCGCGTAGACCGCTGTAAGTGCCCGGAGAATCTCGCTGGCGCCGGCGTTCTTTGTGAGGAAGCCGCGGGCGCCCGCCCGCAGCGCCGCGAAGACCGAATCATCGTCGGAGTACGCGGTGAGCACGACGACGCGGACACGCGGCTCTCCCTGCACGATTCGGCGCGTCGCCTCGATCCCGTCGCAATGGGGCATGTGCAGATCCATCAGGACGATGTCGGGCACGGCGGTCCTTGCCTGGTATACCGCGTCGTTCCCGTCGATCGCCGTGCCGATCACTTCGAGGCCGGGCAGCATGCTGAGCAGCAGGCACAGGCCTTCGCGAACCACCTTCTGGTCGTCCGCCACCAGTACACGAACTGACACGGTGGATCCTGAGCCCGCCGGGGATTCACCGCCCGGCCCGGCCAGACCGAGGGTTCCGGGCGCGTTTCCGGCAGCCGCCTTCACGACATTCACCCCGGGGCGGCCGGACTGGCCGGGAGCCGCAGGACGACCGCGAAACCGCCGTCTGACTGACCTGCGCTCAGCCACCCGCCGTTCAGCGCGGCTCGCTCGGCCATGCTGGTCAGGCCGAAACCGCTCGACGGCAGGCCGGCATCGACGCCATCTCCGCCGCGGTCCACGATCGACACCTCGGCACCACCCGATGCCCAGACGAGCCGCACGGTGACCTGGGCCCCGTGCCCCGCGTGTTTAGCCACGTTCGTGAGGGCCTCCTGCACCACGCGGTACAGCGTGATTCCCGCGTCCGAGCCCAGCGGGCGCGGGACACCCTCAACCTCCAGGATGATGGGGATGCCCAGCGCCCCGGCGGTTTCCGACACCAGCCCCGGCAGGCTGGCCGGGCCGGGCGCTTCACCTTCGCGCAGCATCTGCAGAGCGCGACGCGCCTCGAGCATGCCGATACAGGTCAGTTTGTGGGCGGACGCGATCTGACCCACCAGCCTTGCCCCCGCACCGGCCGTGATGGCCATCAGGCGCGTGGCCTCCAACTGCACGGCCAGTGCGGAGAGGCCGTGGGCCAGGACGTCGTGCAGGTCGCGGGCAAGCCGTGACCTTTCCGCCAGCGCCGCCGCTCGCTGCCGGGCCTCACCCGTAGCCGCCTGCTGTGCGAGTAACGCCTCGGCCTGGCGGCGTGCGTCCAGGCTGATAGCGGCGAAAGCCGAGGTCATGAAAAGCAGGCCGGAGGCGAACAGGACGGCCAGGCTGGTGGTCGCCGGCTTCGTGGAATCGTACGCTTCCGCGGCGGTAATGGCCGCCACCACCGGAATCCCCGCGAAAAGCGCGACCCGGCGCGGCGCCCGCAGTCCCAGGCCCACCAGCGACACGTAGCCGGCCACGAATCCCGGACCGTCAGCCTGCCAGTCAAGCGCTGCGCCGCACAGCCCCACGCCGACCAAGGCCGGTACTACCACCCGCAGGTCGCGGATCCGCCCGGACAGCGCCACGATCGACAATATGGCCGCCGCCACCAGCAGGACCACGGTGCTGGCCCCGGCCGCCCCCGCAGGGAGCCCGGCCGCGAAGATCCAGGCACCGACACCGGTCATGGTGATCACGCCGAGAGGAAACAGCCACGACCGGATGTCGCGGCTCGCCGTTGGCGGCGGGTCGGGGACCGGTGCGCTGGCCCGGCCACTGGCTGAACCACCAGCCCGCCCCAGGCCGGCATCCGTGGCCGCCGCCGCGCCGCGGCGGTGGGATGCCGCAGCGGCAGGCGATTGCCCGCGGCAAAGCTCAGGCCCGGGCAGCACAGCGATCCCCTGAAACCACGGCACTAACCCCAAGCGTGCCGGTTACCACAACTCTCAAGTCCCCATAACAAGCCCACACCGCTGCCCCCGCGGTGCGTACCTTTGATTTGACCCGCAGCTGGTCCGCACCGTCAAGCCAGCACTTCTAGTCTTTTTGACGTAATTTTTGATGTATTCGTTCAGCCGGAGCGCCTTTGATCAATGGGCGCGCAGATCATGGCCGGGTACTAACGCCGCATCCCGGTGAAGGATGCCGACTGCGAGCGCGGGTCGCGCGGCCGCCAGGCTCCGCGTGCGACGGCCGCGAGGAACCGGTCCACCAGCCCGTTGAACACGTCGGGTTCCTCAAGGTTGGCGGTGTGGCCGGTCCGGGGGAGGATGGCCAGGCCCGAGGTGGGGATGGTGCGCTTGAGCATGAGCGCTGGTTCCAGGCATCCCTCGTCCTCGTCGCCGACGATCAGCAGCACCGGCGTGCGCACCCGCGCCAGCTCGTCCCGGAGGTGGTAGAGGGACGGCCGGGCCGCCTGCACGCCGCGCATGGTCAGCGCGGCCCCGGTCGCGGAATGCCCGGCCAGCGCGGCGGCGAACTCCGCCCAGCCGCGCGGGTTCTTGTTCTGGAACTGCACCCGCGCCGGGCCGACCGCGTAGCGGGCGGCCACTCGTTGCGAACCCTCGGTCTCGAACGCGGCGGCGGTGGCCCTGCACTCGGCGCGGAACCCGTCCTGGCGCTCCGGCTGCGCGCCGTACCCGGCGCCGGCCACCACCGCGGAGGCGACCCGGCCAGGGTGGCGCAGGACCAGGTGCAGGGCGGTGAAGCCGCCCATCGACAGGCCGGCCACGTGGGCCCGGGCCACCCCGAGCCCGTCCAGCACGGCGACCGCGTCGGCGACGGCCCGCTCCTGCGAGTACGCGGCACCGTCGGCGGGCACGCCCGACGGCGGGTACCCGCGGGCGGCGTAGGTGAGGCAGCGGTAGCCGCCGGAGAAGAAGCGCACCTGCGGCTCCCAGCTGCGGTGGTCACCGGCGAACTCATGGATGAACAGCAGCGGCTCGCCGGCGCCGGTGTCCTCGGCGTGGAGCGTCACGCCGTCGTCGGTGGTGATCGTCGGCATGCCGCCTCACCGCCCGGTGACCGGCGCCGCGCTCATGATGTGCTGGTACGTCCGCGCGGACGCGGCGGCGGCGTCCCCCGCGCTCAGCGCGTCGATGATCGCGTCGTGCTGGCGGGCCGACTCGGCGTGCGTGCGCGACACCCGCGGGCCGCCGTGCAGTGACGCCCAGAGCAGCCGCATCAGCGACAGCAGCAGGGGGCTGCCCGCGTGCTCGTACACCGCGAAGTGGAACTCCCGGTTCAGGTCCGCGTAGCGGGGGTCGCCGTCGGCGAGGGCCCGCATCCGGTCATTCAGGTCCCTCAGTGCCTCGATGCCGGCGGCGTCGATCTTGCGCGCCGCCAGCGACGCGCCCAGCGACTCCAGGGCGGCCCGGATCTGGAAGTTCTCCTCGACCGGGCCGTCGTCGGGCTCCACCACGGTGAACCCCCGGTGGGCGTCGCCGACGACCAGGCCCTCCGACTCCAGCCTCCGCAGCGCCTCGCGGACCGGCGTCTGGCTGACATGGAACCGCTGGGCCAGGTCCCGCTGCCGCAGCTGCTCGCCCGCGGCCAGGTCGCCGGTGATGATCAGCTGCCGGATGAGGGCGGCGACCATGTCGGTCTT
>Ga0075424_100005813_pt1 | contig 11829 bp, 11 predicted proteins | sample SoiMethybrSBSTD3_FD_75301 | JGI IMG/M metagenome (GOLD analysis project Ga0075424, IMG submission 75301) | Bulk soil microbial communities from a Populus tree surrounding site in Tennessee, USA - Soil MetaG P. TD hybrid SBSTD3 | ecosystem: Environmental > Terrestrial > Soil > Tree plantation... | reverse complement strand
GCGGCACTGGCGGCAGCCGGAGCCGGCGCGCTCATCCGGGCCACGCGCGCGTGCAGCCGGTGCGCCTCGGCGAGGAACCAGACGCCCAGGCCGGCCGCGCAGATCGTGTACAGCCACCCCGCGTAGGGCGCGAGGGCCAGGGTCGAGGCGACCATGACGTACGAGTAGATGAGGATCTTGCGGGCCACCACGGACGCGGGTGCGACGACCGGCAGCATGGGGACGCTGGCGGCGGCGTAGTCGTCGCGGAACTTCATCGCCAGCGCCCAGAAGTGCGGCGGTGTCCAGAAGAAGATGACCGCGAACAGGACGATCGCCGGAAGGCCCACCCGCCCGGTGACGGCTGACCAGCCGACCAGGACGGGGAAGCAGCCCGCCGCGCCGCCGATCACGATGTTGGACGCGGTCCTGCGCTTCAGGCCGATCGTGTAGATGAAGACGTAGAACAGGATCGCCGCGTCGGCCAGGATCGCGGACAGCCAGTTGACGAGCGTGCCGAGCAGCACCGTGGACGCCGCGCCGAGAACGATGCCGAAGATCAGCGCCTCGGTCGGCTTGACCATGGCCATCGGCGCGGGCCGGGCGAGCGGCCTGCGCGCGGTCCGCCGCATCACGGCGTCGATATCGCGGTCGATGTAACAGTTGATCGTGTTGGCGCTTCCGGCCGCGAGAGCCCCGCCGACCAGCGTCACCAGCAGTATCCGGACCGACGGCAGCCCCCGCTCCGCGAGCAGCATCGTCGGGATCGTCGTGACCAGCAGGAGCTCGATGATTCTCGGCTTGGTCAGCGCGAACAGGGCGGAGGCCATGGCCTTCGCGCTGCGGCGCCCCGCCGTGACGGCAGCCTCGGGGAGCGGCCCGCCAGGAGCGGGCAGCGCACTAGTGGTCACTTCCTGCACTATCTAGCCCTCGTTCTTCGGTGGCTCAAGACCGGTGATCGTATCGGTGTCCACGGCCGCGGGCATCGTCGGCCGGCCTGGCGCGGCGGTCTCGGGTGCCGCGGTGGCCGTGATCGACCGCATCTGCATGTTGTACCGGTGACCGGGCACCAGGTGCGGCTTGGTGTAAAGCACGTACAGGGCACTGGCCACGGCGATGAACAAGAGCATGGGAAACGCAAAGCTAAGGATGGCCGCGCCGTAGGTCCAGTCACCCGTTGGCGTCAGGGTTCCACTCACTCCAGCCTCCTGCTGCGCATCAACTTCATCTCAGGCCGGGCCGGGACGGCCAGGCCGGCTTGGCTGGCTTGAGCAAGCGGTCCAGGCCGCTTGCCAGGGCTTGCTCCTCCTCATCATTCAGCCACCTGATGAGGAGCGCCACACCAGCGGTGACGTACGCGGGGAGCACGAGCACCCACAGCACCGCCCCGCCCGCCTGCTGGTCATAGACCACGCTTAGCACGCGGTGCCCGGGCCCGGCATAGCCGGGGTAGGCCAGGCCGTAACCGAACACGAGCACCATGCCGAGCACCGTGCTCACGATGACCGTGCCGGCCAGCAAAGCCACCCGGCGCAGCGGCGCCAGCGCCGGGCTCAGCGGCCGGGAGCCGATGAGCTGCAGCCAGAACGCCATTCCCAGTCCAAGGTAGGCCACGACCTCGGCGGCGTAGGCGGCGGGATACCGCAATGCGCCGTCATACAGCGCCGGCAGGTGCCAGCCGCACCACGCCACGTTGAACGCGATGACCGTGAGCACCGACATCCGGGCCAGGCGGGCGGCCCGCCCCGGATCCGGCTCGCGCCCCGGATCCGGCTCACGCCCCGGGCCGGCGCCACGCTCCGGGTCGGCGCCACGCCCTATACCGGCGCCACGCCCTATAGCGGGGTCACGCCCCGGCCCGTGCGCGCGCGGCCACCGGAACGGAAGACCGCGGCGCAGCACGAGCCAGGGCGCCCCGAGCACAAGGAACGCCGGAGCCAGGTTCGCCAGCAGGACATCCTGCACCGACCTGACCCAGATGTAATGCGCCGACCAGTAAGCGAGCGGGGAAAGGAGGGCGAGGACCACCACGAACAGCCCGCCGTAGAAGGCCGCCACCTCCCGGCCCAGGCCGCGTGGCATGTCCCCGCCCCGCCGCGCATCGGCGGCCATGCCGCGCAGCCCGCACAGATGCACGGCGCACACGGCGGCGACCACGGCCAGGACCGCGGCGTTGGCCGACCAATGCGAGACAACCATGTTCATGACGGTTGCGGCCGGCCGGCTGGGGATGTCACCCGGACGGGCCCGCTCCTTTCCTCAGGGCATCACGTAGAACAGGACCCAGAACAGGACGGTGACCACCGCCAGGAAGTTCCACACGGTGGCGAAGCCGGACAGGGACGACTGGAAGCGCTGGACCATGAACGCTTCCTTATAGGTGGGCGGCTGCTCCACGAAGGAGATCGCCGGGATGAAGCGCGACCGGGCCAGCAGGGTCTCCAGCCAGATCATGGCCGCCAGGAGCACCACGATGAGCACCGGGTAGAACCCGGTGAACACGCTGGAAAAGCCGGAACTTCCCGGCCAGAACGGCAGGAAGAGCAGTTCCAGGATCTGCAGGACGATCGCCGCCACCCCGAGCAGCAGGGCGGTCAGCGCGCCGATCTGCCACAGCCGCTTCTTGCCCGCCTTGGCCTGCTGCAATGCCGCGTAGTGAATCCCGGCGCTGAGCAGGACCGCGATCATGATCACGGTGCCGTAGACCATCGACGGCGCGTGGTAACCCGAGCCCATCCACCGCCCGGAGGAGTTGATAGAGCGCAGGTAGAAGTAGGCGAACACGAACGAGCCGAACAGGAAGCACAGCCCGCCCACGGCGAGCCGGGATCCCGTCCACGCGGCGTTGAGCGCGGCCTCGTGGTAGAAGCCCTCCTCCTCGCTCTCGCGGCTCAGCCCGGAAGTGGACCGCGGGGTGGTTGCCTCGGACATCGCTAAGCCTCCAGTCCTGCGCCCGAGCTCGCGTACGCGGCGCTGACGACGCCGACCGGCGGATTCAGGTCAGCCACCGGCGGCGCGTTGGGGTCGCCGTACTCGTAGGGACCGGACAGAATCACCGGGATGTGCTCGAAGTTCTCCGGTGGAGGCGGCGAGGACACCTGCCATTCCAGGCCACGGGACTGCCACGGGTTGCCGACTTCCTTCTCCCGCCAGACCAGCGTGGACATGACGAAGTTGAACAGGAAGATCAGCAACGAGCCGCCCAGGCAGAACGCGGAGATCGAGACCCAGACGTTGAGCCCCTGCAGGTTCTGCGCGTACTCGAACACCCGCCGTGGCATGCCCAGCATGCCGAGGGCGAACAACGGCAGGAACGTCGAGTTGAAGAAGATGAACATCGTCCAGAAGTGGATCTTGCCGAGCCGCTCGTTCAGCTTGATCCCCATCATCTTGGGCAGCCAGTAGTAGATGCCGGCCATGAAGGCGAAGATCAGCCCGCCCATGATCGTGTAGTGGAAGTGGGCCATCACGAAGAAGCTGCCGTGCTCGGTGGTGTCCGCCGGGACGTCGGACAGGAATACCCCGGAGACGCCGCCGATCAGGAAGTTGAAGTACATCGCCAGGCAGAACAGCATCGGGACGGTGAACCTGATCTTCGCTTTCCAGAACGTGCCGAGCGCCACCAGGTAGATGAACCCGGTGGGAATCGAGATCAGCTCCGTCGTCAACATGAACAGCGGCCGCATGTCCGGGTTGATCCCGCTGTCGAACAGGTGGTGCTGCCAGACGAAGAAGCTCAGCAGCGCCACGCCGATCATGCCCGCCGCCGCCGTCCGGTAGCCGAACAGCGGCTTGCGGCACATCACCGGGATGATCTCGGACACCACCCCAAACCCCGGCAGCGCCAGGATGTAGACCTCCGGGTGCCCGAAGAACCAGAACACGTTCTGGTACAGGTAGCTGCTCCCGCCGAGCTGGTTGGCGAAGAACGCGGTCTGGAAGGTCCGGTCGGTGATCATCATGTACATCCCGGCGACCAGCACCGGCACGGCCAGCACCTGGAGGAAGGAGACGGTGAACATGGACCACACGAACATCGGCAGCCGGCTCCACCGCATGCCCGGCGCCCGGTAGTTGATGTAGGTCACGATGATGTTGAAGCCGGCCAGGATCATCGAGATGCCCATGAGGCCGAACGCGACCGCGTAGGTGTCCATGCCGGGCCCGGCCTGCGTGGACAGCGGGGCGTAGCCGGTCCAGCCGGTCGGGAAGCCGCCGAGCAGGACTCCGGAGAGCAGGATGATGTAGGCGGCCGGGGTAAGCCAGAACCCGATCGCCTCGATCCGCGGGAAGGCCATCCGCTTCGACCCGATCATGAGCGGCGCGAAGTACTGGCCGAACGGCCCGAGCACGACCGACGACATCATCATCATCATCATGGTGCCGTGCTCGCCCACCACCATCAGGTACGCGCTCGAGCTCAGCAGGTGGTAGGACGGCGACAGCAGCTCGCTCCTGATCGCCATGGCGAACAGGCCGCCGGTCAGGAAGTACGTGATCATGCCGAACAGGTACTGGATGCCGACGACCTTGTGGTCGAGGGTGTACCTGAAGTACTTCGCCAGGCCGCCGGCCGGCTCATGCTGGACGTCGCGCAGCGGCTTGCCGAGCATGAGCCGGCCGAGGTCGTTGAACACGCCGAGCCCGGCCAGCCAGCCGATCGTGCCGAGCACGTAGCCCAGGATGATCGGGACGTCGTTGGTGTCGGACAGGGCGTTCTGCGCGTAGTCGTAGGACAGCGCGTTGCCGAGCCAGTGGCCGAGGAAGTAGCCGATTACCGCGCCGATCAGGCCGGTGTGGATCGCCGGCCTCATCCACCAGGGGCGGGAGCTTTCCGGGCCACCCGCCACGGGCTGCATCCGGCCCGCGCCTGGCTGAATCTCGATGGCCATCCGGTCACCTCTTCTTCGGGCTGAGTGATGCGGCGGTCATGGCGTCACCGGGTCCTGCGGCGGGTAGTAGTAACCGGCCCCTCCGGTGATCCCGTCGATCTTGACGATGGAGGCCCCGAGCTGCGGAATCACCGTCGGGTCGTAGGTCAGGCGATAAGGCGGCAGCATGCCCAGCAGGCCCTTGCTCCGCTGCACGGCCTCCCAGTGGGTGGCCCAGCTCTGGAAGGCGGCCGCGGAGACGACGTGGCCGTAGTTGAACATGGCACCGTGCCACAGGCCGCACAGCTCGTTGCAGCGCACCGTGAAGGTGCCCGGCTCCTTGGTGGTGGTGTAGGCGACGTTGTCCACGCCGGGGTTCGCGTCGGCCTTGACGCCGAGCTGGTAGGCCCAGAAGCTGTGGATGACGTCCAGCGAAGTGACGTGGAACTCCACGGTCGTGTTGTTCGGCAGTACCAGCTCACTGGTCTCCATCCCGCCGAACTGCGGCCAGCGATAGGTGAAGGCCCACTGCTGCCCGATCACCTGCACCTCGAGCCGGTGCGAGGTGTTGGGCTGCCAGATCGGCGCCGGCCCCTCGCCGGCGCCCGCGCCCGCCGGGACGATCAGCTCGACCGTGCCGAAGACGAACAGGCCGAGCACGATGACCGCGGTGGCCGCGATCCAGGTGGCCTGGATCTTGGTGTTGCCGTGGATCGGCGGGCCATCTCCGTCATCACCGGCCCGGTGACGCCAGTTCACCAGCGCATACCCCGCGTAGACCCAGACGAACAGCAGGACCGGCGCGGCCACCACCGCCATGACCGCGATGTCGAACTGCTGGTGCTCGGCGGACGAGGACATGGTGCCGGGCGGCAGGTGCGGTTTCCACACGAACCAGATGAGCAGGTCGGCGACCACCGCCAAGGGCAGCCAGATCAAGAAGATCCACAGGCCGTGGTTTCTGTCGGCGGGCGCTCGGGCCGCAGGAGCCTCGGGAGTGGCCATCAGGCTCTTACCTCCATGTTGCCGGTCATGTAACCGATGGTCTGCATCGGGCCGCCGTTGCCGTCGATGAAGCCGCCACCGCACGGGACGTAGCACTGCCACCGGTAGACGCCGGCGTGGTCAGGCACCCGGAAGCTGAACGACTCCACCGCGTGCGGGCCGGAGGTGCAGGGCGACACGCCGCACAGGTTGTTCGCCGAGTCGTAGGCGTTCGGCGAGGCGACCGGGACAAACAGGTGCAGGGCCGGGATCGCGAACGTGTGCCCGACCGTGCAGCCCGCCCAGCCGTTGATCACCGAGACCCGCCGGGTCGGCGTGGCCACCCCCTTGTTGTTGACGATGCTCAGGTTCACGGTGCCGCCGATCGTGCCCTGGACCAGGCTCCAGAAGTTGTTCCGGGGCGGCGTACAGCCGTCGTAGCCGAGGATGGTCACGTGCACCGTCGTCGCCTTGGGCACGGAGAACAGCGTCGTGTGGACCCATTGCTTGGTGTTCGGGTCCTGGACGAAGTAGCTCACCCAGTCCGGCTTGCTCGACGAGTCGTTCTGCGGGTCCTCCTGCAGCATGAGGTTGACCACTCCGCCGGAAGCGTTGTAAGTGACCGTGGGCGGGCTGGCCAGCAGGTAATGGACGACGATGAATGCCGCACCGACGGCCACTGCCACGAACGCGACCAGCAGGACCGTGATGCGGACCGGCAGAGACACCAGTCACCACCTCGCTTCTACGCGGCGCACCGGCGCACGCGTCCGGGCCGGTCGCGCTTACCCCCGGGAGCGAGGCCGGATGCCTGTTACGAGCCTGATCTTCCGAGCATCCGTGGCCGCCGGCAACACCACGGCGACTCAATGACGAAATTGTCATGATCATGGCATCCTGGCAGCTAGCGGCACCCGGCTACCCTCTTGTCGTAATTACGGAATGTTTAGTGGCCAGTTACCCACGTGTTACCAAGACCGGCCGCAAGGCCCCTTCCGGCCGCTTTCTGGCGCCCCGGAGCGGGGGGTTCTGGGATCATCAGGGTGGCAAAGCTGCAAAGGTTTGCGCAAAGCTGTGTGATCAACACGCCGACGGGTTGACCGAACGCCAGCAAGCGATGGATCCTCAGGGAAGGAGCCCAACCCGCGCCCCCGTCACCGGCCGCACCGGCCGCCAGCACCCACGGGACGCGGCAAGGCGAAATGACGAAACTCGCATGAACACGACGGAGCAGGCTCCAGGCCAGGCCGGGCCGCGCATCCTGCTCGTGGAGGACGAGCCCAGGATCCGCGACTTCATCACGCGTGCGCTGGTCACGGCCGGCTATGGGGTAGCTGCGGCCGGCAACGGCACCGAGGGGCTGCGGCTGGCCCTGGCCGGCGACTACGACCTGGTCATCCTGGACCTGATCATGCCGGACATCGACGGCCGCCTCGTCCTGGCCCAGGTGCTACGGGTGCGCCGGGAGCAGGCGGTCCTAGTGCTGTCCTGTCTCGCCGACGTGACCACCAAGGTCGACTGCCTGGAACTGGGCGCCCAGGACTACCTCACCAAGCCCTTCTCCCTGGCCGAGCTGCTGGCCAGGGTCAGAGTCAGGCTCCGCGAGGAGGTGCACTCCGGTGGCGAGATGCTTAAGGCAGGCGACCTGATCCTGCACGTGGGCCGGCTGGAGGCCAACATCGGCCACGGGCCGGTCGCGCTGACCCGGCTGGAATTCCTGCTGCTGCGCGAGCTGATGGAGCACGCCGGCCAGTCGGTGGGCAAGGGCCAGCTGCTCGCCTCGGTCTGGGGCTACGACTTCGACCCGGGCTCGAACGTGGTGGACGTGTGCGTCCGACGGCTGCGGTCCAAGCTGGGCTTCGAACTGATCGAGACGGTGCGCGGTGAGGGTTATCGGCTTGCGTCCTGAGGGCCCCCCTCCCGGGCATGCCGCCCACGGATGGCTGCCGCCGTGGCCGCGGCACATGCACTGGCCGCACCGCCCTCCCGGGCTGCGCTGGCCGCTGCACCGGCCGCGGTTCCACGGCCCGGTCGCCTGGGTGGACATGGCGTGGGCGGCCTTCTCGGTGGCGAACCTCGGGGCGATCGTGATCTTCTCGCGCTGGGAAACGGTCCCGTTCCACTTCATCTGGATCACCCTGACGCTGCTCTACGGGTTCCGGGTCTGGTCCACCCGGCCGACCGCCTGGGTGCTCGCGGTGGTCATGATCACCACCGGTGCCGCCATCGGGTGGGACGTCTACCGGGGCGCCCAGTCGGTGGACGAGCTGAACGAGGTCCCGCTGATGGCGGCGATGTTCTGGATGATGGTCTGGCATGCGCAGCGCAGGCTGGCCGCAGACAATGAGCGCGGCCTGGTCAGCGAGGAGAACGCCCGGCTCCTCACCACCCAGCGGCGGTTCCTCCAGGACGCGTCGCACCAGCTGCGGACGCCGATCACCATCGCGCTCGGCCACGCGGAACTGCTCGCCAGCGACCTGGCCGGGCGCGCGGAGGCGCGGGACATCGAGGTGGTCGTGGGCGAGCTGACCAGGCTCCGGCGCCTCGGCGAACGGCTGCTGATGATCGCCGCATCCGAGGACCCGGACTTCCTGCGCCCCGAGCCGGTCGCGCTGGACGCGTTCACGATGGAGGCTTTCCGCAAGTGGATGCCCACCGCCCGGCGCCGCTGGACGCTGGGACACCTGGACCCGGTGCTTGTCACCGCCGACCGGGAGCGGCTGGGCCTGGCGGTGGACGCGCTGCTGGAGAACGCGGTACGGCACACTACCGAGGGCGAGGAGATCCGGCTTGAGGTGGTGCGCGACCACGACGGCGAGACCGCTCGTATGATCGTCGCGGACGGCGGTGAGGGGATCCTCCCCGCGGAGCTGGACCGGATCTTCGACCGGTTCCGGTCCGGTACCCAGCTCAGCGGCACCCGGGGCACGGGCCTCGGCCTCGCCCTGGTGCGGGCGGTCGCCCGCGCGCACGGCGGCGAGGTGCGGGTGCGCAGCGCGCCGGGCGAGGGCAGCGAGTTCGCGCTGGTTCTCCCGGTGGGCCCGGCGGCGGTTCCCGGGCCCGGGGTTGCGGCGCCGGGCGCGGAACTGCTCGGCACGCCGGGCGCCGGGCGGGCGGCGCCGTCCGACGTGCTCGGCGCGGGCAGCCGCCCGGCCTACGCGTCCGGCGACCCCGGCCCGCCGGGTGGGGGACGGACGACCGTGGAGGGGTTGTGACACCGGTGCCAGGCTGGCGCGGGAGGGTCCGCGCGCTGCGCAGCACCCGCCTGGCGGTGGCTGCCTCGGCCGTCGCCGCCGCGGCCGTGGCGCTCATCGTGGTCGGGGCGACCGTCGGCTCCGGGTCGCCGGCGCCGCAGAACCTGGGCCGGGCGAAGAGCTTCACCCTCGGCGTGCTCGGCCATCCGGGGCGGCAGTTGTCACTGCAGTCGATGGCGGGCCACCCGGTCATCGTGAACTTCTTCGCGTCCTGGTGCGAGCCGTGCCAGAAGGAGACGCCGCTGATCGCCCGGTTCTACCGGGCCAGGCAGGGCCGCGTCGCGATCATCGGCGTAGACGTCAACGACTCGGCGGGCAAGGCCATGGCCTTCGTCCGGAAGAGCGGCGTGACCTACCCGGTAGCCGTGGACCCCATGCCGATGAAGGCCGCGATCGCCTACAACCTGCCCGGGCTGCCCGCCACGTTCTTCCTGAACGCGCGGCACCTCATCGTGAAACGCGTCTACGGGCCGGTCACCCAGGCCGAGCTGGACAGCGGCACCCGGCTGATGACCGCGCGGAGCTGAGGAGGCCCATGCAGACCCCGGCACGCGCGGACCCGCCGTACGTCCCGATCCGGCACACCGCCTGGCCGACGCGCAAGACACCCCGCTGGCTGCTGGCGGCGGGGCTGCTGGTGCTGGCAGCAGGCGTGCTGGTGGGCATCGCGGTGCACCCGTCGCGGTCGCAGCGCGCGGCCGACCTGAACGGGTTCCTGGCCGACATGAAGACCGACATCCAGTCCTGCGCGGGCGGCGTACGGGACTCGCTCACGGCCATGCGCGCGATCGAGGCCGGAACAAGCCACGACGCCGGCACCGCGATCGGCATCGCCACCTACGGGTCGCAGAACTGCTCCCCCGCGAACAACATGCAACTGGAGGACCTCGTCGGGTACCAGGTGCACGAGTCGCTGTCCTCGTTCCGTCTGGACCGGGTCGTCTACGGCCTCGTCGACTGGGCCACCCCGGACGCGCGGCGGGTGCAGGCCGACGTCGCGGCCGTGCTGCGCGGGCGGGGCGCGGCGCGCACCGCCGCCACCGCCAAGCTCCAGCGTGACCTGCGAATCCTGGACGCCCAGCGGGCCTACCTGGACAAGATCATGATGACCGCGATCACCGCAACCGGCGCCGGCGGCCGGCCTCCACCACTACCGGGGTGATCTCAAGGCGTCATGCCTAGCCCCGGTCAGCCAAGTCTTATGTCCTCGAGGGCGAGGGTGAACGCCGTCTCCCAGCCCGCCGCGGAACGGGCGGCGCCCGGCGAGGGCGGCTTCACCCGGTCCAGCGCGGCCAGGGCGCAGCGGACCATCTCGGCCGGCCGCGAGGAGGCCACGTCGGCATCGCCCAGCTCCAGCTCGTGCTGCAGGTTGTCGCGCCCATGACCCTGCACCACGTCGAGCAGGAGCAGGGGCCGGCCGACCGTGCGCGCCTCCGCGCAGGTGTCACCCGAACTGGTGATGACCAGGTCCGCCGCGGCCATCAGCGCGGGGATCTCCTCGGTGTAGCCGAACACGTGCAGCCGGGGCCGGTGCCGGGCGGCCGCGCGCAGCCGGTTCTCCAGCTTGGCGTTGCGCCCGGCGACCGCCAGGACCTGCACCCCGGCGTCGGCGAGGGCCGCCGCCGCCTGCGCGATCGGCCCCAGGCCCCACGCCCCGGACATGAGCAGCACGGCGCGGTCCTCCACGGGCAGGCCAAGATCTGCCCGGGCCCGTTCCTGGGTCGGCGGGTCGTAGAAGCCGGGCCGTACCGGTGGCTGGACCACCCGGATCCGGGCCCTGGGCTGGTACCTGCGGACCGCGGCCTCCGCCACGGCCGAGGTGACCAGGTACATGTCCACGTTCGGCTGCACCCAGAGCCGGTGCGGCGTGACGTCGCTGCACAGCACGACGTGGCTCATCCCCGGGTACCGGTCGGCGAGCACGCTCACCGCGGACGCGGCCGTGGCGAACACCGAGATGGCCAGGTTGGCGGGGTGCTCATCGAGGTAGTCGCGCAGCTTCGGCACCAGTTGCCGGCGCGCCCCGGCGTCGGCGAGCAGCGCCAGCCGGCTCCCCGGGCGCAGCGCGGCGAAGTGAAACGCATCGAACACCCCCGGAGTCGCCAGCATGGCGCGGAACACCGCCTCCCCCGCCGACCCGCCGCGCGGGCCGAGGAGCTGCATGGCGTCGAGTGTGTCGGTCACCCAGCCCCGGTCGGCCAGGGACATCGCGCACGCCCGCGCGTGCATCTCGTGGCCGGCGCCGAGCGACCCGGACAGCAGCAGCGCGCGCTTCATTTACCTTGCCTCCCTCGCGGGACGTCGTGCCGGAGGCGCGCAGGACAGCTGCGTGCTGGCTTCGGGAGGCATGGGGTCCGGGGGCTTGCCCCCAGGACCAGCAGGGTCTCGGCGCCGGGAAGCCGCAGCGCGGAGCGATGCGGCGTTCGGCCCGGCGGCTGCGGCGTGACGCTGCCTGTTGCTGACAGAGGGTGCCTCATCGCGTATCCGCCCCGCCCGGGACGGGTTCCCCGGCCCAGCCGAGCCAGTCCAGGTAGCGCCGCACCCCGGCCGCGAACGGGGTTGCCGGCGACCAGTCGAGCAGCTCCTTGGCGGCCCGGTTGGACACGCTGACCCCCTGGTAATCGGCATCGCGGGCCGGAGCGTAATGAACCGGAACGCGCCCGATGAGCTCTTGAACGGTGTCGGCTATCTCGCGGACGGACACCGGTGTCCCTCCTTCCAGCGCCAGGACCTGACCCGCC
>Ga0075424_100005809_pt1 | contig 11833 bp, 12 predicted proteins | sample SoiMethybrSBSTD3_FD_75301 | JGI IMG/M metagenome (GOLD analysis project Ga0075424, IMG submission 75301) | Bulk soil microbial communities from a Populus tree surrounding site in Tennessee, USA - Soil MetaG P. TD hybrid SBSTD3 | ecosystem: Environmental > Terrestrial > Soil > Tree plantation... | reverse complement strand
GATCTCACAGCGGCGCGACCGCTGGGCGAAGCTTCACGCCGAGCGCGAGGAGAATCTCACGCGCGAGCTGAAAAAGAAGTGGGACGAGAAGCCGATCTCGACGACGCGCCTCTACACCGAGATCGCCGAGGCGGTGAAGAACGAGGACTGGGTGCTCACCAACGGCACGTCGCAGGGGAAAGAAAACCTCTACATGCCGGGCGCGAAGTTCAACCAGATCCTCGGCAAATACAAGGGCGGTGGCCTCGGCTACGGGCTCCCGGCTTCGCTCGGCGCGGCGCTCGCGCACAAAGGCTCGGGGAAGTTCTGCGTCGACATCCAGCCCGACGGCGATCTGCTGTTCACCATCAGCTCGCTCTGGACGGCGGCGCACTACGAGATCCCTCTCTTGATCGTCGTCAACAGCAACCGGTCGTACTACAACGACGAGGAGCACCAGGAGCGCATGGCCGTGCTGCGCAAGCGTCCGGTGGAGAACAAGACCGTCGGCATCCGCATCGAAGACCCGGCGGTCGATTTCGCCGCGAACGCGAAATCCTACGGCGTGTGGTCGACGGGTCCGGTGACCGAGCCGAAGGATTTAGCCAAGGCGCTCCGCGATGCGGTCAAGGTTGTTAAGAGCGGCAAGCCGGCGCTGGTCGACGTCGTCGTCCAGATGCGGTGAGGCCGCCCTATCCAGTCGACCGCGGCTTTGCTCGAGGGCCGACTAATTGTGTTCTTCCGGACCGCATAGTACGCTTTTTTCGAAAATAGCGAGGAACGGAAGCGAGTCCATGGCGATCCCCGAGACGATGAAAGCGGCGGTGCTCCATGGCGCCGACGATATGCGCGTCGAGCGGCGCCCGGTGCCGCAGCCCGGCCCCGGCGAAGTTCTCCTGAAAGTGGAGGTCGCATCGATCTGCGGCACCGACATCAAGGTCTTGCACCGCACGCTCCAGGGACAGCCAGCCGGAGAGTTCATCATGGGCCACGAGTACGCCGGCACCGTCGCCGCGCTGGGTCCGGGTGTCGATGAGTTTCGCATCGGCGACCGCGTCGCGGTCGAGGTGCATAAGGGGTGCGAGCGCTGCGAGAACTGCATCAAGGGCTGGTACACCTCGTGTCTGAACTACGGCAATCTGGAAAAAGGGCACAGGGCGAAGGGCCTTACCTGCGACGGCGGCTTCGCCGAATATGCCGTCAACCATATCAATACGCTCTACCGCCTGCCCGACAACCTCACGTTCGAACAGGCCTGCATGGTGACTACCGCCGCCTCGCCGCTGTGGGCGATCGATCTCATGGGCGGCTACATCGCCGGCGAAACGGTGCTGGTGCTCGGGCCGGGGCCGATCGGCCTTATCGCGGTACAGCTTTGCAAGGCGCTCGGCGCCGAGCGTGTCCTCTTGAGCGGCACGCGCGATTCGCGCCTGGAGATCGGCCGGCGTCTCGGCGCGGATTTTACGATCAATGTGCGCCAAGAGAACTTGGCCGAGCGTGTCCGCGAGATCACCAACGGGAAGGGCGCGGACTCGGTCCTCGAATGCGCGGGTGGCCCCACCTCGATGCAGGAGGCGCTCGAAAACGTCCGGCGCGGCGGCCGCATCGGCGTGGTGGCGTGGTACGCGGGACCGGTGCAGATGGATATGAACCTCGCGGTCCGAAGCAACGTCCGTATCTACGCCGCGCGCGGCGAGGGCGGGATGAACTCCGGCCGCTCACTGGCGCTCATGAGCGCGGGAAAGATCGTGGCAGACCCGATCATCACGCATCACTTCGACCTGGACCGGATTCACGAGGCGTTCCGGACCTACGTCGAGCGGATCGATAACGCGTTGAAGGTCGCCATCCATATTTAGCGCGTCGCTTAGAGAGGAAAGGCATGAGCCCACAGCGTTTGCTGGCGCGCCTCGCGACCGCAGTCATCGTCACCCTCCTGGCCGGCGTCGCCGGCGCTCAGGGCCCGGGACGGAAACTCGTCATCGGGATGCCGGTGACGCCGCCGAATCTGCCTCATGTCGGCGTCTATATCGCGAAAGAGCTCGGATACTTCGACGAGGAAGGGATCAACGTCGAGTTGACCGGATTTGAATCGGGGCTCCAGTCGCTGCGCGGAGGCATCACCGGAGGACTCGATATCGTCGGAGCCAGCAGCGAGCCGGTGATCACGGCGATCAGCCGCGGGGCGAAGATCCGCAGCATATTCAGTTACGCTCACAGACTGACGGTGGTCCTGGCGGCTCAGGAAAACATCCGCAGAACCGCCGATCTGCGCGGGAAGAACCTAGGCATCCAGGATGTCGGAGCGTTTCGCGAGGTGATGACCCGAGCCGTTCTCCAGAGCGCCGGACTCACGCCGCAAGACGTGAACTACATCTCGGTGTCGAGCGCCGGCTACATCGCCGCGCTTCTCAGCGACAAGATCGACACGGCCGTCCTGCACATCGACCAGGCTTACATGGCGCGGACCAAGAAGGCGTCTCTGCATCCCCTGGTTCCGCTTTGGGAAGTCATGCCGAGCTATTGGTACGGGACCTTCAGCGCCAACGAAGAGGCGCTGCGCAAGGAGCCGGATGTTTTTGCCCACGCCGTTGCGGCGATTATCAAGGCCCACCGCTTCATGTACCGCAACAAAGAGCGTACGCTCGAACTGGCGAGCAAGCACACCGGCTATCCGAGGGATGTGCTGGGCCCGGCGTACGACGCGCTGGCCGCAGCGAAGGTCTGGCCGGTGAATGACGGGATGCCTGCGGAGATGGTAAATACGACCGTCAACAAGCTCGTGGAAATCGGCATGCTGAAGGAGAGCGAGAGGCCGAAGGTCGATCAGATCGTCGAGCGCGGGCCGGCGAACGCCGCCCTGACCAGGCTGGGCCGCTGGACGGACAATCCCGGTTGGAAATAGTTAAAGACATCCTTTGCGGAATAGACCGATCGGGCAAGCTCACGCCGAGCGCGAAGAGCCGAAGGATTTAGGCAAGGCGCTGCGCGGTGAAGGTGGTGAAAAGCGAAAAGCCGGCGCTGGTCGATGTCGTCGTGCAAAATGCGCCGACGCCGCGATTATCGGGCGCCGGCTAGAGCCGGCTCGGATCGGCGAATTTTTTCTCAAGGCCTGCGAGCGCCCGCGCGCAGGCTTCCTCGCTCTCGACGCGTACGAAGCTGCGTGCAAGGGCTTCGGACGTCTCGACATACCGTACGCGTGACTTATCCAGAGCGGCGAGCAGCGCGTCTCCAGGCTGCGCGAGCGCCGCGTCGAGTTGCAAGAGAAAGCTCGGATTATAAATCGCGAACAGCGGCTCGATCCCCTGGGCGTGGCGGGGGACGACGGCGTCGACCGAGGGATCGTCGTGGCCGAGCAGCCATTCCACCATATCCGTCGACAGGAAAGGCATGTCGCCCGTCGCGACGAAGACCCCGCCGCGAAGCCGCCTGAGAACCGTGGCGATGGAGCCGGCGACGCTGGCTCCGGCGTGATCGTCGGCTAAGACCGAAGCACCGGCGCCATGGCCGTTGCCTGACTTCCCAATCAGCGCGAAGTTACCGAAAGGAAATCGGGCGAGCGTCCATGCGAGATGCTCGATCAGCCGCTCGCTCGCGGTGGCGGCGCCCTCGGCGCACGGCGCGGAGCCGGCGACAATCACGGCGGTCATTCTTTTTGCTGCGTTTATCATCGATATATGTATAGAACCCGGCGGGCCTTGAAATTCATACTGAGTTGCCTTCGATCGTCCTGACGCGCTATTTTTGACCGTCTTGAGCGTCTCGTCAACAGGGTCGAGAAAAAAAATACCGGGCGGCGTCAGAACGCCCGCATCGCTGTCGCTCGCGGACTTCAACGCCGCGGCGCTCTGGGCGGGTCTCACGACCTTCATCTGGTTCGCGTCGGGCATGGTGCCGCTCCAGATCGCGGTCTCGCGCCAGCTGAGTCTCGGCGCGGCCGAGTCTTCGAGCTGGATCTTCATCGTCTGGGCGAGCGCCGCCGCCTCGTCGCTCGCGCTCTCGCTCGCCTATCGACAGCCGATCCCGATCACCTGGACGATTCCCGGCCTGGTCTACATGGGCACGCTCGCGGGCCAGTACAGCTTCGCGGAGCTGGTCGGCGCCAATTTGATGGCGGGCGCGATGATCGTCGCGCTCGGCCTTGCCGGCATCGGCGGGCGCATCATGGAGTGGCTGCCGCTGCCGATTGTCATGGGCATGTTCGCCGGCAGCATTCTCGAATACGTCGTGCGCATGATCAAGGCGACGGTGGAGGATGTAGTCGTCGGCGGCGCGACGGTGGCCGGCTATCTGCTCGGCCGGATCATCGCCCGCCCGCGCGTTCCTGCCATGGGCCTCGCGCTCCTCGGCGGCGCCGCGGCGATTATTGTTACCCGCGACTTCGCGGCGCGGCCGATCGCGTGGGAGCTGCCGGCGCTCGTCGTGCCGCGGATTGAATTCTCGCTGTCGGCGTTTATAGCGGTCAGCCTGCCGATGGTGGTGCTGTCGATGGTCCTCGGGAACGTCCAGGGGCTCGGCTTCCTCCGCGCGCAGGGCTACCGCGTGCCCGTGAAGCCGGTGACGGTGCTCGTCGGCTTGGGCTCGATCGTTAACGCGCTGCTCGGCGGCTGTCCGGCGATCGTTGGGCGCACCGCCGTTGCGATCGTCGCCGCGCCCGACGCGGGCCCGGCGGCCAGCCGCTATACCGCGAGTGTGACGGCGGCTATACTGACGTTCATCCTCGCGCTGGCGGCGAGCGCGGTGAGCTCTTTACTTTCGATCGTGCCGCGGCAGTATGTGATCGCGCTGGCCGGACTGGCGATTCTCTCGTCGCTGCAGGAAGCGTTCGAAAAAGCCTTTGGCGGGCGGTTGAGATTCGGCGCGCTCGTCGCGTTCGCCGTCGCGGTGACGCCGTTCAGCTTCGCGGGCATCAGTTCGGCCTTCTGGGCGGTGCTCGCCGGATTCGCGGTTTCCGCGCTCGCCGAGCGCGATCAGATGCGCGCCTACTGGCGCGGAGAAAACGATGCGCAGCACGAAAGGAGTCACGACGATGCGAAGGCATAAGATGATGATGTTGTTGCTGGCGGTGCTGCTGTCTCCGCTCGCGGCCGAGGCGCAAACGCGCGTCCGGGTGGCGGTCTCCACCGCGACGCCGCACAATACCCCTTTCTGGGTCGCCAAGGACAAGAAGATCTTCGATAAATACGGTCTCGACGTGCAGATGATCTTCGTCGCCGGCGGCGCGCTGGTCGCGCAGATGCTGGCGGCGGGGGAGATCCAGGTCGCGGCCAACGCCCCCGCCGCGCTGGTGAGCCTGGTCGCCAGCGGCGAGAAGATAGTATCGTTCCTCGGCGTCAGCAACACGTCGCCGTTCACGCTGATGGCTCAGCCGAATATCAAGAGCGCCGCCGAGCTCAAGGGCAAGCGACTCGGTACCGCGCGCTTCGGCGGCTCTTCGCACATATCGGCGCTGATTGCGCTCGATCACCTGGGCCTCAACGTCAAACGCGACGGCATCGTGCTGCTGCAGACCGGCCTCGACCCCGAGCGCATGGCGGCGCTCGAAGCCAAGGGACTCGACGCCGCGATGCTGCAGCGGCTCCCGACCAAGATGATGCTCTCGAGGGGCTACACGGCGCTGCTCGATCTCAATAAGGCGAAGATCCCGTATCAGAATACGGTTCTCGCCGCCAAGAGGGAGTTTGTCGCTCCCGGCGCGAAGACCGGCGAAAACTTTACGCGCGCGGTGATCGAAGGCTATGCCTACGTCTTCAACAAGGAGAACAAACAGGCAGTCAAAGAAGTCATCGCGAGAAATCTGCGCCTGCAGAAGTCCGATCAGGCCGAGGAGTTTTACCTCGAAGCGCTGGAGGAGATGGACCGCAAGCCCTATCCGACGCTCGAGGGAACGCGCACGGTGCTCAAATACGTGGCCGAGCAGAATCCCAAAGTCGCCAATGTCAAAGCGGAAGACTTCGTCGACCCGTCGCTGCTCAAGCGTCTTGAGAGCGAAGGATTCTTTGATAAAGTTTACGGAGGAAAGAGCTAAGAGGAAAAAAGAAAAGGGGCCGTTAGGCCCCCTTTCGATTGGTTGCGGGGCCGGGATTTGAACCCGGGACCTCAAGGTTATGAGCCTTGCGAGCTACCAGACTGCTCCACCCCGCGGCAAGCTTGAAAAAATAGTACTACACGGCGCTTCCTAGAGAGTCAAGTTAACGATGGCGGAGAAAGAAAAAAAGAATCCGCTGCCCACGGTCGATATCCTCATCGAGGTCGACGGCGGCGTCGTTCTGATCGAGCGCAAAAACCCGCCGCACGGCTGGGCGATTCCCGGCGGCTTCGTCGACTACGGCGAGAGCCTGGAGACGGCCGCGGTGCGCGAGGCGAAAGAAGAAGTCTCGCTCGACGTCAAGCTGGTCGAGCAGCTGCACAGCTACTCCGACCCCAAGCGCGATCCGCGCGGGCATACGATCTCGACGGTATTCATCGCGAAAGCGAACGGAGCGCCGAAAGGCGCCGACGACGCCAAATCGGCGGCGGTTTTTTACGAAACGAGTCTGCCCGCGCCGCTCGTCTTCGATCACGCGCAGATTCTTAGGGACTATTTCCGCTACAAAAAAACCGGCGAGCGGCCGAGATATTAAGAGCGAATAGCCGCTCGTCGCTTATCTCAAACTTAGGCCTATAAGGATAACGAAACAGAAATTAACGACGAGTCCAATGAAAATGGTCAAAATGTAGGAAGCGATATACCGTCCGCTCTGTGTTCTACGACCGATCCAGCCGTGGTCTTCCTTGCTACCGAATGGTTCGCAACGAACTTTTCCAAAACTAAGAGCAGTTATGGCAACTCTCCCGCTTCCGTAGCACAGCACCTCGATCACAAAATAACTTAATACCTGACCAATGAATACCATCACGGTTTGTTCGGTTATCCAAAAGACCGTCAGCCGAGCTTGCGGACCGCTTCCGCGATCCGGTCGCAGCCCTTTTCGATCTCCTGCATCGACGTCGCATAGCTGATGCGGATATTCTCTTGCGAGCCGAAATCTTCGCCCGGGACGGCGAGAACGCGCGCGGCGTCGAGGAAGTATTCGACCACGTCCGCGGGCGTAGCGAGCGCTTTGTCCTTGTACTTTTTTCCGAACAGTGCGCGCACGTTGGGAAAAACGTAAAACGCGCCCTGCGGCTTGAAGCAGCCGATCCCCGGAATCGCGGCGAGCCGCGCGACGATCGCGTCGCGCCGCTTCTTGAACTCGCCGACCATCACCGGCACTTCGTCCTGCGGGCCGCGGATCGCTTCCAGCGCGGCGGCCTGCGCGATCGACGTCGGGTTCGACGTGCTCTGGCTCTGAATCTTGCTCGCCGCCGTGACGGCTTCCTTCGGTCCGACGGCATAGCCTATGCGCCAGCCTGTCATCGCGTAGGTCTTGGAAACGGCGTTCGTGATGATCGTCCGATCGCGGAGCTTGGGATTGAGTGCGGCGATCTGGTGAAACTTAAAACCGTCGTAGACGATCTTCTCGTAAATATCGTCGGATAAAATCAGGCAGTCGTGCCGCTCCAGCACACGCGATAGGGCGTCGATCTCCTCGCGATCGTAAGCGGCGCCGGTCGGGTTCGACGGGCTGTTCAGGATGAACATGCGCGTCTTGGGCGTGAGCGCATTCTCCAGCTCCGCGGGCGTGATGCGGAAGCCGTTCGCTTCCTTCGTCTCGACGAGCTTGGGAACGCCGCCGGCGAGCAGCGCGATATCGGAATAGCTCACCCAGTAAGGCGATGGGATGACGACCTCGTCGCCGTCGTCGATCAGCGCCTGCATGAGATTATAGAGCGCGTGCTTGCCGCCGCAGCTCACCAGCACTTCGTCTTTCGTGTACTCCAGGCCGTATTCGCGCCGGTATTTCTCCACGATCGCGAGGCGGAGCGGCTCGATGCCGCGCACGTCGGTGTATTTCGTCATGCCTTTTTTGAGCGCGTCGATCGCCGCGTCCTTGATGTGCTGGGGCGTGTCGAAATCGGGCTCGCCTGCTGTGAAGTTGACGAGGTCGACGCCTTCGGCGCGGAGGACCTGCGCCTTGGCGGCGAGTGCGAGCGTCACCGACGGCTTGATCCCCTGCGTTTTCTTTCCGAGTCTCATAAAGCGAGATCTCCTAAAACTTTTCCTTCAATTTTTTTGCCACGATCGCCGGCACGAGTCCGGAGACGTCGCCGCCGAGGCTCACGACTTCCTTCACCAGGCGCGAGCTGACGTAGAAATGATCCTGCCCGGTCATCATAAAGAGCGTCTCGATGCCGGGCGCGAGCTCGCGGTTCATCATCGCCATCTGGAACTCGTATTCGAAGTCCGACACTGCGCGGAGCCCGCGGATGATGACCTTGGCGCCGGTCTTTTTGGCGTATTCGACGAGCAGCCCTTCGAAACTCTCGGCCTCGACGCGGTCGCCGAACCCCTTGAAGACCTGGCGGATCATCTGCAGCCGCTCGTCGAGGTCGAAGAGCGAGCGGTCTTTGTCCGGGTTGCGCGCGATCGCGACGACGATCCGGTCGAAGACGCCGAGGGTGCGCTTCACCAGATCGACGTGACCATTGGTAATCGGATCGAACGAACCCGGATAGATCGCGATTTTCGTCTGCGCCATTCCTCTACTCCTCCACCCGCTCTCCGTCGCGGTAAAACGACAGCGCCGTATCGCCGTAGCGCCGCTGGTCGGTCAATACGAGGGCGCCGTATTTTTTCTCGAGACGGTCCCGCACGCTGTGCTCCGCGACGACCACGCCGCCGTCGGCGAGCACGCCTTCTTTCGCGATCTCCTTCAGGGCTTCTCCCGCCAGTCCGCGCTCGTACGGCGGGTCGAGCAGAATCAAGTCGAATCGCTCGCCGCCGCGGGCGAGCGAGCGCACCGCCTTGAAAACCGGCGCCGTCACGACGCGCGCGCTCGCGCCGTAGCCGAGCGCCTGCACGTTCTCTTCGATCACGGCCGTCGCCGGGCGCGCGATGTCGACCAGAACGGCGCTGGCGGCGCCGCGGCTCAATGCCTCCAGCCCGAGATTGCCGGTTCCGGCGAAGAGGTCGAGGACGCGCCGGCCGCTCAGATCGTGCGGCAGAATGTTGAACAGCGCTTCTTTCACGCGATCCGCCGTCGGGCGCAGCTCGCGCCCTTTGGGCGTTCGCAGGCGGCGGCCCCTCGCTTGTCCGGCGATTACGCGCATGGCGGGTCTGTAAACGTAAAATAAGTGCTTTCGCGGATTTTGTCTATCTTAATCCGCGATGTGGAGCACGATCTTGCCGAACTGCTCGCCGCGCTCCATACGCTCGTGCGCCGCGGCGGCGTCCTTCAGTGGAAAGACCTGGTCGATGATCGGGCGCATGTTCGTGTGGCAGAAGAAATTCACCACCTGGCGGAACTCCTCGCGGCTGCCGAGCGTCGAGCCGAAGATGCTCAGGTGGTTCCAGAAAATACGCCGCAGATCCGTGGGTGGATTCGCGCCCGCCGTTGCGCCGCAGGTCACGACGCGGCCGCCCTTCGCCAGGGCCGCAAGGCTCTTGTTCCAGCCTTCGCCGCCGACGCAGTCGACGACGACGTCAACGCCGCGTTTCTTCGTCAGCGCGCGCGTCTCCTTGGCGAAATCGTTTTTCGTGTAGTCGATGCCGTGGTCGGCGCCCCAGTTTTTCGCCAGCGCGAGCTTCTCTTCGCTTGAGGAGGTGACGATGACGTGCGCGCCCATCTGCTTCGCTATCTGAAGCGCCGCCCCGGCGACGCCTCCGCCGATGCCGAGGATGAGCACGTCCTCGCCGGGTCGGAGGCGCGCATTCGTGATCAGCATGCGCCAGACGGTGATGAACACGAGCGGAAAGGCGGCGGCCTCCTCAAACGAGAATCCCGGCGGGATGGGAAGGCAGTTTTGCGCCGGTACGCGGACGTACTCGGCGTAGGTTCCGTTGATTCTCTCGCCCAGCACGCGGAGATGGATGCACATGAAGTCGTTATCCGCGAGACAGAACTCGCATTTGCCGCAGCCGGTCGCCGGGTAAAGGCAAACGGCGTCGCCGGGCTTAACGTTCGCGACCTCGGCGCCGATCTCCGCGACGATGCCGGCGCCGTCGCCGCCGAGGATATGCGGCATTGCGACCTCCATGCCGGTGAGTCCTTTGCGGTTCCAGACATCGATGTGGTTGAGCGCCGCGGCCTTGAGTGCGACGACGACGTCGGTAGGCGCCTGAATCTTCGGCGTCTCAGCCTCTTCGTAGCGCAGCTGGTCGACGCCGCCGTAGGCGTGTAATCTGATCGCTTTCATGTGGAACTGGGAAGCCGCCAGCTATCAGCTGTCAGCAAAAAGGTAAGATGGATTTAGCTTTAGCTGAGCCGATCGCCGAAAGCTTCTGAAGTTTTACGCCGAGAACGACGTGCCGCAGCCGCAGGTGCCTTTGACGTTGGGGTTGTTGAACTTGAACCCGGACTCCTGAAGACCGCTGACGTAGTCAATGACGGTTCCGTTCAGATAGGGCGCGCTGCCGCTGTCGACGTAGATATTGACACCGTCGCATGCGACGACGATGTCGCCCGGCCTCTCCTGCTTCTCGAAATCGAGGCCATACGAGAAGCCCGAGCAGCCGCCGCTTGTTACCGCGACGCGGAGCCCGTGGTCTTGAATATTCTCGCGCGTGAGGATCGCCTTTACCTGCCGGACCGCCTGGTCGGTAAGGCTGATGACCGGCTGCGAGGCATTAGCTTCATGTTCGTGCGGCATGGGAGTAAGGCTAGACGCTCCGCGGCGCGAAGTCAAGGAAACGAAAAAGCCCCCTGATCGCTTGGATCGCGCTCATTGCCTGGCCTCAAAAAGCGCTTTAACGAAGCTCTCGGGCTCGAACGGCTGCAAATCCTCGACGTCCTCTCCGACACCGATATATTGTACGGGAATCCTAAGCTCCTCCTGGATCGCCACGACGACCCCGCCCTTGGCGGTGCCGTCGAGCTTGGTCAGCACGATGCCGGTCAGATCCATCGCTTCCTGAAACACGCGCGCCTGCTGCAGGCCGTTCTGGCCGGTGATGGCGTCGAGCACGAGCAGCGTCTCGTGCGGCGCGCCGGGCATTTCGCGGGCGATGACGCGGCGGATCTTCTTCAGCTCCTCGACAAGGTGCGCTTTGTTGTGGAGCCGCCCGGCGGTATCGATCATGACGACGTCCGCCCCGCGCTTTTTCGCCGCCTGCAGCCCGTCGAAGACGACGGCCGACGGATCGGAGCCCGCTTGGTGCTTGATCACGTCGGCGCCGACGCGGCCGCCCCAGATTTCCAGCTGCTCGACGGCGGCGGCGCGGAACGTATCGCCGGCGACAAGCAGGACTTTTTTGCCGTCGCCGCGGAATTTCGCCGCCATCTTGCCGATCGTCGTCGTCTTGCCGACGCCGTTGACTCCCAAAAACAGCATGACCCACGGCGTTGTGGAAAGCGGCGCCGCGGCGGGAGCGCGGCGAATCTCTTTCAGGATGTGGACGATCTCGCGCTCGAGAAAGGCCGAGAGATCCTTGACGCTTTTTCCGGGGATATAAAGATTCGCGGAATCGGCCAGCCGCTGCGTCGCTTTGACCCCCACGTCGGCGGACCAGAGAATCTCTTCCAGATCGGCGAGGCTCTGCGCGTCCCAGGCGCGCTCGGTTTGAAACAAACCCTCGAGCTTCTCCGCCCAGCCCTCGCGGCTTTTCGTCAGGCCGTTTTTCAGGCGCTGGAACAAGGACTCTGCTGCCATAAATTAAATTTTTACCACCCGCGGGGAGTGGCAACAACGAAAGGGGAGAGTCGCGTGAAAACGGTCAGCTCATGTTGACGGAGACGATCTTCGAGACGCCCGGCTCCTGCATGGTGACGCCGTA
>Ga0075424_100005806_pt1 | contig 11837 bp, 5 predicted proteins | sample SoiMethybrSBSTD3_FD_75301 | JGI IMG/M metagenome (GOLD analysis project Ga0075424, IMG submission 75301) | Bulk soil microbial communities from a Populus tree surrounding site in Tennessee, USA - Soil MetaG P. TD hybrid SBSTD3 | ecosystem: Environmental > Terrestrial > Soil > Tree plantation... | reverse complement strand
CCTCCGGGACCCCCGGCTCCACCTTGGCCGGCGAACATCACGCCCACGGACCCTGTTGCGCCGGCGCCGCCGTCGCTCCCCGGAGCTCCGCCGTTGCCACCTGCGCCACCGATTGTAGCGACGATGTTGAAGTTCGTGACGCAGCCAGTACTGCCTCCTTGGCCGCCCGTGCCCTCGGGGAGGTTCACACCCCCGGGCGCTCCGTCAGATCCATACTGGCCGTTGCTGCCCTCCCTGCCGCTTTGACCATTCGCTCCACCGAAGCCTTCATTCGCAATGATGTGGTTGCCTGAAACGACCACGAGGCTGTTGATCGCCAAAATACCGTAGGCGCTCACCCCGAACCCGCTGCCATTGTCGGCGAAACCGCTGATGATGGTGAACCCGTCGATCGTCACCGCGCCGGGCAAATTTTCGGCCATCACCCCGATCGCGCGATTGCTTCCCTGGATCGTAGAGATGAATGTTGCCGGCACGCGATTCCAGGTCGCGGGATCATAGCCGCCGTAAAGGCTCACACCCGAAACCAAACTCACATCTTCCGAATACGTCCCTGCCGCGACGTTGACTCGCTGCTTGTTGGCCGAGAACGCGCGGTTGAGCGCGGCCTGGATATGTCGCATCGGTGACGCCGGACCTCCGTCCGCGGCATCGTCGCCAGTCGGGCTGACGTAGAAGGCATCAAGGGCAACGGTGACCTGGACGCATTCCGGCGCGCTGACGTTGCCCGCCGCATCCCGGCCCGTGACGCAGAAGGAATGTTGTCCCGCTGCAAGCCCCGGTACGTGGGCACGCACGAGCTCGTTCTGCTGATCGAATGCACCGTCGTTCGCGAACATCGCGACGGGCGGACCGCTGTCGACTGAGTAGCTCGCGCTGGCAATGTTGGAGCCGCCGGTAAAGGTGTCACTGACGACCGCCGTCAGATCGAATGTCGTGTTGGGGAGCGGAACTGACGGCGTAGTCGCGACATTGGAAACAACCGGTGGTTCAACGTCCGCAAGTACGGCGGTGAAGATCGCAAACGTGAGTTTCGCGCCTGTGGCGTTGTCGACGGCGCGTGCTTCCACCCGCTGCACACCGCTGTGTGCGGGGCCGAGTGTCCAACGCTCCTGCACGATCCCGTCGCGGCCGGAGATGGCGGCGCCGGCAAAAACGCTGCCACCGCCGGCGACAACCACAAAGTTGACGATCTGCCCCTGCACCGGGCGCCCGCGGTTGTCTTCCACGCGCGCGACAATGGGGTTGGGTAACTCAGTTCCCGGCGGGGCAGTCTGGTTGTTGCCGGAGATGACGGACAGGGACAGCGGACCAGCGCTTTGCTCGGTATCTACCGGTGCGACGCACGATGCGAGTGCGAGGAGCCCGGCGATCCGGGCGACTGACGAGAGACGCATGTGGCCTCCAGGCCAGGCGGGAAACACCTTAAACTGCGGGCATGTTGCTCGAGTCGCTAGTTCAGACTTCCGCCGCGGTGGCCGCGACAACCGGCCGGCTCGCGAAGATCAAACTGCTCGCCGATCTGCTCAAGCAGGCGAAACCCGACGAGATCGAGTTGGTGATCGCCTATCTGTCCGGAACCATTCGTCAATCGAAAGCCGGTGTGGGATGGGCGACGCTGAACAAAGCCAGATCTCACGTCGGCACGTCGGCACGTCTGCACGTGTGTGATGTCGACGAAACTCTGGAAAAGATCTCCAAGACGTCGGGTAAGGGTTCGGCGGGCGAGAAGCAGAGGCTCCTAAGCGCGCTGTTCTCCAAGGCGACGGCAGATGAACAGGATTTCTTGTTTCGGCTGATCACGGGCGAGCTGCGGCAAGGAGCGCTCGAGGGAATCATGGTCGAGGCGCTCGCGAAGGCTCGCGACTTGCCCACGAGTGAGGTGCGACGTGCGGTGATGCTGACCGGTGGGCTGGGGAAAGTGGCCACCGGAGACATCTCGAGTTTCAAAGTCGAGCTGTTCCGCCCGATCAAACCGATGCTGGCAAAGACGGCGACGGATGTCCAGGAAGCGTTGGCGGAGCTCGGCCCTGCGTCGTTCGAGTACAAACTCGATGGAATCAGGATTCAGGTGCATAAACGCGCGAACGAGGTGCGAATCTACTCGCGGACGCTCAACGACATCACGAACGAGCTCCCCACCATACGGGACATATCCATACGTATGGATATGTTGTCGGAGTGCATCCTCGATGGCGAGGCGATCGTGCTCCTCGATGGAAAGCCGGTGCGCTTCCAGGAGACCATGAAAGGCCTTGGTCGCGGCATTCCCTTTTTCTTTGACATCCTCTACCTCGACGGCATGTCGCTGCTCGATCAGCCCTACGCGACCCGCGCCAAAGTCCTGGCCGACAAGATTCCAGAATCACAGCGCCCGCCGCGCCTCGTGACCGCTGACGCCACCCAGGCGCAGGACTTTTTCGACGCCGCGATCGCAGGCGGTCAGGAAGGGCTCATGGCCAAAGGCCTCGAGTCCAAGTACGAGGCGGGCCGGCGCGGCGGGACGTGGTTCAAGATCAAGAAAGCCAATACTCTAGATCTCGTCGTCCTGGCCGCCGAATGGGGCCACGGACGCCGCCACGGCAAACTCTCGAATCTCCACCTTGGCGCGCGCGATCCGAACGGCGGGTTCGTGATGCTCGGCAAGACATTCAAGGGCATGACAGACGAGCTGCTCGATTGGCAGACCAAGCGGCTACTGGAGCTCCAGACCCATCGCGAGGGGATCGCGGTGTTCGTGAAGCCTGAGCTCGTCGTCGAAATCGCGTTCAATGGTCTCCAGGACAGCCCGCACTATCCCGGCGGGCTAGCGCTGCGCTTCGCTCGCGTGATACGCTATCGCGACGACAAGAAGCCCGAAGACGCGGATACCATCGAGACCGTCAGAAAGCTGCACAACGGATGACGACGTCCACGACATTCGTGAGTCCCATCGGTGAGCTGGTGCTGACCGCCTCGGAGACCGCGCTGACCGGCGTGTATTTCCCCAAGCCGCGCCGCGTCGAACTCGGCAGAGCGGGGGACAACGACGTGCTCCAAGCCGCCAAAGCGCAGCTCGCCGAATATTTCGCGCGCACGCGCACGCAGTTCGAGTTGCCGCTCGACGCCGGCGGCACGGACTTCGAGCAGCGCGTCTGGACGCTGTTGCGTGAAATCCCGTACGGCAGCACCACGAGTTACGGAGACCTCGCGCGCCGGCTCGGCGATCCCAAAGAAGCGCGCGCCGTCGGCGCCGCCAACGGCAAGAATCCGATCCCGATCATCGTGCCATGTCACCGCGTGGTGGGCTCGAACGGAGGTCTCACGGGATTTGGCGGCGGCTTGGATCGCAAGCGGTGGCTGCTCGAACACGAGGGCGCACTGCTGCGACTGGGCGCGCTCTGTATAGCTCTGCTCTTCACTCACCGCGCCGCTGCCGCGCAGTTCCCGCGCAGTCAGCATGCCACTGTCACTCAACAAGTTCAGGCGACATCGATCAGTATCAGTTACAATCGGCCGGTGGCGCGCGGCCGCGAGTTGTTCGGAGCCCTCGTCCCCTGGGGCCGCCGCTGGCATCCCGGCGCCGATTCGGCGACCACGATCTCGTTCAGCAAGGATGTCATGGTCGAGGGGCATCGCTTGGCCGCCGGACGCTACTCGCTCTGGACGATTCCTGAAGAGCCGCCCAAACCCTGGACGGTCATCTTCAATCGTGGCGTCGGTGGCTGGCACACGAATTATCCCGGTGAGTCTCAGGACGCGTTGCGTGTCAATGTGAGCGCCGATACCGCGTCGTACCTCGAGACGCTGACCTACTACTTTCCCCTCGTCGATGCTGATTCGGCGGTGCTCCGACTGCAATGGGGCACCGTCGCCGTCCCGCTCAAACTCAAGGTGACACAATGACTCCGCTTCTCCTCGCGCTCGCGCTGGTCACGCAGTCCACCGACATCGAACGCGAAGCCGCCGCGGGAATTCTGCGGCAGATCGACTCGCTCGAGGCTCGTATCAAACCGACGGAAACGGCGCAGCGGCTCGTCGCGCGCAATGACGCCGCGCGCGATCGCGTGCTCGCAAACGTCGCCACCGTGTGGAACGGCGAAATGCAGGGACTCTCGGACTGGATCGGCCACCACCCCGAAGTCGGCTGGCACGAGTTCCAGGCGTTCGACACGCTGACTGCACTCCTGCGGAGCTACGGTTTTCAGGTGGACACCGGCGTCGCGGGAATGCCGACGGCGTTTGTGGCGCGCTGGACATCGCCGGCTGGTGCAAGCGGTCCCACCCTCGGCCTCATCGCCGAGTACGACGCGCTGCGCGGAACGCAGGGTGACTTTCACGGCGACCAGCACAACGCGCGGAGTCCCGTCGCGTTCGCTGCCGCGCGTGCTCTCCTTGGCTATATGACGCAAGCGAAGGTCCCGGGCCGGATCATCGTCTACGGCACGCCGGCGGAAGAAGTGGATCCTCCGGCAAAAGCCATCATGTACAAAGCCGGAATCTTCAAGGGCGCCGACATCCTGGTTCGCAGCCATTCGACCACCGAAACGCGGCGCGACCGGCCGGGCTTCGGCGTCTGCTGTCTCAACATCGACGCGGTGAAGTACACATTCACGGGTCGTCCCGCGCATCAGCTCACAGCCTGGAACGGGCGCAACGCGCTCGAAGCCGCGGTGCAGTTCTACTCGGCCGTCGATCACCTGCGCTCGACGTGGAGGTCCGACCACCGTGTGCAAGGCGTGATTCCGGAAGGCGGTATCGCGCCCAACGTCGTTCCCGATCACACCGTGGTCGACTACTTCATTCGCTTTCCCGACGAGGTGTACCTCGAGCACATCGCGCGCATGATGGACGACGCCGCCAAGGGGGCGGCGCAGATGACCGAGACCGAAGTCGCCATCACGCGCTACGGCGAGTATCGGGATGGCATCACCGTCTCCGCGCTCGAGGAGCTCTGGTTTGCCTACGCGAAGAAGCTCGGCGCGCCGGGACTACAGGAGGAGCTCGGCCGGCCCGCCGGATACGAAGAGACGGGCTGGGTGAGCCGCGAGATTCCCGGCATCGGAGTTACGGTACGCAGCTCGTCGTTTGCGAATCACACCTACGGGATGCGTGACGATACATTCGCCGAGATTGGACATAAGGCATTTCTGCTCGACGCCCAAATCGAGGCGGCGGTGCTGTTCGACTTCCTGACGCGACCCGAGCTCAGGACCGCGGTGAAAGAGGAGCACAAAACGCTGGCGGGACTGCAGGGGCAATATCTCGCGGCGCTGCGGCGCGTCTACGCTCCCGAAATCGGGGCGGACACCGCGCTGTCCAAGGAGAGTCGCGCGGACATTCGAATCCCTCAGGTCAAGCGGCCCTAGTGCCCGAATGTAGTATGGTGTGAGGCCACCCCCCCTCTCAGCTTGCTAGCGATGCTCGAGAGCCTCGGAGCCGCCCTGGCGGACCGCTACACGATCGAGCGCGAGATCGGGGCCGGCGGAATGGGCACCGTCTATCTCGCGCGCGAGCTCAAGCACGACCGCCAGGTCGCGCTCAAGGTGCTGCGTCCGGAGATCGCGTCTCACCTCGGCGTCGTGCGGTTCCTCAACGAGGTGAAGGTCACCGCGAAGCTCGATCACCCGCACATCCTCACGCTGATCGACTCGGGCGAGGCCGACGAATTCCTCTGGTACGTGCAGCCGTACGTGCGCGGCGAATCGCTGCGCGCCAAGCTCGACCGCGAAAAGCAGCTCAGCATCGAAGAAGCGATCGCGATCGCTCGGCAGATCGCCAGCGCGCTCAATCACGCGCACCAGAAGGGCGTGATCCATCGCGATATCAAGCCCGCCAACATTCTGATCCATGAAGGCGAGGCGATGGTCGCCGACTTCGGCATTGCCTTGGCTGTGACGGAAGCGTCCGACTCGCGCATGACGGCGACCGGCATCGCGATCGGGACGCCGCAATACATGAGCCCGGAGCAGGCGACGGGCGAGCGTCACCTCGATGGCCGCAGCGACCAGTACTCGCTCGCCGCGGTGCTCTACGAAATGCTGTCGGGCGTTACACCGCACACCGCAGCGACGACACAAGCGCTGATCGCCAAGCTCCTGACCGAGCGCCCCACGCGCGTGCGCCTGGTACGCAGCAGCGTCCCGCCGAACATCGACGCCGCGGTCGCCAAGGCACTCGAGATGACGCCCGCCGACCGATTCGGCAGCTGCGCGGAGTTCGGCTCGGCGCTGCAGTACACGCCGTCGGGCGGCTTCCCCGCCGCCGAGGCGCCGCGGCGCAAAGGTCGAGCGCTGCTGTTGGCCACTGTCGCCGGCGTGGTCGTCCTGGCCGGTGTCGGTGCGGCGGTGATGCTGCGTCCGTCGGGACCCGCGGTGGCCGTCGGGCGATCCGAACAAGTCACGGCCGATCCCGGGCTGGAGATTCAGCCGACGATCTCGCCAGACGGGAAGCTGCTCGCGTACGCGGCCGGTAGCGCGACCAAGATGCGGATCTTCATTCGGCCCGCAGGGAACCAGGGCGGCCGCACGATTCCGCTCTCGGACGATTCCAACGCGATCGAAACGCAGCCGCGTTGGTCGCCCGATGGCACGAAGATTCTCTACCTGACACGCGGGGGCGCGTGGGTCGCGCCGGCACTCGGCGGTTCTCCGCAGCCAGTGATTCCGCCGAGCGCCACGAGTATCGTCAAATCGGTCATGTGGTCACCGGACGGAACGGAGATTGCGTTCACGCGCGGCGACACGCTCGCGGCCATGCCCGCTGGAGGTGGCGCAGTCCGGACGGTCGCCGTCGGGACTGATCTCCACTCTTGCACGTGGGCGCCGACCGGCCGCTGGATCACGTGCGTGTCGCAGAACAGTATCTCGGTGTTGCCCGGGCCGTTGTACGGTAACCTCGCTCCCAGCGGAGTGCTTCTGTTTCCCGCTTCGGGCGGAGCGGCGGTTCACATCGCCGAGCCGACGGCTTACAACCAGAGTCCCATCTTTTCGAGTGACGGCAAGAGGCTCTTTTATCTGTCCAACCGCGACGGGCCGCGGGATATCTACATGGTGAGTCTCTCCTCGTCGGGTCAGCCGCGCGGCACACCCTTGCGATTGACGACCGGGCTCAACGCGAAGACGATCTCGATCTCGAACGATGAAAAACGCCTGGCGTACACGGTGTACACCGCCCGTGCGAACATCTGGTCGGTGCCGATTCCGGCCAATCCGCCGCCCGGCGGCGTGCCGATCACCGCCGCGAATACCACGCCGCTCACGCGCGGGAGTCAGGTGATTCAGGGCATTCGGACGAGTCCCGACAAGCGCTGGATCATCTACGATTCCGATCTGCGCGGCCACTCCGACCTGTACCGTATTCCGATCGCTGGGGGCGCCCCGGAGACGCTGGTATCCGATTCCATCGACAAGTTCGCTCCCGACCTGTCGCCCGACGGCACCACCATCGTGTTTCATGACTTCCGCTCGGGGAGCCGCGATGTCGAGATAAAGCCGCTCAATGGCGGGCCGGTCGAGCAGGTCACGCATACGCCGGCCCAGGAGAGTTACGCGAAGTGGTCGCCTGACGGCCAGGCGATTCTGTTCTCGGATCAAAGCGGCGCCCGTAACGCGCTGATCGTACGGCGCGGTGGCGACGGCAAATGGTCAGCGCCGGAAGTCCTCGCCGCTGGCGCGTATCGACCCCAGTGGTCACCCGACGGAAAATCGATTTCCTACATCTCGGCGCCGCACGACGGCGATCCTGGCGTTGTCATGCTGCTGACCCTAGGGGCCGGCCCGGCGCGCCAACTGTTCACCGGACCTCCACTCGTCGGGCATGCAGTTTGGGGATCGGATAGCCGTACGCTCTACCTCAAGGTTCACGACGAGCACGGCACGACGTCATTCTGGAGTGTGAGTGTCGATGGTGGGAAGCCGCGCGAGCTGGTGCGCTTGGCGGATCCGGAATGGCAGTCGGTGCGCAACGACTTCGCCACCGACGGCAAGCGGCTATTCTTTGACGTTGAGGACCGGCAGGCCGACATCTTTGTCGCGCAGCTGATCTCCCGCTAACAGTCCCATCTCCTCGAGAAATGCACTGCCGCCGGTCTCACGGCCGAACCGGCGCAACGCGCGCGTGAGCGTGAGCCGCTGACGCGCCCGTGTCATGCCGACGTAGAGCAGTCGGCGCGCCTCTTCGATTTCATCCTGAATGTTGTTGGTCGCGGCCTGGTAGCCGGGGATCTCGTAGTCCTCGACCCCTACGATGTAGACGCGCTCGAACTCGAGCCCTTTGGTCGAGTGCAGTGTGAGCAGGTTGATGCGATCGTGACTCGCGGCTTCGTCGTCCGATGAGGAGAGCGCGACGCGCTCGAGCAGCTGTGCGATCGCTGCGTCCAATTCCGGCGGGCAATCTTCGATCAGCGCGCGGAGCCGGGCGATGGCCGAGGCATAGCGCTGTGTTGGGTCGCGCTGCGCGCGCAGACGCGCCATCAGCTTCGGACCGCCGAGTCGTTCGATGAGGGAGTCCAATGTCGGAGCGTCAGGCGTGCGAGTCGCGGCGTAGAACTCGAGCGCATCGCTGTACGGACCGAGGGTGCGGTACCGCCCGATGTCGAACAAGATCTGCCGCTCCGGCTCCCGGCTCCCGGCTCCCGATTCCAACGCCAGCGCCATCGCGAGGTAATCGAGCAGGTTCGCCAGCACGGCCTTGCGCGCGCGCACGGTGCGCTGCTTCTCGAGCTCGCGATACACGTGAGCGAGCGTCACCGCATCGTCGAGCGCGTGATGCGCGCGTCCACAATCGATCCCGAAGCGATGGGCCAGGTCTTCCTGCGATGCCCGATCGCGCGACAGTGATCGCGCGAGGAGATACGTGTCGTAGAACGCGAGCGACTCAACCTCGGGTCGCCCTGCCGCCAGGCGCTTCAACACCGGGATGTCGAAGTTCTGGCCGTTGTGGGCGATGAGGATATCGGAGCCGACGAAGGCTACAAACTGCGCGACGACTTCGCTGAACGGCGCCGCATGTTCAACGTCTGCATCCGTGTAGCCGTGGACGGCCGACGCTTGCGAAGAGATCGGGCGGTACGGATTCACCATCGAATGGAAGCGCTCGGTGATCTCGCCATTCACGACGCGCGCGGCGCCAATTTCTATGACGCCGCAGGTGTCGACATCCTTATCCGTGGTTTCGAAGTCGAACGTGACGTAACGCGCGAGCGGGGTCATGTCGCGCGAGTGAAGCAGCTGCAGAGCCTTGAAGACGGTGAGCGCGTCGGCCTCGATCCCGCCCGCCGCAATGCCCACGCGATGCAGCCCCGATGCCGCGATCATCCCGCGGATCGCGATCTCCGCACCGCCCCGTGGAGCAAGTGTCAGTGCTTCAGCTGTAGACAACTGCTCCGCGAGCCGCACCGCCTCGACCCATGAACCCGGATCCGTCAGCTCATCGTGGCGCTCTTCGAGCTTGTTGCGATACGGCCCAGCCGTCTGAGAGAGGATCTCGTCGATGACGGCCTCGAGCCGGTCATGCGTGCGTGGCAGGGCGCGGAGGTTCTCGATCTGATAGATGAGCCTCCACAATTTCTGAGTATCCGGGTCTCCTTTCACGCGACGAGCGGCAAGCTTGCGTACCGAGACCAGGAACGGCTCGCGATCGTCGAGCGCTGCCTGGACCTCTTGCAGGAAATGCTCCGACAACACGATCCGCGCGAATGCGTGCAGCGCCGCGGGGTCATCGGGACTGCTTACGATGCGTAGTGCGGCGATTACGTAGCCGATGACCTTGTCTTCGATCAGCGACTGCCCGCGGGCCAAGCGGCAGGGGATGTTGGCGCGCAGCAGCTGGCCTTCGAGGTAGCGCCCGACATTGTGCTTGCGATAGAGAATCGCCGCGTCGGTCTCTTTGCCGAGATCGGTAATGAGCCACTTCGCTTCCTCGTACTCGTCCCGGAACACCCGCACGCCGACGTCGTGTGGAGATTCGATATCCGAGGTGAGCTGCTTGTCGAACAGTCGCGGATTGTGGGCCAGGACGCGTCGAGCGGTCTCGAAGATTTGCCGGGCGCAGCGGCAGTTCTTGTCGAGGATGATGGGCTCGACCTCGTAATCGCGCCGGAAGCGCTCCAACACCATCGGGTCTGCGCCAGTCCACGCGAAGATCGACTGCTCGTCGTCGCCCACCGCGTAGAAGTTGGCGCGCGGGGCCGCCAATCGCTTGAGGAAGTCGTACTGGACAGCGTTCACGTCCTGAAATTCGTCGACCAGGAGATAATCCCAGCGTGCCGGCACTTCCTCGGCGACGGGCTGGCGCAGCAACTTCTCCGCCTTCACGATGAGATCGTCGAAATCCACCATGTTGCGGTATTCGAGCCAGCTGATGTACTCGCGATATAGGCGCGCTTCGTCGTCAGCGAGCGCATACTGCTGGAAGCGATGCCGGCCGAAGCGGCTGAGCATGCCGCTGCGCCGCTCCTGCGGCACTCGCAAGCGGTGCAGGATCACATCTTGATACTGCTCGTCAGCGATGCCGAAACCGCGCTGCAGTCCCACCGCCTCCGGAAATTCGCGCAGCAATCCGAGGCACAGCGCGTGGATCGTGCCACGCGTGATCGCCTCGGCGCGCTCACCCAACGCAGCCTTGAGCCGATCCGCAATCTCTTCCGCCGCGCGATTCGTGAACGTGACCGCGCAGACGCGTTTCGGATCGATACCCTGCGCGATGACGTGTTGAATGCGCGAAATGAGGCAGAACGTCTTGCCTGCACCGGGGCCGGCCACGACCAGCACCGGGCCGAAGGGGGCTTCAATCGCGCGACGTTGTTGAGGCAGTGGGATGAGAGACACGGTACATGATAGGGTGTGTTGACCCCACGCTGCCAGCCCGGGATCAACCAACCCCGGTAAGTCTGCTACCTGAAGAACACCACCGAAACCAGCACGTAGAGCGGCAGCAGAATCGCAAGACTGTACCCCATGTAGCCGAAGAACGACGGCATCTGCACGCCGTTTTCCTCGGCGATGGCTCTCACCATGAAGTTGGGCGCGTTCCCGATGTAGGTGTTTGCGCCCATGAGTACCGAGCCGGTCGCAATCGCCGCGAGGAGCTGAGCCCCGCCCGGATGTGCCGCCAGCGCGCCGATGTAGTTGCCGTGCGGAGCGACGTCATAGAGACCGGCGGCGCTCGCCGCGAACGAGAGATAGGTCGGCGCATTGTCCAGCACGCTCGACAGCGTTCCCGATGCCCAGAAGAAATGTGCGGGTGTCTTGAGCGCGAAATCGGGTCGAGCGGCCCAGGCGTTGAGGATCTCGAGCAGTGGCGCCATCGTCGCGAAAATCGCGGCGAAGAGGATCGCGACCTCGATGATCGGCGTGAACGTGAAGAGATTCTTGGCCCGCCGCTCGCCCGAGCCGGCAAAGAAACCCACGACCGCCAGCCCGGCGATCAACAGATCTCGTGCGTTCCGGTTCCAGGGATGTCCCGCGCTTGCCGCGCGCCCCGCCGCCACGATCGTCACGATCACGGTGACCAGGACGAGGATCTCGATCGCGCCCGTAATGCGCAGCGGCTCGTGGATCCGCACCTCGTCGTGCTGCGAGCCGGGGAGCTCCTTCTCGTCCTGATTCAGCGCCCAGAGGTCCCAATGGTAGAAGATCAGGAGCAAAACGGCGTTCATCGTAAGCCACTGTGGCCACAGCCTGAGCGTCCAATTGAACGGTACGCCCTTCAGGTACCCGAGGAGCAATGGCGGGTCTCCGATGGGCGTGAGCAGGCCGCCGCAGTTCGCGACGATAAAGATGAAAAAGATGACGACATGCGCGACGCGCTTGCGGCGCTTGTTGGCGCGGAGCAGTGGCCGGATCAGCAGCACCGAT
>Ga0075424_100005805_pt1 | contig 11838 bp, 8 predicted proteins | sample SoiMethybrSBSTD3_FD_75301 | JGI IMG/M metagenome (GOLD analysis project Ga0075424, IMG submission 75301) | Bulk soil microbial communities from a Populus tree surrounding site in Tennessee, USA - Soil MetaG P. TD hybrid SBSTD3 | ecosystem: Environmental > Terrestrial > Soil > Tree plantation... | reverse complement strand
ATCGCATCACCGTGGATCCGCCGGTAGGAGAGGATCGCGATTGGGAGCGTCCGGAGATTCTGGTGGAGTTCGCGGGACCCGATTCTCCCCTGATGCTCGAGCGCGGTGCCGAACTTTTACGCTCCATCGAACTGATCGCGCTCGAGATGCTGCGCCTCCCCGGCAATGAGCACGAAAAGATTTCGTTCGACTGCATGAACCATCGTGCGATGCGGCTGCAGGAGTTGCGCATGGCGGCCAGTGTCGCTGCCGAAAAGGTCCGCAAGACAGGCGCACCCTATAAGTTCGCACCGATGTCCTCGCGGGAACGGCGCATTGTGCATCTGGCACTGCGCGATGAGGCGGATCTGCGCACCGAGAGCGAGGGCGAGGGCCTGCGGCGGTACGTCGTCGTGACGACGAAGGACTATAAGTCTCCCCTCAAGCTGGGTCGGCGAACTCTTCCGTAGCGGTTTCGTTTCTGTCAGCAACGCCAGCCCGATTGGCATCGAGCTAACGCACTCGATTCCCACGAACGTCTGTTGCGCCGCTGGGGAGCACGCGTTCCTGGACCTGATATCCCTGCCATTACAATCTTTCCGTGAATCTGGACGACACCATTGTGGCGATCGCCACGCCTCCTGGCCGAGGTGGCATCGGGGTTGTCCGCATCGCCGGGCCTGACGCGCGCGGGATTGCTTCTCCAATGCTTCGCTTGAAACATGAGCTTGCGCCCGGACGCGCGATTTTCGGCGAACTGATAGAACCTAAGGGGTCCACTGGGGCCAGCGACGAAAATCGGAGCGACGAGCAGGCGGTGCCACATAGACTCGATGAGGTCGTCGTCACCTACTTTGCCAAGCCACACTCGTACACCACCGACGACATTATCGAAATCTCTGCCCACGGCTCTCCGGTTGTCTTGCGTCACATCGTTGAGGTAGCGCTTGCCCGTGGAGGGCGTCTCGCGGAACCTGGCGAATTCACCATGCGCGCCTTCCTCAATGGACGGATTGACCTCACCCAGGCCGAGGCTGTCCGCGATCTGATCGAGTCACAGACTCTGTATCAGGCGAAGGTAGCCGGGCAGCAACTGGAGGGTGCGCTCTCAAAGCGTCTGAAGCCGATCAAACAGAAGCTGGTCGAATTGATTGCTCTGCTGGAAGCGGGTATTGATTTCGCTGAGGACGACGTCTCGATCGCCGCGGATGTGACGATTCTTGAGCCTCTGGCAGAGATCCATGCACTCCTAAGCACACTTGCGGACAGCTTCGCGTACGGGAAGATCGTTCATGAAGGCCTGACGCTTGCGATTGTTGGACGCCCAAACGTCGGCAAGTCAAGCCTGTTCAACCGACTGGTGGAGCGCGAGCGCGCGATTGTCACTTCGACGCCTGGAACCACGCGTGACTTGGTGAGTGAAACAGTGGCGATTGGTGGGATTCCGGTGCAATTCGTGGACACCGCCGGCATTCGCCGGGCGCTCGATGAGGCGGAAAGCATCGGAGTCCGGAAGGCAAGGGAGGCTCTTGCTGAGGCCGATCTTGTGCTGGTAGTGCTGGACACGTCTCAGCCAGTCGTCGCGGAGGATCGTGATCTCCTGACGCAGGTGGAAGATGGTGGGGCAGGGATCATTGTGGAGAACAAGGCAGACCTCGTCAGTTCTCGATTTGAGGCCCTCAGCTCCCCTTTACCTCGAGTTCGTACATCGGCTCTCATCGGAGCAGGCATTGAATCGCTGCGTACAGAAATTTTGCGATATGTCGGCGGCGAGTTTGGGGCTTCACAGGAGAGTGGATTCTTGACAAACGTTCGCCATCAGCGCCTCGTGCTCGACTCAATGACTGCTCTGGGAGCCGCGAAGACCGCCGTCGACAACAAGATTCCTCACGAGATGCTTCTGCTCGATCTCTACAATGCTCTGCGTCCGCTCGACGAGATGACCGGTGCTACGACCACGGACGATATCCTCAATCTGATCTTCAGCACGTTCTGCATCGGGAAGTAGACCTGTCCTCTGCAGTATCTGGAGCGCTTTGGATTTTTCTGTCGCCCCGGCACTTTAGGATCGTCATCCTGAGCGCAGCGAAGGACCTTGCTTTCTTCCGCGAGAACATCAGGTCCGTCGGCTCTGTTGTGCTCCGCCCCAGGACGACAATTCACGAGGTTTGGGCCACACGGAAGGCCTAGTTTTCCTGACGTTCACACCCTAGGCGATAAGCGTTTGGAACGACAACTACTAGCCTGGGCCGGAGAGGCATGGTTGGAGAATTGGCTCGCGACTTGATACAGTCTCATCATTCCCCTGGCCGGAGTATGCATGTCGTGGGTCGTCAAGCTCGAAGATGATCTGGGTGAGCGCAGCGAATGGGTCATGTTGCACGGGGTCGTCCCGGGGAACGAAGAGCGCTCTTTTCCGGTGTTACGCTGCATCGATCCCTTCGGCAAAACTGTTTTTAATCACCTTCAGGCAGATGTGTTTCTTGAGGAGTGGGAGCGCGTAAAGGATCGCGCACGCGATGAATCCCAGCGCGATGCCTGGCAGAAAGTGAAGCAAATGGCGGAGACCTGCAAGTCGGACCGGGATCTTTACCTGAGATTTGTTGGCCATTAAGCAGGTCATGGCAGGTTTTGTTTCAGAAATTGCAACACGTTCCCTCCCATAATTAGCCGTATTTGATCTGCCGAGAGTCCCGCATCAAGCAAGGCGTCGGTTATTTTGACGAGTCCGGTTGTGTCGAACGGCTCTTCAACGGCTCCGTCAAAATCCGATCCCAGGGCCACGTGTTCGGTCCCCACCAGGTCGGCGATGTGTCGAATGCTCCGCACGATGGCGGCAGCGTCACTTCCACACGTGGCGGTTGACCAATATCCAATCCCAATCAGCCCACCGTTCTTTGCGACCGCCCGAATCTGCGCGTCACTAAGATTGCGATTGTTGTTGCATGTTGCTTTGACACCCGTATGAGAAACAACGACAGGTCGAGTTGCGATTGTCAGGACGTCTTCAATCGTGCGCGGTGAGGCGTGTGCCAAGTCCACGATCATGCGTTTCGATTCCATCCGCCGGATCATGGCACCGCCCTTTTCCGAGAGGCCACTCTTATTGACACCCGCCGAAGAGCCAGCAATGTCGTTATCGAAGAAGTGGCTCGGCGATATCATCCGATATCCTGCGTCGAACAATACGTCCACATTTTCGAGCTTTCCGTCCAGGGCATGCGCGCCTTCGATCGACAGAATTGCTGCAACAAGGGTTGGATTCGATTTGCGTCGAACCTCGAAGGCAGCCAAATCGCTCGCAGTTTGAATCAGTACAAGCTTTCCATGCGAGTCTGCGGTCATCTGTTGCAAGCGCCTCGCCTGGAAGAGAGCGCGTGCCGTTAAACTCTTCCAGGTAGGAAGTGGCCAGCGTTCAGCGACTGCCAACCATGTGATTTGATCTCCACGATCGGTATTCCGTTCAATGTTCAGCCCCCAAGGGGTTTTCGTGGGAAGCGAGAAAATCTGCAAAGCAACATTGCCTTGAATCAGGCGAGGAACGTCAACATGACCGCGTGCACTGCGCTCGAGAAGATTTCTTCCCCAAAGCAGTGAATCGGCATGGAGGTCCGCGACCCAAAGGGAAGCGTGCAGGTCCCCGGCCGCTTGAGCCCCCCTATACGGTGGAGGGAACATCGTCTTGTTGAAATGGGACTCGATTGCACTCGGCAGAATGACAAAAAAGAGAATTGCAAGGAGCAGCAGAAGGGATGCAAGCGAGATTCGAACGAGTCGAGAGATTGATCCTCCCAGAAAATCAGCTCAGCTGCGCAATAGTTTGGCTACTTCGACAATCCACTCAGGACCTCGCGGAATAGCGCGTCGAATGAACTGGCTTTTCCCGCTTTGATAGCAGCCGCCAAAGTCTTTTCCGCGGCTGCCCGCTGATATCCCAAATTCAGCAATGCCGATAGTACGTCTTCCTCAACTGGGCTCGTCGCAGGCAGAACCGGGTCCTGACCCGCTGCCTGAGGCGGCAACTTGTCGCGCAGTTCAAGAACCATACGCTCGGCGGTCTTTCTGCCGATGCCCGGGATGCGCGTGAGCCGGGCAACGTCATTTCCCCGGATGGACCCGACCATTTCCTCGGCCGGCATCCCGCTCAGAATCGTGATGGCTAATTTCGGGCCGATCCCACTCACCGTGATGAGCTTTTCAAACAGCTTCTTCTCGCCTGGACGAAGAAATCCGTAGAGGCCTATCAGGTCCTCGCGTACGTGCGTATGAATGTGCAAGGCGACCTCGCTGCCTATGCTGGGTAAATCTGAAAAAGTCGGGACGCTGATGGTTACGTCGTAGCCGACGCCCGCCGTCTCTACGATCGCCTGGTTAGGATGTTTCGCCAGCAATTTTCCGCGAAGGTGCGCGATCATGCTGGTCACATTGTAGCGAGAATTGAACAATCAGCACTTAGCATTCAGCACTCAGCCAACGACACAGTTCGTTCAGAAGCGAAATAGATACGACACCTTCACGAAAAACAAGCGGCCGTCATTGATCAGGCGATCGGGTGTTCTCTGCAGGCCGCCGGTATTCGAGTCGAACGCCAGCTGAGGATCAAGGTTCTGAAAGTCACTGTTGTAGCCAACGTAAATGGCTGTCCCCGGGTGGACGAGGTACGTGATAAGGAAGTCTCCGTTGAATTGTTTCGTCGTCGGTAACGAGGTAAACGCGGAATTCGCCAAGGTCGCCGTGTATTGCAGGATCACGCGAAACGAAAGCTCGCGGTTCAATTGCCAGTTCCACTTGGTGCGGAAGATATGGTTGTTGAATATGCCGGCGTCGGTTTCCCGGCTGCGCAGCCGGGAGAACAAGTAGGTGTTATCGATTCGCAAGGCCGACGTGGGTCGCACCGAGATACTGGTGCCAGCGCTATCCGATCGAGCCAGAAAGGGCGTACAGAACTGCGCCAGATTTTGCGGGGGGCCGGGGCACTCTGCCGGCGTGGGCGCGGCTGGTGGAACAAAGTTCACACCGTCTCCCCACAGGTAAAAGCCCTGAAGGCTCAACCAACGCAGGTAGCTTGTCCCCCACACAATGGAGCTGCTGTGCTCGTGGTAATCGCGATCAGCCGGCAGTGCCGGGAAATCAGTGGGCCGAAGTCGCTCATGAAAATCGGTGTACGGATACAAGGTCAAAAAGCTTTGGCCCTTGAAGCGAAATCCTAGAGCTGGATCGGTGAGCAGGTCGAGGCGGGTTCCATCGTGCGCCCAGACCCAATCGGTGCGTATCGTAGGACCCCACGACACGAGGGGCCCTCGTTGGGGACGAAAGCGGTAGTCGAATTCATTGAAAATGTCACGAATGTCGACCCGATTCACGAAGCCGGGCAGGCTGGTGAAACCGGGACTGATGTCCTTATAAATCGCCTGATAGTTGCTATGTATGCTGGAGTACGTAGTGTCGATGTACGACGCGGGGCCAGCTTGATAGATGCCGTCCGGATTCTGGGTAGAACTAACCACGGACTGCATTGTCGACGACCAGCTCGGTGTGAACTTGATACGCCCGTCCAGACCCCCGATCCGATTAAATCCTCCCGCCGCAGGATATTCCACATCGGTGTAGATTGCACCGATACTCGATTGCCTGAAAATGTCTCGGCTGACGCGCCCCACAGTGACGTACTGGCGTGATCCCGCGAGCGGATCCGAAGGCGCGACCACGAGCCCCGGAGCACGATCGTCGGCAGTCAGTAATCCGATGGAATAAGGTCCCAGCTTCCCGGTGAGGCGCGCCCCGTAACTAGGATTCACGATCTGCCGCGTAAAAAAGAGATCAATGGGCGTGCGGAAATAGTCGGCATTCTCAATGAAGAAGGGCCTCTTCTCTGGAAAATAGACCGCGAAGCGTTGGTTGACGGTTACCTGCGGTTCATCGGATTCCACCTGGCTGAAATCGGGATTGGCCGTGAGGTCCAAGACCATGCTGTCTTTCAGGATGACTTTCGAATCCAGGCCGAAGGTGCCGCCGATCGCACGGTTCTCAAAGTGGGGATTCGCGGGGTCGCGCGCGTCGACGTCGCGAAAGGAGTTCACCAACCCGTACGGGATCAGTTGAATGTTCCGTCCGGGCGAAATCCCTTCGAGTCCAGTGAGCGTAGCTGCCTGTCTCAGCCTACCTTCCACTCGATGGGAGACCTGCGGCCAGAAAGAATCTTCGTTTTCGCGAAGAATGCCACGATACAAAATGATTCCCCACGACTGGTCTCTCGTCGCCGGAAAGCGCAGGCTTTTGAAGGGAATCGCGAACCACACAACATAACCTTCGGGTGTCAGCCGGCCCTGCGAGTACCACAAAGTATCGAAAGAGGTGTCGAAGTTCCCGCCCACCTCTTCGTGGGGCGTCTCACTCCAGATCGCGTCCCATTGCACGCCGAGCGGATTCGTCTGGAAGGCGTAGGCTCGACGCTGATCGTGAAAGGTATCAAGCATCACCTCGACGGTGTCATCTTCAGCGATATCTTCACGGCGCGACTCGTGCGCGCGCACTTTCCCCTGCTCGTCGAAACATACGAATACCACATAGAGATTCTTAACGTCGTATCCGAGGTACGCCTCCGTACGCTGGGAGATGGGAACTCCGTCGTGCGGGTCGCGTTGCGTAAAGCCCGAAACCTTGGACATATATGGTGCAACGTCCCCAGCTGGCTTCATGGTCAGGAAATCATCGATGGAGGGGCCGCGAGTCAGCCTCGGGATCAGGACGGCTGGGGGCCCCAGAGTGCTTTCGGCGGTCTGCTGAGGCTGGGGAGCTTCGGGTAAGGCAGTTCGCGAGCTCGATGCCTGCAGGGTTTGGGCAGCTTGCGACTCATCGCCCGAGCCTGGCGCGACCGCCCATAGCCTCGTTCCGAGTGTGGTCTGTGGCGCGAGGATGGACATGAGCCCCGCAATCAATAAGCGTTTGCCGAAAGGACCGTACACCCGGATATTCGCCCAAGATCAGGATTCGTTCACGGTGTACCCTGCCCCCTACAGGGTAGCTGAGCAAGATACACTATTCGTGCGCGCTTCCCAAGTAACGTTGGGGATGTCAGTGTTGGAGGCGAGTTACAGCTTAAAAAAGGGAACTCTGCCTGCGGTTCGGAGCGATCCCAAAGTGTTCGTAGGCGAGCATCGTGGCGATGCGACCTCGAGGCGTGCGATTCAGGAAGCCAATCTGTATCAGAAACGGCTCATAGATTTCTTCAATGGCATCGGGCTCTTCGGCCAGAGCAGCCGCCAGGGTATTCACGCCGACGGGACCGCCCTGATATTTCTCAATAATCGTCAAAAGTAACTTGCGATCCACTTCGTCGAAGCCGTGTTGATCCACTTCGAGCATCTGTAGCGCCGCTTGAGCTGTGCTTTTGTCAATCTTTCCGCCGCCACGCACCTGCGCGTAGTCGCGCACTCTGCGCAGCAGACGATTGGCAATGCGCGGCGTGCCACGCGAACGGCTGGCGATTTCGAGCGCTCCCTGCTCATCGACGCTTACGCCCAGAATCTCGGCGGATCGCTCTACGATGATTTGCAGGTCCGCATGTGTATAGAATTCCAGCCGCAGCATAATGCCAAAGCGGGAGCGCAGAGGTGCAGTCAGAAGTCCTGCTCTCGTCGTCGCACTCACGAAGGTGAAGGGCTTCACCTCCATCGTGTGAGTCCGGGCGGAGGGTCCCTGCCCAATGATGATGTCGAGCTTGTAGTCTTCGAGCGCGGAGTACAGGATCTCCTCAAGCGCAGGCTGCAGTCGGTGCACCTCGTCGATGAAAAGCACCTGTTTGTTTTGTAGATTAGTAAGAATCGCCGTCAAATCGCCTTTGATTTGCAGCGTCGGTCCGGAAGTCTGTTGGAAAGCCACTCCAAGCTCATTCGCGATGATGTTGGCAAGCGTCGTCTTACCTAGGCCGGGTGGGCCATACAGCAGAACGTGATCCATCGCCTCGCCACGCGATCGGGCAGCCTCAATTGCGACCGCCAGATTCTCCTTAACCTTGGCCTGTCCAATGAACTCCGCCAGACGCTGCGGACGCAGCTTGAGTTCAAACGAAGAATCGTCTTCGACTGGCGCCGCCGACACCAAGCGTTCTTTGAGATTAGGAATGTTCTTCAGGGTAACCACGCTATGGCGATAGTAAAGCGAAAGGTGGAGCGAAGCAATGCCGAGTTAGAGGGCGGTTTCCCTTCGCATCATCTTATCGTCGCGAAGGACTATGCAATAACCCCAGCGCGAACTCATTCGATTACCCCCACTCTGGCGCCGCGAAGCTTGGTTTCGTCGATCCACGCCATTTTGCGACCAAACCACGTGTCCACGCGAACGAGGTGGAAGCGTTGCGAAGCCTGATTGATATTCGACGTTCCCAGCAGGAAAGCCACAGGGCAGTCCCCTATCCGGTCGAGGTACTCCGATAGCCATGATTGTTTGTCTGAAGGAGTAGCCAGTATCACCTGCGTCCCGGTATAGTGCGCCAATTTAGCTCCAAACTGTTTCTGTTCCTCGATCTGAGGTTTTTCCCAGCCGTATGCTTTTCGGAAAGATGCAATCGCGGCGTCCAGGTCCCTGACTCCGAGCACGACGATCGCAACTCCGGTCAATCCCGTATCTCGAATTTTTGGTGATGGCTGAACGCGCAACTCGCGAGGTGTTTCATCCTGAATCATGAAGGGCAAAACGGCGCCCGCAGCGCCGGGACCCACGGTAGCGGTCTGCCAGCGAAGAGTTGTTCCGTCGACCTTCTTCCGCCCGCCTGCCTCCGGTGTTGTGACCGCAATGCCAGCTGCTCTCAGCCGCTCAACTTCCTGTTGAATGCCTGAGGTATGAATCGCCCATGCGCATGCCCCAGCATCCGCCAACATCAGTTTCATCCAGCCAGACATCATGCCCGAAGCCCCTGCGTCCTGGTGGATCGGTGCGATCAACTCCAGGTAGGAGCCATCCTCGAATCCAATCACGGACATGTGCGTAACCCCATTGACATGGGGCCCGCCGTACATCGCGGTAAGTCCGGCGTCGGTGAAGGCTTGCTGCATCTTCTCGAGATTCGAGCCGCACAGCGTCACGTGATCGATGGTGATTTTCATAGCCGTACTTGGGGCTGCCCAAATGGCCAGAACGGCGCACAATGCTGCGGAAATGCCGGGTATCAATGTGCTCAGCGGGCCGAAGCGCAGCACATAACGGCTTCTATTCATAAACACATGTGACCGCTTGGGCCCACAACCACGTTCACAGTGTTCTACAATCCTGCCGTGCTTCGCGTTCTATATTCCCCAATAGCCGTGATACTGGCGGTTGCCGTCATAGCCGCGGGTCAGACAAAAGCGCAGGCTCCCGTACCCGAGAATACTCCGAAGTCGAGTGATCCGGCGCTGGTGACCTGCGGAGACAAACCACCCTATGTAACTCGGACAGTCCGCGGCGACACCCTGATTACTATTGACGGGAAACGCCGTGCCTATGCTGAAACGGAGGCAATGGCCCTAACACCGCAGCCGACTCCTGGCCACAGCAATCTCTTTTGCGTGAACAACTCGCGCATCTTTGTCGCCGCGGACACGGGCGACTACAAGCTACGTTATCTGCAGGAACCGGCCGACATCGAAAGCGGAAACACAATCCGGCTCGTGGATTGGTCCTCCGACGGACGCCGGCTTCTGGCCGAGCTGGCAGAGTGGCAGTACGAGCAGCCGGGCGCCGCCTTCAGCGTCCTGATCTTTGACACACGCAATGGAACCTTTCAGCAGCCAGACCTCGCCCGCGCGTTCGCAAAGACATTCTCCCGAGAGTGTTCTGCGAATATTCGTGTACTCGGATTTACCGCCAAGGGATCCATCGCTCTGGAAGCCCAGCCTCTTACCCCGGAAGAGGAAGAGGTTCAGGGCGTTCTCAGTTGCTCACGCAACAAGGTGTACTTCGAAATGGACCGCGCTACGGAAACGCTGGTCTCGGTGCCCGATATGCCGAAACTTCAACACAACGCCAAGGTCGAGCCAACGGCCAGGTGAGATTTTGCCCGATAGCTGTTAGCGGAACGCTGAAAGCTACTCTTCCTCTTCCTTCACCTCTCCGCGTTCACTCTTGGCCTTTTCAATGATCTTTTCCTGTAACTGTGCGGGCACGATGTCGTAGCGGCTCATCTCCATGTTGAAGCTGCCGCGTCCTTGCGTCATGGAAGTCAGGTCGGCGCCATAGCTCAGCATTTCCGACATCGGCACTTCCGCTTTCACTACTGTATTGCCACCCTTATTGTCCATTCCTTGAATGCGGCCACGACGGCTATTCAAGTCGCCCATGATCGAGCCGGCGAACTCATCGGGCACGGTGATCTCTGCCGCCATCACGGGCTCGAGCAGGGTTGGCTTCGCCACTTCCATGGCCTTCTTGAAAGCGATGCGCCCGGCCAACTGAAACGACAAATCGTTCGAATCAACGTCGTGGTAGGAACCGTCATACAGGATGACCTTGAAGTCCACGACAGGATACCCGGCGAGATACCCGCGCCCAGCCGCGTCGCGAATTCCTTTCTCGACGGCCGGAATGAAGTTTTTGGGGATCGCGCCGCCGAAAATGTCATTAACGAACTCGAAGTCTCCGCCGCGCGGCAACGGCTCCATCTTGATCTTGCAGTCGCCATACTGACCGTGGCCGCCAGTCTGCTTTTTGTGGCGTCCCTGCACGTCGGCCTTACCTCGGATGGTCTCGCGGTAGGGGACCTTGGGCGCCTTAAGATTGACCTCGGTGTGATAGCGCTTCTTCAGCTTCGAGACCACGACCTCGATGTGCTGCTGTCCCGTGCCCGCGATCAGGAATTCCTTGGTCTGGGGGTCGCGGAAGAAACGCAGCATCGCATCTTCCTCCATCAGCTTGTGAATGCCTGGCCCCAGCTTGTCTTCGTCGGCTCGACTCTTCGGCTCGATAGCGAACGTGATCGCCGGCTCGGGCAAATTCACCTTCGGATACTGGATGGGAGCTGACTTATCGCCCAGTGTGTCGCCGGTGAGTGTTTCACGGAGCTTGGCTACCGCGCCGATATCTCCCGCATGGAGCTCATTGACGCCGACGAAATTCTTGCCTTGCATGACGGAAACATGGCTCAACTTCTCCTGCACGTTGCGGCTGAAGTTCTGCACGGCTGTCTCATTTTTCAGCACGCCGCTGTAAACCTTGAAGTACGAGATGCGTCCGGCAAACGGATCTGACACCGTCTTGAACACGTACAGCGAGAGGGCGTCAGAATCCGCCACATGCCGTTCCGGCGACTGGCCATTGCCACTGGCCGTGCCATGCAACGCGGTGTGTTCCGTGCCGGCTGGCGTGTAGTCGACCAGGAAGTCCATCAGCTTGTCGACGCCAACATTCCCTAATCCGGACGTGAACAGCACCGGAAAGATTTTGTCCTCGCGGATGGCATCATGCAGGGCAGGAATCAAGTGCTCTTCGGGAATGGTGCCTTTCTCGAAGAACTCCTCCATCAACTTATCGTCGCCCTCAGCGATCTGCTCCACGAGCTTTTCATGAGCCGCCTGGCCCGCAGCAGCAAGGTCGGCGGGGATTTCCCCCTCCTTGCCTTTTCCGTTGCCTCCCAATTCGTAGGTGTAGGCCTTCATGCGAACGAGATCGATCACACCGGTAAAATTCTTCTCTTTCCCGATAGGAAGCTGCAGGGGAACTACATTGCGGCCGAAGGCCTTATTAAGCGATTCGAGCACGCGTTCCGCATCGGCACGGTCACGATCCATCCGGTTGACGACGATCACGCGTGGCAGATTGATTTCTTCGGCGTATGCCCAGACGCGTTCCGTGACGACCTCCACGCCCGCGACGCCATCAACTACG
>Ga0075424_100005802_pt1 | contig 11841 bp, 7 predicted proteins | sample SoiMethybrSBSTD3_FD_75301 | JGI IMG/M metagenome (GOLD analysis project Ga0075424, IMG submission 75301) | Bulk soil microbial communities from a Populus tree surrounding site in Tennessee, USA - Soil MetaG P. TD hybrid SBSTD3 | ecosystem: Environmental > Terrestrial > Soil > Tree plantation... | reverse complement strand
ACGCGCAGGTCGCCGAGCTGCGACGCGTGTTCGGCCACTAGGCGATTCGGTCGCCGGTCACCACACCGTGCTGGTCATCACCGTTCGATTCCGCGTCAACGACGGCTTCGAGGAGCGTTTCCTCGCGCGCGCCGCGCAGCAGGCGTCGGATTCGCTCGGCCGCGAGGCGGCCTGCCGGCAGTTCGACGTCTGCGCGTCACCGGCCGATCCGCGCCTCATTCTTCTGTACGAGATCTATGACGACGACGCGGCGTTTGCGGCGCATCTCGCGTCCGCGCACTTTCTCGCGTTCGACCAGGAGACCCGAGGCTGGATCGCGGACAAGGTGGTCGAGCGCTGGACGCGCACTTGACAGCGCGTTCTATAACGCATACGTTACACAACACATTAGCGAAGTCGATAGACCATCCCGGTCCCCGCCGGGGCGAGCGAGGTCGCCTATGAGCAGCGCGTGCACGCGCCGCGGAATCGCCATGATCCTGACCTTCCTGGGCCGGGCCATGTGCAACGCGTCCAATCAAGGCACCTGGACTACCATCGACACGACGGCGCGCTTCGACGCGACGGGCGCGCAGATCAACCAACAGTTCGGCCAGGTGACGGCTGCCGCAAATCCGCGGATTGTGCCATTGGGTTTGCGCGTCGTGTTCTCGAGCAGTTTCGGCAAAGGGACGGCTTATGCGTGAGTTCAAGATTGCGGTCTTTCCAGGCGATGGCATCGGCCACGAGGTGATGGCGCCGTGCCTGGACGCGCTCGATCTCGTCGTGCATCGGGTGGGGGGATTCCGGCTCGCGTTCACCACGTACCAGGCCGGCGCCGCCCTCTACCGCGAGACGGGCGTCGCGCTGCCGGACGAGGCCATGGCCGCGGCGCGCGCCGCCGACGCGATTCTGCTCGGCGCGATGGGATTGCCCGCCGTCCGCTACCCCGATGGCACCGAGGTCGCTCCTCAGCTCGACTTCCGTGAGTGGCTCGAACTCTACGCCGGCGTCCGGCCCATCCGCGCCATTCCTGGCGTTCCGCTGCCGCTCGCCGATCCGCGGGCGCATCAGATCGACTTCGCGCTGGTCCGTGAATCCACCGAGGGATTGTTCGCCGCGCGCAAGCTCAGTCGCCGGGACGGCGATGCGGTGCTCGACACGATGCGCATCAGCCGCGAGGTCTGCGAGCGGCTGTTCACGTTTTCCTTCGAATTGGCCCGAAAGCGCCGCGCGCGCGGCCGTCCGGGCCGCGTCACCTGCGTGGACAAGGCGAACGTGCTGCCGTCGATGGCGTACTTCCGCAGCATCTTCCTGGAAGTGGCGGATCGCTACCCCGACATCAGCCACGAATGCGCGTACGTGGACGCGACCGGCCTGCGGCTCGTGCGATCGCCGTGGGACTTCGACGTGCTCGTCACGGAGAACATGTTCGGCGACATCCTGTCCGACGTCGGCGCCGCGCTGATGGGCGGGATGGGCATGGCGCCTTCGGCCGACATCGGCGATCAGCACGCTGTCTTCCAGCCGTGCCACGGCACGGCGCCGGACATCGTCGGGCGCGGTATGGCCAATCCGACGGCGATGCTGCTCTCGGCCGCGATGATGCTCGAGTGGCTCGGCGATCGTCACGGTGTCGGTGAGTGCCGGGAAGCGGCGGCGGAACTCGTTCGCGCGGTCGACGCCGCGTTCGCGCAGGGCGATCTCGTCGGGTACGAGAACGGCGGCACCGCCGGGACGGATGCGATTGCGGCGGCGGTCCGGAAACAGGTGACGGCGCCCTCACTCGCGACGGCGGCCATGACGACACACGGGGTCCGGGGCACCGCGACCGCCTGAGTTCGATCACAACCCAGCGTAAGGAAGCGTCCTGGGAGGGCGCGTTCATTTTGACTGCATGTTCGATAGCGTATACATTGTCGCGCACACAACAGCCGGAGAGCGGGGGCCGTCGGGCCTCCACGTGTCACCGCTCGCGATAGGAGGAACCGTTCATGTCTCCAGTTAGCCACCGGCACGTCCCGCGGCTCGTTGTCTGGGGCGTCGGCCTGATCGCTCTCATTCTCTCGCTTGCCGTCGCCGCACCGGCCGCGGCGCAGCAGGCGATTTCCACAGGCACCATCACCGGCGTCGTTCTCGACGCGCAAGGACTCCCCGTACCGGGCGTGACCATTGAAGCCGTCAACGAACAGACGCGCCAGACGCGCGCGACGGTCTCGAGCAGTTCCGGGACGTTCAATGTTCCCGCGCTCCTTCCCTCGCGCTACACGCTGCGCGTGAAGCTGTCTGGCTTCAAGACCGTTGAACAGGTCGGCATTCAGCTGCGCTCCAACGAAGTGTTCAACGCCGGCAGTATCACGTTGACGGTGGGTGTCTCCGAAACCATCACGGTCACCGCGCAAACCGCAGGTGTCGAGACGGCCACCGCCGTCCGCACCTCGGTGATCGATCAGTCCACGATCGAATCGCTCGTGTCCCGTGGCCGCGATCCCGTGCGGCTCCTGAATGCGCTGCCAGGCGTCGATCCAAACCTCGGTGGAAGCATCACGGGCGGCACGATCGGCACAGGGCTGCCCACGATGCAAGGGACCGCGGGGTTCAACTCCTACGTCGCGATCGACGGGGTGGGTTCGGCCGACGGAGATACCGGCAACAACAACGGCATCACCAGCATCGATTCGATTCAGGAAATCCGGGTGGTGACCAACAGCTACTCGGCCGAGTACGGACGCAACAGCGGGCCGCAGATCAACATCGTGACCAAGTCCGGGACGCAGAAGTTCTCGGGCTCGCTCGCCACCTACTTCCGGCATGAGGCGCTGAATTCGAACACGCTGGCGAACGAGCGTCTGGGAGTCCCCAAGCCGATCGCCCGGTTCTACACGTTTGTCGGGACCATTGGCGGACCGGTGGTGCTGCCGAAGAAAGGCCGCCTGACGCAGACGTTCTTCTTCTACACCCACGAGCAGTGGAACACGAAGAACGCCGATACGCCGAACACGAAACAGATGCCGACGGCGCTCGAACGGGCCGGCGACTTCTCGCAGACGACACAGACCAATGGCTCGCCGTTCTTCATTCGCGATCCGCTGGCGACGGGCGCCTGCAGCTCGACGACCGGCGGTCCAGGCTGCTTTGCGAACAACAAGATTCCGTCCAACCGGATCAGCCCGCTCGGTCTGGCCCTGCTGAATCTGTTTCCGCAGCCGAACTTCTTCGACATCAGCGTGAGCAACCGCCAGTACAACTACCGGGACACCGACGTCCCGAACGTGTACCGCCGGCTCGACCAGGTGACGATCGATCACAGTCTCACGATGGACGATCGCCTGCAGATCAAGTACCGGCACTGGCGTCCGAATCGCGAAGCGACCACCGGAACGTTCGGCATCAACTCGAACTGGAATCAGTTCCGCGGCCAGTACGCGCAGAAGGAAGACGCGATCACGATCAACCACACCCACACGTTTTCCGGCAGCATCGTCAACGAAGCGTCGTTCGGCTATCGCACGACGCCGGAAGTCGCTCCGATCGATACGATGCCCGACCCGATTTCGAAGCTCCAGCGCGCCTCGAATGGCCTGGGCGCGCTGGGTCAGCTCTTTCACGAGCAGACGCTGAACCCGCTGGGTCTGTACCCGCAGCTCACGTTCACGGGCGTGCCGGCGGGCAACAACCAGGTACCAAACGTGTCCTGGGATTCAAGGTTCCCGATCGACGCCATCGACCTCCGATGGAGTTATCAGGACAACCTGAGCTGGACGACCGGCCGGCACCTGATGAAGTTCGGGATCTTTTACGAATACAACATCAACAGCGAAGGCTTCAGCGCGAACTGCTTCTCGGGCTGTCTCGATTTCACGTCGAACAACACCACCGCGGCGCAGAATCCGTTCAACACGAATCACCCGTACGCCAACGCGTTGCTCGGGTACTTCACGACCTATTCCGAGAGCAATGTGCGCCCGTTTCGCGGCGCGAATCAGTGGCAGTCCGAGTGGTTTGCTCAGGATTCGTGGAAGCTCAAATCGAACCTGACGCTCGAGCTGGGAGTCCGATTTGCCCGCGGCGCGCAGTGGCATCTGCGCAAGCAGGGATGGAAAGGGTACGACCCGCCGGAAGGGCAGCGCGCAGCGGGATGGCTGGAGGCCGCGTACAACGCGGCAGCCAACCCGAAGCTGTACCTGCCGGCGTGCCCGCCGCCCGCGACGACGTGCGCCGCAAATGCCCGCCTGGCGAAGGATCCGATTACGGGTGCGATCCTGCCGAACTCCAGCGCACTGATCGGTCAGCTCGTGCCGAATTCCGGCAACTTCTACAACGGCACCGTGCTCGACAACGATTCGCGCGCGTATGATGGTGCGTTTCTGCCGAATCCAGGGATCCAGGCGCAGCCTCGGCTTGGCTTTTCATGGGATCCGACGGGGAAGGGCATGACGTCGATTCGCGGCGGTTGGGGAATCACTCAACAGCTGTTCGACAACTCGAGCGTGTTTGCGAATACGTTCCCGGTGCAGGTGCCCGTGCGGCTGCAGCCGACGCTTCTGTACGGCAGCCTGAGCGACATCGCGACGGCGCCCTCGTTCTACTCGCCGTCTTCGACCGTCGGCTGGGATCCCAGCGACACGCGCGTGCAGAAGACCTACAACTTCTCTCTCGAAGTGCAGCAGAACGTCGGCTTCCACACGGTCGTCACCGCGGCCTACGTCGCGAACCGCCAGCGCAATCTGTTGACGACGCAGGACCAGAACTTCGTGCCGGTCGGTGCGCGGTTCAATCCGGCGAACGCCGATCCGACCAGCGCGACCGGCGCGGTGCTCCCCGACGCATTCCTGCGCCCGATTCCGCAGTTCACCAGCGTGACCGAGCGCACTCGCAACGGCTACATCAACTACGACTCGATGCAGGTGACCGCGAACAAGCGCTTCAGCAACGGCTTCGCGTTTGGCAGCGCCTACACGCTGGGCAGGACGATGGGGATGACGGGAACGTTGACGAGCGTCCTCGATCCCGTCCAGCGAAACTTCGGCTACGCCAACAGCGACCGGCGGCATATCCTGTCGTTCAACTGGAACTGGAACCTGCCCAAGGCGAGTTCCCTCTGGGACACGGCCATCATGCGCGCGGCGCTGGACGGGTGGCAATTCGCAGGCGTCGGCTTCTGGCGGTCGGGCACGCCGTCGCTCGTGAGCTACACCACGACGGACGCGGGCGGGACCGACACAATGGGAGGCGGCGACCCGGTGCGCATCACGATGCTCGCGGGATGCAACCCGATTCTGCCGCGAGGCGAGCGCACCGAGAATCGTTACTTCGACACGAGCTGCTTCGTCCGCACGCCGAAGGGATCGTGGGGCACCGATCAGCCGATCGTCCGGCAGCCCGGTACCAGGAACCTGGACCTGTCCGTGTCGAAGACGTTCCAGGCCGGCAAGGGCCGGCTGCAGGTGCGGGCCGATGCGTACAACGCCCTCAGCGTCAGCAGCCGGACGGTGACCACGGCGGCGCAGTTCGATGCGGCTGGAAACCAGGTCAATTCCGACTTCGGCCGGCTCGCATTGCCGACCGACGAAGCGCGACAGATAGAGCTTTCGCTGAAGTGGATCTTCTAGACTCCGCACGTGTGGGGAGGAGATGACGTGAGTCGCACGACGTTCGCACTGTCTCTGGGTGCTGCGGCGCTGTTCGTTGCGATCGCGAGCGCTCAGGATCCCGAACACGCTCCACCATCGTCAGTCGCCGGCGCCATTCAGGTGCCGGCGACACCGCCGCCGCCGGCGCAGCCTGCTCCAGTTCCGGGCCAGGCAGGTCAGGCCGGCGGCCGCGGCCGCGGAGCGGGCGGCACGCCGCCAGCGGGTGGTGGTGGGTTTGGTCGTGGGCCGGCGTTCGACGCGGCAGCGATCGAACGTGCGCGTCCGGTCTACGAAGCGCAGTGCGGCTTCTGTCACGGCAACGACGCGCGCGGGCGTGCGGGCGGCCCCGATCTCGGTCGATCGCTGGTCGTGCTGAGCGACACCAAAGGCAAGGAATTGGGCGCCTTCCTTCGCGCGGGACGTCCGCCGGCGATGCCGGCATTTCCCGGTCTCACCGACGAGCAGATCTCCGACATCGCCGAGTTTCTGCACCAGCGATTCGAGGCGGCGAAGAGCCGCAATCTGACCGATACGATGGCGCCGCTCGTGGGAGACGCCGCCGCCGGCGCGGCCTATTTCAATGGCGCCGGAAAGTGCACGACGTGTCACTCGATCACGGGCGATCTGGCGAAGATCGGGTCGAAGTACGACCCGGCGACGCTACAGGATCGCCTCGTGAATCCGCGACCGGGCGGCGGCCGGGGAGGTCAGGCGACGACGTCACCGCGATCGACGCGCACCGTGACGGTGACGCTCGCCAACGGACAGACGGCCGCCGGGCGTCTCGAGTTTGTCTCCGAGTTCGTCGTGACGCTGGTGGACGACAGCGGCAACCGCCGGACGTTCACGCGCAACGGCGACGTGCCGAAGGTCGTCGTGACCGATCCGCTGAAAGCGCACTTCGACATGCTGCGCACGTTCCGCGACAAAGACATGCAGGACCTGACTGCTTACCTCTGGACCATTAAATGAGACGCCCACTGCTCGCTCTTGTCGCGATGGTCGCGCTGACGGTGGCCGTTGCCGGCCGCCAGCAGGGCGGCCTCACACCGGCGCAGATCCTCAAGCCGTCGCCGGAGTCCTGGCCGACGTTTCACGGCGACTACACCGGGCGCCACTACAGCGCTCTGAATCAGATCAATCAGACCAACGTCAAGGGTCTCTCGCTCGCGTGGACGGCACGGCTGAACACCGCGCTGCAGGGCGCCACGATCGGCGGCTTCGGGCCCGAGCCGGCTGCCGGGGCGGTGCCGAACGCGAACATCAAAGCGACGCCGCTGTTGGTGGAGGGCATGTTGTATCTCGCGACGCCCAACAACGCGTACGCGCTCGATGGACGCACCGGCCGGCAGCTCTGGCACTACTACTGGAAGAGTCAGGGCGGCTCCAACATCGGCAACCGAGGACTCGGGATGTGGGGCAACTATTTGTTTCTCGACACGCCCGATCAATACCTCGTCTCGCTCGACGCGCGGACGGGGAAGGAACGCTGGAACCAGAAGAAGGCCGACTACAAGGGCGACTTGTACGCCACGACGGCGCCAACCGTCGTCGGCAATCACGTGCTGACGCCGGCCGGCGGCGACTATACAGACGTGCCGGGCTGGCTCGAGTCGCGCGATCCGGAAACCGGCGCGCTGCAGTGGAGGTGGTACGGCACCCCGCGCGCGGGCGAGCCTGGCATCGAGACGTGGCCGAGCGCATTCGCTGCTGAACGCGGTGGCGCGGCGCCGTGGCAGCCCGCGACGTACGATCCCGAAACCAATTTGATCTTCGTCGGCACCGGGAATCCACAGCCCGTGCTGATCGGCGACAGCCGGCCCGGCGACAACCTCTACACGTGCTCGATCGTCGCCTTGAACGCGGACACGGGAAAGCTGGCGTGGTACTACCAGGTCTCGCCGCACGACACGCACGACTGGGATGCCACGCAGACCGCCGTGTTGTTCGATGCCGTGATCAACGGACGCCAACGGAAGCTGCTCGCGCAAGCGAGCCGGAACGGCGTGTTCTTCGTGCTCGATCGCACCAGCGGCGAGAAGGTGCTCACGACGCAGTACCTGCCGTCGGCGAACTGGATCTCCGGCTTCAAGCCGAACGGCCAGCCGATTCCGAACGCGGCGAAGGAACCGCAGGTGGGCGGAGCGCTGGTGTCGCCTCACAACGGCGGGGCTACGAATTGGGCGCCGCCTTCGTACAGCCCGCTGACGGGGCTGTTCTACGTCAACACGGTCGAGGGGTACGTCGTTCACTACCGCACCATCGGTCCGACGGATGTGCCGAACGGATACGGCGGCGGCGCGGAACACGCAGTCGGCGGCCACGGCGCCGCGCTGCGCGCGATCGAAGCGCTCACGGGCAAAGAGCGGTGGGTGCACAACTATCCGGCATCGGATGGAACCGCACCGCGTCCCGAGGCATTCGGCGGCTTGCTGACGACGGCCGGAGGGCTGCTCTTCGCAGGAGGATCGTCCGGTCACGTCATGGCGATGGACGCGGCGACGGGCAAAGTCCTCTGGCACTCCGGGCTCGTGCAGCAGATGAGCAACACCCCGATCACGTACATGCTCGACGGATCGCAGTACGTGTTGGTGGCGGCCGGCGACACCCTCTACGCCTTCAGCGTTCAGCGGTAGATTTCATGGAGCGCTCGCCGCGCGCCATCGCGTTTGTGCTCGCCGGTGGCGTGGTGCTCGCGGCGTTCGCGGCGGGCGTGATCGGGATTCGAAGCCGTACGGCGTCACGAGACGCCCTGACGCGCCCGATGACGCTCGCCGAGGCCGCACCCGTGATCGCCGCTGTCGGCGATCGCGCGCCCGCTCAGCTCCGCAACGCGACCGACGCGATCTGGTCCCAGTGGGTGCACGAGCGCGACTCGAGCATCAGAGCTCGGCTCGATCGCGGCGACGAGGACTCGCTGGTCAACCTGCTCCTGTACGGCACGACGTTCACCAGGCAGCCTCGAACGACGCCTGAGGATTTGGGAGACGGCGACCAGTCTCACCTCGAAGAGATCATGGACGGCCGCGTCCAGGATCTGGTGATGGCCGTCGAAGCGCCTGAAGGCGACGAGCGGCTCCAGTTTGCCCGCCAGGTCATCGAACATCACGGCTTCGTCGTCGGCCGGGGGTCGCGTGAGACGACGCGTCAGTACCTGGTGTCGTTGCGATCGCGCATGCTGACGGAGAACGAGCAGTACATCCGCCGTCTCCGCACCGCGCCTGACAGCTCGAGGGCCGAAGCGTCGGCGACCCTCTATCGCGATCGCGGCTTGTCGTCAGATACGTCACTGCGCGTGGACTACGCGCTCGATGCCACGCTGGCGACGCTGCAGCAGCGCGGCGAGTTGACGCGCCTGCCGATCGATCACGTCGCGATCGTCGGACCTGGACTCGACGTCATCGACAAGGCGCAAGGCCACGATCTGTTTCCCGTCCAGTCGATACAGCCGTTCGCCGTCGCGGAGACGCTGCTGCGGCTCGGCGCGTCGAAACGTCCCTCCATCGTCGCGATGGACATCAGCCCTCGCGTGCTGGCGCATCTTCGTGGCGCGCAAGAGCGCGCAACGCACGGCGGGCCGTACCGGCTGAACGTACTCCTGGAATCCGACACGCCGGGCACGCGGATCGACAGTGGATTGGTCGAGTACTGGTCACGTTTCGGCGATCGGATCGGCACGGCCACGACCGCCGGGCCGAACGGAGATGCGACTCGCCTGCGCGTTCGCCGCATCGATGTGCGGCCCGACGTCGTTCGCGACGTCACGGCGGCCGACGTGGATGTGATCGTCGAACGGCCGGGTGAGAACGCCGCGGGGAAGGGTTTCGATCTGATCGTCGCCACGAACGTGTTCGTGTATTACGACCCGTTCGAACAGGCGCTCGCGGCCGCGAATGTGAGCCGCATGTTGGGGAACGGCGGGCTGCTGCTGACCAATCAGCCGCTTCCGGTGCCGGCCGCCGCGGGACTGTCGCTCGTGCTCGCCCGCGCGGTGGCGTTCGATCGCCTCGTCGGCGGAGGCGAGACCCACGAGCGCGGCGACACGATCTACGCGTATCGGAAGTCGTGAGAGGACAATCCATGGAGCGACGCACGTTTCTCAGTTTGGCGGTTCTGCCCGCGATGTCTCCGCTGTGGCGGCAGCGCGCGCAGCCACGACGCACCCAGCTCTCGATTCGCGGCGACGCGTTCTACATCAACGGCCGTCCGACGTACGCGGGCCGCACGTACAACGGCAAGAAGGTCGAAGGCCTGCTGATGAACACACGGATGGTGCAGGGCATCTTCGACGATCTGAATCCGGAGACCGCATCGCGCTGGGTGTACTCGGACACGGGGAAATGGGATCCCGATCGCAACACCACCGAGTTCCTCGCGGCCATGCCCGAGTGGAAGCGTCACGGCGTGCTGGCGTTCACGATCAATCTTCAAGGGGGATCACCTGGTGGTGGACCGGGCCGTGGGCGAGGCGCGCAGCCGGCCGGCGCGCCCCCGACTCCGCCGCAGGCGCCGCCTCAAGCTGCGGGAACACCGGCCGCTCCTCCTCCTGCCGGCGATCCGAATGCCCCGCCTGCGCGAGGCAGAGGCCGCGGTCCGGCAGGCCCGATGCTCGAGAACTCGGCCTTCGATCCGGACGGCAACCTGCGTCCGGCGTACATGGCCCGCCTGGAACGAATCCTGGACCGCGCTGACGAGCTCGGCATGGTCGCGATCGTGGGTTACTTCTACTTCGGTCAGGACCAGCGGCTGAAGGACGAAGCGGCGGTCACACGCGGCGTGCTTGGCGCCACCAACTGGATCCTCGATCACGGCTATCGGAATGTGCTGATCGAGATCAACAACGAGTGCAATCTCGGCTACGACCACGACATCCTCAAGCCGCCGCGCCTGCCGGAGCTGTTCGAGCTCGTGCGGCAGCAGAAGCGGGGGGACCATGTCCTGATGGTCTCGGCGAGTTTCGGCGGCACGGATTCCTCGATGACGGGCCGGGAGCATCCCGATACGCCCGCGACCGCGAGTGTGGTCAAGAACGCGGACTACCTCCTGGTTCATGGGAACGGCCCGAACGATCCTGATTTGATCCGGCGCTGCATCGCCGGAAACCGGGCGCTGTCCGGCAATCGCAGAATCCCGGTGCTCATCAACGAGGATCCAAACTTCCACTTTACGGAGGAGAACAATCACCTTCTCGCTTCTGTCGGCGAGTACGTGTCGTGGGGCTACTACGAACAGGGGCAGAACAATTATCAGGACGGTTACCAGAGCCCGCCCGTGAACTGGGGCATCAACACCGAGAACAAGAAACAGTTCTTCGAATTGGTAAAAAAAGTGACAGGCGTCTAGTCGTGCGAGTGCGCTACGGACTGATCGCACTGACGTTCGCGCTGTCGATGCTGCTGTACGTCGATCGTGTGGCCATCTCCACGGCAAAGGGTCCGATCACGTCGGAGATGGGACTCACCGACACGCAGTTCGGCTGGGTACTGTCGGCGTTTGCGCTCGGCTACGCCTTGTTTCAGACGCCTGCCGGAACGCTCGCGGATCGATTCGGCCCGCGCGTGGTGCTCGCTGGCGTCGTGACGCTCTGGTCCCTCTTCACGGCGCTCACGGGCACGGCGCGGAGCGTGGCGATGCTCCTCGGGTATCGGTTTCTCTTTGGCGCCGGCGAAGCGGGTGCCTATCCCACCGTCGCTCGCGCGTTCTACAACTGGCTGCCGGTGGGCGAGCGCGGACTGGCGCAGGGCATCAATTTTTCCGGCGCCAGACTGGGCGCCGCGTTCGCACTGCCTGCGATCGCGTGGCTCGTCGGCCGCGCGGGCTGGCGGCAGGCGTTCTTCATGCTCGGCGGCGCCGGGGTCGTGTACGCGCTCGCGTGGTGGTGGTGGTTTCGCGACCGGCCGGAAGATCATCCGGGTGTCTCCGCCGACGAGCGCGCGTTGATCGTGCGTGAGCGCGGCTCGCGCGCGGCTGCGAAGGAAGCGCCGATTCCCGCCAGCGTCCTCGCTACATCGTCGAACATGTGGATCGCAATGGGGCAGTACTTTGCCTCGAACTTCACCTTCTTCTTTTGTCTGACGTGGCTGTTTCCGTTCCTGCAGAGGACCTACAACCTGCAGGCCACGCAGGCGGGCCTGCTCTCGTCGGCGCCGCTGCTCGCCGGAGCGTTTGGAAACTGGGCGGGCGGCTCCCTCGTGGACCTGCTCTACCGTCGCGACCGGCGAACCGCATC
>Ga0075424_100005801_pt1 | contig 11841 bp, 8 predicted proteins | sample SoiMethybrSBSTD3_FD_75301 | JGI IMG/M metagenome (GOLD analysis project Ga0075424, IMG submission 75301) | Bulk soil microbial communities from a Populus tree surrounding site in Tennessee, USA - Soil MetaG P. TD hybrid SBSTD3 | ecosystem: Environmental > Terrestrial > Soil > Tree plantation... | reverse complement strand
TCGACCCTGCCGGGCGTGATCGAGGATGTCACCGAGATCGTGCTGAACCTGAAGCAGGTGCGGCTCAAGCTGTTCGGCGACGGACCCAAGAAGGGCGTCTTCGAGATGCGCGGCAAGGGCGAGGTGCGCGCCGGCGACCTGCAGGTGGATGCCGAGGTCGAGGTGCTCAACAAGGACCTGCACATCGCCACGCTGAACCGCGACGGGGATCTTCGCATGGAGGTGGAGATCAACGGCGGCCGCGGCTACGTCTCGGCCGACCAGCACTCGCAGGGGACCGAACGGCCCATCGGCGTGATCCCGATCGACTCGCTGTTCTCGCCGGTCACGAAGGTGAACTACACGGTCGAGGCCACGCGCCTCGGCCAGCGCATCGACTACGACAAGCTCACGCTCGAGGTGTGGACGGACGGCAGCATCCTGCCGAACGACGCCGTCTCGATGTCGTCGAAGATCCTGCGCGACCACTTCAGCCTGCTCATCAGCTTCGAGGAGGAGCCGCAGCAGGAGGAAGAAGCCGCGGTCGACGAGGACAAGGTGCGCATCCGCAAGCAGCTCGACAAGAGCGTGGAGGAGCTGGAGCTGTCGGTTCGCTCGAGCAACTGCCTGCGCGCCGCGGAGATCAAGACGATCGGCGAGTTGGTGCAGAAGGGCGAGGCCGAGATGCTCAAGTTTCGCAACTTCGGGCGCAAGTCGCTGAAGGAGATCCAGGACATCCTGGCCGAGATGGGGCTGCACTTCGGCATGGACGTGAGCCCGTACTACGAGAACAAGTCCACGGCGCGAGCCGAGGTCTGATCCGCGTTGCGCGCGCGCCGCGCGACCGCCAGGCGACGAGAGGACGAGCAGACGCATGAGACACCGCAAGGACCATCGCAGGCTGGGTCGCAAGAGCGAGCACCGGCACGCGTTGCTGCGTAATCTGGTGACGGCGCTGTTCCAGCACGAGCGTATCGAGACCACGGTGGCGAAGGCCAAGGAGGCCCGGCGCCTCGCCGAGCGCATGATCACGTTCGGGAAGCAGGGCGACCTCGCGGCGCGCCGGCACGTGGCGCGCTTCGTATACAAGCCGGAGGTGCTGGCGAAGCTGTTCGCCACGATCGCGCCGTGGTACGCCGAGCGCCAGGGCGGGTACACGCGCATCGTCCGCATCGGACACCGGCTGGGCGACGCGGGGGAGACGGCGTACCTGGAGCTGGTGAAGAGCGTCGAGCAGAAGGAGAAGGAGCGCGCGGCCCGCATCGCCGCCGCCGAGGCCAAGGCCCTGGTGCAGAGCGGGGAGAAGGCCGCGAAGAAGAAGAAGGCCGATGCAGAGGCCGAGGAAGCGGAGGCCGCGGAGTCCGAAGACCGGCCGAAGCGCGGGAAGAAGAAGGAAGCGGCCGGTGCGGGCGCCGGCGGCGCTGGCGGCAAGCGCCAGCGCACGGGTCCGCGCAAGGTGGGCGGAGGTTGAGCCTGGAGATCCGCACGAACGATCGGCTGGAACGCGCGGGCGGGGGGGCCACCTTCCGCCCGCGTTCGTCATGCGCCCGGCCCCCGGCGTGGCCCCTGCTGCTCGGGGCCGCGCTCGCCGTGACGCTGCTGCCGGCCGCCGCTTCTTCGACGCGGGCGCAGGAGAGCGCCCGGATCGGACAGGCCGCGCCGGACAGCGCGTTCACCGTGGACTACCTGTGGGTGCTGCGGAATTCCCTCGTTCACGCGGAGGACATCCCGCCGATCGTCGAGCGCGCCCGCCGCATGGGCGTGCGCGGGCTGCTGGTGCAGGTCGTGGGCCGCGGCGACGCCTGGTACCGCTCCGACCTGCTGCCCGCGCCGGAGCCGCTCCAGGGCACCGATCGCGATCCGCTGGGCGAGCTGCTGCCGCTCGCGCACGCGGCCGGTCTCGAGGTGCATGCGTGGATCAACTGCTGCCTCGTGTGGTCCGGCCCGCACCGGCCCCGCGATCCGCGCCACGTGCTGAACGCTCATCCGGAGTGGATCGCGCGCATGGCCGACGGTCGCTCGATGACGCGGCTCACGCCGCGGCAGCGGGAACGACTTCGCGTCGAGGGCGTGTTCCTGTCCCCCGCCCATCCCGGCGTGCGGCGCTGGATCGCGGACAACGTCCGCGAGCTCGTGACCCGTTATCCCGTGGACGGCGTGCACCTGGACTACATCCGTCAGCCCGCGGTCGCGATCGGCTACGACCCCACGTCGCGGGCGCGCTTCGCCATGGAGTTCGGCGTGGATCCGCTCATGTTCGGCCGCGCGCCCCGCGCCGAGCGGGCGCGACTCGACTCGTCATGGGCCGCGTTCCAGATGGACCAGGTCACCGAGATCGTGCGCGGCGTGCGCGATGTCCTGAACGAGGTCCGACCCGGCCTGCCCCTGAGCGCCGCGGTCGTCGCCGACACGCTCACCGCCTTGACCGTCAAGCGCCAGCCCTGGAGCCGCTGGGTGCGCGAGGGGCTCCTGGATCGGGCATATCTGATGTGCTACGCGCCTTCTGTGCCCACCGTGCTCCACGAGCTCGCCCTGTTGCGCGAGCAACTCGGCGTGGACCGGCTCGTGCCGGGGATCGCCATGTACAACACGCCGCTCTCCACGGCGGCCGCCAAGATCAAGGCCGCGCGCGCGCTGGGCTTCCCGCTGGTTGCGCTCTACTCGTACGACTCGCTGTTCCAGCGCTCGGGGCAGTGGGAGCGGCTGCGCTCCTTCCTCGACGACGCCGATCCCGCGGAGGTGCATCCGTGAGCCCCACGACCACGAAGGTGACGGCCGTCCGCGAGCAGATCCGCAACATCGCCATCATCGCCCACGTGGACCACGGCAAGACCACGCTCGTGGACGCCATGCTGTGGCAGAGCGGCGTGTTCCGCGAGAACCAGGAGGTCGTCGAACGGGTCATGGACTCGAACGATCTCGAGCGCGAGAAGGGCATCACGATCCTCGCCAAGAACACGGCCATCCGCTATGGCGACGTGAAGATCAACATCGTGGACACACCGGGCCACGCCGACTTCGGCGGCGAGGTGGAACGCACGCTTAAGATGGTGGACGGCGTGCTGCTGCTCGTGGACGCGAGCGAGGGCCCGCTGCCGCAGACGCGCTTCGTGCTGCGAAAGGCGCTCGAGCTGGGACTGCCGCCCATCGTGGTGATCAACAAGATCGACAGGAAGGACGCGCGAGCCGGGGAAGTCCTGGACGAGATCTACGACCTGTTCATCGACCTGGACGCGCACGTGGACCAGCTCGAGTTCCCCGTGCTCTACACCATTGCCCGCGAGGGCGTGTGCCGGCTCACCCCGGACGGCGAGAACCTGCCCCTGAAGCCGCTGTTCGAGGAGATCGTTCGCTCGATCCCCGCCCCGAAGTTCGACCCCGAGCTGCCGCTGCAGATGCTGGTCCTGAATCTCGACTATTCCGACTACGTGGGCCGGCTCGCGATCGGCCGCGTCGTGAACGGCACGGTGCGCACGCGCCAGGACGTGATGCTCGTGCGGGCAGACGGCGCGCAGGTGCGGTCGCGGGTCACGAACCTGTACGTGTTCGAGGGGCTCGAGCGCGCCGAGGTGCAGGAGGCGGGCCCCGGCGACATCGTCGCGCTGGCCGGCTTCGAGGAGGTGCACATCGGCGAGACCGTCACCGACGCGGAGGATCCCCGTCCCCTGCCGCCCGTGGTCGTGGACGAGCCCACCGTGAGCGTGGTGTTCGGCGTGAACGCCTCGCCTTTCGCGGGGCAGGAGGGCCGCTACGTCACCTCGCGCAACCTCAAGGAGAGGCTCGAGCGCGAGCTGCTCACGAACGTGAGTCTGAAGGTCGAGCCCGGGGACACCCCGGACGCGTTCGTGGTCTCCGGCCGAGGCGAGCTGCAGATGGCGATCCTCGTGGAGATGATGCGGCGGGAGGGCTTCGAGCTGGCCGTGAGCAAGCCCGAGGTGATCACGCGCAGCGCGAACGGCGTGACGCAGGAGCCCATGGAGCGCCTGGTCATCGACTGCCCCGAGGAGTTCGTGGGCATCGTCACGCAGAAGATCGGGACGCGGCGCGGCCGCATGATGAACATGGTGAATCACGGGACCGGCCGCGTCCGGCTCGAGTATCGCATCCCGTCGCGGGGCCTGATCGGGTTCCGCAGTCAGTTCCTCACCGACACCCGCGGCACCGGACTCCTGAACCACCTGTTCGACGGGTGGGAGCCGTGGACCGGGGACATCCCGCACCGGACCACGGGGGCGCTCGTGGCCGATCGGCAGGGCAAGGTCACGGCCTACGCGATCGAGCACGTGCAGGACCGCGGCGAGATCTTCGTGGAGCCGAACGACCGCGTCTACGAGGGCATGATCGTGGGCGAGAACTCCCGCGAGCAGGACATCGACGTCAACATGGTGCGCGAGAAGCGGCTCACGAACATGCGCTCGGTGGGCGAGGACGCCGTGCGCCTCGTGCCGATGAGACGGCTCTCTCTGGAGCAGGCGCTGGAGTGGATCCGGGACGACGAGCTGCTGGAGATCACGCCCGTCTCGCTGCGCCTGCGCAAGCGCGTGCTGGCCGCGAACCAGCGCCCGAGGTACTGGCAGAAGCAGAACTGAGGGCCGGCGGCGGCTGCCGCGGCCGCCCTCGCCGAACGGGCGTGGGACCCCCGGTCCGGCGGCGGACCCATTCGGGAGAAATCGCTCAGCTTCCCGGGTGGCCGGGTCGAAAACGTTTACAAACCCCTGCCACCGCGCCGGGGCCCACTCCCCCCATGAAGGTCCTCGATGCCCTGAGCCGCCGCTCGCCGTCCGCGCCCGCCCCACTCGAGGCGAGCGCGGACGGACCCGCTGGCGCCCGCAGCGTCACGTCGTTCCTGCTCGCACGCGGGCTCGACGTGAAGCGCGAGAGCGTTCGTGTCGTCTCCGGCTTCGCACTGCTCCTGATGCTGGCGGTGGTGGTCCTGAACGTCACGCTGTGGCACAAGGCGTGGCAGCGGATCGAGGCGGAGGCCTGGGCCCGGCTCGAGGTCGCCACCGACGTTCGACTGGCCGACGTCGACCACGTGCTCGACGTGTTCCGGCGCGAGGCCGTGAGCGTGGCGCGGGATCCGGCGACCTCCACCGCCATCCGCTCGCTGTCTGTCGGTCCGGCCGCGCAGCGCGCTCGCGCGCTCGACGGCCTCTATGCGCGCGCCGCCGAGTTCGAGTTCCGCAACGTGGCCGTGCTGGATGCGAGCGGGTCGCCGCTTGCGGAGTGGCATCCGCGCAACGTGGACCAGGCTCGGATCGACGGGGAAGCGGCCGGCGAGGCCGTGGCCACGGGCCAACCCGCGTGGGGCTCCCCCCACCTCGGCCGCACGACGATCGCGGTGCCCATCGAATCCGGGCGCTCGGGGCGCGTGCTCGTCTTCCATGCCGACTTCGCGCGCACGCTCCGGCCGCTGCTCCAGCGCTGGCCCGGCTTCGGTGAGGCGAGCGGCGCCTACCTCGTCCGCGCAGAGGGGGACGACGTGGAGCTCCTCACCGCCGTGCCGGGCTCCACCGGTGCGCGTCCCGCCGCGCGGCTGCCGATGGCGGCGAAGGAAGCGATGGCCGCGGCCATGGCGGCGACCCGCGTCGCGTCTCGCGTCGAGACCCCGGGCGCCGAGGAAGACCTCGTGTGGGCCGTCACCCGGCCGCTGCGGAACGCGGATTGGGGCCTCGTCGCCCAGGCCCAGCGCTCGGAGATGATGGCGACCATGTCGTCCGTGCGCCAGGCGCTCGTCTCGCTCGACGTGATCCTGGCGTGCGTGTTCCTGGCGCTGGCGTTCTGGTGGAGGCGCTCGACGACGCGGGCCGTGGCGCGCCGGGAGATGGAGCTCTCCGAACGGCACGCGCGCCGCCTGCAGGCCATCCTCGACACCGCGTTCGACGCCATCTTCATCTTCGACCGGGCTGGCCGCGTGCGCTCGGTGAATCGCGCCGCCGAGTCGCTGGTGGGCATGGCCGTCAAGGAGCTCGAAGGCCAGCCGATCCAGCAGATCCTCCGCTGGGAGCTCGCGGGGAAGCCCGCATCGGTGCCGCAGGCGGGCGCGGTGGTCACCGGCGAGGCCATTCGATCCGATCGCGCGCGTGTTCCGGTGGAGTTCTCCCTGGGCCGCTCCGGCGAGGGCGATGACCTGCTGTTCACCGCCATCGTCCGCGATGTGCGCGACCGGGTCGAGGCCGAGAGCCGCATTCGCCAGACGAACGAGGAGCTGGAGCTCTCGAACCGCCGCCTGGAGGAGATGAACGCCCAGCTCGAGGAGGCGTCGCAGCTCAAGAGCGAGTTCCTCGCCAACACGTCGCACGAGCTGCGCACGCCCCTGAACGGCATGATCGGGTTCCTGCAGCTCGTGCTGGACGGGCTGTGCGAGTCACGCGAGGAGGAGATGGACTTCCTCCGGCAGGCGCTCCAGTGCTCGCGCCATCTGCTCGGGCTCATCAACGACGTGCTGGACATCGCCAAGATCGAGGCGGGAAAGCTCACGCTCGAGGTCACGCGGATCGACATGCGCCACCTCTTCGACGAGGTGCACACGGTCACCCACGTGCAAGCGGCGCAGAAGGGGCTGCGGCTGTCGTTCCACGACGACACCGCGGGCCGGGTGAGCCCGCGCGGGGACTTCGGCAAGATCAAGCAGGTGCTCATCAACCTCGTGGGGAACAGCCTCAAGTTCACCCCCAAGGGGGAGATCCAGGTGCGCGTGCGCGCGCACGCCGACCAGGGTCACCTGGTCCTCGAGGTCGTGGACACGGGGATCGGCATCGCCCCGGACCGGCAGCACCTGGTCTTCGACAAGTTCGTGCAGGGGGACGGCAGCACGACGCGCCGTTTCGGCGGCACCGGCCTGGGGCTCGCCATCTCCAAGAGCCTGGTGGAGCTGATGGGCGGCATCATGGGGGTGCAGAGCGACGGGGAGGACCGCGGCACGACGGTGTACTTCTCGCTGCCGCTGTGGCGCGAGGAGGCCTCGACGCCGGCACCCGAGCGCGTCGCGACCGAGAGTCGGATCGAAGGCCCATCCGGCGCCCCGCTGGTGCTCGTGGTCGAGGACGACGCCGTGTTCCGTCGGTTCGTGACCGCGGTGCTGCAGCACGGCGGCTACCGGACCGTCGAGGCCGATCACGCCGAGTCGGCCTGGCGGCTGCTGCAGCGCATCAAGCCCGACGTGGTGATGCTCGACTACGCGCTCTCCTGTCAGGACGGCGCGGCGTTGCGCACGGGCTGGGACCTGGCGCAGCGCATGACGAGTGAGCCGCAGACCCGGCACATCCCGGTGGTGTTCGTGACCGGCTTCGACGGCGAGCTCAGGCGCAGGCTCCAGGGCACGGCCTTCGCGCGGCGCCCCGAGCACCTCGTCAAGCCGGTGGATCCGTCCACGCTCATGGCGAAGATCTCCGCTCTCGTCGGGGACCGCGACGGCCGCATCGTGCGCGTGCTCATGGCCGACGACGATCCCAGCGTGTCCGCATTCGTGCGTCGCGTGCTGCCGGCCGACCGCTACGTGGTGGACGTGGCGAGCAACGGCGACGAGTGCCTGCACGTCCTGCGAACGCACCCGAACGGCTACGACGTGCTGCTGCTCGATCTCATGATGCCCGAGGTGAGCGGCTACGACGTGCTGCGCGAGATGACGTTGTCCGGGCTCCAGCCGGATCTGCCCGTCATGGTGCTCACGAACTTCCCCGAGCCGCAGACCGACGAGGAGCGCCGACTGCTCCAGGACGGGCTCGTGCTGGACGTGGTCTCCAAGACCGCGGTCCACGACAACCCGAAGCTGTTACCGCACGTGCTGGACTGGCATCTCCAGACCGGGCGGGTCGGACGCGGCGAGGACGCTGCCGGGCGTGAAGTCGGCGACGGTGACGAGGACGCCGCGGAGCCGGAGCGGAGGGCGGCGTGAAGCACGTCATCGTGGTCGAGGACGACGCGCAGAACGCCGTGCTGTTCCGCAAGCTGCTGGAGAAGCGTCTGGGCTGTCGGGTCACGCTCACCGAAGACCCCGAAGAGGTGCTGGAGCACGTGCGCTCGGGCGATGTGTCGCTGGTGATCATGGACGTGTCGCTGCGGCACTCGAAGTGGCAGGGGCGATCGGTCGGCGGGGTCGAGATCTCGCGAATGGTGCGCGCCGAGGCGGTGCGCCCGGTCCCGATCCTGCTCGCCACCGCTCACGCGATGCGCGGCGATGCCGAGCGGCTCCTCGAGGAGAGCGGTGCGGACGACTACGTGGCCAAGCCCATCGTGGACCACGAGGCGTTCGCCGCGCGCGTGCGTGAGCTGCTGGAGCGGGCGGCATGAAGGCGCCGCCCGACATCCGCATCCTCGTCGTGGAGGACGACCCGTTCTTCCAGCGCGTGCTGCTGCGGCGGCTCGCCGCCGAGGGCTACCAGGTCCAGTCCGCCACCGACGGGCGCGAAGGCATGAAGGCGATCGTCACCTACGAGCCCGACCTGGTGATTTCCGACTGGATGATGCCGCACGTGGACGGCCTCGAGCTGTGCCAGTCGGTGAAGACCGGGCTGGGCGCCGAGTCGCCGTACTTCATCCTGCTCACCGCGAAGGGCGAGATCAGCGACAAGCTCCTGGCGCTCGACACCGGTGCAGACGACTACCTGGTGAAGCCGTGCGACCAGGGCGAGCTGATGGCGCGCGTGCGCGCGGGCCTGCGGATCGTGCTGCTCACCCAGGACCTCCGGCGCTCGGCCGTGGACCTCGAACAGCTTCGCCACGAGATACGCCGCGTGAAGACGGAGCTCTCCAGGCGGGGCGTCACCTGGCCGGGCGAGCCGCCGGCGGCCGAGAGCGGCGGCGACGCGGACCCTGGCGAGGGCGAGAAGGCCGCATGAACGACGAGCGACACCGCCTCGCGCGCGACGCCCGACGGGCGTCGCGAGGCTTCACCGAACGAAGCGGGGCGTTCGCTTGACCGGCGAGCGACGCCCCGGCTAGTGTCCTCGCCCGCCGCTCGCCGGGGTGGACACCGGCGGAGCACCCGATGTCGTTCCTCGGTAGCTCAATGGTAGAGCATTCGGCTGTTAACCGAAGGGTTGTAGGTTCGAATCCTACCCGAGGAGCCAGCTTCGCGGAGCCCTCGCAACTCGATGAGTTGCGGGGGCTTCTCGCATGTGAGCGGTAGAGCCGGCGAACGCGGCGCGCCACGGCCAGGAATCCCCTCGGGCTCCCGCCGCCCGCTTGACCTCGGCGGCCGCGCGCCCGAGCCTCCCCGCCATGCGACTCGGGGCCATGGGAAGCGTGCTCGGCGCGCTCGCGGTGGCGGCGGGAGCGTTTGGCGCCCACGCGCTGCGCGGCCGGCTCGACCCGCCGGCGATGGCCACGTTCGAGACCGCGGTCCGCTATCACCTGATCCACGCCGTCGCCGTGCTGCTCGCGGTGGAGCGTGCCCGCGCCGCACCCAAGCCGGCCGGCGCCGCCGGCGGCCTGTTCGTGCTGGGGATCCTCCTCTTCTCGGGGAGTCTCTATGCGCTCGCCATGGGCAGCCCACGGTGGCTCGGGGCGGTCACGCCGTTCGGCGGCCTCGCGTTCATGCTCGGCTGGCTGCTGCTCGCGGCGAGCTACCGGAACGCCTGATCCGGCAACGCCGGGCCGATTGACGCCCGGCGCGCCCTCCCGTAGATTCCAGCTCCTCATGTATTCCGTCGCGCGAATCTCGATGCCCATCTCGATGGCGATGCGTCGCCCGGACTTCGGAGCTCTCGCTCCGTGCCGGGGCTCGATGCTCGCCTGATCCGCGACGCCACTCCCGCACAACGCGAAGCTTCCGAAAGATCCGGGCACCCCGGCGTGTTCACGCATGTCCGTCCCACCCCGAGATCCCGAGGAGCATCGCCATGTCCTACCGATTCGATACGCGCGCGATCCACGCGGGCCAGCCCGACGACCCCAGCACGGGCGCCATCGCCGTTCCGGTCTATCAGACCTCCACGTTCGCCCAGCGTGAGCCCGGCGTTCACCAGGGCTACGCCTACGGCCGCAGCGAGAACCCGACCCGGGCGGCGCTCGAAGCCAACCTCGCCGCGCTCGAGGACGCCCGCTTCGGCCTCGCGTTCGCGAGCGGCCTCGCGGCGGTCCACAACGTGCTCACGCTCCTCGAGGCCGGAGATCACGTGGTCTCGTGCGCCGACCTCTACGGCGGCAGCTACCGGCTCTTCACCAAGCTCTACGCGCGCTTCGGGATCCGCTTCACGTTCGTGGACGCGACGGACCCGCTGGCGCTGGCGCACGCGATCGAGCCACGCACGCGGCTCCTCTGGCTCGAGAGCCCGTCCAACCCGCTCCTGCGCGTGACCGACCTGCCCGCGTGCGCGGCGATCGCCCGCGCGCACGGCGTGCTGACGGTGGTGGACAACACGTTCGCCACGCCCGTGCTCCAGCGGCCGCTCGCGCTCGGGGCGGACATCGTGGTCCACTCCACGACCAAGTACCTGAACGGCCACAGCGACGTGATCGGCGGCGCCGTGCTCACCAGCTCGCCCGAGCTCCACGAGCGCCTGCGCTTCTTCCAGAACGCCGTGGGTGCAGTGCCGGGGCCGCAGGACTGCTCTCTCGTGCTGCGCGGCATCAAGACGCTCGGCCTGCGCGTGGAGCGGCACTGCAGGAACGCGCGGGCGATCGCGAGCTGGCTCGCCGCCGACGGGCGCGTGGCGCGCGTCCACTACCCGGGGCTCGCCAACCATCCGCAGCACGCGCTCGCCCGGCGCCAGATGAGCGACTTCGGCGGCATCGTCTCCTTCGAGCTGGCCGACGAGCCGGCCGCGCGCGCGTTCACGCGCTCGGTGAAGCTCTGGACCGTGGCGGAGAGCCTCGGCGGGCCGTGGTCGCTGCTCTGTCACCCGCCCACCATGACGCACGCCAGCGTGGAGCCCGATGTGCGCCGGCGAAACGGCATCACGGATGGCCTCATCCGCCTCTCGCCGGGGCTCGAGGACGCGCTCGACCTGATCGAGGATCTGGACCAGGCGCTGGGCGCCGGCGCGCAACCGGGTACGAGCCGCGAGCGCGAGACCGTGACGGCGGGAGGTGCGCGATGAGGCGGGTACGGATCGCGCTCCTGGGCTGCGGCACCGTGGGCGGCGGGCTCGTGCGGCTGATCGAGAAGAGCCGCAGCGATCTCGCCGCCCGTCATGGCGTGGAGTTCACGCTCGCGCGCGTGCTCGTGCGCGACGTCGCGCGCCGGCGCGAGGGGGTGGAGCCGGGATGTCTCACGAACCGGCCGGACGAGGCCATCCCGCCGGACACGGACGTGGTCGTCGAGCTCCTCGGCGGCATCGAGCCGGCTCGAGCGCTGCTGCGTCGCGCCCTCGAGCGCGGCCTGCCGGTCGTGACCGCGAACAAGGCGCTGCTCGCCCAGCACGGCCCCGAGCTCTTCTCGCTGGCCGATGCGAAGGGCGTCGCGCTCGGCTTCGAGGGGAGCGTCGCCGGCGGGATTCCCATCGTGCGCGCACTGCGCGGCGGCCTGGCGGGGAACCATGTGCAATCCGTTTGCGGCGTGCTCAACGGCACATGCAATCTGGTGCTGACGCGGATGGAGCGAGAGAGCGTCTCGTTTGCCGCTGCTCTGCGCTCGGCACAGGAAGCGGGGTTTGCGGAAGCCGACCCATCGCTCGACGTCGAGGGCTGGGACGCGGCACAGAAGCTGGTCGTGCTCTCGGCGCTGGCCTTCGGCTCGTGGAGCCCGCTCACGCGGGTCCGCGTTCGAGGGATCCAGGACGTGACCCCGGAGCGGCTGGCCCAGGCACGGGCCCGCGGGCGCGTGCTGCGCTCGGTGGCGTTGGCCGAGCGCCGGGCGTCCGGCCTCGAGCTGAGCGTCGAGCCCCGCGAGCTGCCCGGCGACCACCCCCTGGCGGCCGT
>Ga0075424_100005800_pt1 | contig 11842 bp, 13 predicted proteins | sample SoiMethybrSBSTD3_FD_75301 | JGI IMG/M metagenome (GOLD analysis project Ga0075424, IMG submission 75301) | Bulk soil microbial communities from a Populus tree surrounding site in Tennessee, USA - Soil MetaG P. TD hybrid SBSTD3 | ecosystem: Environmental > Terrestrial > Soil > Tree plantation... | reverse complement strand
GCTTTCACCCTCATCGCTGGTCATGTTACCGACAGCTATAACCGGAAACGTGTGCTGATGTTTGCGATTGGCGGCAATGCTCTGGCGGCGCTGGTTCTTGCCCTGAACTCTGCCACCTCGGGCTCCATCATCGTCCTATACGGCTGTCTGTTCGCATTGGGTACCGCACGTGCCTTCACCATGCCCGCCAGAGGTGCCTTTCTTCCACAAATCGTTCCGCTCGAAATCTTCAGCAACGCGGCATCGTGGAACTCCAGCTTGTTTGAGATTGCGACAATGGCAGGACCTGCCGTCGGCGGTCTGCTCATAGGCATGTTCCGAAGCGCAACGTTGAATTATGCAATTGCTGCCATGGGCGCCGTGACCTTCTTTCTCCTCACCGGAGCTATCCGCTACCAGCACCGTTCCCAGAACCGTCCGGCGCTTACGCTCGACTCCGTGTCGGCAGGATTTCGGTACGTCTGGGGCAAGCAAGTCATACTCTCGGCAATCATCCTCGACATGTTCGGCGTCCTGCTTGGAGGCGCCACAGCTTTAATGCCGATTTACGCGAAAGACATTCTGCACGTCGGACCTAGAGGACTCGGCTGGCTCTTGGCTGCGCCTTCAATCGGGGCGGTCTCCATGGCGCTTGCCCAGGCGCACCGCGGTCCGGCGCGAAAAGCCGGACGGACGCTCCTGTTTGCAGTTGCGGGATTCGGTGTGGTAACCGTCGTGTTCGGTATTTCGAAAAGTTTCTGGCTGTCCATGCTGATGCTGTGTGTTCTTGGCGCCTGCGATAACGTCAGCGTCGTCATTCGCAACACGCTTGTTCAGCTCCTGACGCCGGACGAAATGCGAGGAAGAGTATCCGCGCTGAATGCCCTGTTTATCGGCACTTCAAACGAGCTGGGCGCTTTCGAATCTGGTGTGGTTGCCGGGTTTTTCGGACCGATTTTTTCGGTCGTGGCGGGTGGTATTGGAACGATTCTCGTCGTCCTGACCGTCGCTGGTCTCTTCCCACAGCTTCGTAGCTTCGGTCGTCTCGACCTCGCCAAACACTGATCCCCTATTTTTTTCACTTTGGTCGCGTACCGAGAGGCGCTACATTACTTTTCAAGCAAGGGAGGACAAATGAGCACCAGTGAAGTCGACAAAACTAGCGCGCCGGCATTTCGAGTAGACGTTAATCTGCATGAATTCCTGAAAAACTCCTCCGAACGCGCCAATGCGGTAGCTGATCTGAATGTGGGAGAGGGCCTGCCCCAACCGGTGTATCCACAGCGGCCCGAGGTGATGTGGGAAACCGATCGTGCGTTTCACAATTTTAAGGCGTGGCGTGCATGGAAGGGCCTTGGCGTTCCGTATTTCAAATCGCGGTTGATGCCAGGCGAGTTGCGTCCGCTGATCTCGTACCTGTTCAGCGAATGGAAATGCAACCTCGATTGTCATTACTGCTGGTCCTACGACAACAGCGTGAAGGGAATGACCGAGCCGGTCGCGAAGAAATCGATCGACTGGCTCCACTCGATCGGTAATCGCCTTCTCGCCCTTATGGGAGGCGAACCCCTGCTCCGTCCTCAGTTCATCCACAAGATCGTCTATTATGCCGCGAAGAAGGATTTCCTCGTTTACCTTCCGACCAACGGACGCCTGATGAAGCCAGACGTCATCGACCGCCTTGGCGATGCGGGTCTGGGTACGGTAAACCTCGCGGTCGACTGCATCGACGAAAAGCCCGGGCTCGCAAAAGCTCTGGCTCCCATCCGGCCGTATTTCGATTACTTGATGAAGAACCAGCGGCGGTACAACTATTCGGTGTTTTTCAATGTCTGCATCACCAGGACGAACATGGACGATGTGCGTCAGCTTACCGAGCTTGCGCACGATCTCGATATCGGCATCGACTATCACATCGTCGAGTCGCCCATGCTCGATGCCCCACATTTCAAACACCTCGATGAAAACAGCACGTTTCTGACGCCAGCCGATTACCCGCGCGTTGACGAGTTGATCGACTGGCTCGTCGAGAAACACAAGCAGGGATACAAGATCGTCAATCAGCGGGATCGCTTGATTCAGATGAAGGAATTCATGCGCGGACAGATTGAGCCGTGGGGCTGCAGGGCCGGCCAGAACACCCTGATTATCCGGGTGGACGGAACGCTGGCGCCGTGTTTCCCGCTGTATTCGGCGACGTACGATTGGGGAGTTGCAGGAAAGCCGAAGTTCGACCGAACGCAGCTGTCGGAAATGAAAAAGGAATGCGAGCTACACTGCTTCTCGACGCTGAATCACATTGTGAGCTACGTCTATAACAACGGACGCGTCATCAAGTGGATCCTGAAACACGCGAAGACGGGATTTACGACTGCGCAGGGAACGGTAGAATAAAAATTTCGGATGTCGGATTTCGGATCGCGGATGTGTTTTCAAATCCGAAATCCGATATCCGACATCCAAAATCCCCGTTACTTCCGGAAGTTTCCCTTCTTCTGGCTTCCCTTCCTGGAAACAAGCTGGTTCACGGTAACCGCGGTCGCCATCTTCGCGCCGGCTGCATCCTTCCATGTGACCGTTACTTCAGATCCTTCTTTGCCCATCAGATCACGCACGGTCATCGTCTTCGGCTGATTGGTGGTCGTGCTTTGAGGTTCCAATCCCTGCACCGTAGTCTGGTCGTTAAAACGGAATGTCTGCTCCATTCCGTTTTGCGCCCGGATCATGATGGTATTGTTTTTCAGATCCGCGCTGATCAACTCGCCCTGGACATCCTTGACCGCGGTTGCCCGATCCTCTGCGGGAGCCGGACGTGGTTGATACGTTTCAGGTTCTTCACGACCTGCTTTCACGCCTCGCTCGCAGGAAATCATCATCATTCCTGAAAGAAAGCAGATCAGTGAATAGACCAGAAGTCTCTTCATGAGTGTGCCTCCTACCTTGCTCTATCTCTGGGTCGTGCGCTTCGGCTGCGGAGAGTACATCTCAAGTGCGCGCACAAATGGCGCAACCTCGCTGTTTACTCGCACAACCTTTCCCTCGAGAATGTCGTGACCAGTAACCTCTTTGCCGTATACCTTCTTGTTGGCGCTGTCGTCGATTGTGACCACCGCGCCTTCAAGCGACACGCCAGCAAAGAGTCCCTTCGAACGTGAGTACGAAAAGACCGGCGACTTCAGAAGAACGTCGGTCGCCACTTCGGCTTTCCGTCCGACCGGTCCGGCTGCAACACCGGCATCGGCGCCTAGCTTGACCTTGCCGTCGAGCAATCCTTTAAATCCATTCTCACTTGTGAAGACAAGGACGACGTCTGTTGATTCAACACCAAGCTGCAGACCGAAACTGCCGCCTCCGATTTCGATGAACGCAGGGGCGCCCCATTTGCCATTCATGCGGCGCGATACGAGACCCCTTCCGAAGGTGCCGCCCAAACCGAAGGCCCCCTTTACCATGTGAGGAATGACGGCAACGGCTACCGCTCGTTCCATCAACTCATCAGGTATACCGCTGTCCGGGGCCTTCATGATTTCTGTGAGAACGTTCGCCGCTTTCGTGGCACGTTCGCCCTGATCTGAGGCCCATACCGGCATCGCAACTGCCAGCACGAACAGCATTACGAACGCTATTAACAAGTGCTTTTTATACATGTCTGACTGTCCTCCGTTTAAACGATCCTGTCTATTGAACCCTCGCATTCTCAAACGCGCGTCCGAGCGCCAGAGTCTGCGCAGCAACCGCCAGCCGCACTGTGTGGCGCGCCAACGCGTCTATTTCTTCCCGATTTGCCCCCCGATGCAGCCGATCGAATGTCACATCCAGCGCACGCTCCGCGTCCATCAGCTCCGGTCGTGCGAATTCGAGCGCGCCCGCGCGCTTCGCGAGGCGCACTGCCGTGCGCGCCTGCTTCACAGATGTGAAAACCGGCCCTCTCGCGTATTTCACGTCCTCCAGGTCGGACCGCCCGAAGTTGTACACGCCTTCCTGTACGCGATACGAGACAACGGCGCCGCCTTTTTCCGGCATGGTGAGCAGCACGACAAACGGGCTCGGTTTTTCTACAAGGAAATGCGGCTCAGCTGTGATGAGAATTGCAAAACTATCGAAGCCGGTTGAGGCCTGGACGCTAGCGTGGGTTCCATTCAACAGGATTTCCCCAATGTTCTGGATTCGATCGTCTGCCGACGCCGCCCACAAAACATAGGTGTTGTAGTCACCGCCAAATAGCGAAGCCGGTTTCATGCCCCCCAACTCGACGTCGATAACCGTTGTGGCGTCCTGCCGTGAGAGTCTTACCAGTCCGTGCGCCCCGGGAGCCCGATCCGTCGAATCGAGCACGATTTTCCCGCACCGGCCCGGGGCGCACGTCACGGCGCCGGCTTGATGCATCGCTTCCGCGTGCAAAAAGCTGCTGGCGCCACAAAATTGAAGGAAGAACCCCAGCAGAAAGGCTCGGCCAATGGTCATCGGCTGCACCTATGAACGTATTCGCATACCATTTGCCAAAGGACAGTTCCTTTAGATGCGCCGTGTTACGTAGGAACCAGTAGTTCTACGCGGTCAATTTCAGGAAATTTTGGGGCACCGGGCGGAACCTGAGGGCATCAAAAGAGCGCCGGCTGGGAGGGGCCAGGACGTCTGAACGCGCTGGTAGAGAGCCTCGGGCGTGAACTGTTTAATCCTGCCTTGCGGCAGGAGACTTCAAAAAGGTTGGCTATTTGTTCTGCATGCGCACCTTCGCCGCGAAGGCGTGTTCCAAAGTTGGGATCATTCAGCTTTCCACCCCGGATCGAGAGAATTCGATTGATAATCTTTTGCTTTTGAAGCGGCCGGTGCAGCGTCAGCCATTCCTCGAACAACGGCGCTACGGCAAACGGTAGTCGCAGAGGAACATAGCCGGCATTGACGGCTCCCGCCTTAGCAACTGCATTGAGGATCGCCGGCATCTCGTGATCCGTCAAACCTGGAATCACCGGTGCAACCAGGGCTCCCGTTGGTATCCCTGCGCTGGATAGCGCTTCGATTGCCGCAAGCCGGCGCTCGGGCTGTGAAGCTCGGGGCTCCAGCTCGCGAGCAAGATGGCCGTCGAGCGTGGTAACTGAAACAAACACGAGGACCGCGTCAACCTTAGCCAGCGTACTCAGCAAATCGACATCACGAGTCACCAGCTCGTTTTTTGTGATGATCACGACGGGATTACGGAACTCGACCAGGACTTCAAGACATCGTCTAGTGAGTTTCAGTCGACGTTCGATTGGCTGATAAGCATCCGTTACGCCGCTGATCGCGATGACCTGAGGCTCCCAGCGTTTCGATAGCAACTCACGTCGCAGAAGTTCCGGCGCGTCTTCCTTGACGAGTATTTTCGATTCGAAATCGAGACCGGCAGAAAAGCCAAGGTACTCGTGGTTCGGTCGTGCAAAACAATAAATGCAGCCGTGTTCGCAGCCGCGATAGGGATTGATGCTGGCGTTGAAGCCGACATCAGGACTGTCGTTGTAATTAATGATGGAGCGCGTCTCGTCCTTCAGGAAAACCGTCTGCGGATGCGGATCGCCCGGCTCGTCCCATTCCGACGTTTCATAAAATGTCTTTTCGAATCGATTGCCGGGATTGCTCGACGCACCACGTCCGCGAACTTCCATACGACCTATTCTATAATTTCCGCACATGATCTTCTCTACTGCCTGTGAACATCTCGCTGCAATATGCCGGGACTTTCATCGCCGTGGCTGGGTTCTTGGGACGAGCGGTAATTTGAGCGCAGTCTTAAGCCGTGATCCATTGCGCGTTGCGATTACCGCCAGTTCAGTGGACAAAGGCCGGCTTACGGAGGACCAGTTTCTTGAAATAGATTCCGAAGCGCGCGTCGTCAATCCGGCTCAGCGAAGACCATCGGCCGAAACGTTGCTGCACCTCGCCATATTGAAGGCAAGGAACGAGGGCGCAGTTATCCATACACATTCGGTATGGAGTACGATTCTGTCGGACTATCACAACGGCCAGGGTGGATTCTTCATCGAAGGTTACGAGATGCTGAAGGGATTAGAGGGCGTTGCGACGCACGAGCATCGCGAGTGGCTACCGATCCTGGAAAACAATCAGGACATGAAGGCGCTCGCCGGAGAAACGGATTCGCTATTGCGAGACAATCCACACATTCATGGGTTTTTGATTCGCAGGCATGGCATGTATACCTGGGGCGCCGATATTGCCCAGGCAACTCGCCACGTCGAGATTCTCGAATTTCTGCTGGAGTCCGTTGGGCGGCGGCAGATGATGGAACCGCAACATTAATAGTTTTAGGAGGACCGTATGGTTGTCCGCATACCCGAAGAAGGTCGAAAGATTACGGAAACTGAAGCAATTCGCCAGTACCTTGCCGGCATCGACATCGAGTACGAAATATGGGAGCCTTCGCAACCTGTCGGTCCGGATGCGTCCAACGAGGAAATCCTTCAGGCTTACTCTGCGGATATCGAAAAGCTCAAGGCCCGCGGTGGATACGTCACCGCCGATGTTGTGAACGTAAACGCGCAGACTCCCGGTCTCGACGCGATGCTGGCCAGATTCAACCGGGAACACTGGCACGACGAGGATGAGGTGCGGTTCATCATCCAGGGACGCGGCGTTTTTCACATCCATCCCAGGAACGCGCCGGTTGTTGCAATCGAAGTCGAAGCCGGAGATCTGATCCGCGTTCCCCGAGGTACATGGCATTGGTTCGATCTCTGCTCCGACCGGCACATTCGTGCGATCCGGCTATTCCAGGATCCCGCGGGTTGGACGCCTGTCTACACTGAAAGCGGCGTCGATGCGCGCTTCGAACCCGTGTGTCTCGGACGCTCGTTTGTAGCGTGATACATCGCGGCATACTGCTCGACATTGAAGGCACGACGACTCCCATAACGTTCGTCTACGATGTTCTCTTTCCTTTCGCCCGCCGTCACGCCGCGCAATTCCTTCAGAATGCCGATGTCCGGGATCTCCGGCGCGAGCACGATGAGGATGTCATTCGCGGCAACAACCCGCCGGCCTGGACGAAAGGCGCAGAAGCGTATTTCTACTGGCTGATGGATCAGGATCGAAAGTCGACTGCGCTAAAAAGAATTCAAGGAGAAATCTGGCTTCAGGGTTACAGGAATGGCGAGCTCCACGGCGAAGTCTTTACCGATGTGCCGCCGGCCTTGAGACGCTGGCGTGAGGCCGGTATCGACGTGCGCATATTCTCATCAGGCAGTATATTGGCTCAGAAGCTGCTGTTCGAAAGCACCCGGGATGGCAACCTGACGAAATTCCTCAGTGGATATTTCGATACAACCACGGGCCCTAAAAACGAGCCGCAAAGCTACCGCGAGATTGCGAAGGCCTTTGGCGTCGCGCCCGTCAACGTCCTTTTTGTTTCCGACGTCACCCGCGAGCTCGACGCCGCCCGGACAGCCGGCATGAAAACAGCACTGTGTGTCCGTCCCGGCAATGCTCCGCAGCCTCCGCACGAGCATCAGGTAATTACGACATTCTTCGAAATTGAGACCGCGGGCTAAAAGCCACACGCGACTACGAGTCGGCCTGAATGTTTAGGCCGACTCGTAGTCGCGTGGCTTTAGCCCGCGGTCACTTCGTCAATTTTTGCGGCAAGTATAAAGTCGCTTTCCGTCAGCCCGTCGATTTTGTGCGTCCAGATCGTCACGCGGGCCTTGCCCCAGGCGAGATAAATATCAGGATGATGCGCCTGCTCTTCCGCGATCGCGCCAACACGATTCACGAAAGCGAGCGCCGTTTTGAAATCCGAAAACTTGAATTCCCTCTCGACGTGATGATTGTTAACAACGTTCCACTGCTTCACCTGTGCGGCCAGCGGCCTGATTTCATCCGCGGTCAACGGGGGAACACCGCCTCGGCACGGAACGCATGTTTTCTCGGACAATCCCATGTGTTGAACCTCCACTCAGGAGCTTAGAATAATGAGAATGATCGAACAACTCGCCGCTCGCTTTCAACCTGGTACCCGAATCACCGTCATGACCGGCGCCGGCGTGTCTGCTGCAAGCGGGGTTCCCACGTTTCGCGGACCTGATGGCATCTGGAAGAAATATCGCGCGGAATCTCTCGCGACACCGGAAGCGTTCGCGAAAGATCCCACACTTGTCTGGGAATGGTATGACTGGCGGCGTCAGGTGCTGTCTACGAAGAGTCCAAACAGAGCCCATGAAGTTCTCGCCGCATGGAGCCGGCGGTATCCGCATTTCACCTTAATCACTCAGAACGTCGATGGCCTTCACGAACGGGCCGGCACCGAAAACGTGATTCGCTTTCATGGCTCGATCTGGGAGGTTCTGTGCTGGAACAACTGCCGTTCGTCTCCCAAACGCTGGCGCGACGACACAGTTCCGTTTCGCGAAATTCCTCCACGCTGTCCGCATTGTGATGGACTTATCCGGCCAGGAGTCGTGTGGTTCGGCGAAGGCATTGATCACGATGTGCTCCAGCGGTCGTCGCAGGCATTGAACTGCGATCTCTTCTTAACCATCGGGACATCATCCATCGTTTACCCCGCGGCCCAGCTTGTTCACGAGTCTAAAAGACGAGGCGCTTATACGGTCGAATTGAATATCGAGACAACTCCGGCATCGGGTCTGCTGGATCTGTCGTTGCGAGGTCCGGCCGAAGAAACTCTAGATCATGTCGAGCGGCTGATTCTTGGGCGGCAACGGGAAGGCGCTGTCGATTGACTTCAGATCTTCCTGATCCAGCTTCCAGCCGGTTCCGCCGGCGTTTTCGCGAACATGATCGACGGAGCTGGATTTCGGAATAGCAAACAATCCGTCGTGCCTAGTGAGAAAATTCAACGCCACTTGCCGCGGAGTCTTGCTGTGTTTTGATGCGATCGTTTCGAGGACCTTGCCCTGCTTGGTCGAGGATTTCGGAAAGTCGCCCTGGCCGAAAGGCGAATAGCCGACAACGGCAATATTCTGCGAATCACAGTAGTCGATGAGTCCGTTTTCGATGCCACGCGATCGAAGGTGATACATCACCTGGTTGCACGCAATTTTCCGCCTCGTGAGCGTCTTCTGCGTGCGTTTGAGCTGCGCGACATCGAAATTACTTACGCCGATATGTCGAATCTTACCCGCGGCGACAAGTTCTTCCATCGCGCGCATCGTGTCTTCGATCGGATGAGTTGCCGACCACCAGTGGACAAGGTAAACATCGAGATAATCGGTCTTCAATCGTTGGAGACTGGCATCGCACGAACGGAGCGTGTTCCTGTACGATGCGTTGGAAGGCATAACCTTGCTGACGAGAACAATGTTTTTCCTGCGTCCACGAATAACCTCGGCGATGACCTCTTCAGATCCTGTGTACATTTCGGCGGTGTCGATGTGCGTCATGCCAAGCTCGATTCCGAGATTCATCGCTTCGATACCGGAGGAGTTCATCTGCCACGTGCCCTGTCCTATGACCGGAACCGAAATATCACTTGAGCCAAATTGTCGCTTGAGCATGGGTCTAGTATAGAACGCTGTGTCGGATCGGAAGCGTTACATCACGGACGTGCTGTTGCTCACCGTTGTGGCGATCTGGGGAATGAACTTTGCTGTTGTGAAAATCGCCTACAGATCGTTTCACCCGGTCGCTTTCAACGCATGCCGTTTCATTATTGCGTCGATCATGATGGCAGCTTTGATGCGGTTCCGGCGGCCTGCAACAGGCTTCGATCGGAAGGATCTCAAGCAAATCTTCATGCTGGGTTTCCTGGCGAACACGGTCTATCAGTTTCTATTCGTCCTGGGAATCGAACGAACGACGGCGGGGAATGCGGGACTCATGCTTGCGCTTGTACCGATTTTTGCATTTCTTATCGGCGTTTTTCGACATCGTGAATCTTTCGGGCGTTCGGTCATTATTGGAATTTTTCTGTCATTCATCGGGGTGGCAACCATTGTGGTATTTGGAACGGCGGGCCTTTCCGTGAACGGTACGTGGCGCGGCGATCTGATCATGATTGGCGCTGCTTTTCTCTGGGGCTGGTATACCGCCGGCTCGCTTCCCCTCTTAATGAAGTACGGTTGGCCTGCGATCACGGGATGGATGATGATCGCCGGCGCTGCGGTGTTGGTGCCTGTGTCTGTGCCTTGGATGTTGCAGCAGGACTGGAGCGCAATCGAACGATCGGCATGGATCGCACTCGCGTACTCCAGCGTGTTTTCGATCGTTTATGCGTACTGCGTCTGGGCGTACGCGCTGGTGAATATCGGCGCCACGCATACCTCAATGTTTTCCAACGTCACGCCCATCATTGCGCTTTTCGGAGGCTGGCTTCTTCTCGGCGAACACCCAACCCCGGCTCAGATCCTCGGCGTGGCTCTCGTGCTGACCGGCTTGTTTCTCGTCCGCTCCCGAAATCCGGCAACAGGGGTTCAGATCCCTCGTTGCTGAATTATTGTTGCGCTATTCGGCAGTCTTCCGCTTTTGCGACATGCGGGAGATAAACCGGCTGGTGCCGGAGCCTATTGGGCGAATGCTGTTGAACATGACCTGAGCCATCCGCCAGGCGCCGTCTGGATCACGTCTCCAGACCGCGAACCAGCGGCTGTCGTCACGAATGCGTTCGCCCCCGGACACAGGATTGATGGCAATGGTATAGGCCCACCGTTCCACCGCCCAGCCATCGAGAATAGTAACGTCACGTTCTGTCACGCCAAGTGTCATGATCTGGAAATTCTGAAAGTACTCCTCGAACCATTCGCGGATCTCCGATCTGCCATATAGCGTCGTTTCATTTGGAGCCATGAGAACAGCATCCTCGCAAAAGAGCGATACGAGCGTATCCACATCATTTCGCCGCGAGGCTTCAATCGAAAGTTGATGCCTTTGCAATATCGGATCGTTGTTCATGTTTGTTGCGCAATCACAAATGTGATGTCATCGGTCTGGGCCTGGCCCCGGATGAAATCCTGAAGCGCAGGCAATATCGCTTCGTAGAGATTCTCTGCGCCAGACGGTGCTTCGCGCAGAATGATATCTTTCACACGGTCTTCACCAAACATGTTGCCCGATGCGTCCTCTGCTTCAGTAAGGCCATCCGAATAAATGAACAGAATGTCCCCCTGCTGCAGATTCATGTCCGCTCCAGCAAACACTGCAAAATCGAATGCACCTATAATCAGCGCATTCGATTCCAGTTCTTCGATTTCACGACGCGCCGCGCGATAAAGGTATGCTGTATTGTGGCCGGCGCTGACGTACTTGCCAGTGCCATCGGGCTGCAATGAAAACAGAAACATCGTCGCAAATTTACCGGCCCATCTTTCGAGCAGAAATTTGTTCAACCGGGTGAGCGACTCTTCCGGTGAATGCCCGCCACGCAACAACAATTGGAGGCAGCCGAGCAGCATCGAACTCAGCAGCGATGCAGCCGGTCCTTTTCCCGAGACGTCGGCGAGAATACCGATGACTTCACCCGAATCCATTACCTGGAAGTCGTAGAAGTCACCACCGACAAATCGCGTTGGGCGCGAGAACGCGAATAGCTGGAGGTGCGGCAGACACGGCAATTCGTGTGGCAGAAGATTCCGTTGAGTCTCTTCCGCGAGCGCCAGGTCCCGTTCGAGGTTCTTGCGGTGTTCGATGGTCTTGAGCATTTCCACGCGCTCGAGAACATTACCGGCTTCAACGGCGAGCTTCCTGAGGATCTTCTGGTCCAGACCGGACAAGGAATGCATCGACTTCGTACTGTCCAGATAAAGAATCCCGAGAATTTGAGGACCGATGGCAGGATCGCCTTCCGTCGGAATGCCGCGCAGCGGCATGCACGCAATCGCGCGGAGGTTCATCGCCAGAATACTCGCCTGCCCCGCAAGAT
>Ga0075424_100005799_pt1 | contig 11844 bp, 7 predicted proteins | sample SoiMethybrSBSTD3_FD_75301 | JGI IMG/M metagenome (GOLD analysis project Ga0075424, IMG submission 75301) | Bulk soil microbial communities from a Populus tree surrounding site in Tennessee, USA - Soil MetaG P. TD hybrid SBSTD3 | ecosystem: Environmental > Terrestrial > Soil > Tree plantation... | reverse complement strand
TCACTTCGTGTGCTTTTCGTCGTTCTCGGCCGTGTGCGGCGCGCCGCGGCAGGCCAGCTACGACGCCGGCAACGCGTTCCTCGACGCGCTCGCCCACCATCGCCGGGCCGCCGGCCTGCCGGCGCTCAGCATCGACTGGGGCACCATCGCGGGCGCCGGCTTCCTGGAGCGCACGCCGAAGACCGCGGAGTACCTCGCGCGGGTCGGCATCAGGCCGTTCCACGTCCGCGAGGCGCTCGAGATCCTCGACCGGCTGCGGCGGCTGGACGTCGGCCAGATCGTCGTCGCGCGAGTCGACTGGTCCTCGCTGGCCAGGCTGATTCCGCTCGTGGCGCTCTCGCCGACGTACGCGGCGGTCACGCGCGCCGGCCGCACCAACGAGGGCGGCCGCTCGCTCGCCGCGAGCGTCGGCGCCGCGGAGGCCGGGGACCGTGCCGCCCTGGTCGAGGACTTCATCGTCGCCCAGGTGGGCGAGGTCTTCGGCCTCGCCGACGCCAGGCTGGATCGCCGGGCGCCGCTCACCAGCCTCGGCCTCGACTCGCTGATGACCGTCGAGCTCGTCAATCGCATGGAGAGCCTGGCCGGCATTCGTATCCCGATGGCCACGCTGTTCGGCGGTCCCAGCGTCGAGGAGCTCGCCCGGACCGTGCTGAGGCTGATGGAGCCGGCGCGCGCGCCGGAGGCCGGGGCGATGGAGCCGGCGCCGTCGGCCGCCGAGCCGGGCGTGGTGCTCGCGCCGTCCGAGGACGCCGGACACGTCGTGGTCCTGCGCCCGGCGGCGGGCCGCGCCCCGCTGTTCCTGTTCCACCCGGTCGGCGGCGGCGTGACGGAGTACGCGGCGCTTGCCCGGCATCTGGCCAGTGCCGTGCCGCTCCACGGCGTCGAGTCGCGCCTGATGCGCGGCGCCGAGCACGAGTACGCCGGCATCGACGCGATGGTCAGCGCGTATGCCGCCGCCGTTCGCGAGGCGGCGCCGCCGCCGTACCGGCTCTTCGGCTTCTCGCTGGGCGGATACCTGGCGTCCCGCGTCGCCGAGGCACTCGAGCGCGACGCGGCCGCCGTCGAGCTGGTCGGCGTCGTGGAGTGGGACGCCAGGCCGCCGGTCACGCCCGACGCCCAGGCCGAGCGGCTGTTGCAGTTGACGATGGCGACCTATCGGTTCCTCGAGCGCGAGCTGGGCGCCGTCCGCTCGCTCCCCGATCGCCGGCTGAGGCTCGAGCTCGCGCCGCTCGTCCAGCAGGTGATGCGCGACGGCCCGCAGCACAGCGACATCTTCTTGCGCTGGGCGGTCGACAGCGGGCTGATCGTCGGCGACACCCTGCAGCGGTGGGCCCAGCAGTACCTGGCCGCCTTCGGCCAGCACTGTGCCCTGCTGGCCTCGGCGCTGCCGGTGCCGCGCCTGCGCGCGCCGCTGGCGCTCTGGCGAGCGACCGAAGGCTTCGGCAGCCGGCTCGAGTCCTGGCAGCACGCCGGCGTGGCCGTCGAGCACGTCGTCGAGGGCGACCACTTTGCGTTCCTGCGGCCGCCCGGCGTGCAGGTGCTGGCCAAGCAGCTTGACGCGGTCCTCCAGTCCGCGCCGGGCGCGCCCAGCACGCTACGTTCATGACGGTCGCGCGCTCGGCGGCGCCCGAGGCCGGTGAGTCGGTTCGCTTCGTGCGCGAGGCGCACGCGCTGGTGCGCGACCTGCTCGAGCCCCGCCCGCATCGGTACTGGATCGATCTCGCGCTCACCAGCCTGCTGGCGTACACGGCGCTGGCCGTCTCGCTGAGCGCGCCGGCATTCACCGGCGTGCAGGCCGCGGCACTTACCGTGGCCGCGCTGGCGATGTATCGCGCCGCGGTGTTCATCCACGAGATCGCCCATCGGCCGCCCGCGTCGTTCCGTGCCTTCACCGCCGCCTGGAACGCGGTGTGCGGCGTGCCGCTCTTCATGCCGTCGTTCCTCTATGGCGATCACCGGGGCCATCACGCCCGGACGGCGTACGGCACGCGGGCGGATCCCGAGTACATCCTGGTCGCCTGGAGTGGACCCGCGCGCATCGTCGCGCTCCTGGCCCTGGCCTTCGTCTACCCGCTGCTCGGCTTCGCGCGCTTTCTCGTCCTCACGCCGCTGGCGCTCCTCGCGCGGCCGCTGGATCGGCTCGTCTGGGCGCACGCCTCGTCGCTCTACAACATGAACGAGTTCTATCGCCGGCCGTGGGATGCCGAGGCGGCGCGGCCGGCGCGATGGGCGCAGGAAATTGCCACCTCGGCGTGGGCGTGGATCGTGGTGGGCCTCGTCGCGACAGGCCGGGTGGCGTGGAGCACGCCGGGCAAAGTCTACGTCGTCGTCCTGCTGTGGATGCTGCTCAACCAGATCCGCACGCTCGCGGCCCACCGCTACGGGAATCGCGCGGCGCGCCCGCTGTCGCACGGGGCCCAGGTCGCCGACACGAACACGTTCGCGCGCGGCCGCTGGCTGCCCGCGCTGTGGGCGCCGCTCGGCATGCGGTACCACGCGCTCCACCACCTCGTGCCCGCGCTGCCGTATCACGCGATGGCGGAGGCGCACCGCCGGCTGATCGAGACACTGCCGCCCGGCTCACCGTACCGCGCGACGCTGCAGCCGCACCTGGGGTCGGCGCTCGGGGCGATGCTGCGGGAGCGGGCCTGCGTCGGCGCGCGCTAGGAGGCGAGGAGCGCCGGGCGCTGCCAGCCGCTCGGGAGATCGGCGAGGCTGCCATCGATGAAGGTGTGGTACCAGAGCTGGCTCGTCACCACGCCCACCATCCCGAGCTCGACGATCGTGCGCTGGTGGAACGGCAGCGGGCCCCGCCGCAGGCGTCGCCACCAGATGCGGACCTGCTCGGCATCGAACCAGCCGGTCTTTGCGAGCGACGCCTCACTCAGCAGCTGCTCCACGAAGCGCGGCGCCGGGCCCGCGAAGAAGTTGTCGAGCCGGGCGCGGAACATCTTCTTGCGGCGCCACGCGATCGAGCGCGGCAGGTAGCGCTCGGCCACGCGGCGCAGGACGTACTTGTCGCGGAAACCGCGGAGCTTCCACCGGGGATGCAGCCGCGCGAGCAGGGCGACGACGTCCTCGTCGAGGAAGGGATAGCGCGTCTCCACTGCCGAGTTCATGGCCACGCGATCGCCCTTGAGGCTCAGCAGGTGACCGGCGAGGTGGATCCGCCCGGACCAGTACAGGCCGCGGTTGAGCGGGTCCCAGCGGTTCATGCGGGCGAGGTCCGGCTGGAGCTCCAGGTAGGGATTGTGGTCGCGAAGCGTTGCCAGCGTGTCCGGGGCCAGGAAGCGTCCACGGGCGACGGCGAGCAGGCTGTAGAAGTCGTGGAACGCGGAGTGATGACCCAGCGAGGCGTGGACCCGTTCGATGTGCTGCGTCGCGCCGGCCGAGGCCCCGACCACGCCGTGGAGAACGCGGCGCAGGGGATGCCCCAGCCGGAGGCCGGGGATCACGTCGGCGAGGCCGAAGAGCCGGTGCACCTTGTACCACGAGTAGCCGGCCAGCCATTCGTCGGCCCCCTCGCCCGTGAGCGCGACTTTGTAGCCGCGGCGGTGCACCTCGCGCGCCAGCAGGACGTTGGCGGCGGACGAGGTGTCGATGACCGGCGCCTCGGCGGCCCGGATGAGCTCGGGATAGGCGGCGAGCAGGTCCCTGTCGGCGACGGGCACGACGATGGGGATGGTGCCGAGGTGACGGCCGACGACGGCCGCCGGCCCGCTCTCGTCCATCCCCGGTGTCTGGATCTGCACGGTGAAGGCCGGCACCGGCTCGCCGCGCACACGCGCGGCGATGGCGGCGACGATACTGGAATCGACCCCGCCGCTCAGATACGACACCACGGGCACGTCGGCCCGGAGCCGCCGCTCGACCGCGCTCACCAGCACGCGCTCGAGCTCGTCCACGACGTGCTCGCCTCCGGGATCCTCGTGGCCGCGGTCGGGAAACTCGAGGGCCCAGTATTGACGCGGCCGCACGGCGCCCACCGCCTCGCGTCGTCCGAGGTCGAGCGTCAGCAGGTGGCCGGGCTGAAGCAGACTGATGCCCTCGAAGCACGTGGCCGGACCGGGCACCGCGAGGAAGTGAAAGACCTGGTCGATGCCGCGCAGGTCGGGCCGGGCGACGACGAATCCCGAGGCGAGCAGGGCCTTGATCTCGGAGGCGAAGAGCAGCCACTCGCCGCCGTCCCGGCGCACGCGTGTCCAGTACAGCGGGCAGATGCCGAAGCGGTCGCGGGCGAGCAGCAGCTGCCGCTGCCGCCGATCCCACACGGCCAGCGCGAACTGGCCGTGCAGCTGGTCGACCATCGCCGCGCCGTGCTCCTGCCAGAGGTGCGGCACCAGCTCGGTATCGCACCGCGTGGCGAATCGATGGCCCTTGGCCTCCAGCGCGCACCGCGTCTCGGGATAGTCGAACAGCTCGCCGTTGAAGATGGCGACGACGCTGCCGTCCTCGCTGCTCATCGGCTGCTGACCGCCGGCGATGTCGAGGATGGCGAGCCGGCGGCTCGCGAGCGCGACCCCACCGTCCTCGAAATACCCCTCCGCGTCGGGCCCGCGGTGAGCGATGGCATCGGCCATGCGCCGCACGGTGTCGGCCATACGCCGCACGGCGTCGGGCGGACCGACCGCGCTGCCGCTCAGCGCCACGATGCCGGCGAGGCCGCACATGGCTTACCGCGGGCCGACGAACCCGATGTAGAGGCCGCCGGTGTGCGCCGGCCCCACCAGCATCGCCTCCTCGCCGGTGTTGCGAATCCCGCGCGCCGGCGGCGGCACGCCGTGGTCGGCCATCCACTTCGCGGCCGCCTCCATGCTGCGCGTGCGATGGAGCGCCTGGAAGGGGCCGGGACCGCGCCTGGCCAGCGCGTCGGCCGCGGGACCGGGCTCCATCGGCTGCGCCACCGTGAGCCCGGTCGGGCCCAGATCGAACACCGCCATGTCGGCCTTGATCACGGCGCCGCGCTGGATCGTCGGCTTCGGCAGGCCGAGCACGCGCGCGTAGACTTCGGCGGCGCCGTTGACGTCGGTCACGTTGATGTAGACGCGCTCCACGCCCTGGACACCGTTCGGGTGCTCGCCGCCGCGGCCGCGGCGCTCGGCGAGCGGGGTCAGGTGCTGCAGGAAGAAGATCGGCAGCGGATTGCGCGGGCCCAGGGTGGCCGAGCGCCAGCGCAGCGTCCGGCCATCCGGCGTCGTGCGCGCGCCGTCCGTCACGTCGCTCACGTCGACGTCCCGGCCGCGCATGGCGGCGACATCCGAGGCGAGGTCGTCGCTCTGCACGGCGATGTAGCGCAGGCCGCCGCCGGCCGCCAGGAAGTCGAGCAGGCCGCCGCTACCGGCGCGCCGGTACTCGTCGGCGTCGCGCACGCCGAGGATCTCCAGATAGTCGTCGCGGTGGAAGGCGATGGCGTTGTGCGTGCCGCGACCGGGATGCACGCCGCCCGCCTGCACGTCGAAGCCCAGCCGGCGATACGTCTCCATGCCGCGCTCGAGGTCGTGGACGCAGATCATGATGTGGTCGATGCGCGTGAGCATGGTGGGCCTCAGGCCAGGCCGAAGCCCTGGCGGCGGATGTAGGAGCCGAAGCTGTGACGCTGGGGGATGGAGTACTGGCGCGCCTTGTCCTCCGACCAGCCATACCGCTCGCTGACGCCCCAGCGATCCGTCAGACGCTGGCTCTCGCGCGGCGTCGCGTGGCGCGCCTCGCGCCGCCGATCGTAGTCCCCCACGAGGGCCTCGAACCGGCTGTCGTCGTAGCGGTCGGTGTGGACGGTGAGCGCGGGCGGCAGCCGCATGCTGATCCAGCCGGCCTGAGCCGGATAGCCGAGGCACATGCCGGCGACCGGGAAGACGCCGGCCGGCAGCGCCAGCAGGTCGCTCAGCTTCTCCACGTGATCGCGCACGACGCTGATCGGGCAGCAGCCGAGCCCCATCGCCTCGGCGGCCGTCATGAAGTTCTGCATGACCAGCGCGGCGTCGACCGCGGCGTTCATGAACATGTCGAGCGTGTCGTTGACGTACGGCTTGCCGCGCAGCTCCGCCACGCGCCGCATCCGCCGGTGGTCGCCGCAGAAGACGAGGAAGACCGGGCACGTGCCGACCCACGGCATGTCGGGGATCCAGCTGCCGATCGTGGCCTGGTTGGCCTTGTCGCGCACGACGATGACCGCCACCTGCTGCAGGTCGGACTTCGCGGGCGCCGACAGGGCGGCGGCCAGCACGACCTCGAGCGTCTCGTCGCTGACCGCGTCGGGCTTGTAGCGCCGGTGGATGCGGTGCGAGAGGATCTGGGCCACGGTGCCCTCGGCCGGCAGCGAGCGCCCGGTCTCCGTCGGCAGCCCGAAGCGATCCTGGATCAGATCGGCGATCGTCTTCATCGAGTCTCCTCGTTCACAGTTCCTCGAGCACCTGTACGGCGGCAGCGATGAGGGATGGAATGCGGTCGGCGACGGTGGCCATGCGCGGATCCTTGCTCTCGCCGCGCACCCAGCGGCGGTGGAGCTGCTGGACGACCACCACGGTCTTCCAGAGCGCGAACGCCTCCCACCAGCGCACGTTGGCAAGGTCGGCGCCGGTGCGCTCGGCGTACCGGGCGATGAGCGCCGTCCTCGGCGGCAGGCCCAGGCCGGCCACGGCGGTGTTGTTGAAGCGCTGGGCGTGAGGCGGGTCGGCCGGGTCGGGCCAGTAGTTGAGGAGCGTGCCGAGATCGATGAGCGGATCACCGAGGGTGGTCATGTCCCAGTCGAAGATGGACGTGACGCGATCGGGGTCCGAGGGATCGAACTGGCAGTTGTCGAGCTTGAGGTCGTTGTGGACGATCGAGACGCGGCTGGGACGTGGCACGTCGCGGACCAGTCGTGCGTGGATCGCCTCCATCGCCGCCGGCGAGTCGTCGAACCTCGAGAGCTGCCAGCGCTTTGCCCAGCCGCTGAGCTGGCGGTCCACGAAACCCTCGGGCCGGCCGAGGTCGCCGAGGCCGCAGGCGGCCGCATCCAGCAGGTGCAGATCCGCCATGGCGTCCACCAGCGCGATGGCGAGGCGACGGCCGACGTCCGCGTGGTGGCGCATGGCCGCGGGGATCGCGGTGCGCACGACCTCGCCGCGACGACGCTCCATGACGAAGAAGTCGGCCCCCAGCACCGCGGGGTCGTCGCAGAAGACGTAGGCGCGCGGTGCCCGGTCGAAGTGCCGCCAGAGGCGCGAGAGGACCTTGAACTCGCGCCTCATGTCGTGCGCGCCGGGTGCCAGCTCGCCCATCGGCGGGCGGCGCAGGACCAGCTCGTGCGTCCCCAGGCGCAGCAGATAGGTCAGGTTGGCGGAGCCGTTCGGAAACTGCAGCACGCTCAGGGGGCCGGTCGCCTGGGGCAGCGCTTCGGCCAGGCGCGGCCGGAGCCAGGCCTCGAGCCGCGGCCAGGCGAGGTCCTCGCCTGGACGGACGGGTGCGAGCTCGGGAGCGATGTCGGCGCACATGTGCCGGTGAGTATAATCCGGGCAGAGGACCCCGCATGACGCCCACCTCCGGCACTCGCAAGGTCCCGACGTACTGCTACCAGTGCGTGGCGGGCCCGGATCTCCTCAACGTCGTCGTCGAGGATGGCGTGGCGGTCAAGGTGGAGCCCAACTTCGGCGTCACCGAGCATCCCGCCGGTGGCCGGCCGTGCGTCCGCGCCTACAGCCTCGTGCAGAAGCTCTACAACCCGAACCGCGTGAAGGGTCCGATGAAGCGGACCAACCCGCGCAAGGGCAAGGACGAGAACCCGGGCTGGCAGCCGATCTCGTGGGACGAGGCGCTCGACACGCTGGCCGGCAAGCTGCGGCCGATCCGCGAAGGCGGCTTCGTGGACGAGCACGGCTACCCGCGGCTGGCCGTCACCTTCGGCGCCGGCGGCACCGCGCCGGCGTACCTCGGCGGGTTCCCCGCGTTTCTCTCGGCCTGGGGCGGCCCGCTGGACCAGGGCATCGGCAGCGGGCAGGGGATGAAGTGCGTGCACTCCGAGCACCTCTACGGCGAGTTCTGGCACCGCGCCTTCACCGTGGCGCCCGACATGCCGCACACGACCTACGTGCTGTCCTTCGGCAACAACGGCGACGTCAGCGGCGGCGTCATCGGCGTCTGGCGCCACGCCGAGGCCCGCGGCCGCGGCGCGCGCTGGATCCAGTTCGAGCCGCACATGTCGGTGACCGCGGCCACCGCGGCGCGCTGGGTGCCGATCAAGCCCAAGACCGATCCGGCCGTGCTGTTCGCGATCCTGCACGGCGTGCTGCACGAGCACGACTGGCGGCGCGTGTGCGACGTGGATTACCTCGGGCGCATGACGAATGCGCCCTACCTGGTCGGCCCCACCGGCTACTACCTGCGCGAGCCCTCGTCGCGCAAGCCGCTGGTGTGGGATGAGAAGCGCGGCGCCGCGGTGCCGTTCGACACGGCGGACGTCGAGACGTACGCGCTCGACGGCGAGTTCACCGTCGACGGTATCGAGGTGGGCCCGGACGACGAGGTCATTCCCCACGCCGGCGCGGTCGCGCGGCCTTCGTTCACCGTCTTGCGTGAGCACGTGCGGCCCTACACGCCGGAGTGGGCGGCCAGGATCTCCGACGTCCCCGCCGAGACGATCCGCGAGGTGACGCGCGAGTATCTCGAGCACGCCCGCGTGGGCGCCACCATCGAGGTCGATGGCGTGACCTTGCCGCTGCGGCCGGTGGCCATCGTGCTCGGGAAGTCGGTGAACAACGGCTGGGGCGGCTTCGAGTGCTGCTGGGCGCGCACGCTGCTTGCGGCTCTCGTCGGCGCGCTGGAGGTGCCCGGGGGCATCCTGGGCACCACCGTGCGTTTGAACCGGCCGTCGTCCAACCGGATGGAGTCGGTGCGGCCGGGGCCCGACGGCTTCATGGCGCAGCCGCTCAACCCGACGTCGAAGGACAAGTGGCAGGCGCGGCCGACCAGCCGCAGCGCGCACACGACGCTGGTGCCGCTGGTCTCCGACGGCTCGTGGTCGGGCGCGCTGTCGCCCGCGCAGCTGCCGTGGCTCTTCATGAACGACACGCCGCCGAAGTGGCCGGAGCCCACGCCGCCCGAGGTGTGGCTGGTCGGCCGCAGCAACCCGGCGATCTCGTGCTGGGACAGCGACCTCGTGATCTCGAAGCTCAAGCAGTTCCCGTTCGTGTGCGCCTTCGCTTACACGCAGGACGAGACGAACTGGTTCGCCGATCTCGTGCTGCCCGACGCCACCGACCTCGAGGCCTACCAGCTCTTCCGCGTGGGCGCGACGAAGTACATCGAGTCGTACTGGGATCACCAGGGCGTGGCGCTGCGCCAGCCGGTCGCCGACTCCCCCTTCGACACGCGCGATCTCACCGACGTGGGCACCGAGCTGGCGCGCCGCCTCGGCATCCTCGAGCGCTACAACGCCGCGCTGAACCGCGGCGTGGCGCTGGGCGTGCCGCTCAAGGGGCCCGGGTACGACGTGAGTCTCGACCCCGCGGTGCCGCACACCTCGGCGGCGATCTGGGACCGGGCCTGCCGCGCCGCCACGCTGTCGCTGTCGCAGGGCCGGGAGGAGCACGACCTGGCGTGGTTCCGCGAGCACGGCGTGTACCTGATCCCCTTCTCGCGCATCAACTGGTACCTGCATCCCGAGATGACGAAGAAGGGGCTGCGCTACGAGCTGCCGTACCAGGAGCGCCTCAAGCGGATCGGTGCGGAGCTGAAGAACCGGCTGCACGAGCAGGACATCCACTTCTGGGACACGCAGCTCGAGGAGTACGCAGCCCTGCCGCCGTGGAAGGACTTCCCGGAGATCTGGATCGACGTCGCGCGCCGCCACGGCAAGAAGCCGGAGGACTTCCCGCTCTGGCTGCTCACCAGCCGCAGCATGCAGTACTCGTGGGGCTCGCAGGTGTCGCTGCCGATCCTCGCCGACGTCAGCCGGCACGTGCGCGGCCACTTCGGCCTGATGCTCAACGCCAAGATGGCCGCGCTGCACGGTATCGCCGACGGCGACGAGATCTGGGTGGAGTCGCCGATCGGCCGCCAGCAAGGTGTCGCGATGCTCCGCGCCGGCGTCAGGCCCGACGTGGTCGTGGCCATCGGCCAGTTCGCGCACTGGGCCACGCCGGTGGCCGAGGACATCCACATGCCGAACCTCAACGCGCTGGAGCCGATCGATCTCTCGCTGATCGACTCCACCGGCAGCGGCAGCGACCTCATCCGTGTGAAGGTCTACCGCGCGAACGGGAAGTCCTGATGCGCTGGGGGATGGTGGTCGATGTTCGCAAGTGCGTGGGCTGCCAGACCTGCACCATCGCCTGCCACGAGGAGAACGCGCTGCCCCCAGGCATCTTCTGGCGCCACGTGGTGGACGTGGAGGTCGGCGACTACCCCGACGTGCGCCGCGCGTTCTTGCCGATGGGCTGCCAGCACTGCGCCGAGCCGCCGTGCGTGCCGGTGTGCCCGACCGGCGCCAGCCAGCAGCGCCAGGACGGCATCGTGTTCGTGCAGTACGACATGTGCATCGGCTGCGGCTACTGCGCCGTGGCCTGCCCCTATCGCGCGCGCCACATGATCCACGAGCAGGACTGGTACTTCGGCACGCCGACGGCGTCCGAGACGAAGGCGCGCGAGCCGGAGCGGCACGGGGTGATGAGCAAGTGCACCTTCTGCAAGCACCGCGTGGACAAGGCGCCGGCCGGCGCCACGCCGGGCGTCGACCCCGAGTACACGCCGGTGTGCGTGTCGTCGTGCATCGCCAACGCGATGCACTTCGGCGACCTCGACGACCCGAACAGCAACGTGAGCAAGCTGCGCGAGGAGCACCAGCCCAGCGTGCTGCTCGAAGAGCTGAACCTCAAGCCGTCGCTCTTCTACATCACCGAGTGAGCGGCCCCGTCACGCCGACCCGCTCGCCGGCCGCGCCGCCGCGGGCCATCGCCCTCATGCCCGCCGTGCTCCAGCACGAGTGGGACCTCTACCACGCGACCTGGTTCACGCTGATGGGGATCGGCGGCGGCATCTTCCTGGTCGCGCGCGTCCTGCGCCTGGAGCGCGGGCTGGGCGTCTGGCTCGGCCTGCCCCTGGTCGATCTCGTCTCGTTCGCGGTGATCAGCGTCGGCGGCCTGCTGCTCATCTGGAGCCTCGGCCGCCCGCTGCGCTTCCTGCGCGCCGTGCTCAAGCCGGGCACCAGCTGGATCAGCCGCGGGGCGATCGCGGACTTCATCTTCGTGGTGCTGGGGGGCGCGCTCATCGTCCCCGGGCTGTCGGTGCGCGGCGCCACGCCGTTCGCGCGGCTGCCGTGGGACCCGTGGGCGACGACCGTCCCCGGCCGGATCATCGAGGGCGTGGCCCTGGCGGCCGCCGCGATCGTGATCGTGTACGCCGGCCTCGTGCTGGCCGACAAGGCGGCCGTCACCTTCTGGCGCTCGTGGGCGATCCCCGCGCAGTTCGTCTTCTCCTCGCTGGCCATGTCGATGGCGACGATCATGGTCATGCAGACGCTCGCCGGCGCGCCGATCGAGTCCGTGGAGTGCTGGCTGCTGGCGAAGTTCCTCGCGCTGCTGCTCGCGGTGATCGCCTGGCACCTGGTGACCCGCACGACGCAGCCGGGCAAGGCCGAGGCGCTGGCCCGCCTCTACACGGTGTACGGCGCGCTGTTTTGGGGCGTCGTCGTCGCCGCCGGCACGGTGTTGCCGATGCTGCTGGCCGTCGCGGCGGCGCTGCTTCCGCCAACGCGCGAGGCGTTCGGCGCCGCCGCGCTGGTGCTCACCGTGGGCGGCGGCTTCCTGCTGCGCCTGCTGACGATGCGCGTGGGGTACTTCCCGCCGGTCAGCGGGATGCTCCGCGTCCCGA
>Ga0075424_100005798_pt1 | contig 11845 bp, 9 predicted proteins | sample SoiMethybrSBSTD3_FD_75301 | JGI IMG/M metagenome (GOLD analysis project Ga0075424, IMG submission 75301) | Bulk soil microbial communities from a Populus tree surrounding site in Tennessee, USA - Soil MetaG P. TD hybrid SBSTD3 | ecosystem: Environmental > Terrestrial > Soil > Tree plantation... | reverse complement strand
CATTGGCTCCGACGGAGCCGAACCCGTTCTCGAACGAGACCACCGTTCGTTTCACGCTGCCCAAAGCGGGCAAGGTCAACGTCTCGGTATTCGACGTCTCGGGCAGAAGAATCGCGACCGTGCTGGACGAGGAGCGTGCGCCAGGCCCACACACCGTCCAGTACCGCCCGCGCGCGCACGCCGCCGGACTGTACCTGCTGCGGCTGACCTACGCGCCAGAGGATGGCGCCACCTCGCGACAGCTCGCCAGGCCAATCGTCCTGCTGCCCTGAGGGCGAAGCGTTGAGCCCCGAACGGCTCGCCCGCCCTGGCAGGACTGGCTCTGCTCACGAATTCTCGACCATGGACATCGAGGTCCGCCATGACACTCCTACGCATCCTCATCGGGTCCATACTCATCGCTGCCGTCGCGACGATCACTCTCCCGGCGGCATCCCATGCCGACGGGAGCACGACGCTCAAGGCGGTCTACTTCTCCACCTCCGGCGCCGACGCCAACGACGGCCTCTCGCCGGCCGCGCCGAAACGCTCGTTGAAGCTCATCGCGAACCTTCTCGCACCCGACACCGAGATACTGCTCAAACGCGGTGACACATGGGCCGTGTCGGGTCTGACCATCGACCTCAAGGGCCGGCAAGGCTCCGCGCAGGCACGGCTGCACATCGGCGCATACGGGGATCCCCACGCGCCGCGTCCCGTGATCGCGTTCCCGGCGGGCGAGCGGGGAAGCCTGTTCCTGCTCGCGGGTACGCGGCATCTGGTCGTCGAGGACCTCGATCTCCGTGGCGGCGCCGATTGGCGGGCCGCGCGCGTCGAGGCGGGAAGCCAGATCGTGTTCGACCGGGTGACCGTGAGCAGGCCGACGCCGACTCCCTCCGTTGGGCCGTGTGAGTCGGGCCCGGGCATCACCTACTACTTCTCGACTCTGGGATCCGACGCGAACACGGGTCTGGACTGCGACCATCCGAAGCGCAACATCAACCTGATCGCGGATTCGATCCCGGGAGGCGTGCGTACCCCCCTGTTGCGCCCGGGCGTGACCGCGCTCCTCAAGCGCGGCGATGTCTGGTATGCGAGTGACAGCGGTGTCGGCAACATCGACCTCAAGTTCGAGGGCGTCGACAACGCCGGGCCGATCGGAGCGCAGGGACCGATGAAGATCGGCGCCTACGGCACGGGGCCGCAGCCCGTCGTGGCCGACATGTATGCCTACCCGGCGAGCCAATGGAGCCCCGGGTGCCCGCTCGGCCAGAACTGCTCGGGACTGACCGTCTACCGGCACAAGCAGCAGAACTTCGCGGATCAGTACAACCAGGTCTGGGGACTCTACGTCGATGGCGTCCCATTCACGCGCGTGGGCGGCGCTGGCGACGGGCCTGGGAGGCTCCTGCTTCCCGGAGCGGCCAACTCCTGGTGCATGGCGCAGGAGCCGGACTCCCTGGGTCAGCTCGGTTGGTTCATCTACCTGCGGTCATCCGCCTCGTTTTCCAATGTCGAGACGATCCAGCATCTGGACGACACCTCGTGGGGTGGATATCTGCTCGCGGCCTATCCCGCGAACGGGTACGGGACGAGCAATCTCACCGTCTCCGATATCGAGTTTCGAGGGGGGAATGGCGCGTACCCGATCGCCTTCTTTGCCCCGACGACGAACCTCTTGCTCCAGAACCTGAAGGTCACGGAGTTCAAGGGGGGATGCATCGCCATCGGGGTCAATTCGAGCGGAACGCCCGATCAAAACATCAACCCCCAGGTGATCAACTGTACGATCGACAAGGGTTGGACCGACGCGATGAATCGGGAGCATGTTTACTGGACGAATGGCATCGACACGAATCCAAGCTCGTCGTCGGGTCCGAATTCCCACGAATTCGGGACCAGCCCGGACTCGACCACTTTCAACCAGCCCGGCGGCGACGGGATCGCCCTGACGAGCATCAATGGGCTCGTCGTGCGCGGCTGCGTCATCACGAACATGGGACACAGCGGCATCGGGACCTACGTTGACCCCACTTACGTCGCCCAAGGAGTCAAGAACAGCCTCATCGAGCTGAACGAGATCTCGGCGGGGACCTCGAGCTACTGCAGAGCGTTCGCAGTGGTGGGCTTGGACAATCAGGTCTATGACAACACCATCCGCCGCAATTACTTCCACGACCTCACGACGGGCTCTCACCTGGGCGGTCTGCGCGTACGCATCTACAGCAACGTGTTCAACCGGATGCACAAGAGCACCGCGAACGTCTTCGGCGGCAATGAGCAGCCCGCCAATGACCCGAATTGGCTGAATCGGTTCCCACTCTCGGCGCTCAAGGACTGCCTGATCGCAAACAACGTGTTCGCCGGCGCCGCGGTGGATCTCACCTTCCTCGTGGGCGGTGTGCAGGAGCTCGGCGCGCCGTTCGAGTCGGCGAATCAGCCCAACAAGATCATCAACAACCTGTTTCTCGGGTACAGGGGGAGCCCGGACTGGGTGGAGTCCGGGGGCGTGAACCCGAACGCGATCTACTCCATGACGGAGTACGGCGCGTTCAAGTACTACCTGACCCTGGCGAATAATGGCTTCTGGCCCGCGGACACGTCGCTGGGATCGACGGTGCTGCGCGTCAATGGACTGAACAACAACGGGAACGACTCGCTGTTCACCGTCGCAACGCTCCCGACCTTCTTCCCGACCTGGGTGACCAATGCCTACCTCGACCCGCTGCTGGTGACCCACTCGATCACCTTGCCCGCGGCCGCCGTCCGACTCAATGGACCCTCCCCTTACGCGACCGGCGCGCTGTCGATCGTGGCACCCGACGACTCGCCCGGCCCGCTGCTCCCATCGAGTCGGGCTTCAGAGGCTGTCGACTACGACGGAATACCGTTCGACGCCGCGTATCCGTCCCTTGGCGCGTTTCAGGCCCCGATCGCGACCAACGTTCTGAACACGGAATACAAGGGCCCCAGGCGGCCGTACATCAACGCGCGGCCGGGCCTGAGCACCTACGTCGACGGCGTGTCGTGGGTGCCCGGTGACACCGTGAGGACGGCCGGGCAGCACGTCCTGTCCGCGATCCAGTCCCCCACGGGCGGCGCCGTGGAGTGGCCGTTCACGATCGAGGTCCCGACCATCACCGCGCGAAAGACGAACGGAACGGTGATCGCGGATCAGGGCTACTCGAACACGGATGTCACCGTGACCGCCACGGCCTACGTCATCAATTCAGTCGGCCCGGATGGACGCGACGCGAGCCGCAACGCCACGACGATCGCCTGGCCATCGAACAGTGTGTTCACGCTGGAAGGCACGTACGTCACTTCCGCCCATGGCGCGGGCAGTGTCACGACGCGCTTCACGATCGACAAGACACGCCCCGTGGTCACGGGTGTCGTCGATGAGGGCTACTATACGACCGCGCGCACGATCTCCTTCAATGAAGGAGTGGGCAATCTGGATGGGGCGACCGTGACATCTCCATTCACGGTGGGTCCCTCTGATCCCGGCTTTCACGTGCTCACGGTGACGGATCTGGCCGGCAACGTCACCGGGCTCAGTTTCACGGTCTTCCGCAACCGCACCACTCCGTAATCATCACTGGATTCACCGAACGGGCCAGGCTCCGCTCGAGAAACCTGCCTCCTAACCACGGGGGGGGCGCCCTCGCTCCCCCTCGTCAATCTTTGGACTGGTCGATGCGCCCCGGCGCCCGCCCGCAGCTCACGCTCGGGCCGAGGGCGGCGCCGGGGCGCTGAGGGCTAGCCGGTCACACGCTCGAGCACGAGGTCCTCGGACCGCTCGGGCGGGGCCTGGCCCGCGATCTCGAAGCAGGACTCGGCGCGGCGCGCGAACTCCGCGTTCTCGCCGGCCAGGTGGAGCCGCGCGAACGGCTCCCCCTTCTCCACCCGCTCGCCCCGCGCGCGCAGCATCACCAGCCCCACGCGCGGATCGATCTCGTCCTCCTTGGCACGCCGGCCCCCGCCCATGGCCACGACCAGCTCGCCCAGGGCGAAGCAGTCGCACGCCGCGAGCACGCCGGCGCGGGGTGCGGACAGCTCCACGACGACGGGCGCCGGATGGAGCGGCGCTCCGCGCTCGAGCGCCGAAGCGTCGCCGCCCTGCGCGCGCACCAGCCCCAGGAACTTCTCCGCTGCCTGGCCGCCGTCGAGCGCATGCGTGACGCTTCTCAGCGCAGCGGCCGTGTCCTGCGCCGCGCCGGAGAGCCGCACCATCTCCGCCGCCAGCGCCAGCGTGAGCGACCTCGTCCCGGCGACCTTCTCGCCGCGCAGCGCGCGCCACGCCTCGAGGACCTCCAGCGCGTTCCCCACGGCGCTCCCGATCGGCCAGCTCATGTCGGTCACGAGGGCCGAAGCCGCAGCGCCCAGCGAGCGCGTCGTCGCCACCAGGCGCGAGGCCAGTCCCCGCGCCGCCTCGCGCGTCTTCATGAACGCGCCGTTCCCGCACTTGACGTCGTAGACGATGGCGCGCGCGCCCTCGGCGATCTTCTTGGAGACGATGCTCGAGACGATGAACGGCTCGAACTCCACCGTGGCGGTGACGTCTCGAAGCGCGTAGAAGTGCCCGTCCGCCGGGGCGAGATCGGGCCCCTGGCCCACCATGATCACGCCCAGCTCCTGCATCTGCGCCGTCATCTGGGCGGGCTCGAGCCGCGTGCGGAAGCCGGGGATGCTCTCCAGCTTGTCCAGCGTGCCGCCGGTGTGGCCGAGACCGCGCCCGCTCACCATGGGGACGGGGACGCCGCAAGCGGCCACGAGCGGGGCCAGCACGAGCGAGATCTTGTCGCCGACGCCGCCCGTCGAATGCTTGTCCGCGGCGACGCCCATGCGCGACCAGTCGAACACGCGGCCGGAGTGGAGGAACGCCTGCGTCAGCGCATCGGTCTCGTCTGCGTCCAGCCCGCGCAGGAACGCCGCCATGAGCCAGGCGCTCGCCTGGTAGTCGGGGACCTCGCGCCGGGCGCATGCGGCCACGAACGCGCGCAACGCCTCCGGGTCGTGACGGCCGCCGTCGCGCTTGGTGCGGATGAACTCGCGCGGATCGAGCGCCACCCTAATACTTGCCCTCGGCCACCGCCTCGCCGCGCACGATCTTCACGCCGGCCGACGCGCCGATGCGCGTGGCGCCCGCCGCCACCATCTTCTCCACATCGTCGCGCGTGCGCACGCCGCCCGAGGCCTTGACCCCCATCTCGGGCCCCACCGTCTCCCGGATGAGCTGCACGTCCTCCACCGTGGCGCCGCCCCCGGCGAAGCCGGTCGACGTCTTGACGAAGTCGGCGCCGGCGGCCTTGGCGAGCGTGCTGCCCATCACCTTCTCGTCGCGCGTGAGCAGCGACGTCTCGAGAATGACCTTGACCAGCGCGCGGCCCGCGGCCGCCTGGACGACGCCCAGGATGTCCTGCTCGACGAGCGCGTAGTCGCGGGACTTGAGCGCGCCGACGTTGATCACCATGTCCACTTCCTCTGCGCCCTGCTCGATGGCGCGCCGCGCCTCGTACGCCTTGATGTCGGGCAGGTGGGCGCCGAGCGGAAAGCCGATCACCGTGCACACCTTGACCCCCGAGCCGCGCAGGAGCTCCCGGCAGAGCGCCACCCAGTTGGGGTTCACGCACACGCTGGCGAAGCAGAACTGGGCCGCCTCGCCGCAGAGCCGTTCCACCTCCTCGCGCGTGGCATCGGGCTTGAGGAGCGTGTGATCGATCAGGCTCGCGAGGCCGTCGGAGGCGGGGCAATAGCCCATCGTGGCCACGACGCGCGAAGCGCCCGCTGCCGCGAGCATCCGCGTCTCCTCCGGGCCGCGCACGCCGGCCACGCCCCAGTTCCGGCAGCGCTCGCACGTGCTCGGGTCGTGCTCCACGGCGCCCGGCGGCAGCCCGGGGACGGGCGCCGGCTCCTCCGCGCGCCGTGCGGCCGCCGGAGCCTCCGCGGGCGGGGCTCCGCCGCGCTGCATGGCCGCCATCACCTGGCGCGTGATCAGCTCGATCAGGTGCTCGCGGTCCTCGCTCACGAGCGCTTCCTTCCGTGATCCATGAAGTCGAATCGGTCCGGCAGGAGCGCCGAGAGTCGCTTCTGGAGCACGCGCCCACCCCGATCGAGCCAGTACACCCGCATCTCGGGCGAGAACTCGGCCAGCACCTGCCGGCAGGCGCCACAGGGGGGCGCGCCGTGGCCGGTGCGCGCCGTCACGGCGACGGCGAGGAACTCGCGATCGCCTTCGCTCACGGCCTTGAACAGCGCCGTCCGCTCGGCGCAGCAGGTGAGGCCGAACGACGCGTTCTCCACGTTGCAGCCGTGGTGGATCCGGCCCGATGCGGCGAGCAGCGCCGCGCCCACGGCGAAGCGCGAGTAGGGCGAGTAGCTGGCCTCTCGCGCCTTCACGGCCTCGCGCATCAGGGCCTGCGCCGAGACGGCCGGCCGGCCGGCCGCCCGGGCCCCGCGCTTCGGCCGCGCCTCGCTCACGCCCGCAGCTCCGCGAGGAAACTCGTGCCCGTGCGCGGCGCGGGGACCGAGAACACCTCGGCGAGCGTCGCGCCCAGGTCGGCGAACGTGGCGCGCGTGCCCATGTCGACGCCCTCCCGCACGCGCGGCCCCGCCACGAGCAGCGGCACGTACTCGCGTGTGTGATCCGTGCCCGGCGTGGTGGGATCGTTGCCGTGGTCGGCCGTGACCCACGCCAGCTCGTCGCTCCGCAACCGGCTCACGAGCTGTCCGAACACGGCGTCGAAGCCCTCCAGCGCGCGGGCGAACCCCACGGGGTCGTTCCGGTGGCCGTACTGCGTGTCGAAGTCCACCAGGTTCGCGAACACGAGCCCTTCGCCCGAGCGCTTCGCGAGGTCCAGCAGCACGGTCTGGCCCTCCTCGTTGCTGGTCGTGTGGATGGCATCCGTGATGCCACGCCCCGCGAACAGATCGTCCACCTTTCCCACCGTGACTACCCGCCGCCCCGCCTCCGCGAGCCGGTCGAGCACCGTGGGCGCGATCGGCGCCAGCGAGAAATCGCGCCGGCGCGCCGTGCGCCGGTAGGCGCCGGGCTCGCCTTCGAACGGCCGCGCGATCACCCGGCCCACGGCGTGCGGTCCCGCCAGCAGCTCGCGCGCCGCCCGGCAGGCCGAATAAAGCTGCTCGATCGGCACCGTCCGCTCGTGCGCCGCCACCTGGAAGACGGAATCCGCGGAAGTGTACACGATGAAATCGCCGGTCTTCTGATGCCGCTCCCCGAGCCGCGCGATGATCTCGGTGCCCGATGCGGCCACGTTGCCGATCCAGCCGCGCTGCACGCGCTGGCTCCAGCGATCGAGCAGCTCCCGCGGGAAGCCGTCGGGGTAGGTGGGAAACGGCCGGTCGAGCGTGACGCCCATCATCTCCCAGTGGCCAGTCGTGCTGTCCTTGCCTGCGCCCCGCTCCGCGAGCCTCGCCCTCGCTCCGCGCGGGGCGAGCGACGGCGGCACGCCGGGCATGGGCAGCAGGTTGCCGAGCCCGTGCGCCGCCATCACCGGGAGCGACCACCGGCCCGCGCGTTCCGCCACGTGCAGCAGCGTGTTCGCGCCGGCGTCACCGTAGCGATCGGCGTCGGGGAGCGCGCCCATCCCCACGCCATCCAGGACGATCAGGAACACGCGCAATGCCTCAGGCCTCCGCCCTGGCCTCGCGCCGGCGCAGGTAGTCGGTGACCGGCGCCGACCAATCGGCCCGCTCGCCGATCAGCGTGGAAACGCGGACGGGATGATCCTGGCGAACGTAGAGCCGCGTGACGCGCTTGCCGATCGTGCACAGGATCTCGTACGCCAGCGTCTCGCTGCCCTGCGCCACCTCCTCGATGGGGAGCGAAGCGCCGCGCTGCTCGCCGAACAGCACCACCTCGTCGCCCACCGCGACGTCCGGCACCTCGCTCACGTCCACCATGGTGAGGTCCATGGTGACGCGGCCGAGGATGGGCGTGCGGCGGCCGCCCACGAGCATGTGCCCGCGGTTGGAGAGGAGCCAGGAGTAGCCGTGGCCGTATCCCACGGGCACCACGCCCACGCGCGTCGGCCGCTGCGTCGTGAACTGACGCCCGTAGCTCACGTTCGCGCCCGCGGGGAGGTCGCGCACCTGGACCAGCCGGCTGCGGAACGACATCACCGGCTGGATCGGCAGGCGCGCCTCGTCGCGCGAGGGGTGGAGCCCGTACGCGGCCAGGCCGACGCGCACCCAGTCGAACAGCGCCTCCGGCAGGTTCATGGTCCCGGCGCTGTTGGATGCGTGCACGCGCGGGGGCTTCAGGCCCTTCGCCTCGAGCCGCGCGAGGAGCGCCGCGAACGCCCGCGTCTGCTCGCGCGCGTAGGACAGCTCCTTGCCGTCCGCGTCGGGGAAGTGCGTGTACACGCTCGCCAGGCGCAGGCCGGGCAGCGCGCACGCATCGGCCAGGAATGCCTCCGCCTCCGCCAGGTGGACGCCCGTGCGGCCCATGCCGGTGTCCACCTCGACGTGGAAGCGCACCGGGCGTTCCGCCTGGGTCGCCTCGTCGGAGAGCGCGCGGGCGAAGCCCAGGTCGCACACCGTGGGGTCCACGTGGTGCTCCACCGCCTCGGGGATCTCGCCGGCGAGGAGCGGCGACATGGCCATGATGGGGAGCCGGCTGCCCGAGCGGCGGAGCTGCATGCCCTCGAGCAGCGTCGCCACGCCGAGCTGCGTGACGCCCTCGCGCTCGGCGGCCGCGGCCATGTCGGCCGCGCCGTGGCCGTAGGCGTCCGCCTTCGCCACGAGCAGCACCTCGCGCGCCGGCCCGATGTGCCGGCGAATCGCCCGGAGGTTCGCGGCGAAGCGGTCGAGGTCCACCTCGACCCATGTCGAAACGGGCATCGGCAGGGGCGGGGCCTCCGGGCTTGGCGTAGACTGCGGGGCGCGCATCCTAGCCCGGAGGCGCGAAGCATGGCCAGCGATCCCGCGGAGGCGGCGATGAACCCGTGCGTGCAGCGCTCCCGACCGCTCGTGCGGCGGCGCGCATGACCTCCGACACGATGCTGGTGCGCGACCTGGTCCTCGCGGGCGCGGCCGGCATCGCCATCGCGGCCGCATGCGGGCTGCGCGCGTTCCTGCCGCTGCTGGCGCTCGGACTCGGCGTGCGCTTCGGGCTCGTGCACGTGGACCCGTCGGCGGCGTGGATCGGCAGCACGCCGGCGCTCGTCTCCCTGGTATGGGCGGCCCTGCTCGAGATCGTGGCCGACAAGATCCCCGCGCTGGACCACCTGCTGGACCTTGCGGGCACGCTCGTTCGACCGGCCGCCGCGATGATCGCGGGGTGGTGCACGTTCCGGGGCGTGCACCCGGCCGTGGCCGCGGTCGCGGCCGTGCTGCTCGGCGCCGGCACGATGGGCGTCCACGTGACCAAGGCCAAGGTGCGCTTGGGAAGCAGCATGCTCACGTTCGGCAGCGCCAACCCGCTGCTGTCGTTCGTGGAGGACGCGATCGCCACGGGCCTCTGCGCGCTGGCGCTGCTGGCGCCGATCGCCGGCGTGCTCACGGCGATCGCCGTGGTGTGGATGCTGCGCCGGGTGTTCCGGCCACCGCATCCCCGGGCGGAGCGCTCGGCGCTACGATAGGATGGCCGGCGATGACCGACGCCGAACGCGAAGCCTTCGCCAAACTCCTCGCCGTGTGTCGCCGCCTGCGCGGTCCCGGCGGCTGCCCATGGGACCGCGAGCAGACGCTCGAGAGCATGACGCCGTACCTGACCGAGGAGGCCGCGGAGGCGGTGGAGGCGATCGGGAACGGTGATCGCGACCACGCCGCCGAGGAGCTCGGCGACGTCGCGTTCCTCGTCATGTTCTGCCTCGAGCTGACCGGCGAGCGCTGGGGCGTGGGCCTGGCCGAGGCGCTGGACCGCGCGGCAGACAAGCTGGTCCGCCGCCATCCGCACGTCTACGGGGGCGCTCCGGTGGCCGACGGCGATGCGGCCTACCGGCAGTGGCAGGAGATCAAGCGCGCGGAGAAGCGCGACGTCTCTGCCTCGCTCCTGGGCGAGCAGCCGAAGGGGCTCCCCGCGCTCACCGCGGCCTACCGGCTCCAGGAGAAGGCGGCGGCCGTGGGCTTCGACTGGCCCACGCCGGAGGGACCGCTCGCCAAGGTCCGCGAGGAGACCGAGGAGGTGGCGCACGAGCTCGCCGGGACCACCGGCGACACCACGCCCGAGCTGGCGCGCGAGCTCGGCGATCTTCTGTTCGCCGTGGTCAACCTGTCGCGCAAGCTGGGCGTGGACCCCGAGCGCGAGCTCAGGGCCACGCTGCACCGCTTCCGCGACCGGTTCCGGCACATCGAGCGGAGGCTCGCGGAGCAGGGCCGCACCCCGGCGCAATCGAGTCTTCAGGAAATGGACACGCTGTGGGAGGAGGCGAAACGCCTGTCACGTGCCGGCAGCGCTGCCGGGGAGACGCCATGACCGAGACCACCACCGACCCCGCCCGCGAGGCCGCCTTGTTCCTGCAGCTCGTGCTGGGACTCCAGCAGGCCGCCATGGTGGCCCTGGGAAAGCTCATGAACCCGGTGACGAACAGGATCGAGCGCAATCTGGAAGCGGCGCGCAGCACGATCGACACCCTCGGCGCCCTCGAGGCGCGCACGCGCGGCAATCTGGAGAGCGACGAGCAGCGCGTGCTCACGCAGGTGCTCACGGACCTTCGCATGAACTACCTGGACGAGGTGAAGAAGGGCTGAGCCGCGTGCGGCCGGGCTCTCGCGGATCACGAGACGCCGCGGCCACTCCTTGCCGCCCTACAGCGCCTGCAGCACCGCGCACTTGAGGTAGTGCGTCTCGGGAACCGCCAGGAGCCGCGGGTGGTCCGGGGCCTCGCCGGCCCAGTCGAGCACGCGCATCGGCCGCTTCGCGGCGCGTGCCGCCTCGAGCAGCACCTGGCGGAAGAGGTCGTCGTCCAGGTGGTGGCTGCACGAGCAGGTCACGAGGATGCCGTCCTCCTCGAGCAGCGCCATCGCCAGCCGGTTGTGCTCCCGGTAGGCGCGCGCGCCCGCGGCCATGGCCCGGCGCGACTTGATGAGCGCAGGCGGATCGAGGACGACGATGCCGAAGCGCCGGCCCTCGCGTTCGAGCCTCCGGAGCGCGTCGAAAGCGTCCATGCGCAGGAACGAGACCTCGCCGGCCATGCCGTTCCGCTCCACGTTCTCGCGCGCGATCGAAAGTGCGGGCTCGGAGGAGTCCACCGCCAGCACGCTCGCCGCGCCCCCGCGGGCCAGGTGCATCGCCCACTCGCCCTGGTAGCAGAACACGTCCAGCGCCGATCGGCCCTTCGCCCGGGCCTCGGCGCGCCTTCGGTTCTCGCGCTGGTCCAGGAAGAGCCCGGTCTTCTGGCCATGGATCAGGTCGGCCCGCACGTCGAAGCCTCCCACGCGAACCGCGACCTGCTCGGGCACGTCGCCCCACCACACCTCGCGCCGCTGCTCGAGCCCCTCCAGCACGCGCAGCGGCGAGTCGGCCACCCGCACCGCGCCGCGGGACTCGAACACCTGCTCCAGCGCCGCCCGCAGCTCGGTGAGCCGCTTCTCCACGCCGAGCGTGAGCACCTGGACGGCCAGCCAGTCTCCGTAGCGATCCACGACGAGCCCCGGGAGCTGGTCGGACTCGCCGTAGACGAGCCGCACGGCCGGCTCGCTCGGGTAGACGGCGTCGCGCAGCCGCTTCGCGCGCTCGAGCCGCTTCACGAAGAACGCGGTGTCGATCTCGTCGCGGCCGCGCGTCAGCACCCGGGCGGCGATCAGGCTGTGCCGGTTCACGTAGGCGCGGCCCAGGAAGGCGCCGCGGTGATCCACCACGTCCACGAGACCGCCGTCCTCCACGGCCCCGAGCCAGTCC
>Ga0075424_100005797_pt1 | contig 11846 bp, 11 predicted proteins | sample SoiMethybrSBSTD3_FD_75301 | JGI IMG/M metagenome (GOLD analysis project Ga0075424, IMG submission 75301) | Bulk soil microbial communities from a Populus tree surrounding site in Tennessee, USA - Soil MetaG P. TD hybrid SBSTD3 | ecosystem: Environmental > Terrestrial > Soil > Tree plantation... | reverse complement strand
CGGTGCCTTGTTGGGCTGCAGAATCGATGGCGGTTGATGCAACGTGCGCCACCAATATACCGACATATGAATCAGCGGGATGTCGAGAAAGCCGATGATACCGAGGACTGCAGCGGCGGACGCGGCGCGACTTTCATCCTCGATGAGCGAGCGCAGCATCAAATAACCGGCATAGATCAATAGCAGAATAGCGGTGAGCGTCAGGCGGGCATCCCATGTCCACCATACACCCCATGTCGGACGGCCCCAGATCGAGCCTTCGATAATCGTCAGGGCCGTAAACAATACGCCGATCTCGGCCGCCGAGTGGGCGAGAATATCATCGCGTTTTTCGCGTTTCCACAGGTACATGCAGCTGCCGATAAAAACCAGAAAATAAGATAGGTAAGCCGCCAAAATACTCGGCAGGTGCAGGTACATAATGCGCTGAACGTCGCCTTGATAAGCATCGGGCGGCGCGACGACGAGTCCCCAGTAAAGGCCAACCCCGATGGCGACCAACGACAAAGCGCCAAGAATCCCTCTGCGTTTTTTTACCGGTTGAGCCGCAGACACGGCGATTCAACTTTCAATCACTTGGTCAAAGATCAATATGCCCACCGTCAAGAAGATCACGTCAAATCCGAGAAGCAGCCGCAGCCATGACCCCGCGGCGCCGACCTCCTCGGCGCTCATAATACCTTCCATGCAGCGAATCGTGGCCAGGATCACGGGAATCATCAGTGGAAAGAGCACCAAGGGCAACAAAAGCTCGCGCGCCCGCGCCCGCAGCGTGATCGCCGACATCATGGTTCCCAAAACACAGAAGCCAACGGTGCCTAATAAAGTAACCAGAAATAGTTGCGGTAGCAAATTCCACCCTTGCAGATTGAACAAGATCCAGAAAAGCGGCATCACGACAAGCTCTACCAGCGACATCAACAGCAGATTGAAACAACTCTTGGCGAGAAAAAGCGCACCTCGGTCCAGTGGCGATAAAAGCAGCGCCTCGAGGGTGTGATTCTCGCGTTCCACCTGAAACAGTTGCGTCAGTCCGAGGGTGCCGGTGAAGAGGAACGCCAGCCAGAGCAGCGCGGGCGCCATTTCGGCGACTTTGTCGGGCGGAAGATCGAAGGAGAAATGAAACACGAACAAGAGCAGCGTGCCGAAAAAAAACATTGTGAGTAAACTATCGCGACGTCGCACCTCCAGGAGAAGATCTTTCCAGAGCAGGAGCGAAGTTTGCTTCAAGAGCTCCATTCTTCTCCCTGCGGCAGGAATTCTCCGAAGGCGCGATCGAAGCTCGGCCAGGGTTGGCGCTTGACTTCATTGAAGATGAGACGACCCTGTTTCAGAATGAGAGCGCGCCGACAAAGTTTGAGCGCGCGTGAAACATGGTGCGAAGCCATGATGACGATACCGCCGTTCTCGACCAGGTTGCGCAGAAATCTTTCCAGCAGATCGATGCCGCTGCCGTCCAGAACGCCATAAGGTTCATCGAGCAGCAGCAGGTCGGGCTGGAGCAGTTTCCACTTCGCCAGTGAAACTCGGCAGCGCATTCCGCTGGAAAGATTGCCGACGAATTCTGTGCCGCGATCGAGCAGCGCGACCTCCTCGAGCGCGTCGTCGATCATCTGCAAATCACATCGGTAGCCGTAGAGCGAGAGAAAAAAACTAAGATTCTCCCGGACCGTCAGGTTGTCGTATAGGTGATCGGCGGGCATTAAAAGCCCGGTTCTCGGCCGTGAAAAAAGCGGCGCGATGCGCGAGGGCCCGTCGAACCGAATCGAGCCTGAAGTCCGGGTAATCAGGCCGACAAGGAGTTTTAGCAGCGTTGTTTTGCCCGCGCCGTTAGGCCCCAGTAAGGCGACCAAGTCTCCCGACTCGAGTTCCACGTTAAAATCCCGGAGCGCCCACAAAAAATTGTAGGCTTTGGACAATCTCTCGACGACGAGGCGCAATTTAGGTCCGTTCGCAGACTGCAATTTGGACGAGGTTTTGAGTGCACCGACTATAGTGAGCGCCAATGTTGGATTCAAGCGTCGGCTTTTGTTTGTCCACGCTAGTTTGAAATATTTCGGCAACTCCCCTATTTAGGAGTTGCGCTGGTCGCTTGCACCAAGGAGGAGTTAATGAATCCGCTCGTTACCGTCACGGGGTTCTGGGATGCTTTTGTAACCAAGATTGCAGTTTTTCTGCCTAATCTTTTTTTCTCGATCGCGATTCTTCTACTTGGCTGGGTGATTTGCAATGTCATCAAACGAGTCGTGGTACGCGTTCTGAAGCTCTGCCAGTTCGATGCCTTGGCGGAGCGCGCTGGTATCAAGCAGATTCTCGAGCGCGGCGGCATCAGACAAGCGCCGTCGGACATCATCGGTCTGTTGACATTCTGGTTTCTCTTTTTGATCGCGATCGTGACCACTTTGGAGACCCTCAATTTGAGCGGCGCGACCGATACGTTGCACACCATCTATCTCTACATTCCGAAAATCGTTGCCGCTTTAGTGACTCTCATCCTCGGCCTGTACTTTGCCAACTTTCTGGAGACGGTCACGCGGACTTCGTGCGCCAATGCCGGCCTGGATGCGGCGGCGTCGATTGGCCGTGCGGCGTATGTTGGGACGACTATTTTTGTCGTTGCCGGTATTTTCGAGATTCTCGACATAGCTTCAGAGATAGTGATCTGGGCATTCATTTTGGTCTTCGGCGCTCTCTGTTTGGCCTTGGCGCTGGCGTTCGGTTTGGGCGGGCGAGATGTCGCCGCGCGCTTTTTGGAAAAATGGCTCGAGCAGAAAAAAGTCGAGAAAATCGAGTAGTTAAAGTAACTTGACTCCCCGCAGCCAATCGGATAGTTTCGATCAGTTCTAAAAAAATTTTTTTCGCGAATAGCCTAAGGTGTGTCGTGTGTCGCCGAAGCCCTTAGGCTATTTTTGCAGGTGAGGAGAACATGGCAGAGTACAAAGTCGTAAAGGTCCCGCAGGATGGCGCGAAAATCACGATGGGAGCCGACAAGCAGCTCCAGGTTCCCGATAACCCGATCATTCCGTTTATTGAAGGCGATGGCACAGGGCGAGACATCTGGCGCGCATCCGTGCGGGTCTTCGATGCGGCGGTGGAAAAGGCATACAAGGGCAAAAAGAAAATTCGCTGGATGGAAGTGTACGCCGGAGAGAAGTCGTTCAAACAATACAATAGCTGGCTTCACGAAGAGACGGTGCCTGCTTTTTCGGAATTTCTTGTCGGCATCAAAGGACCGCTGACCACGCCGATCGGCGGCGGGATGACGTCGCTCAACGTCGGCCTGCGCAAGCTGCTCGATCTGTACGTCTGTCAGCGGCCGGTCCGCTATTTCAACGGCGTGCCCTCGCCGCTCAAGCATCCCGAGTACGTCGACATGGTCGTATTCCGGGAAAACACCGAGGATATTTACACTGGCATCGAGTTTCCAAACGGCACAGAAGCAAACGCCAAGTTCAAATCCCTGGTCAAAGATAATTTCCCCAAGGAGTATGCCAAGATTCGTTTCCCCAATACGGCGTCCATCGGATTGAAGCCGGTATCCGTGGAAGGCACCGAGCGGCTAGTGCGCGCGGCAATTCAGTGGGCGCTCAAGAACAAGCGCAAAAACGTGAACTTTGTCCACAAAGGCAACATTATGAAATACACCGAGGGTTCCTTTATGGAATGGGGGTACGCTCTCGGTAAACGCGAATTTCGCAACGACGTGGTTTCGGAGCGCGAGTCGTGGATTTTGGGCAACAAAGAAGCCAATCCGAAGCTAAGCGTCGAAGATAACGCCAAAATGATCGATCCCGGATTCGCCATGATGTCGCCGGCGCAGCAAAACGATATCAAAAAAGAAGTGGAAGAGGCGCTGAAACTCTGGCCGACGCACGGCGACGGCAAATGGAAATCAAAATTGATGCTCAAAGACTCGATCGCCGATGTGACCCTCCAATTCGTATTGATCCGGCCCAAAGACTACGACGTCATTGCCACCTGCAATCTCAACGGCGATTACCTCTCGGATGCTTTGGCTGCGCAGGTCGGTGGAATCGGCATTGCGCCCGGCGCGAACATCAATTACGAGAGCGGCCACGCGGTTTTCGAAGCCACCCACGGCACCGCGCCGAAATACGCCGACCTCGATAAGGTCAACCCGGGCTCGGTGATTCTCTCGGGCGAGATGATGCTGCGTTATATGGGCTGGTCCGAAGCTGCCGATCTGATCATCAAGGGCATCGAAGGAGCGGTGAACGCAAAAACGGTGACCTACGACTTCGAGCGGCTCATGCCGGGCTCGAAGCTGGTCAGTTGCTCGGGCTTTGGGGAGGCGATTATTGCCAATATGCAATAGCCGCTGCCGGCCTTCAGCTGTCAGTTTTCAGGTGGTAAGCTGTTCGAGTAGCGGGGAAAATCATGGCTAGGAAGAAAATTGCACTGATCGGTGCAGGCAACATCGGCGGATCCATGGCCCATCTGGCGCTGCTTAAAGGGCTCGGTGATGTGGTCATGTTTGATGTCATCGAGGGACTACCTCAGGGTAAGGCACTTGATCTGTCGCATGCCGGGCCAGTTGAAGGATTCGACGGGAACGTTGTCGGGACAAACAAGTATGACGACATCGCGGGTGCCGACGTCTGCATTGTTACCGCAGGGATCGCGCGCAAGCCCGGAATGAGCCGAGATGATTTGCTTGGAACCAATGCCAAGATCCTGGCTTCAGTGGCCGACGGCATTAAAAAGCATGCGCCGGATTCCTTCGTCATTGTGATCACCAACCCGCTCGACGCGATGGTGACATTGATGCAGCGCTCGTTGGGGTTCCCTAAAAATCGCGTGGTCGGTCAATCGGGGATTTTGGATTCTTCGCGTTATCGATCGTTTGTCGCGAAGGAACTGAATGTTTCTGTGAAGAGTGTCCAGGCGATGGTTTTGGGCGGCCATGGCGATGATATGGTGCCCGTTCGAAGTTCTTGTTTGGTCGGCGGCGTACCCGTCGAGAAGCTCATCGGGGCCAAGCGCCTCGACGAAATTGAAGCTCGTGTACGCAACGCGGGGGGCGAAGTGGTGGCGTTGTTAAAAACTGGATCGGCCTATTTTTCGCCAGCCTCCGCGGCGATTCAGATGACCGAAGCTTATCTTTTCGATAAGAAAGAAATCCTTCCGTGTGCGGCATTGCTGGAGGGCGAATACGGCGTTACCGGCTATTACTTCTGTGTCCCCGTGATTATTGGCGCCGGTGGAGTCGAGAAAATCATCGATCTCAACTTGAACGCCGCCGACAAGAAGGCCTTCGATGAATCGCTCAACCATGTGAAAGACATCGTCCAGGCGATGAATCGTGTCTTGGGCGTTGCATAGCGCGTTAAAATTTCCAATCGCCTGAGACCCTGAGACTTATTGTTAAGTCTTGGGGTCTCGCTTTTTGCGGTCCGAAAGCGATGAACATTCACGAGTTTCAAGCAAAGGAAATCCTCAAACGTTTCGGGGTCGCCGTACCCCGTGGATTCGTCGCGACGACGGCCGAGGAGGCGAAAGCCGCGGCAGCGCAGCTTGGCGGAGAACTGACTGTTGTCAAGGCGCAAATTCATGCGGGTGGTCGCGGCAAAGGTGGCGGTGTGAAGGTCGTCAAAAGCCCCGCAGAGGCCGCGGAGAAGGCGCGCCAGATGTTGGGCAAAAATCTCGTGACGCACCAAACCGGCCCGAAAGGCCAACCCGTGCGCCGCGTTCTGATCGAACAGGGCCTGAACATCGAGCGCGAGCTCTATCTGGCGATGGTTCTGGATCGCCAGCAATCGCGAGTCACGGTGATTTGCTCCTCGGAAGGCGGGGTCGAAATCGAGGAAGTCGCTGCGAAAACGCCGGAGAAAATTCTGAAAGAAACCATTGATCCGGTGATTGGGCTGGCCGCTTTTCAATGCCGGCGTTTGGCGTTGGGCTTACGCATTGCGCCGGGGTTGATGGGTAAAACGGCGGCGGTAATGCAGGGTCTTTATCGTGCGTTCGACGAAACCGATGCTTCCCTGGCCGAAATCAATCCGCTTGTCATTACGAAGGACGGCCAGATCATGGCGCTGGATGCCAAAATGAATTTCGACAGCAATGCTTTTTTCCGGCAAAAAGAAATCGTCGCGCTGCGAGATTTCGATGAAGAAGATCCGCGTGAAGTGGAGGCCGGCAAGTACGATCTCTCCTACATTTCATTGGACGGCAACATCGCTTGTATGGTGAATGGTGCCGGCCTGGCCATGGCGACCATGGACATCATCAAGCATTATGGCGGCGAGCCTGCCAATTTTCTCGATGTAGGCGGTGGCGCGGACCAGGAAAAGGTCGCTCATGCTTTCAGAATTCTGCTGGCCGATCCTCGAGTACGGGGCGTATTGATCAATATTTTCGGCGGCATCATGCGCTGCGATGTCTTAGCACAAGGCGTAGTCGATGCCGCGCGCGAGTTGAAGGTCACGGTTCCTCTAGTCGTGCGCATGCAGGGGACGAATGTAGAAGAGGGAAGGCAGATCCTTGCATCGTCGGGACTAACGATCATTTCGGCCGATACCATGGCGGAAGCAGCGGAGAAAATCGTTTCCGCTGTCAGGGGTAAGGCGTAAGGAGTGAGGGGTGGTCGGCACCTTACGGTTCACGCCTGACGCCTTACCGGGTTAACAATGTCGATTCTGGTCAATAAGAATACCCGGGTTTTGACGCAGGGAATCACCGGCGGCACCGGCCAGTTTCATACCCGCGCGTGCAAAGAGTACGGCACGCAGATGGTGGCGGGCGTAACGCCCGGCAAGGGCGGCACCTCATTCGAAGGAATTCCGATCTTTGATACCGTCGCGCGCGCAGTCAAGGAAACCGGCGCCAATGCCAGCGTCATCTATGTGCCTCCCCCGTTTGCCGCGGATGCGATTTTGGAAGCTCTTGATGCCGATATTGCATTGGTCATTTGCATTACGGAAGGCATCCCAGTGCGAGACATGGTAAACGTGAAGCGGTATCTCGAGGGCCGAAAATCTCGGCTGCTCGGCCCCAACTGTCCGGGGACGATAACCCCTCGCGAATGCAAGATCGGCATTATGCCTGGTCATATTCACAAACCGGGGAGTATTGGCGTTGTTTCGCGCAGTGGGACCTTGACCTATGAGGCAGTGGATCAACTCACGCGTTTGGGAATGGGACAGTCGACGTGCGTCGGGATCGGCGGCGATCCGGTGCACGGATTGGAATTTGTCGATGTGTTGAAAATGTTCAATGATGATCCGCAAACGACCGGCGTCGTCATGATCGGCGAGATCGGCGGTAGCGCCGAGGAAGAAGCGGCCGGCTGGATCAAAGCCAACATGAAAAAGCCCGTGGCGGGATTTATTGCGGGGCAAACCGCGCCGCCGGGAAAGCGAATGGGGCATGCGGGCGCGATCATTTCGGGCGGAAAAGGGACTGCGAGAGAGAAAATCGCGGCCATGGCGGCAGCCGGCATTCGCATGGCGTCTTCGCCCGCGGCCATCGGAAGCACGATGCAGGAGGCGATATCAGGTCAATGAGCGTCGAACAAACACTATCGATCATCAAACCGGACGCGGTAAGCAGAAACTTAATCGGGGAAATTCTACGCCGATTCGAAGCAGCCGGTCTTAGAATCGCCGCTGCAAAACTCGTCCGGTTAACGCCCGAACGCGCCGAGGCTTTCTATGCGGTGCACAAGCAAAGGGCTTTTTTTGCGAGCTTGTGCGCTTATATGTCTTCGGGGCCGATCTTCGTTTCCATTCTCGAGGGAGACGACGCGATCACAAAGAATCGTGAGATTATGGGCGCAACGGATCCCGCAAAGGCGGCGCCCGGAACGATACGCAAGGATTGCGGTAAGGATGTGGAGCAGAACGCGGTGCATGGCTCCGACGGGCCGGAAACCGCAGCCAGCGAAATCGCCTTCTTCTTCATGCCCGACGAAATCGTTTGATCTTGCCAGCGCTTCTTAATGGTGGCTATTTAGGCATTTACGTAGGGGCAGACCTACGTTCTGGGAATAGCGGGCGACCATAGAGGGTCGCCCCTACATCTCGAGAGGCTTTACTTGTAACTATCGTTCATGAAGCCCAATATAGCAGACTTAAGTTTAAAGGAGCTGTCCGGCTTCCTAACCGAGCACAAGCATCCGAGTTATCGCGTCAAGCAGATCTGGCAGTGGCTGTTTCAGAAGCGGGCGACGACCTTTGCGGAAATGACCAGTCTATCGCGTGAGTTGCGCGAGAAATTGGCCGAGCATTTCGGTATCGGCCGGCTGCGGATTTTGCGCCGCGCGGAATCGCGCGATGGTACGGTGAAGTTTTTGTTCGGCCTGGCCGACGGCGAGAGCATCGAAAGTGTTTTGATTCCGGAGCCCACCCGGTTGACGCTTTGCATCTCGACGCAAGCCGGCTGCGCGTTCGGCTGCGCGTTTTGCGCCACGGCTCTGCTGGGTCTCAAGCGAAACCTCACCTGCGGCGAGATCGTCGAGCAGATCCTAGAAGTGAGCCGGACACTTACCGATGACCGCCGCATCACGCATGTCGTGCTGATGGGAATGGGCGAGCCTCTGGCCAATTACGATCAGACAATGCGCGCCTTGCAAATTATCACCAATAGTGAATGGGGCGTCGGGATTTCGCCGCGACGGGTGACGCTCTCCACGGTGGGCTTGGTACCGCAGATCGAAAAACTCATGGCCGAGACCAAAGTCAATCTCGCGATCTCGCTGCATGCGCCCAACAACGAGCTGCGCGGTCAGTTGATGCCCGTGAACCGCAAGTATTCGCTCGCGCAACTGATCGATTGCTGCCGTTCATTACCGATCCCGCGGCGCAAGCGCATCACGTTCGAATATGTTTTGTTGCACGGCGTCAACGATTCCGAGCAACACGCCCGCGAGCTGGTCAAATTGCTGCGTGGCATCCCCAGCAAAGTCAACGTGATTCCTTTTAACCCACATCCCGGCAGCAAGTTTCTCCGACCGACGAACGAAAGCATCGCGCGTTTTCAGAACGTTTTGCACGACGCAGGCGTGCAGATAAACGTGCGCCGCCCGCGCGGTGACGATATCCAAGCGGCTTGTGGACAGTTGCAGGGCGAAGAGACGGGGTTGGAGCGACGCGACAAGCGGCAAGCCGAGGCGATTGTTTCATGAAACCTGCGGCCATTGGCGTGATCGGCGGCAGCGGTCTTTACCAAATGCCGGAGCTCGTGGGAGTGCGCGAGGTGGAGGTCAAAACTCCGTTCGGCAAGACTTCGGACCCGGTCATTCGAGGTCGGCTGGGCCGTGTCGATCTGATATTCTTGCCGCGCCACGGCAAAGGCCATCGCTGGTTACCCACGGAGATCAACTTTCGGGCCAATATCTTTGCCCTGAAAAAACTAGGCGTGGAACGAATTATCTCAGTGAGCGCCGTCGGAAGCTTGCGCGAGGAGATCGCGCCAGGCCATTTAGTCGTGCCGGATCAGTTTATCGATCGGACGACTCAACGTCCAAGCACCTTCTTCGGCCGGGGAGTCGTCGCTCATGTGAGCCTAGCGAATCCATTTTGCGGCGAGTTATCAAAAGTGCTCGTGACGACGGCGCGGCAAGAAGGCGCCGACGTTCACTCGGGTGGCACCTATCTCTGCATGGAAGGACCGCAATTTTCCACCCGCGCGGAATCGCATCTTTATCGAAGCTGGGGCGCGCACGTGATCGGCATGACGAATCTCCAGGAAGCCAAGCTCGCCCGCGAGGCGGAAATTTGTTTCGGCACGCTGGCGCTCGCCACCGATTACGACTGCTGGAACGACCAAGCGGGCGATGTTGAAATCGAGTACGTTCTGACCGTACTTAAACAGAATGTCGCTCTCGCGCAGCGCACGATCGCGCGCGCCGCAGCCGAATTGTCAGCGCCGCGCTCCTGCGGTTGTGTTTCCGCGCTAAAGGACGCGATCATCACCGAGCGCGCGCGAATTCCAAAAAAAATTCGCGCCGAACTGCAGCCCATCATTGGGAAATATTTATGAGTGTTCTGGTCGTCGGTACCGTGGCCTTCGATTCGATCGAGACGCCATTCGGCTCGGCCGAGCGTATCCTTGGCGGCTCGGCTTCTTATTTCGCGCTGGGCGCGAGCTTTTTCACGCCAGTGCGCATCGTCGGCGTCATCGGTGAGGATTTTCCCCAAGACTACATCGATGTTTTCAACCAGCGGCAGATCGACCTCGAAGGGCTTCAGCGCGACAAAGGCGATACCTTTCACTGGCGCGGACGCTACCATGAGGATATCAATCTGCGCGACACGCTGGAGCTTCATTTGAACGTTCTAGCCGGTTTCGAACCCAAGTTGCCGGAAGCTTACCGGGACGCCGATTACGTATTTCTCGGCAACATTGACCCGGTCATGCAGTTGGAAGTGTTGCGCCAGCTGCGCAGCGTGAAGCTCGTCGTGTGCGACACCATGGATCACTGGATTCACGAAAGCCAAGAAGAGCTGAAGAAAGTGCTGCAGCGCATCGAGATCCTGGTGATCAATGATTCAGAAGCCCGGCTCTTGAGCGGTTATGATAATATCGTCAAGGCGGCGCGAGCGATTCTCAAGATGGGACCAAAAATGATTCTGATCAAACGGGGTGAATACGGCGTGCTGCAATTTTCCGATTCCTCAGTGTTTGCCACGCCGGCTTACCCTCTGGAAGAGGTCTTCGATCCCACGGGTGCCGGGGATTCCTTTGCTGGCGGGTTTATGGGGCATCTAGCCCGATCCGGGGATCAAAGCCAAGGCGGTCTGCGGCGGGCCATTGTCTACGGCTCAGTGGTGGCGTCGTTCACGGTCGAGGATTTCGGCGTCAAGCGGTTGACGGACGTCTCGCTTGCCGAAATCGAGGAACGCTACCAGCGATTTATCGATCTCACCGATTTCCATTCCTGACCCGATGGAGCTGTCGGTCGTCATTCCGGTGTACAACGAGGAGGAGAACGTCGAGCCGCTCATGCGCGAGATCGACGATGTTTTGAGTCCTCTGGGCAAAACCTACGAGATCGTCGCCGTGGATGACGGTAGCCGGGACAGTACCTTTGCCGCGCTTCGCAAGATGCGCTGCACGCTGCCGCCACTGAAGATTGTCCGGCTCAAACGCAATTTTGGACAAACCGCGGCGTTGGCTGCCGGGTTGGCCTATGCCAACGGTGACATCATCGTACTGATGGACGGCGATCGTCAGAACGATCCGGCCGACATCCCCGCTTTGATCGGAATGCTGGAGGAAGGCAATGACTTGGTCGCTGGCTGGCGTTATAATCGTTGCGACGCTTTTTTCAGCCGCCGATTACCTTCAATGCTAGCTAACGGTCTGATATCTTCGATAACGAGCGTAAAGCTGCATGACTACGGGTGCACGCTGAAAGCTATGCGCAAGGAGGTCGCCAAGAATCTGAAACTTTATGGTGAAATGCATCGATTTATACCAGCCATCGCGTACGAGCGCGGCGCGCAGATTGCCGAGATCAAAGTCAATCACCGCCCCCGGTTAGCGGGCCAGTCGAAATACGGCATCAGCCGTACTTTGCGCGTGATCCTAGATCTTTTAACCGTCAAATTCCTCTCGAGTTACTCGACTCGTCCGGCGCACGTCTTCGGTCCGCTAGGCGTAGTGAGCGGAGTTACCGGATTTGCTTTTGCGCTCTATCTATCGGTGGAAAAACTTGTTTATCATCGCTCGATCGGCAACCGACCGCTGTTATTGCTCGCAATCCTTTTAATCTTTATCGGCTTTCAGTTCGTCACAATGGGGCTTTTGGGTGAGATGCTGGCGCGTACTTACCACGAGTCGCAAGACCGGCCGGTTTTTGTCGTTGGCGAGGTATTGCAGTC
>Ga0075424_100005796_pt1 | contig 11847 bp, 7 predicted proteins | sample SoiMethybrSBSTD3_FD_75301 | JGI IMG/M metagenome (GOLD analysis project Ga0075424, IMG submission 75301) | Bulk soil microbial communities from a Populus tree surrounding site in Tennessee, USA - Soil MetaG P. TD hybrid SBSTD3 | ecosystem: Environmental > Terrestrial > Soil > Tree plantation... | reverse complement strand
CTCAATCTGATCTACTGGGGCACCGGCAATCCGGGACCGCAGATGTACGGCGCGAATCGACTCGGCGACAACCTCTACTCGGATTCGCTCGTCGCGCTCGACGCCGACACCGGCACGCTCAAATGGTATTTTCAGTTCACGCCACACGACGTGCACGACTGGGACTCCACGCACACACCCATCCTGTTCGACGACACGATCGCCGGCACGCCGCGCAAACTCGTGGCGGTGGCAAATCGGAACGGATTCTTCTACGTGCTCGATCGCGTCAACGGCGCGTTCCTCCTCGGCAGACCCTACACGCAGGTGACGTGGGCAAAAGAGCTCGACGCGAACGGCCGTCCCGTAGTGCTGCCGAACACGGAACCGACGGCGGAAGGCAATCGCGTGTGTCCGAGCGGGACGGGTGGAACGAACTGGCATTCTCCGTCGTACAGTCCGCGAACGCATCTCGTCTACTTCTTCAGCAACGAGCAGTGCGACACGTTCCTGTCGGATGAAAAGCTCGAGCCGCCGTACCGCGCCGGCCGCCTCTTCATCGGAAGCGCGTTCTTCGCCGTGCCCGACGAGCGGAGCGAGACCGCTATCCGCGCGGTCGATCCCAAAACAGGAACCACGCGATGGCAGTTCAAGGAGTTCGCGGACGCATGGGCCGGAGTGTTCTCGACGGCCGGCGGCCTCGTGTTCTCCGGCGACGGACAGGGCAACTTCATCGCGCTCGATGCGGAGACCGGCAAGGATCTGTGGCACATGCAGCTCGGATCCGCGATTCAGACCGCCGCCGTCAGCTTTGCGGTCGACGGCCGCCAATACGTCGCGATTACGGCGGGCGACGCCGTGTTTGCGTTCGCGCTGCCGAAAGAGCCCTGAACCCGAGAGTCCACGTCGGATTCGGAGTCGAGTTCTGAACGTGACCGTCGATTCGATGCATTAGAGCGAAAGCAACCGCAGAGGACGCGGAGAACGCAGAGGGTTTTAAATCAAGTTCTCTGCGATCTCTGCGGACTCCGCGGTTGCTTCCCGTCTGCGTATCGAAGGTGCCCGAACCCTTTAAAATGTCTGATCCCTACTAATCCCTAATCCCTAATCCCTAATCCCTAATCCCTAATCCCTAATCCCTAATCCCTAATCCCTAATCCCTCTAATCCCTAATCCCTCGACTCCCTGTTGTCGTGAAAGTCAGCGCGACGGGTGACTAAAGTCTCCCGGACTCGCCGGCGACTGACATGAAACGTCAGCTCTGTCTCGAATTGTCAGGCTCCGCGTAGAACTCGCCGTCGGCACGACATTCGCCACTCCCGATTGCCATCACACGCTCCGCCACCCCGGAAACGATTCGGAGTGTGTCCTTAAACAGCCATGCCACTATCTCAACGCGCCCAGTCCCGATCCGCCGCGTCGATCCCGAACAACGCACCGGCCGCGCGCGCGGCCTCGCCGCACGCGAAGTGGTTTCGCGGCATCGGCAGATGGTTCGGTTCGAAAGCGGACGCGAAGCCGTCGAAAGTCAAAATCGATCCGCTGCTGGAGTTCCCGGCGGAATCGAACGCTCAGGCTGAACCGGCGCCACAACAGATGCCGGCCGCCGCGCCTCCCGCCCGCGCATCGCGCCTGCGGTGGACGCCGGTGCGCGGGATGATTCTCGCGACCGCAATCGTGCTCGCGATAATGGTCGCGCTTCTCCAGTTGCGTGGCGGATTCGCGCTGCAAGGAGCCGCGGCGGAGCCGCGGCCGGGACGCCTCGCGATCGACACACGGCCCGGCAGCCTCGAGATCCTTCTCGACGGCGTGCATCGCGGCACCTCGCCGTTGACGCTGTCGGTCATGCCGGGCGCGCACACGGTGATCATCCGGAACGGCAGCGCGGAGCGCGTGGTGCCGGTGACGATTGTGGCAGGCACCGACGTCACGCAGTACTTCGAGATGAGCGCCGTCGAGCCGCTGCTCGCGAGCGGCCGGCTCTCCGTCGTCACCGATCCGGCCGGCGCCCGCGTGTTCGTCGACGGCGTCGCGCGCGGCACATCGCCGGTGATCGTCGACGCGCTCCAGGCGGCCGAACACCACGTCAGCGTGACGACCGACCGCGGTCCGATGGACCGCACCGTGTCGGTCACCGCCGGCGGGACGGCGTCGGTCGTGTTCTCGCTGTCGAAATCGTCGCCACTCGCGGGCCCGGTCGGCGGATGGCTCGCCGTCGAGGCGCCGTTCGACGTGGAGATCGTCGAACACGAGGACGTCATCGGCACGAGCGGCGCACGCCGGATCATGATCGCTGCCGGCCGTCACGACGTCGTGCTGGCGAATCGCACCGTCGGATATCGCGACGCGCGGACGATCGAGGTCACGGCGGGCAAAACGACGACGCTCAAGATCGATCCGCCGAAAGTTCCCGTCAGCCTGAACGCGCGGCCGTGGGCCGATGTCACGCTCGACGGCGCGAGTGTCGGTCAGACGCCGATTGCCAACATGCTCATCACCGTCGGTTCGCACGAAGTGGTGTTCCGGCATCCGCAGCTCGCCGAGCTGCGCCAGACCGTCGTGGTGACGGCGAACGGTCCCAACCGGATCGCCGCCGATCTGACCAAATAACCGAAGTGTAGGACGCGCCATGAAACCGATCGCACTGATTGCGTCGCTCGTGATCGCCTCGACGGCCGTGATCCGCGCCGACGGCGTCGAAGATTCGCTCCGCGCGGCAAAGGATCTGTACGCTTCGGCAGCCTACGAGGATGCGCTGTCGATGCTGAGCCGGCTGACTGACGCCTCCGCCGCGGCGAACGTCGCCAGCCAGGTCGATCAGTATCGGGCGTTCTGTCTGTTCGCGCTCGGCCGCACGGGCGAGGCCGAGTCGATCGCGGAGTCGATCATCCGCAGGGATCCGCTGACGCGTCTCGATTCGGCCGACGCGTCGCCGCGCGTCGAAACGATGTTCTCGCGCGTGCGGCAGCGGCTCCTGCCGTCTCTCATCCGCGAGCAACTTCGTACGGCGCGCGCCGGCGTCGACGAAAAGAATTTCGCGGCGGCCGAGCCTCGCCTGATGGCAGCCCGCCGGATGCTCGACGAAGCGTCGGCGCTCGGTGTGACCGACGAAGGGCTGAACGACGTACGCATGCTCGTCGACGGATTCCTGCAGCTGATTCGCGCTTCGACCGATCAGCGCGCCGCCGGTCAGGTCGCGACGGCCGACGGGCACGCGAACCCGGCGCCGCGCGAGTCGCAGGCTGCGCCGTCCGCTGCTGCGTCAGCGGCCGCCGCGCAGCCGTATCTGGGATACGAGGCTGGCGTGTCGCCGCCGGTGCCGATCGCTCAGCGGATGCCCGGCGTACCGGCGACGATGATGCGCGTCCTGTCGGGCAAGACCGGCGTCCTGCAGGTGCTCATCGACGAAAAAGGCGAGGTGCGCGACGTCATCGTGCGCGAATCGGTCCATCCCAGTTTCGACCGGCTGATGATCGATGCCGCGCGAAGCTGGAAGTACCGGCCGGCGATGAAGGACGGCGTCCCGGTGTCGTTCCTGAAAACGATCGGCGTCAACGTCCCATAGCGTCGAAGGCACCCATGTACGCGAAATTTTACGGATTCCGCGCAGCGCCGTTCGAGCTGACCGCCAATCCCGGATATCTGTTCCTGACGGCACAGCACCGCGAGGCGCTCAGCAATCTCGAATACGGCCTTGCCGCGTCGAAGGCGATCACCGTGTTGATTGGCGAGGCGGGAACGGGGAAGTCGACGCTGCTGCGCGCGGCGATCGCGTCGGACATGTGCCGTCACGTGAAATGCATCCACGTGGACAACCCGGCGCTGACGCGCGCCGAGTTCTTCCACACCGTCGCCTCGCGGCTTGGGATGCGCGCCTCCTCCGATCGCTCGAAGGCGGTGCTCCTCGGCGAGCTCGAGTCGATCGTCCGCGATCGACACGCACGCGGCGAAGTCACCGCGCTCGTCGTCGACGAAGCGCAGGCGGCGCCCGACGAACTGCTCGAGGAGATTCGCCTGCTCGCCAACATCGAGACGGCGACGACGAAGCTCCTGCCGGTGGTGCTGGCAGGACAGCCGGAGCTCGCCGAACGTCTGAACGATCCGCGGCTGCGCCAGCTCAAACAGCGGATCGCACTGCGCTGCGAGCTGAAGCGCCTCGATCTCTCGGAGACGGCGGCGTACATCGCATCGCGCATTCGAACCGCCGGCGGCAATCCTGCGGTGCTGTTCACGCGCGAGGCGGTTACGCTGATTCACGAGCACTCGCACGGCGTGCCGCGCACGATCAGCGTCATCTGCGACAACGCGCTCATATCGGGATTCGCGCTCGAACAGAAGCCAATCGACGGACACATCGTGCGCGAGGTGTGCCGCGATTTCGATCTGCGGCCTGAAGCGCGGAATGCCTCGACGCCGGTGGTGCGACTGCATGCGTTCGCGCCGCCGCGCTCCGCCGTGGACAGCTAGCTCGTACGAGCAGTACTGCAACCACGAAAACGCGAAAGACACCAAGGACACGAAGGATACAAAGGTCACAAAGGAAATATTTCAATCCTTTGTGTCCTTGGTCTCCCTGGTGTCCTTGGGGTCCCTCGTGTTTTCGTGGTTGCAGTAGTGCATCGATCTGTCTAAGCTCCCGCTCGTTGAAAATGCGGACGACGCTCATCGCCGCGATCGTTGCCGGCATCGCAACGCTCGGCGCAGTCTCCGGACCGAAGCGCGTTCCCGTGCTGCAGCAGATCGATCTGCCGCACAACTACTACTTCCGCGAGCTGTACCTGCCGCAGCTCACGACCGGACCCTCGTCCGTTGCATGGACCGCAGATGGCGCGTCGCTCGTGTACTCGATGCAGGGCAGTCTGTGGCGGCAGCGCGCGGACAGCGCGGCCGCCGAACAGCTGACTGACGACCGCGGCGCCGATTACCAGCCGGATTGTTCTCCCGACGGCCGCAGCGTCGCGTTCGTTCGATACGACGGCCGTTCGATGGAGCTGATGCTGCTCGATCTCGAATCGCGCGCCGTGCGCCCGCTGACGGCGAATGGCGCCGTCAACGTCGAGCCGCGCTGGTCGGCCGATGGCGGGCGGCTCGCGTACGTGTCGACCGCGGGCAGCGGTCACTTCCTGCTGCACGTCGCGGACGTGCGTGACGGGCGAATTACCCCGTCGCGTCCGCTGCTGCCCGACCGCCGGAGCGACGTGCCCCGCTATTACTACAGCCGGTTCGATCACGCGATCAATCCCGCGTGGACGCGCGACGGCCGCGAACTGATCTTCGTGTCGAACCGCGAGATCGCGCACGGCACGGGCGATCTCGTACGGATGGCCGTGAACGGATCGGATCCGCCTCGCGTCGTTCAACACGAAGAGACGTCATGGCACGCGAGGCCCGACGTCTCGCCGGACGGCACGAGGATCGTCTACAGCAGCTATCTCGGACGGCAATGGCAGCAGCTGTGGCTGCTGCCGGCGTCGGGCGGTTATCCGTTTCCGCTGACCTACGGCGATTACGACAACACCAACCCGCGCTGGTCGCCGGACGGCCGCCGCATCGCGTTCATCTCGAATCGAGCGGGGAACACGGCGCTGTGGCTGATCGACGCGTTCTCGGCGCAGGAACGGCCGGTGCAGATCGCCGAGCGCCGGTACCTTCAACCACACCACGCGCTGCGGCTGCGCGTCGTCGACGAAACCGGCAGCGTGATTCCCGCGCGCGTCAGCATCACGGATTCACGATCCCGTTCGTACGCGCCGGATGCGGCGTGGATGCATGCCGACGATTTGATTGTGCCCGAGCGTCAGGCCGTCGAGACGCGGTACTTCCACACGCGAGGCAGCAGCCTGATCGCCGTGCCGGCCGATCGCCTGTCGATCACCGTCAGCCACGGGCCTGCGTACGAAGTTGCCCATGTCGAGGTCGACGCGCGCAGCGACCACTGGTCCGGGTCGGTGCCGGTGACGCTGAAGCGGCTTCCGGCGCCGAACGGCTCCGGCGAGTGGTGGAGCGGCGACCTCCACGTTCACATGAACTACGGCGGTCTGTATCGCAACACACCTGCGCATCTTGCCGAGCAGGCGCGCGCCGAGGACCTGAATCTCGTCTACAACCTCGTCGTAAACAAAGAGCAGCGTTTTCCGGATCTCGCGAGCTTTCGTACGGATGTGGATCCCGCATCGAGCGAACGGCTGCTGATTCTGCACGGACAGGAATTCCACAGCAGCTACTGGGGCCATCTTGCGATCCTCAACCTCACGCAACATCTTCTTATGCCGGGCTACGCCGGCTACCCGCTGACGGCCGCTGCGAGCCCGTATCCACACAACGCAGCGGTTGCCGACATGGCCCACGATCAGCAGGCGCTCGTCGGCTACGCGCATCCATTCGACGAGGACGTCGATCCGAATCGCGACACCGCGCTCACGAACGAAGCGCCGGTCGATGCGGCGCTCGGCAAGATGGACTACTACGAAGCGGTCGGCTTCGCCGATCCGAAGTTCACGAACGCGATCTGGTATCGCCTGCTCGACTGCGGGCTGCAGATTCCGGCGGCGGCGGGGACGGATGCGATGGCGAACTACGCGAGCCTGCGCGGGCCCGTCGGACTGAATCGCGTCTACGTTCCCGCAAGCGGTTCGTTGAGTCGTGACGCATTCCTCACCGAAGTCAAACGCGGACGCGGCGTCGCCACGAATGGGGCGCTGATACACCTCGAGGTCGGCGCCGACGCGAGGCCCGGCGACGTCGTGAATCTGTCAGGCGGATCGCAGACATTGACCTATCGCGCGACGCTGCGCTCGAACTTTCCGGTCGATCACCTCGAGTTGATTTGGAACGGCGCGGTCGCAGCAACGTTCAAGATGGGAGAAGATCGCCGCGCGGCCGATGTCACCGGATCGTTGAACGTGACCGACAGCGGATGGCTGCTCCTTCGCGCGTGGAATGACGGTCCCGCGCCGGAAGTGCTGGACGTCTATCCGTACGCGACGACGAGTCCCGTTTACGTGCAGGTCGGCGGCCGCGTCCGGCGCTCGCGCGAGGCGGCCGCGTATTTCCTTCGATGGCTCGATCGCATTCAAGCGGCGACGGAGAAGGAACCGAGCTATCGGACTGCCGTCGAACGAGCCGCCGTGCTGAAAGACGTCGCCCGCGCGCGCGAATTCTACGAGCAGTGCCGGCGTGAGGCGGGGTCGAACCGATGAGACTCCTCGCGATCGTGTCCGTGCTGCTCGCGCTGAGCGCAGCGGCGCAGCCACACATCATCCATGACGAAAACGTCAGCGTCCCCATGCGCGACGGCGTGCGTCTTCGAGCGGACGTTCTGCGGCCCGAGGGTGACGGGCGCTTTCCAACGCTCGTCTATCGAACGCCGTACGGCAAACACTCCGCACTGAAGGACTACACCACGTTCACGCGCGCGTCCGAGCGCGGATATGCGGTGGTGGTCCAGGACGTGCGGGGGCGGTATGCATCCGACGGCGAGTTCCGTCCGTATGAAACCGAGGGCCGCGACGGATACGACACCATCGAGTGGGCGGCGCGCCAGCCGTGGTCGAACGGGCGCATCGGCACGTTCGGCTTGTCCTATCCCGGCGCCGTGCAGTGGCTCGCAGCCGTCGAGAATCCGCCGCACCTCGAGGCGATGGTGCCGGCGATGACGTTCTCCACGCCGCAAAATTTTTTCTACAGCGGCGGCATCTGGGACATGTCGTGGTTCGACTGGATCTGGAGCAATATCGCGCCTGATGCGCGTGCGAAGAAGGGACTCCACGACGCCGGCGCGAAGCCGGATCGCGCCGCACGGCAGGCGCTCGAGGAGCGAGTGCTTCGGACGCTGCCGCTCGATCGGATCCAGGAGCTCCGCGACGTCGCGCCGTATTACTACGAGTGGCTTCATCATCCAGCAGACGATCCGTTCTGGAATTTCGCCGAGCTGCGCAACAAATACGGCCGCACGCGCGCGGCGGTGCTGAATCTGTCGGGATGGAACGACGACAACTACGGCCCCGAAGGCGCGACGACGAACTTCGTCGGGCTCGTGCGATCGCGCGGCGGCGACTCGTCTCGCGCCGCGCTGCTCATCGGCCCGTGGACGCACGGCGTCGATTCGACCGCGCGTACGAAATTCGGTGAGCGCGATTTCGGGCGCGCGGCCGTCATCGACTACGACGAGGTCGTGATCGGGTGGATGGATCGGCACGTGAAGGGCAGCGCGAACAGTCAAGCGCCGGCGGCGGTCCGCTATTTCGTGATGGGAGACGACCGCTGGCGAGAGTCGAGCACGTGGCCGCCACCCGGACATCCGAGCATTTACTATCTCTCTGCACCGGGAACGAATCAGCGGCGCGGCGGTCTCGTGCCCGATGCGCCGACCGGCGACGCGGCGCCGAGCTCGTTCGATTCGGATCCCGCTGATCCCGTGATCAATCCATTCTCGTCGGCAGGGGCGCACGACTATCGCGCGCTCGCGGAGCGGAAGGACGTGCTCACGTTTGATTCCACCCCGATGATGGATGACATCGAAGTGACCGGGTCGATTCGCGCGCGTATCTTCGTGTCCTGCAACTGCCGCGACACCGACTTGTGGGTGCGGACGCTCGACGTGACACCGGACGGCGCCGCGTTCAATCTCATGAGCCCGGGCGTTGATGCGATCAGAGCGAGTTACCGCGATCTCGAAAAAGGTCGGCAACTGCTCGAGCCCGATCGTGTCTACGCGCTGGAGGTGAACAACCCGGTGACGAGCAATCTGTTCCGGCGCGGTCACCGCATTCGCATTCAGATCTCGGCGTCGTTCTTTCCGAACTTCTCACGAAACCTTCACACCGGCGAGCTCGAAACGGTGTCGGCGCGCATGCAGCGCGCCACGATTCGCGTGTATCACGATCGGGAACATCCGTCGCAGGTCTCGTTGCCGATCGCCGCGCGTTGATTGAGGATGCCGACATGCGCACGACGCTGTTGTCTCTGTCGCTTGCAACGCTGACGCTCGCCGCAGCCGAACAGCCCTCGTCGCCGACGCGGCTGCCGGCGCCGGAGCCGGCGCCCGCGATTTACGCGCTCGACGGCGCGTTCCTGCGGTGGCCGCTGCCTCCGGGCGCACAGGCGTATGCCGACATCGACGGCAGACATCTCCACCGGTTCGTCGTCGATCAGGCGGCGATCGCGCGGCGGTATCGCGATCAGGGCCATCCGCAGTTCTGGGGTCGTATTACCGGCACATCGGGCGATGCGGAATCCGCCGACTGGCTCGCGACGCATTTCAGGCGCATCGGGATGACCGATGTCCGCATCCAGCCGATCGATCTGCCACCGCAGTGGATGCCGCAGTCGTGGACGATCACCGCTTCGTCGGGCGCGACGACGCTGCAGCTGGATCGTTCGGCGCAGCCCGCGTACGGAAGTCCGGGTACATCCGCGGATGGTCTCGATGTCGATGCGGTGTGGGTCGGCACCGGCAGCGATGCCGATTGTGCCGGCCGCGACGTGCGCGGCAAGGCCGTCTTCATGTTCAGCATGCCGCTGCCGGGATCGATGAACAATTCGTCGACCACGGAGGGCGGACCGAAGCGTGCCGAAGCAAACGGCGCCGCCGCGGTCTTCGAGATCATCGCGCTGCCCGGCAACATGCGGAACATGCTGTATCCCGCGCGCGTGAACATCCCGGTGTTCGCGCTCGGCATGGAGGACGGCTACGCGATGCGCGATCTCATCGGCCGCGCCGACGGCCGTCCGCCGCGCGTGCGCATCCGCCTCGACGTGCGTCAGATCCCGAACGAAACAACGTCGCTCGTCTGGGGCACGCTGCCCGGCGCCGGCGACGAGACGATCTACGTGATGGCGCATCGCGACGGCTGGTTCGATGCGGCCACCGACAACGCGTCAGGTGTGGCGACGATGATTGGCCTCGCCGAGCATTTCGCGAAAATCCCGCAGGCACGGCGGCGGCGCACGATGGTGTTCGTCGGACTCGACGGCCACCACAACGATGCAGGCGTCGGTCGGATGTGGATGGTCGCGCACAAGAACGACCTGTTCGCAAAGACCGCGCTCGCGATCAACGCCGAGCACACGTCGACGATCCAGACCTACTTCTACGGCGAGCGCATCCGGTGGGCGAACACGTACACGGCGCAGATGTGGTACGCGGGCGGTCCCACACGACCGAAGCTTCAGGATCTCGCGGTGCGCGCGTTCGGTGAGTTCGGTGTCTCGACCTACGCGGAGCCCGAGCAGGCGCCGCCGCCGGGTGATCTCGGCCGCTTCTTCAGATTCGTTCCCGGCGTCGACGCCGGCGACTTCAACATGTACTTCCATACCGACGGCGAAACGCCGGAAACGGTGCCGTGGACCGGACTCGAGGCGTCGACGCGCGCATACGCGAAGATCATCGACGAGGTGAACAGGCTGCCGCTTGCCGACCTGCAGCGTCCGGAAGAGCCCGCGCCGACGGCTGCACGTCCCGATAACCGGATCCCCAGGAAACAATAAGGTGTACGCGTTCACTCCACGCTAGTGCAGTTTCCAGATGCGCTACATCAATATCGAAAACGCGCTGGCGCCGTTTATTTTTAATGTAGCGCGAGCCTTGTCAGGCGAGCGGCCCCGCAGTGCCGCGAGGCTGAAAGCCTCGCGCTACATTCGTCCGACGGCGTATTGTCATTAATGTTCTTGGTGTCCTTTGTGTCCCTTGTGTTCGTGTACGTAGACACGTGATAAGGCGCCGCGATCGACTTTACCGAGGTGCGTGCGCGGCAGCGCGTCGAGAAAGATGATGTCGCGCGGCGATTTGTAGTGTTCGAGGCGCGCGCGAGCGAACTCCTTCAGTTCGTCCGCGAGTGCGCTCGACGGCGATTCGCAGACAACGAACGCGCACGCGCTGACGAGTCCATCGGCGCCGGCCGCGCCGACGACCGCCACCTCGCGGACCTTCAGATGTGACAGCAGGCAGTTCTCGACTTCGCTCGGCGCGAGCCATCGGCCGTGCACCTTCAGCATCTCGTCCGATCGCCCGCAGTAGGTGAAGGTGCCATCGGCGTTTTTGCGCAGCATGTCGCCGGTGACGCACCACTCGCCGCGGAAGACGCGCATCGTGTCGTCCATCTGCTGCCAGTAGCCGATGGCGCGCGACTCGCCCTTCACCCACAGTGCGCCGATGTCGCCGTCCGCCACCTCGCGGCCGTCCGCGTCGCACAACTTCACGTCGAACCCGTCGACGACGCGGCCGAGCGTTCCGGGCACGGAGGCGCCGGGTCTGTTGGAGATGAAGATGTGCCACATCTCGGCGGTGCCAAGTCCGTCGAGCAGCTCGATGCCGAACGCCTGCGTCCAGCGCTCGTGCAGTTCCGCCGGCAGCGGCTCGCCGGCCGACGTCGCGACGCGCAGGCTCGAGATATCCGCGGACGCCGCGCCTGGATGCGACGTCATCTGCTGAATCATCGTCGGCACGTTGATGAGAATCGTCGGGCGATGGCGCGCGATCTGCGCGAAGAGCGCCTCCGCGGTGCAGCGCTCTGAGAACAACACGCAGGATGCGCCAACTGAAAACGGAAAGAATAGATTTGCACCCGTTGCATAGCCGAAGAACAGCTTTGGCACGGCGATCGTCACATCGTCGGGACCGACGCGGAGCACGCGCTGGCCGTAGAGGATCGTCGTGTTCACGTACGAGCGATGCGTCTGCACTACGCCTTTCGGCCGTCCCGTGGTTCCGCCGCTGAACAGCCAGATCGCCGGATCGTCGCGATGCGTGTCGAACGGCGCGAGCTCGCCTGACTCTGATTCGATCCGCGCCGAGAATTCAGCGCTCCCGACTGCGTACAGCCGCGGGGGATGCAGCAGTTCGCCGGCCTGCGCGCGGAACAGATCGAC
>Ga0075424_100005792_pt1 | contig 11851 bp, 9 predicted proteins | sample SoiMethybrSBSTD3_FD_75301 | JGI IMG/M metagenome (GOLD analysis project Ga0075424, IMG submission 75301) | Bulk soil microbial communities from a Populus tree surrounding site in Tennessee, USA - Soil MetaG P. TD hybrid SBSTD3 | ecosystem: Environmental > Terrestrial > Soil > Tree plantation... | reverse complement strand
GTTCCCCGCGGTGCCCAAGCTGGCCCCGATCTACATCGCGCTGGACCGGTTCGTCCCGCCCCCATTCCCGATTCTGCTCGTGGTGCCGGCCCTCGTCGTCGATCTCGTCATGCGGCGCGGCGACGACAACGAGTGGACCCGGGCCGCCCTGGGAGGGATCGCATTCGTCGCGGTGCTGTTCGCCGTGCAATGGTTCGTTTCGTTCTATCTGGTCAGCCCACGGTCGGAAAACGCGTTGTTCGGAGCCCAGCGCTGGAGCTATTTCAACCCGCCCGAGCCCTGGCGCTATGAGTTCTGGCGCGTGCGCGACGATCCCGTGACGCCGGGCGGCCTCGTGATGGCCGCCGCCCTGGCGGTGGCATCGGCGCGACTCGGATTGTGGTGGGGTTCGTGGATGGCGCGCGTCCGTCGATGACCGGCCGAGCTCCGCGAACCCTCGCCCTCGCGGCTGTCGCGCTGGTGGGGATGGCCCACGTCGGCAGTCCCAACACGTACTACGAAGGACCCGCCGGGCCGTATCGGATCCGGGTCATCGTCCGCCCGCCGGGCATCGTGCCCGGCCAAGCCGACATCACCGTGCGCCTGCTCGAAGGCGGACTGGCGCAATCAGTGCTCGTCTTGCCGCTGCGTGGCGGCCGGCCCACCGCCCTCGAGCCGCCGCCCGACACCGCCAAGGCCGTCCCGGGCGACCCGTCGGTATTCAGCGCGCAGCTGTGGCTGATGGAGGGCGGGGCGTACAGCATCCGCGTCGACATCACGGGGATCGCGGGCAGCGGCATGGCGATCGTGCCGGTGAACTCGATTGCCACGCGCCGGCTCGGCTTCGATACCCCGCTCGCCGTAGTGCTGATCGGGCTGGGCGCGTTTCTCCTGATCGGCGCTCTCACCATCGTCGGGGCGGCCGCGCGCGAGAGCGTGCTGCCGCCGGGTGAAGAGCCGGATCGGACCCGCCGGATCCGCTCCTGGGTAGCTCGGGTGGTCGCCGCGCTGCTGTTGGGCCTCGGCGTCCTGGGCGGGAAACGCTGGTGGGACAGTGAAGACGCGGAACACGCCGCCAGCCTGTTCCGCCCAATGCGGATCACCACGACCATCGCCGATTCCAGCGACACCCGCACGCTGCGCCTCGCGATCACGGATTCGGACTGGATCGAGCACCGCTACCGGCCGCTGATCCCGGACCACGGCAAGCTGATGCACCTGTTTCTCATCCGGACCGACCAGGGGGCGCTGGCCCACCTCCACCCCGTGATGCAGGACTCGAGCACCTTCCTGGCGTCCCTTCCTCCCGTGCCCGCGGGTCGCTATCGCGTGTATGCCGACATCGTGCATGAAAGCGGGTTCACCCAGACGCTGATCGATTCCGTGACCATCCCGGCGCCGATGCAAACCTGGCACTCATCCGATCCTGATGATGCGTGGTGGGAAGCTCCGCCCCGGCCGCTTGGCCCGGACCGGTTTTCCGGTCTGGCGGACGGCTCGGCGGTCACCTGGCTCAGGGATACCGCGACGCTCGCGGCCGGCCGAGACGTCGAGCTGCGCTTCGCGGTAACCGGCCCCGATGCCAAACCCACCCTGCTCGAGCCGTACATGGGGATGCCGTGTCATGCGGTGATCGTCCGGGACGACGGCTCCGTGTTCGTGCACGCCCACTCGGCGGGGACGATCGCGATGGCGAGCCAGCTCGTCTACGAGCTGCGCCAGCCGGGCGACACCCAATGGGGACGGCTGGGCCGGCGGATCACCGAGGCCGAGCGGATGGGTGAGACCATGGCCCCGGCGCCATCGGACCCCGGCATCGTGTCATTCCCGTACGCGTTCCCGCAGCCCGGGCGCTACCGCATCTGGATCCAGGTGAAACGACAGGGGAGAATCCTGACCGGGGCGTTCGACGCGAACGTCGGACCGCCGCCGGCGTCCTGACTTCCTTTCGGAGATCGTCTCATGCGCCGTTCTGGTTTCGCCGTCCTGGTGCTGACCTCGTGTCTCGCGAGCCGCCTGACCGCCCAACAGAACTTCGACACCGTGCAGGTCCGGGCCGAGCACGTGGCCGGGCCGGTGTGGATGCTGCAGGGGCTGGGAGGAAACATCGGTGTTGCCGTCGGACGCGACGGGGTGTTTCTGGTCGACGACGAATACGCGCCCCTCACCGTGAAGATCAAGGCGGCCATCGCCGCGATCGATTCCGGACCGATCCGCTTTCTGCTCAACACGCACTGGCATCCGGACCACACTGGGGGCAACGAGAACCTGGGGAAGGCGGGCGTCCTGATCGTCGCCCAGGACAACGTGCGGCGTCGTATGAGCACCGAGCAGTTCAGCGCCGCGTTCAACACCAGGTTCCCCGCCTCCCCCGAAGCCGCGCTGCCGGTCGTGACGTTCAGCGATACGGTGACCTTCTGGTTCAACGGGGATACCACGATCGCTTTCCACGTGCCCCCGGCCCACACCGACGGCGACGCCATCATCTATTGGCGTCACGCCAACGTCGTGCACATGGGGGATACCTACTTCAACGGGCGCTATCCGTTCATTGATCTCTCGAGCGGCGGCTCCGTCGACGGCATGATCGGCGCCGCGGACCGCGTTCTTGCGTTTGCCGACTCGAACACACGGATCATCCCTGGTCACGGCCCGCTGGGGAATCGCGCGTCGCTGCAGGCGTATCGTGACATGCTGGTCACCATCCGGGACCGGATCCGGGGCATGGTCCGCGACGGCATGTCGCTCGCCCTGGTGCAGGCCGCGAAACCGACCCTGCAGTTCGACGCGGTGTGGGGCAAGGGCAGGATTACACCTGAACTGCTCGTGGAGACGGTGTTTACGGAGATAAACCAAACCCGGCGCCAATAACTCGCCGGGCTGGTCGGTCGGGTGAGGTGGCCGTCACACCTCGGTCCACGACCGTAACACTCTATAGCAGGTAGCCGCCTCTTTGGGCGACGCATTGAATACCACGGAGAGCGGCGCCGGTTCCACCGCGAGAGGAATGTGGCGAGCGAGCCGCAGATGCAGGTGGGCGCCGGGCCAGCGCGGTGTCAGGAATCAGTCAGGTACTCACCCATGTTGGAACGTGCGATTACCATCAGGAGGTCATGAAGGTTCGCTTCCCCAGCCGACGCCGACCACGCGCTGCGTTCATCACCGTACTCCTCATGCTCGCCCTGGGGTTTGCGGTCGTGCTGACGCTGCAGGCATTCGGCGCCGCGCAATACCAGCGGGCGCAGGCCGAGCGCGTGCTGCGCGACTACTCGGCATTCGCCGCCGCGCGGTTCGCCTCCCGGTCCGCGTACGATCTCTGGTACTTCGCGTTCGTTCCGGCCATCAAGACGATCGATCATGGGTCCGCCAAAGGCCGTGTTGCGGACCCGGCGCGGCTGCGACCGCCCGACGACACGTTCCCGGCGACGTTCTTCCGCCGCATCCGCTACAGCTACGAGCTGGACACCGCGTCGAGGCGCATCGTGTTCGGCGGACGGGCGCCGTCTGCGACCTGGCAGAAATGGCTGGTCGACACGATCACGGCGGAAATGCACGCCCTCCCACCGATGATGGAAGACATCGCCGCGGTGCTGGGTGGGCCGCCGGGCGAGCCGCGGGCCATCACCGTGTTCACGCTCCCCCGGGCCGTGGCGCGAGCGCAAACGCGGGTGCTGGGCTACGTCTCGGGCCTCGATGCGTTGATGCCGTACTTCCAGTTCGTCGACACGAGTGCGCCGCTCCTGCCGCGGGCGCTCACGGGCGGGGTGGCGATCGATTCGATCGGATCGGTGGTGGTCAGCGACGCCCGCGGGGTGCCGCTGTACCGTAGCCCGGCCCAGTACTCGTCTACGATCACCGGGCACGACACCCTCGGCAGCTTCGTCGCCAACCTCCAGGTGGACGTGTCGCTGCGACCGGAGATCGCCGGGCGGCTCGTGATCGGCGGCCTGCCGCGGTCCCGCCTGCCGCTTCTGGTCGCCCTGTTCGCGCTGACCGCCGGCCTGATCGTGATCGCGCTGTTCCAGCTGCGGCGCGAGTATGACCTGTCGGCGCTGCGCACCGATTTCGTGTCGGGCGTGTCCCACGAGCTGCGCACGCCGTTGGCGCAAATCCGCATGTTCGCCGAAACGCTGATGCTGGGGCGCATCCGCTCTCACGAAGAGCGCGAGCGCTCACTCGAGATCATCGACCAGGAAGCGCGCCGGCTGACGCACCTGGTGGAGAATCTGCTCCACTTCTCGCGCTCCGAGCGGCAATCGCTGCGCGTGGCGCCGGTGCCCCTCGTGCTCGGCCCGGCGATCCGCGCCGTGCTCGAAAGCTTCTCGCCGCTGGCCGACACGCGGCACGTCCGGCTCGCCACGCATCTCACCGATGGGTTGGTGGCGCGGGTCGACGAGGGCGCCTTGCGGCAGATGCTCCTGAACCTGCTGGACAACGCGGTCAAATACGGGGCCGATGGCCAGACCGTCACGGTCGGGACGGAACGGGCCCTGACCGATCGCGTCCAGCTGTGGGTCCAGGACCAGGGACCCGGCATCCCCGACGGCGATCGTGAGCGTATTTGGGATCAGTTCTGGCGGCTGGAGCGCGACCGCGGCTCGGCCGTGGCCGGCACCGGGATCGGGCTCTCCGTCGTTCGCGAGCTCGCCGCCCTGCACCGCGGGCGCGTATGGGTCGAGACCGCGCCCGGCGGCGGGGCACGTTTCGTGATCGAGCTGCCGGTGGCAGTGTTGACCCAGGCACCGGCTGCCTCGCCGGCCGCCGATTCGACGCCCGTCTCAGCCCAGGCGGACACATGAAACGTGTACTGGTAATCGAAGACAATCGCGATCTTGCGTATGGATTGCGCAACAACCTCGAAATCGAAGGTTACGAAGTCGAGGTGGCCGAGGACGGGCCCAACGGCCTGATCCGGGCACGGACCGGATCTCCGGATCTCGTCATCCTCGACCTGATGCTGCCGGGCATGGACGGCTATCGCGTGCTGCGCGCGCTGCGCGAGGAGGGCCGACGCACACCGGTACTGATTCTCACGGCCCGCAGCGAGGAAGCCGACAAGGTGCGCGGGCTGCGCCTGGGCGCCGACGACTACGTCACCAAACCGTTCGGGGTGCTGGAGCTGTTGGCCCGGGTGGAAGCCCTGATGCGCCGGGCCACCGTCACGACGACGGGCCCCGACACCGAGCAGCCGCTGGTCGAGCGGTTCGGCGACGTGGAGATCCAGTGCGCGTCGCGCACCGTGCTGCGGCACGGCCAGCCGGTGCTGCTCACCCCGAAGGAATACGAGCTGCTGGTGGCGCTGATCCGGCGCCGCGGCGCCGTGGCCAGCCGGGTCGAGCTGCTGACGGAAGTGTGGGGCTACAGCGCCGCCGTGCTCTCGCGGACCGTGGACACCCACGTCGCCGAGCTGCGGCGCAAACTCGAAGACGACCTGCAGGCGCCGCGCCACATCCTGACGGTGCGCAAGGCCGGGTACCGGCTGCAGGTCTAAATCCCTGTTGGAGGACTTGGACGTGAGAATTCTCCTTATCGCCTTCGCCGGCCTCGTCGCGACGGGTGCGCCACCGACCGGGCAGGACATCGTCCGCAACATGCACGACCGCTACGCCGGCAAGTGGTACCGCACGCTCAGTTTCGTGCAACACAACACCGGGTGGCGGGGCGACAGCGTGGATCACTCGACGTGGTTCGAGCGGGCGTCGATTCCAGGATCGCTGCGCATCGATTTCCGCGACGGCCCGGGATTTCCGGCCGGCGACGGGATCCTGTTCACACGCGATTCCCAGTTCGTCGTGCAGGGCGACACGGTCTCGCAAGCGACCGCATTCATCCATCCCCTGATGGTGCTGGGATTCGACGTCTATGCCCAGCCGGTCGATCGGACGCTGGACCAGCTCCGCCAGCTGGGGTTCGACATGTCCACGGTGCACGAAGACACGTGGCAGAGCCGCGCCGTGTGGGTGGTGGGCGCCAAAGCCGGCGATGTGCATACGCGACAGTTCTGGGTGGACAAGGAGCGGCTGGTGTTCGTCCGGATGCTCGAGCCGGGGCGGCGTGATACCACCGCGACCACCGAGACGCAGTTCAACGATTACCGCGCGGCGGGCGCCGGCTGGGTATCGGCCAGGGTGTTGTTCCTGGTGAACGGCGCACAGCGCTGGCTGGAGGAGTACGCCGACATCAGGACCGACGTCCCGATTGTCGCCGGCGTATTCGACGTGAAGCGCTGGAAGGAAACCAAGGTCGACTAGGGCTTGCCGCTCACCGCCGCGTCGAACTGGCGCATGATGCGGCGGCCCGGCCCGAGCGGCGCGTCGGTGAGGTTGGACGTGATCGCCACCACGATGTGGGAGTCCCGGTCCACCCCGAACGCCGTCGTTCCCCCGACCGATCCACCGCCATGGAATACCCAGCGGTGGCCCAGTGAGTCCGTGGTGACGAACCAGCCGATGCCGTAGCCGCTCGGGGTGCCGTCGCGCAGGCGCTGGGACGTGAACAACAGGTCCAGCGTCTCGGCCCGGAGGAACCCGGGCTGGAGAAACGCCGAGCCGAACCGCACCAGGTCTTCCGCCGTCGAGAGAAACCCGCCACCCGCCCATTTGTAGCTGTTGTCCACCGTGGCGGCCTGCGCAAACACGGTGCCGGTCGAGTCGGCGTCGTAGAAGTGGGTACGGTCCGGGATCAGGCTGTCGCTTCGGTCCGGAGCCGTATGCGTGAGGCCGAGCGGTTTCAGGACGTGCCGGCTCATGTACGCGAGGAACGGCTCGCCGGACGCGCCCTCGATCACCGCCGACACGAGGTTCCAGCCGTAACTCGAATACGAGAATCGCGTCCCGGGCTCGAACAGCAGGGTGTCGTTCTCGAAGATCGTCAACGCTTCCGTGACCGTCGCGAAGCGCCGGTTGAGCATGAACTCGTTGCCCTGATAGTGCCGGATCCCCGCCAGGTGCCCGGCGACCTGCCGCGTCGTGATCGGCCACGGCTTCTCCGGGAACGACGGCACGTAGCGCTGCACCGGTGCATCGAGATCGAGCTTCCCCTGTTCCACCAGCTGCGCCACGGCGGCGGCGGTGAGAGGCTTGGACACGCTCCCGATCCGGAATTGCGTGAGCCGGGTGACCGGGACGTGATGCTCGACATCCGCGAACCCGAACGCTTCCGACCACACGAGCTTGCCGTCCACCGCCACGGCCACCTGCAGACCCGGGATGCGCGCCGCGAGGCTGTCGCATACCAATCGCTCGGCGGTGGCGATGATGGCGCGATAGCGGGCTTCGGCCGTCGCGACCGCGGAGCGACAGGAGCTCGAACGTTGGCTGGTCGCCGTCGGGGCGATCGCCCCGAACAGGAGCGCGCTGCAAACGGTGAACCGGCGGACCGACAACACGGGTGGCCTTTCGTGACGGGTGATCAGGGTTCTTCGGGATACACCGCGACCGGCTGGCCGCCGGCGGTCATGACGGTGACGACATGGGCACCTTCTTCGCGGTAGCCTCCCACACCGAGCGTGTCTCGCGGACCGGCGGTCCCGTAGCCCCCGTCTACTGCCCTTGTCGCCCCGAGACGCGGGATCGGGGCGCGAATGAACCAGCGCCGGATCACCCAACCGCGACTCGGCAGTCGCTCGAAGGCGATCACGCCCCGCGCTCCCCGCCCCACCCAACCACCGAGCCTCGTGTAACTGAACTCCAGGTGGCGTAGCTCCATCGAGCGGCGGTCGAGCCACAGCACCCCGGCAATGTCGTTCACCCTGCGTGAGGCGACCGGCTCGAATCCGAGCCCGACCAGCGAATCCTGCTCGTTCGTCCGCACCTTGAAGCAGTGCTGGGAGAGGAACATCTCCGAGAAGAGCACGGTCAGGTCCGGGCCATAGTAGTGGGCCTCGCCTTTCGCATCGGTTTGAACGAACCCGCGGGCTTCGAGACTGTCGAGCGAGATGCTCTCAAACGGCCATGCGGACAACCCCGTCCCCACGGTCCGCTCCTCTGCGGTGGGATTGCCGCCGACCGGCCCGTAGACCCGCACGTAGGAAACCGTCTGAAACCGATACAGTCGGCTCCTGATGGTCCACTCGGTGGCCTCCATGGCCTTGCGCGCTTCTTCCCACAGCGTGGCCGCCGCCGATCCCTCTTCCGGACGCACCCGGCAGCGGCGCTCGGCGCTCACCGTGAGCGGAGCCAGGGTGATGGGCTGTTCCGGCGCCCGAAGCGTCGTCGAGAAGGTGTCCCCCGAGGCGAGCCGAAACATGCCCGTCTCCCAGCGGGCAATCCCGATCCGGAACACGCGCAACCGGTAGGCACCCGGCAGGAGGTCGAACCGAACCGCGCCCGTGACGTCGGTCATGGTCCGTCGCAGCTCCAGGCCGGTCGTATCGATCACCGCCACGAGGGCGCCCGCGATCGGCTCTCCCGTCCCCGCACCGACGAGCACCGTACGGACCGCCTGCCCCGCCAGCGGGAGGGCCGTCGCCACACTCAAAGCCGCCGCCAGGAAGCCTGTGCAAGCACGCCGCCGGGACACGTCTCTCATCCCTGGAAAACTTGTCCTACACACCGGGGAGGAGCAAATGAGACCGCTGGTTGCCACAATCGTCGTGCTTGCGTCGCTGAGCGTCGGGTGTGAATTGAACCGATCAGCGCCGAGCCAGCCCGCCGAGCGGGAGCTGGACTCAACCGCACCGGCATATGCCCACCGCGATCTCGCCGCGGTTTCCGTCATGAACGACGAGGCGTCGGCATCCGGGGGGGGGACAACCGCGGGTCTTCAGCTCCCAGGCGCGACGGACGTTCTCCCCAACCTCGTGATCCGCAGCGGGACGGCCTCGATCCAGGTCGATTCGCTGGATCGTGCCATCGCGCTGGTGCGGGCCCTGGCGCAACGCGTGGGCGGGTTCGTGGCTGGCAGCATCACTCAGGCCGGTCAGGGCCAGCTGCACTCCGCCTCGCTCGAGCTGCGGATGCCGGCCGAGCGGTTCGATGACGCGGTGGATGGTCTGCGGTCGTTCGGCAAGGTCGAGTCGGTCAACATCAGCGCGCAGGACGTGGGCGAAGAGTACGTCGACGTCAATGCCCGCATGGTCAATGCGCGCCGTCTGGAAGCCCGGCTGATCGAGCTCCTGGCGCGGCGCACCGGCAAGCTCGGCGACGTGTTGGACGTGGAGCACGAGCTGGCGAGGGTGCGCGAGGAAATCGAGCGCTACGAGGGCCGGCTGCGCTACCTCCGCAGCCGCGCGGCCGTCAGCACCCTGACGCTCAACGTGCACGAGCAGATTCCCGTGGTCGACCAGGGAACCCGGGGGATCATCGCCGAGTCGCTGCGGCAGGCGTGGCGCAATCTCGTGGCGCTCATCGCGTTCGCGATTCAATCCCTGGGAGTCATCGCGCCGCTGGCGCTGGTCGGGAGCGGGGCCTGGCTCGTGGCGCGGCGCTTCCGTCGTCCGCCTCCGAAACCCGCCGCCGCCTAGATAAGAAAATGAGCCGGAACCGAGACTATTGGGTCCGGCTCATTTCCTCGTTCGTCAACAGCGGAGTCACTCTCGGGTCTTAGGGAAGGATCGGCACGGCAGCGCTCAGCGCGGAGACGCCGTTCTCGTCGAAGCTCTCGATCGCGACCCAGTAGGGTTGTCCTACGGTCAGCGCCCGAATCTCGAGCGTGGTCCCCTGATCCGCGAACCGCTGATAGGTCTGGTACAGCTTCGCGGCCTCGATGCCCCAGCGCACGTTGTAGCCCACCGCGCCGGCCACGGGTTGCCAGGTGATGGTCGCATTGCGCTCGTCGCGATCGCGCCGAGCGGCCAGCCCCGCCGGCGTCGCGGGGGGCGCACCCGAGCCGTTGCCGAAAACGCGCACGTCGCTCATGGCGAGATGCGCCGCGCCGACGTGCCCGTGCTCGTAGCGCACGAATCGCGCGCGCACCGGCGCCGGCAACTCGATATACGCGTTGGGGCGATCCCGCCGCGGGCGCGACACATCCGCGATCGTCGTCCACGCCGTGCCGTCTCGCGACGCGCGCAGACGGAAGGTCGTGTAGACCGTCGAGTCGGTGCCGTACAGCCCGGACTGGTAATCGGTGTAATTCACCTGGATCGCCTTCACGGCATATACCCGGCCGAGATCGACGGTGAGCTGCTCGCCCGCCCGGTTCTGCTGGGCGACCCAGAAGGTGCGGGGATTCTCATCGGTGACGTTCGCGGCTGGAAAGCTGTCGCGCGCGGAGGACGCGGTCACCGGCTTGCGATACGAGAGCAGCATCCAGCCGGTGAATGTCGCGTCGCGCGCGCCGCGCTTCCCGGTCGGCAGCCAGTGGGGGAAGTCGCCGAAGCGCGTGTTGACGTACAGCTGTCCGTCGGCATCGAACCCCGCCGGGAAGAGCGCGATGCGTCGCTCGAAGTTCCAGTTGACGGCGATCCAGGGCGTGCCGGTGTTCCACCAGTTGCCATACACGTCCTGGAAGGTGTTGCCGTGACCGGCACCCTGGACGAACCCGCCCGGCTTGTACCCCACCGGATTGTACGGCGCGTAGGTGAATGGGCCGAGCGGATCGTCACCCACATAGGTGCCGGTCGCGTAGACGTTGTACTCCGTGCCCGGCGCGCCGTACTGCAGGTAGTAGTGCCCCGCGTGCTTCGTCATCCAGGCGCCCTCGATGAACGGGCGGATGGTCGAGTCGCGATGATCCTGTCCGAAGCGCTCCCATCCATGGTGCACGGGGTCGAGACCGAAGAGCCATTTCGGCGTTCCCTGATACGCGAGATGCTTCGACTTGTCGAGCTCGATGGCGTGGAGCGGATACAGGTTGGACGAATTCCAGTACAGGAACCATCGCTCGGTGTCGGGATCGTGAAAAAACTGCGGGTCCCACGGCCCCGGCTGCACCGAGTCCGGGGGCGCCGGCGTCTGGGCTTCGCGGTCGCGCGCCAGCGGCAGCCACGGGAGCCGGCGATTGTAGAACTCCACCTCTCCCGTCGCCGGCTTCGTGAGCATCAGGATCGGGAGCGGTTGCGTGGTGGCGGGCATGAAGTAGATGGTGTCGCGTACCGCAAGCACCGCCGGGGCGACCGCATCGAGCAGCGGCCAGCGCGTGGGCGTGATGTGCTGCCACGTCCCGAGGTCGCGCGAGCGCCAGTACCCCTCGCCCAGTGTCTCGAAGAGATAGTACTCCCCGCCCTGCACCACGATGACCGGATCGGCGCCCGAGCGATACGAGATTCCCTGCTCCTGCTGCTCGTAGTTGTAGCGATAATCGATGTCGATCGGGTTGGCATACGTCCTCGGCCGCGGCGGCTGCGACTGCGACTGCGCCCACGCCGTGGCAGGCGCGACCACCAGGCAACCGCACACTGCGGTGGCGACGGCGCGCATCGATTTCACGTGGTACGCACGACCCGGGCGAGGCGTGGCCGCAGGATGGCGAACAGGAAGGCCATGCCGACGAGCGACGCCGGGACGATCACGAACGCCGCGCGCAGCCCATAGGCGCCGGCCAGCACGCCGGTCGCGTACGGCAGGGACATTCCCCCCATCAACGCCATCCCCAGCGCGAGGCCCAGAGCGGTACCGGAAAGGTGCGGGTACCGATCGCCGGTGACACCGAACAGCACCGGGAACACCGGAGCAAAGCCACAGCCGATCAAAAACACGGCGATCCCGGCCGCAGCGGGAGCATGACCGGTGACGAGCCAGAGCGCGCCCGTCAACGCCGTTCCCATCCCCGCGACCAGTAACCACAGGCCCGACCCGCGTTTCATCGTTACGCCAATGGCGAATCTCCCCAGCATGAGCCCGAGCCAGAACACGGCGAGATAAATCTGCGCACGCTCGAGCCCGACGTCGAACGCTTCGACGAAGAGCGTCGACGACCAGCCGCCGACGAT